>Ga0307515_10019872_pt1 | contig 12039 bp, 10 predicted proteins | sample 17_EM_MG_FD_194513 | JGI IMG/M metagenome (GOLD analysis project Ga0307515, IMG submission 194513) | Populus trichocarpa ectomycorrhiza microbial communities from riparian zone in the Pacific Northwest, United States - 17_EM | ecosystem: Host-associated > Plants > Roots > Unclassified | place...
AACGATGAGGCAGACACCGGCAACGGCGATCAACAGTGACGGCCGGATCAGCCCCGTCAGCGCAAGGGCTCCGTTGTCAGGCAATTTTGCCGCGGCCAGCTCGGCATAGATCGTCAAAATTTCACCAACGATGAGCAACGTGACGGCGATGATGCCGTAGTGAACCTTGGTCATGCGAGCATGCTTTGGCCATCGATAGATCCATCATATCGTGGCATTCATCTCATCTATTGCGCGCCCCGCCAGTGCCGGAACGCGACCCTCCACACGACTCGAAATCAGTCGAGCGGATAGTCGGTGTAGCCTTTCTCGCCCGGAGTGTAGAACGTGTTGGCGTCGGGATCTCGCAAGGAAGCGGCCGCCTGGAGCTTCGTGACGAGCCGCGGGTTTGAGATAAACGGCCGACCGAACGCCACCAGATCGCAGTGCCCTGCTGCAAGATCTTCGTTGGCTCGCACCCGGTCGTAACCGCCGGAAAGAATCAGCGCGCCGCGAAAAGTACTCCGAATCTTTCGGTACAGCGCCTCGGGCGGCTTCGGCGCGCCCATGCTGCTGTGATCGACCAGATGCAGATAGACCATTCCCAAGGCTGAAAGCCGCTCAGCGAGCTGTAGATACAGCGCATCGGTCTCAGGATCGGTCGTGGAGCCATTGAACACACCATATGGCGAGATGCGCATGCCGATGCGATCCGGTCCAATTGCCGTGGCAACCCGCTTGACCACTTCTATGGCAAAGCGCAGCCGGTTTTCGACCGTGCCGCCCCAGCGATCGCGACGTTGATTCGAAGCGACATTCAGAAACTGCTCGAGCAAATAACCATTCGCCCCATGCAACTCGACACCGTCGAATCCGGCTTTCACGGCGAGATCGGCGGCCGCTGCATACTCACTGATCGCGCGCTCGATGTCGGTTTCCGTCATCTCTTCCGGGACGGGAAAATCCTGTAATCCCGCGGAATCGGTGTACATCTGCCCAGGCGTTGCGATCGACGAGGGCCCCAGCACTCGCGCGCCGGCAGGCAAGTTGGCGGGATGAGTGACACGACCCGTATGCATCAGCTGCACGAAAATGTGGCCGCCGGCGCCGTGAACGGCCGTGGTGACTTTCTTCCAACCCTCTGCTTGGGCCTGCGAGTAGACGCCGGGAATTCGTGCATAGCCGAGGCCATTCGGCGAGGGCGAAGTTCCTTCGGTGACAATGAGGCCGGCCTCAGAACGCTGCGAATAGTAGGTAGCCACTAGCTCATCGGGCACATTGCCGCCGCTACGATTGCGAGTCATAGGAGACATCACGACGCGATTCTTCAACTGAATACGCCCGAGTTTGAACGGCGAGAACAACAACGATTCGCTCACATGTCTCTCCACGAGTCGCGCGATTAGTCCGGGTAGCCTATCCACTCGTGCGACGACTGACGATCCTCCATTCGGCATAGGGCCTATGCGAGAGAAGCGCTTTGCGCACGACTCCTACCCTACCCGCGGGTTGACAACTTATTTCCCACTCCCGGTTTCATGCATACTCGACCGATCCCGAGCCATTGTTGCCCTTGAGACCATGCATAAATTGATTGGCCTGCTCGCGATCGCGCTGTTTTTCACACCGCAGCCTGTCTGGGCCGCTGCGGAGCCCGTTCGCACCGAAGGCGGAATGGTCGTTTCCGCGAACGACATCGGCTCCAAAGTCGGCGCGGACATTCTGAAAGCCGGCGGTAATGCAATGGATGCCACGATCGCGACAGCCTTTGCCATGGCGGTCACGCATCCGACTGCTGGAAACATCGGCGGCGGTGGATTCCTCCTGTTTCGCGCCGCGAATGGTGCTGCGGACTCCTATGATTTCCGCGAAAAAGCGCCGGCGAAAGCAACGGCCGATATGTTCTTGACCGACGGCAAGTACGATCCCACTAAGCATCACCGCGGTTATCTTTCGGTGGGCGTGCCCGGCACCGTTGCGGGTCTGCACTTGGCATGGAAGGAACACGGCTCGCTGAAGTGGGAACAACTCGTGGAGCCCGCGATCAAACTGGCGCGCGATGGGTTTCCCGTCTCCATCGATCTGGCGAGCTCGCTCGCCGGCGCGCTGAAAGGCATGCAGCCCTACCCGGCCTCCGTCGCACAGTTTTCGAAGAACGGTGCGCCTTACAAGGCCGGGGAGATCTTGAAGCAACCGGATCTCGCGCGAACTCTGGAACGGATCGCCGCAAACGGACCCGCCGGCTTCTACGAAGGTGAGACCGCCGAGCTGATCGAAAAAGAAATGGCGTCCCACGGCGGGCTCATCACGCGCAAGGACCTGAAGGCCTATCAAGCCAAGAGCCGCAAACCGGTGCGCGGCACCTATCGCGGCTACGAAATCCTTTCCGTGCCGCCGCCGAGCTCTGGAGGCATCGGCATCATCGAGTCGCTCAATTTGCTCGAAGGCTACGATCTGCGCGCGGCTGGGTATGGATCCGCGCAATCCATCCATTTGATCGCGGAAGCGATGCGCAGATCGTTCGCCGATCGCGCGCAGTTTATCGGCGACCCCGATTTCAATCCAAAAATGCCGCTTGAAACGTTGCTGTCGAAAGACCACGGCAGCGCCCTGCGCAGGACGATCGATCCCATCAGGGCCTCGGTATCGTCGCCCACTAATTTCACGTGGCCGATCGAAAGCACCGAGACCACGCACTTCTCTGTGGTGGACAGTCAGCGCAACGCGGTGTCGATCACTTACACGCTCGAGTGGGGCTACGGCTCCAGCATCGTCGTGCCGGGCGCGGGCTTTCTGCTCAACAATGAGATGGGCGACTTCAATGCGGGTACCGGACTCACGACCGAAAGCGGACTCATCGGCACCAAGCCCAATCTGGCACTTCCCGGAAAGCGCATGCTCTCGAGCATGAGTCCGACCATTCTCGCCAAAGACGGACAATTGTTCATGGTCACCGGATCTCCCGGCGGCCGTACGATCATCAATACGACACTGTTGACGATTCTTTATGCCGTCGACTTCGAGATGAACGCGCAAGAGGTCGTGGACGCGGGCCGGTTCCATCATCAATGGCTGCCGGACGTCATACGGTATGAAGACCAGCAGATTTCACCGGACACGCTCGCCATGCTGAAAGCAAAGGGCCATCAGTTGAAGCCGATTTCCCAGCAGGGCTCGGCACAAATTATCATCAACGAAGTGGCCACGCACACGCTTGCCGGCGGAGTCGATCGGCGCGATGCCGACGCATTTGCCGCGACGACTCAGTGATCGCTATGATCTCGTTCATTGGAAAAAAGTCGCCCGCAGCGCTTTTTTAAAGGACCGGACCTTTGCGCGCGCCAACGCGTTAGTGCTGAAGGAAATCGACTGGAGTCATGTCGCATGGCTGAAGGAATCTACCAAGTCCTTTTTCTCTCGCAACGTAACTCGGCACGCAGCCTTTTGGCTGAGGCCATCCTCAACTCGATCGGCCGCGGAAGGTTTCGGGCCTTTAGCGCAGGTGTTCGGCCTGCTGCGCAAATCGACCCTATCGTGATCGACCTGCTCGAGCATGCCCAACTGCCGACCGATGGTTTGCGGCCCAAGCACTATCGAGAGTTCGCCGAAACGGGAGCCCTGCCGCTCGATTTTGTCTTTACGCTGAGCGATACCGCGGCCGGAGAGCCGATGCCGGTTTGGCCCGGCGCGCCGGTTACAGCGCATTGGCCATCCACCGACCCGACTAAGCTCGAGGACAAAGTCGAGCGGCGTCGCGCGCTCATTCGAACACGCTCGGAATTGGAGAATCGCCTGCGAATTTTCCTGAGCTTGCCGTTCACATCGCTGAACCGGCTCAGTATGCAAGAGCGTGTCACGGATATCGGCAGACCGGCCAACCGTGGTGCAGAAGAACAACGATCGCTGCGTCCCCCCGAGACGGATAGCGAGATCAACTCCAATCGGCAACGCGAGTCAAAGTCACCTGCGCAGGCCGCGCCCGACGCGTAACAACTAAAGATCATGCCTCCGTCACGAGACATACGTATCCTCTCATCCTCGGAAGAGGATTACGTATGCAAAACCCAGCGGAGCTCGGCGCGACTTCGGATCCAGCACTCGAACGCCGTTTAGAGAGATTGGGCCTCACAGGCAAGGAAGAGGTCTGGACCGATCGATACCTGCTCTGCGAGCACATCGTCGATCCGACGACCGCGCGTTCGCGGCAGAAATTCGAGGCAGTCGCGCGCTTCAGCCGCGACTTGATCGCACATCGCTGGGTCAAAACACGCCAAGCGCGCGAGCGCACGAATCCCAAGCGCGTGTACTACATGTCGATGGAATTCCTGATCGGCCGCTCGCTCAACAACAATATTCTAAACACGGCCGCCCACCCTTTTGTGGAGCGCGCGCTGCGTCGCGAAGGTTGGGATCTGGCGGAGATTTTGGAGCAAGAGCCCGATGCGGCGCTCGGCAACGGCGGTCTCGGCCGCTTGGCGGCCTGCTTCGTCGAATCGCTTGCGACGCTTCAATATTCGGCAATGGGCTACGGCCTGCGGTACGAATACGGCATTTTCCGTCAGACCATCCGTGACGGTTACCAAGTGGAGCAACCCGACAATTGGCTGCGGCACCCCGATCCATGGGAGATCATCCGCCCCGGCAAAGTGTTCAAAGTCCAGTTGCACGCCAGCTTCCAGTTGCGAGCCGGAACGACCACCATCATCCCCAATCGTCCATCGACACTCTTGGGAATTGCATACGATCGGCCGGTTGTCGGTTACGGCGCGCGCTGCATCAATACTCTGAGACTGTGGGCCGCCGTGGCGCCCGAGCACTTCGACTTTGCGGAGTTCTCGCAGGGCGATTTTGTCGGTGCGGTCATTCAAAACGTTGCCGCCGAATCGCTCACGCGCGTGCTGTATCCGGACGACTCTACGGAAGCGGGACGCACGCTGCGCTTCCTGCAACAGTACTTTCTGGTCAGCTGCTCACTGCAAGACATTGTGTCCCGCTTCCGAAAAACGAACATTGGGAATTGGTCCGCGTTCCCGGATCACGTGGCCATTCAGTTGAACGACACGCATCCTTCGCTGACCGTGGCCGAATTGATGCGCTTGTTGATGGACGAGCAGCATCTCGGGTGGGATGAGGCGTGGAAGATCACTGTCCGCTCACTCTCCTATACCAATCACACCTTGCTGCCTGAGGCACTCGAGAAGTGGCCGGTCGATCTGTTTGAGAAACTGATTCCCCGACACCTCGAGATTGTGTACGAAATTAACCGCCGCTTCATGGACGATGTTCGTGTGCGCTTTCCGCAAGACGTCGAGCGGGCGCGGCGTATGAGTCTCATTGAAGAGGGCGCAACTCGAAAAGTACGCATGGCGCACTTGGCGGTAGTCGGCACTCACAGCACGAACGGTGTCGCGGAAATTCATTCCAATCTATTGCAGTCGAATCTGCTGCGCGATTTCGCCGAGATGTTTCCCACGCGCTTCAACAACAAGACGAATGGAGTGACGCCCAGACGCTGGCTGAAAATGGCGAATCCACCGCTTGCCGAGCTCATTACGGATTTGATCGGTGATGCGTGGATCACGGACCTCACGCAGTTGCGAGGATTGGAAAAGCACGTGGACGACCGCGCCGTGCAAGAGCGATTCTTGCAAACCAAGCGCGATGCCAAGCTGCATTTTGTCGATTGGCTGCAGCGCTCCTGCAACCAAACCGCCGACCCCAACAGCATCTTCGATTGTCAGATCAAGCGCATTCACGAATACAAGCGCCAACTGCTGAATGTGCTGCACATCCTCGTGCTCTACAATCGGCTGCGCCAGAACCCGCAGCTCGCGATGGAGCCGCGCACCTTCATCTTCGCCGGCAAGGCAGCGCCCGCCTATCGCCTGGCCAAACTCATCATCAAGCTGATCAACAAAGTCTCCACCACACTCGAGCGCGATTCGGCGACTCGCGGCAAGCTGCACGTATTGTTCGTTCCGGAATACAACGTGAGTCTGGCAGAGCGGCTGATACCGGCAAGCGATATCTCGGAACAGATCTCGACCGCCGGCTTCGAGGCCAGCGGTACCGGCAATATGAAGTTCATGATGAACGGCGCGCTGACGGTCGGCACACGCGACGGCGCCACGATCGAGATGGCTCGCGAAGCCGGCGAGGATAACTTCTTCCTCTTCGGCCTCAGCGCCGAGCAAGTCGCCGAGAGCCGCGGCTGGTACGATCCTCATTGGCACTACCAGCACGACGCGGAGATTCGCGGAGCATTGGACTTGCTGTTCAGCGATGATTTCAGTCCGCGCGAAAAGGGCGTGTTTGCGCCGCTGCGAAATACTTTGCTCACCGACGGCGATTACTACATGCACCTGGCGGATTTGCGTTCTTACATAGACGTTCAGGCACGCGCCGCCGCTTTATTTGCCGACCCGCATGCGTGGGCAAAAAAGGCGCTGTTGAACATCGCAGGGTCCGGCCGCTTCTCGAGTGACCGGACGATTGCGGAGTATGCGAAGGAAATTTGGAAGACCGAGCCCAGCCCGGTGCTCTGACCGCGCGGCAAGTGGTATGAGCGCGGCGCCGAATAGTGGCCCTTTTAAAAGACCACTGTCCCACGCAGTCTGTCGTGCCTATGAGAAGACTTCGCGTCGCTGTTGCCGCTGTGATTTGTGCCTGCGCCCTGAGCTCGATGACGCTTGGCTGGGCTCAGGACAGCTCCAAACCCTCTGTTTCCGCAGCCGATCTTTCCGGAGTGCATGACTTCGATTTTCTTTTAGGCGAATGGCGTGTTCACCATCATGTGAAGCGTGCGAGCAATAGCGACCAATGGCTCCAGTTCGACGGGACCTGCAGCGCTCACGGCCTCATGGCTGGCTCCGCCAACGTGGAAGACCATGTGTTCGACAAGCCGAGCGGAATCGGTCGCGCCGTCGGCCTTCGAGCATACGATCCTAAAACCGCATCGTGGGCCATCTGGTGGATCGACGGCCGTATTCCTCACGGTCCGCTCGACCCGCCTATGAAGGGCCGGTTCGACAAGGGCATCGGCACTTTTTATTTAGACAGCACGCTGGACGGCAAGGCAGTGCGCACGCGGTTCATCTGGTCTCTCATCACGCCCCAGTCCGCTCGCTGGGAGCAGGCTTATTCGTACGACGCGGGGAAGAGCTGGGATACCAATTGGATCATGGAATTCCGGCGAGTTGGACAGCCGGCCCCTTAGCAGGCGCAAGCGGCAGCCGCGCACCGCTCAAAAAAACGCCGGACTCCGGGTATAGTGCGCGCCTTCCAAGGAGGTCGCTGTGCCCACGTTATCCAATCAGATCGCGTTCGCCCTCGTCGCACTGGCCATGGTGTTAACACCCGGCCCAAACATGATCTATCTGATTTCTCGCTCCCTGTGTCAGGGCCGTGCGGCTGGGTTGATCTCCTTGGGCGGTGTAGCGCTCGGCTTCGTTTTCTATATGCTCAGCGCCGCGCTCGGCATCACCGCGCTGATCATGGCTGTTCCGCTCGCCTATGACGCGCTCCGAATCGCCGGCGCGGTTTATCTGCTGTACTTGGCTTGGCAAGCTCTGAAGCCGGGCGGCCGATCCCCGTTCCAGGTGCGCGACCTCCCGCGCGACAGCAACAGGCGGCTCTTCGCGATGGGCTTGCTCACCAACTTGCTCAATCCCAAAGTCGCAATGTTGTATCTCTCCCTGCTCCCGCAGTTCATACAACCTGGCCACGGCAGCGTGCTGCTGCAATCGCTCACTTTAGGTGCGATGCAAATCGCGATGAGTGTCACGGTGAACGCCCTCATCGTCGTTACCGCCGGCACCGTCGCCGGTTTTCTCGGCGCGCGTCCGGCCTGGCAAGCCGCGCAACGTTGGATCATGGGCACGGTGCTCACGGGCTTAGCCGTCCGCATGGCAGTCGAATCGCGGCGCTAGCGACGGGCTTGGGGGTACCGCGCGGTTATATCAGCGCAGCTGACTGTCTTTGCTGCCGCGGCGGTTGTAGCCGGCGAACTGAGTTTCTTCGCGGTCCTCTGCTTCCTGACAAGCGACACACAGGCGAACGCCGGCAATAGCGGCGCGCCGCGCTTCAGGGATTTCTGCTCCGCAGTCCGCGCAGTGAGTCAAACCGGGCCCCTGCGGCAACCGGCTCTTCGCGCGGTTGATGCCGTCTTTCACGGTTGCATCGATCTGGTCTTGCACGGCGCCCTCGCCTGCCCAACCTGTAGCCATTGTCGTCTCCGCAAGTCTCGTTGCGAGCTATTTTAACCATGGCGTACGCAATGTCGCGCGTACTCAAACGAGGGCCGCAAGGGCCATGCCCGGCACGCGCACGGCCTTGCTCATTTCAAGCTTTCGTTCAGCCAACCGATGCTCCGAACGAGCTTGTGTTCAAAACATGCCCTGCCCCATCCCGCAGTCCCGAACAGGCCGTCGCATCCGCGGCTGACGATTCGCGAGTGTGGCTGCGCTTGCGAATCTCAAAGGTTTCTAAGAATTTGAATGCCCTGCGGCGTCATGAGGAATAACAGCACGACGCAGTTCACCGCGACGGTAACCCAGAAGACGCGCTGGAATTCCACTTTGCTCGATTTGTGTCGTATTACTTTTTGCGCAAGCAAGGCACCGGGCCAGCCGCCCGCAAGGCTGATGAGGTGCAGTGTTGTCTCAGGCGTTCTGCGCTGATTGTTGCGCGCCGCCGATTTGTCGTGAGCATAGACGACAAAGGCCACCACGCTGGCGGCTGCATACACCGCTAGAACAATCGCCTGCAGCCGGCCGACAAGGACCGCCCCCACCACACAAAGCACAAATAGCGCGGCGAATGCCTCAGGAACGCGGCTCCTGGTCGATCTCACGGGCGCAGTACTGGGCTGATAGGAGAGGCGGACTTTGCGCGCACGCGCACGCCTGCGAGCAATCTTGCCGTTATGACGCACCGATGATCGGCTCCCTGTCGTGCCTTAGCGGGCACCAACGTGCGCACACTTTAATGCAGGCGCAAGACCGGAACAATTTCCACTCCGGAGCGTTGCGGCGGTCTTTTTTTGGCGAATGGAGGCACAGTGGCGACGGTACCGTTTACCATTCGGCTGAGTTGGGCCAAGGTACTAGTCATGCGTGTCGCCAACATCGTGCTTTGCGGTCTCACCGCTGCCGCCGTCATTGCCTGCGGCATCAACCCGGTCACGGGCAAGAAAGAAATTCAGTTCATCACCGAAGCGCAGGAAGTGCAGATCGGGCAGCAGAATTACGCACCCGCTCAGCAAAGCGAAGGGGGCGATTTCGATGTACTGCCCGATCTCACGGCCTACGTCAACGAGGTGGGCCAGAAGCTCGCCGCCGTTTCGGATCGCAAGCTGCCGTACGAATTTGTCGTTCTGAACAATTCTGTGCCGAATGCGTGGGCGCTACCCGGCGGCAAAATCGCAGTGAATCGTGGGCTGCTCACGGAGCTGGCGAATGAGTCCGAGCTTGCCGCGGTGCTGGGTCACGAGATCGTGCATGCCGCCGCCCGTCACGGTGCGAAGGCGCAGGAGCGCGGCACCTTGATGCAAGCGGGCCTTGCGGTGGCCCAAGTGGGCGCGGCGGTGGGTGGAGTCGACCAGAATGTCGGCGGTTTGCTCATCCAGGGAGCCGGTCTCGGCGCGCAGCTCGCGCAAACCAAGTACGGTCGCGATCAAGAGCTCGAAGCCGATCACTACGGCATGAAGTACATGAAGGCCGCAGGGTACGATCCGACCGGCGCGGTCACTTTGCAAGAGACGTTCGTGCGCTTATTCGAGAAGCAAGATCGTTCGCAAGGCTGGATCGATGGGTTGTTCGCATCGCATCCGCCGTCCGTCGAGCGTGTGCAAAAAAACAAAGAGATGGTGGCACAGCTTGGAGGCGGCGGTGAAATGGGAAAACAGCAATACGCTGCGCGCCTGGCGCCGCTGCGCAAGATCAAGCCCGCCTATGACAAGTATCATGAGGCAGAGCTGGCCGCGCAGAAGAAAGATTACGTCGCCGCGAAGAAACTCGCGGTCGAAGCCGCTCAGATGTTTCCGCAGGAAGGCCGTTTCTATCAATTGCTCGGCGACATTGAGATGTCGCAAAAGCATCCTAAGGAAGCGCTTCCGCATTATGAGAAAGCCATCGATCTGAATGGCGACTACTTTGGCTCATACCTCGGCGCCGGCGTTGCGGAGATACAGCAAGGCAATCGCGAAAAGGCCGAAGAATGGCTAACGACGAGCGCCAAGCTCTTGCCCACTGCACCTGCCGCTTATTTCCTGGGCGACATCGCCAAGGCCAAAGGCGACCAGGCCACGGCGCTCAACTATTACAAAGCGGCCGCGGGCTCGGATAGTCAGTACGGCAAGATGGCCACCGCGGAGCTCATCAAAATCGATCTGCCGCGCAATCCCGGTAACTACGTTGCAACAGGCGGGCAACTCGATGCGCGCGGCAGAGTTGTGCTGATCGTGGTGAATCGGTCGCCGGTGGCGCTCTCGGGAATTCAAGTAACGCCGGTGCTTGTCGACGCTTCGGGCAGAATCGTGCGTCAGGGGTCCACTATCGTCATTCGCGAAGTCGTCAACCCGAATCAACGAATCGTCGGAGACGCCGGCATCGGATCCGTTACCCCGGAACAATTGCCCTACGTAAAATTCAGGGTGGACGGTGCGCGCATGGTCGAAGAGTGAACGAGGACCACAAAGCCAAGGCCATTGAGTGGTCATTACGAGGTCTGGTCAGTCCTGTCGAATGACATTGTGTTCTATTGCGCAGTACGTACCAACCGAAGCACCGCTTCGCGACTGGCCATACGGCACGCCGTGTATCATAAGAACGAACCTCGGCGTGGAGATATCACCTCAAACGACTCATGAAGACTTCGACGTCAAACGACGATGCATCACTAGAAAAATGGCGAAGTGTCGCGCTTAACCTGGAGCAGCAGGTCGCAAGCGTGGTCATCGGCCAGACGAGGGTCATTCGGCTCATCAACATCGCGGTGTTTGCACGAGGTCATGTTCTACTGCAGGGGGACGTTGGCGTTGGCAAAACAACTCTGCTCCGCGCCTTTGCGCAAGGTATTGGCGGCTCTTTCGCGCGCATCGAAGGCAGCGTCGATCTTATGCCGAACGACCTGCTCTATCACACCTACCTCGGCGAGAACGGGCGCCCAACGGTGGATCCAGGCCCGCTGATCCGGTTCGGCGATGAGTTGGCGATTTTTTTCTTCAACGAGATCAACCGCGCTCGTCCGCAGGTACATGCGTTGTTATTGCGCGCGATGGCCGAACGGAATGTCACAGCTTTCAACCGTGAGTATCGCCTTCCACATTTGCTCGTTTTCGCGGATCGCAATCGACTCGAGCGCGAAGAAACATTCGAGATCGCCGCCGCGGCGCGCGATCGCTTCATCATGGAGATCGAATTGGCTGCGCCCGTCGATCCCGAGCTGCGCCGTGCATTGGTCTTCGATACGCGCTTTCACGATGTGGATACTTTGCTCGCCGGCATTTCGTCGGACGGCGTCAATCATCACGAGCTGAATGGGATCGCCGCGCATATCCAACGGAACATTCAGACCAGTGCGGCCCTTCAGAAGTACGCATTGGATCTATGGGATGCAACGTGTACGCCAACGGCTTACGGAGTTCGTATCGAAGGCGTAGATATGCAACGGCTTCTCTTGGCTGGCGCCAGCCCGCGCGGCATGAGCATGTTGCTGCAAGCGGCCCGCGTAGCTGCTTGGTTAGCGGGCAGGAGCTATGTCGCACCGGAAGACGTGCAAGCCGTCTTTCACGAAACCATTACGCATCGTCTGTATTTCCCGCCCGTGTATGAATTGCGTCGCAATGAGCTGGCAACGGAGCTGACACGAGCGATCATCCAACATGTCGCCGCTCCATGATCGGTGAGTTCCACTATGAGATTGAGTGGCGTACCGGGCGATATCGGCCCGGCCATCATCGCAGCAAGCATCCCGGAAGCGGCTTCGAGTTCGCGAACCATGCTTCACTGTTTGCTTCGCCCGATCCGCGCAGGCTGGATCTGCATGCCACACTTAGAAATC
>Ga0307515_10019873_pt1 | contig 12039 bp, 14 predicted proteins | sample 17_EM_MG_FD_194513 | JGI IMG/M metagenome (GOLD analysis project Ga0307515, IMG submission 194513) | Populus trichocarpa ectomycorrhiza microbial communities from riparian zone in the Pacific Northwest, United States - 17_EM | ecosystem: Host-associated > Plants > Roots > Unclassified | place...
TAGAATCTGCTCCTTTCTTTGTTATGTGGAAACCTGCATATCTTTGTTCTAGCAGGCTCCTTGCTCTGAGAGTGTATTTTAGAAGAGCTGTTGCCTCTGAGAACTTTTCTCCCTTAAACAAACGAAGCACCTTATTCAGTGTCCTGTTCACCCGCATGCGAGAACATGAAATCGCAAGCAAAGGCATCTCTCAATACTCTGCCAATTCCTCGACGGCAGCAGTTAGCTCAGTATATTATTTCGCATATGAAACGCCACTCAACTTTCGATACGACTTGAATCTGACGAACAGGTCTTTCATAACATACGAAGACAAATTCAAACTACAGCAATTTAATGGTGATAGCCTCACATAATTAATCAGATGGAATTCGATGATAAATCTACAACTATCAATTCGGTCTGGGGGCTTGGGGCATCAATCACTGGATATGGTGGCCGGGAAAATTTCATCAAGCCGTTTGGCGCAAAGAATCTTATGGTAAGGCTCTTCCAATTCTGTCTTATCCTGACGATTCTGCCCGAGAGCATGATTTCTCATATCGTCAGGTTTATGACGGATTCTGTGCCTCAGCCTAGGATTTTCAGTGAATTAATGAGATCGCAAGCCGGCGTGAAAACTGTCGCGCCATAGGAGGACGGCCCAACAAACCAGCAATTCAAGGAATCGGCGCTACTACAGGAGCAAACAATTCTCTTTTCGGATACATCCGTCAGATTACTGCGCTTGCAATGAATACGAGATCTACGTATCATTTAGATTTTTGGCCAGCGACTACCGGCGACTCTGAACTCCCTCTGAACCGGAGCACGAATGCCTCAATAAATGTCAGAGACAACATTTTGAGGGACCATCTTGAGGACGGAATCCCCGCATAATTCGTCTATGAAGCAGCAGATTGTAGGTTGTAATATGAGCTAAGTATGATCACGAATGTGACAGCTATTTGGAAGAAGGCAGCCGATGCTACCTGCGGAACGAGACCTAGTCACGTTACCAAAGACTCCGATTCACGGGGAAAAGGTGCCTTGGGCGTAATTGGAAATAAGAGTGTGGAGACGTAGAGAATTAATACATCATCATCTCGCAAGGCAACAATTCCTGAAATGTTCGCCTGAGACATTGGGAAATCTCTATCAAGGACACCGAACGAGGAGATTCGGTCCATGATGCAGCACAATCGCTTGGTAGTCCAGAATGTGAGTACTACTCAATTGTACTTGCTCACTGCTTCAGGTCGCAATCAGCTGGGCTGTGTGATGGAAGGGTTGAGCTGAGCTGTGTTCATTGTTAAGCGGGACGCGTGACAAGACCCTTCCGTAGTTGTTCTTCTGAAACACTTGAGTTTGACCACTTCACATAGGCGCAATAGTAGAGCGAATGTGGTGCTGACAGCCTCTCACAAGCTGACGAGACAGAAATATGATGGTTTACGAGTTTTGGAGTATAACCACGTGACCAGTATTAGCGCGACACTCAGTGTAAACAAACCCGCTTCTTTCCCGCATCGTCAAATCCAGCCATTTCAAGACGACGACGCACCAGCGATTCACCCATGTAGCACACCGCATTCCCTGCCTTGACATCCACGGGCTACGATACCATCAATTGACGCGAAAACGTTCGTGATTGACGCGCGACAAGCAGATCGTCGCGAGATTCGGTCAACCGCCAACACACACATAAGCCGATGCGCCTACAAAACCGAGATCAATGACTACTATAGTACGGACTCGAGTTCCCCTTGAAACGCTGAGCATGAGTCAACCTACAGCGCGAAGACGAAGCAAGCGGCTTGCCGGTGAGATGCCCCGAATGCAGGCTATGAGCGCTTTGCGCATATTGCAATTCCCCATGCTGACGGCCCTTGTAGCGTATGATGAAGAGGATGGCGACTTTGTCTTTACCAGAGGATCAAAACGAACCAAGACCGCACAGGCAAAACCAGAACCAGAACCCCTCCCCGCTCCTGCTCCAGCGCCTTCGACCGCGAAGAGGGGTCGAAAGCCAAAGGAACAACCAAGGGAACGCGACAATGAGACGATGGCAACAGCAACGAAGGCGAGAGGGCGGAAGATGAGCTTTTCGACTCCGAAAGCAGACAACGATACCCTTGTTGTGCCGAAAAAGAGAAAAGCTACGCGTTCGTCTACGGGAATCGGTCAAAATGACGATAAAAGTACCAATGTTTCGAGGGCGGAACCGGGCGATTATGACACGATAGACATGGTTGGCGATTCGAGCGTGGACCAGACGAATAAATCAATTGTAGATCAAAGCAAACAATCGACGGTGGTCTCGTTACCGTTCAGTGACACGCCTATTATCAATCGCAACAAGGAATTAAGGAAGAAAGGAGGGAATGGCGCCAGGCGGAGTAGCTTGGGACTTCGGGGGCGGAGAGCGAGTTCCCTGATCGAGAACGGGCATAGTGCAATACCGCATCGCGAAGTGGAAACTTCGGAGTTTTACAAACATATTGAAGCGGAAGGGCTAAGCGAGCCCAGAAGAATGAAGCAACTTTTAACATGGACCGGGGAGCGATGTATGGGTGAGAAGCCATCTCATGGCAATGAGGACAATACAGCAGAACTTTCAGGTGAGTAGTACTGACCACCTTTTAAGGCCTTCCTAATTTTTGCAGCACGAATGATTAAAGAATCATTACTGAAGGATTTTGCGAACAAATCCGAGTTCTCGGACTGGTTCAGTCGAGAAGAATCGGCTCCTCCCCCAACAAAGGTCATTAAAAAGCCCAACCCACGAAATATTGAGTTGGAGGAGAATCTCGTTGGATTGGAAGCTAGGCTCAAATTGTATGCGAATTTCACCTCGTATATGAAAGCGTGCTGACCAAATCCATAGACTTCGAGAAGAACGGGATCAATGGAAGGCCCTAGCGAAACCTCCGCCTTCACTTCCCCCGTTATTTCCAGATAACACTCGAGAACTCAGCCCTTCGCAAATCGATGCTTCACTACTTGATCCAGAGCAAGCAGCCATTCTCGTGGAAATTGCCTCGAGATCTGCACTAGATCTGAGAAATCAGACAGCCGAGCGATTAAGAGCATTGCAATCGGGCCTAGAATTCAAGGTCGACCAATTCGCGGACGGGGTGCATAAACTGGAGCAATATCAAGAAACCGTGGGCAGGGTTGCTGACAAGATATTGGCTTTGAGTGCAGTCCGATTGGAAGATAGAGATCGTAGAGAAAAAGAAGAGATTGGAACCCGAGATCTACCGATGCAGGAGGTGCTAAGGAGCTTGAGCAGGATCTTACCGGAAGGAAGCAGTGCACGGTGAAACTTTCCCCAGGAGAGTGTACAGTTGTCCGCTGGTTTTCGATCATATGGCCATAGGGTTGGTGGAGAGGATTAGCTGCCTCTTGGGGAAGCAGAGGTGCCGATTTTGTTTTGCTGCATTGCGAGCGTGGTATACCGGAAGGCGAACTAGGAGCATCGTCTACGAGGGATGACTTTTCATGGAGGAATGGTGTTCGAGGAGGCATTTTGAGCGATGGAACTTGTACAAATTGTGGAGATTATATGAGGGCTGGAATCAAGCCAGCCAGCCATCCATTTCATGAAGTAATGCATGCATGAATTGAACTCCTTTCAACGCTCGTGTTCAATCAATCCAGTGTCAACTGCATTAAATGATTGGCCTCTCGCCTTGCTTTTGTTCGCGCTTCTTGATGACTTCCTCCTCCCTCTCATCTCATTTGACAGTGAGACAAGTGACCCGACACTTGGAAATTTTAAGCGAATCATATTATGGGTGGCGAAGAAGCTCCTACGCTGAAGAGAAGGTCAGTTGATGTTTTCATAAATAAATCTGGAATTGAACGACTGGCAAATGGTTTCTGGGTTTGTTTTTGAAGTCTAGTACTATCTCATCGAAAATCTAAGCACTTGAAAGCTCTTTGTCACTTCACCAATTGCATGAATGAGCCAACAACTCCGCCAACTCCTCCAACGCTCTCTTATCAACCTCATCAAAGCCTTGAATCTCCGCACAATCGATATCAATAATCGCCGTGACCTTTCCCTTCACCAAGATAGGCACCACAATCTCGCTCTTCGAATCTCCATCACATGCGATGTGGCCAGGGAACGCCTCCACGTCTGGAACGAGCTGGGTCTCCATTTTCTCTGCCGCAGCGCCGCACACGCCCTTTCCGAACCTGATAGTTTGACAGGCTACTTTACCGTGGAAGGGGCCGAGAATCAGTTGGTTAGGGGTGGAAGGATCGAGGACATAGAATCCTGCTGAGGTGAGCAGATATTGGAAAGTTGTAGGCACAACGCTCCGAAAGGATTCGGGAGGAAGAAACAAGGAATAGATCATCCTGGCAGGAGAAGGAGCAACTCACCAGCCCAATTCACTTCCGAGGAAGGAGCTGGGAGAGACTTATAGGCGTGCCATATCAACGAAGCAGTGTTTGCTAGATTACTAGGTAATTTAACGTCTTCAGCATTTTCGCGACTTCACGTGACTTAATTTTCATACCAGACCTTGACCACGTTAGTCCTGTTGACTGTAGCCCCGGAAATCACTTGCCCAGTTCCTTTGGCCCTCAAAGAGAGCTTCGGCCTGCTCTAGTACCTGCTTATAGGCCTCCTCCTTGGTGACATTGGAGGCAAATTTCGAGGCGTCCGCATGGACCTGTGGCGTTCCAAGTTAACAATTTGACAACTACCTCAAGAGCAGGAGACCACACCATCGGATTGATGTCGAAAATTTGTTTTCACTTGTGCTGAAGGGATGTTCAAGTAAATGGTGTTGTTGTGAGAGGCAAGAAGAGTTTGGCGAGGGATGACAAAGTCCCAAAACGCAATTCACGTGATAATCGCATCGCTAAGGTTCAGGGGCTCCGAAGCTATTTTGTCAAGGAACAACGTCGACATCAACATCACAGGAGAGCAGAAATTCTTGCGATGATAATTTGCATTTTACTCACTTCTAGTAAAATCAAATGCTTGAAGTCCTCATATGGGTCCCTTAATCTCACCACTCTCCATGATCGCTCGCAGGGTGCCATTAGTCAGAAAACCCGGGAAAATTCAGAGCCGGTCTAGGTTTTAATGAATCTAGAGCAGCAGCACTTGCAAAAAAGGATTTCTGCCAAATCGCGGCGATGAACCCCTTCCCAATATCATGGGCCCAATATCACAGCGACATATTTTCCGGATTTGGTGCTCAAACCACCAGCGGTCCAGCACCCAACTAGTCCAGTTCTATCACTTCATGACCATTCTCATTGAAAACCCTGTGCTGTTGGAGTGGCGACATTGTTTTCAATCCATCTTCCAATAGAAACCAGCCAGACCAAGGTTGTAGGACAGTCTCATCACGAAGATAGCCAACCGTAGTAGGTACCGCTCCCATAGAGCCTGCAACTATGGTAGCAGAGTAGACCATCCGATTGGAATAATCTCTCACATATGTCAAAGCCGTAACAGTGCCATTTGGGATATTCTTGGGGAGAATGTGATGACATTTCACACCTCCGATGAAGATGTTCTTGCGGTCAATAAGGTTGGTGACAGTCCTGTAAAACGCAGGAGTCAGCGATTGCTTGGTAATGGCATTGTTCCAGCACAGATGTATATATTGTCTCAGAAGAAAGCATGAAAGTTTTGAGGATAGGGAACAGATCTGTCCGTACTACCTACCAATTATCTCTATCCTGATTCCAGAGTATACTACGTTCATCTCCACGGCCGGGCTGTTCGATAGGGTTTCGATGATGGTGAAGGGCATTCCCGTCGATGAAATCCGGGTGGAGACAATCTCCTGAGTCTGACCAGAAGCAGAAAGCTGTGATCCAACCTGTGATGGTTTCTCTATCAATACCAAGGTTAGCACCGTCGAAATGGCATGCCTGACCCCAAAACTCCTTGGTCTGGGGGAGATCGGGAGAATCGAAGGATGAGATGATGCCTTTGATGACTGGGTCCAGAAATTTGAACCATTCACTAGCCTTGTTGCCAAAGGTAGGAACTCGCTCCGCCACTCGGCGCAAAATCTCTTCCCAGTCTGATTTCTCTCCAAGCAATTTGACGGACGACAATCCAATTCGAAGGTGGCTATCGTACTCAGGTTCTGTAGACTTTCGAACTTCGCCCATCATCACGACGGAAGCAACTGTTCGGTCGGTCGTAGTTGTCGAGCTAAAATTCGGGAGAATCCAATGCCTGAGATCGGCATCATCGCTCATAAGTGTGTGGGATAGTCCAGATATCTTCTCCTCCAGATAGGTGGAGTCGATTATTCTGGGATCAGTTTCCAGATCGATTGAGAGGTCGACATTGAGATTGTGTGAAGAGGAGAGTCCAGGGATGGAGTTAGGTTGACGGTATGCGTAGACCTATAAAAAGTAAGTATTCGGTGGATACGATCTAAATGCTTTTCCCAAATCGTGGTTGATCTAGCAGGTACCAGAACTGAATGTTTTCAAACCCATAGGAGGTTAAGAAAGGACGGAGAAGAACCCGGATGTTCCAATATCCGTGGGTGTTTAGATAGGAAAGTAAAGTCGAGTATCCTTACCCTGAGTTGAGACAGTATTGAAAGCCAAACGTCCTCTGGCCTCAAACGGAGATGGAGACCTTGATGGTAAGCTCTAATGAGGCCAGTGACGAAACCATTGGCACATGAGACCACCTCAACACCGTTTGGGAGGTCGTCGAGGGAATGGCGAATGACCACTGGCTCTGTAGGAGGATCCTTGTTGGCGGTGGCGGGGAGTTCGTAGGGGATGGACCACATGTTGATATTCTTCTTTAGGACTTCCTTGCCTGACTGGAAGGTTGCGTCACTGTTGGCTCCTGCCTTGTTGGTTCTGAGCCGGATGAGTACAGCCATGGTACGCTTCCTCTGTATGGAGGGATGTTGTCTTGGTGGTGAGTTGGATGTTGGCTGAAGGCGTTGATGAATTGCAACGAAATGTTTTACAGACCGGCAAGGAATTTTGTAGTCATTCACCTGGCGGCTCACTGTCATGAATTTAGACGGATCTTGAAGCGAAAGGAGGGCCGTGGGCAAAACTTTGCTTGCCGCTTTGGAGATGTTGTTCAGCTCCTTCTTTCAATCCCTGTGCCTATGCTTCTTCGCACTTGGATCGACGTCCATCATATCCGTCTCCACTATGACACCCAAACTCGTTGCTCCTAAGGCTTTTGACCCACCAAGCCGCCTTCCAGCAGTATTCCTCGCGGTCTGTGCCCCTACCCGTTCACTCTCAACCAATTCCTCTTCGTCCTCTTCACTCAACATCGTGCCCTCAATGCTTAAAAACCCCCTCTCCCTGTCATGGCTCGACTCGATCTCCCTCACCCTGAATTTGACCATACCCTCGACCTTATTTCCTTCACCATCAACCCAGAACCCTGGTCCTTCCTCCGCATACGTCTCTCCCTGTTCCGCGTTTTCTCTATTCTCCATATCGCTCACATCCTTCCACTTCCATTCAGAGGGTAATCTCTTCGATTCGATACTGGCATTGAACAGATTCCAACACACTATTCCGAGATGGCCCTGGTTTTGAAGATTTATGTAGCCCTCCAACAACGCTCCTTTCTCCGGCTTGAAAAGTAGAAATTGAGCTGTTACCCAAGCCCAACTAACCGCATACTCGTCGATATTCTGCAGCAGCACCGACTCTCCGTCGTCCTTGAATGGCTTTTCGGATAATCGTGGATTGCTGTATGATAGCAGAACTCCACTGAGGGGCGGGTAGTAAGTGAGGATGAGAGGAGAGATGTGCTCGGCGCAGAGTCCTTCGAGAGGGTATTTTTGAGAGACTGGCGCTAATGGGAGGTATAGTGATGCTGTTTGGAGATGTAATGACGAGGTTGGGGCTGTGATATCTAGAGGTGAGGCTTGAGACGCTGCCTTGTCCGACTTATGTTTCTTCGATTTTGGCTTGAGCCTGTCCTCTCCGTAGTCTCGTTTCCGCTTTTCGCCGTGTGTAGTTTTATGCTTCTTGTCTGATCTTGGCTTGTGCTTTCCAGAGCCCATTTTGGATACTGAAGGCTCTGTTGCTTTCTCAATTGACATGTCGAAGTGCGGTTGTCGTGAAGAGTTTCTTTGTTCGAAATTTAAGGTTGACTTTTTTTGCGCCTCAAAGGCTGAGATGCACTAGCGCAACTAACGGGTGGCCCCCTGTCAGCGTGGCTAAAGATCTGGACAGTTTGAAGCCTCGCGACTTCACTAATCAGAATCGCCAACGTGCAGCAACCCTCTTCCATTCAACCTTTTGGACCCCTACATGATATTCCTCGAGCACCTACTTGGACTGGATCAGAGCCATAACTGTGGTCATGTCAAATAATCTCCTCTCCCTCGCGGGGTGGACCTTTCTCCCAAACGTGAGCAACCAACTTCCAGACTGGGAAGCTACATAGAGAACATTTGCTAATATTCTTCCCAGCTTGTAACAGGATGGGTCCAAAACATATACTATGGCATCACTATTCGTGCCGGTGATCCTAAGCCCCAACCTGGCACAACACGCTTCATCCTACACAGACAACGTATCCACATCATAGTTGTCTCTGCCTACCTACTATACACAATCTACGAAGCAGACTGGGACATCCGGAGGGCGAGCGATTTCTACCAAGATCTAGGAATCGCACATACTGCTCCCGAGAGGGAAATCAAATCTCGGTTCCGGCGCTTAGCAGCCATCTACCACCCCGACAAACTCTCATCTTCTTCCACCTCAAGCAAGCACAAGACACGCTTCTCAACCCCGCCAAACGATTCGCGTATGAGCGATTTGGGCCGTCTATCCTAGAATGGCAACGCTGTTCTAGCGTCCGCGACTTCATAGTCCAAGGCCTCCAGTCGATCCTTCCATACTACGGCGTGGCGGCAATATTCATGTATATCCTCGGTCTGCTAGGATATCTCGAATGGGGCAAATACTGGCGCTGGCTTACGCTCGTCGTCCTCTGCGTTTTCGAACTTCACACCATTTCACGCCCATACTTCCCTCACGTTGCCACGAAGTTAATAAATCCCTTCCTCACGACCTTCACGCGCCACCCACCCTACCTACCATTTCAACTCATCCAGCTGGCGCGAAAACTTAGCGTCACACTTTATATTGCATTTTCTCAGATTGGGCCCCTCCTACAACCACCGTCCATCATCCCAGCAAACGCGAACCCAGAAATTGCATTAAAGCAACAATTAGACCGATTAGAGGCTACGACGAAGGCCGCCGACATCGAAGCCACGAGATTAATGGGCATGGAAATGAGCCCATTTGTTGGAGATAATGAGGCACTGAAGGATGTCAAAGGGAAGGTTAAGGACTGGTTGGTCGAAAATACTATAAGATCAGATCCGGAAGTACGCGATGCATTGGGAAATTTACTGAAGCGGAGACGGACAGACGCGCCAGCCGGTGCAAGAGGGAATAGATAGCACGGATAGAAGATGCTTGCTTTGCTTTTGTTTAGAAACCTTCAGCCTTATTTTGACAGCTATGGTTGCCTGCATTTGGATGATACCCCGAATTGAAGTGACATTTGAGTTGGACACCTGAGCTAGAAGGCCAAGTAGATATTGGTGTCTCTTTTGAATAGGTTCATGACCTCTGGAGGTGTTGAAAAATTCTCTAGGATATTAGGAAGCTCACTGTTCGGAGATGATTTGGACATTCTGGAAACATACCTCACGTCAAGCAGAGAGAAACAAATGCTCGATGAAGTTATAAATGCTAAACAATACATATGTGTGTGTCTGTTCAAGGGCAGAGTCCCATCGTATTCCTCGTAGACCCATGGAATCAACTCCTCATAAACGGCGGCCCAGAGCATTGTAACGCCAGATGTTTAGCCAAGCAAAGGATCAAACTCCATATTGACGCCATTTCCTTTCGGTAAAGCTCCAGTAGAGCAAGTAGAAGACTCCGTGTAAGATGTATGCAAACAGCCATCCTGGCCAGCCGAACGCCAATAAACGCTGCAATGCAAAGGCGACCCGGCTAACAAAAAGTAGAAGACCAAAACAAAGATTCTTTTGAAAGCTAAATTATTCATCGTCCAGGTCAATGACCTCCACCACCTTATTAATACTCCTCGTCTGATTTGCTGCTGAGAGAGCTCTCTGCTTACGAGCACCCTCGTCGTCGCTCGAGTCCTCACTATCGTCCGGATGAGATCGCTTTACTGAGGATCTTGGTATTTCTTTGGGGTACCAATTTCCATCTACATCAATCCAAATAGCTTTTACGTCGAGATTATCCTGCTCTGCAAGCCTTGCTCTCACTGACGCAAGGAAGTCGTCAATCTGGAGGCTATAAGGACGAGCATCCCTGCCACACAGGGGGCATTTCCAAACATCAATCATGCAAGGCTGCTGGGGACGTTTGGGCTTGCTATTTCGAGTGATAAGGAAGGTCTCGAGGTCGAAGCACTCACGGTGTAGACAGTTGCTGCCACGCACAGGCGTCTCGAAAATCCGGGCTGTAAAAGGATCGGATAGATCAACAGAGATATCGCTCGACACCATTGCGATCTCATCGTCATCATTTTGGGAAGATGCAAGACTCTTCTTGATCTTATCCAAGGTTTGATATGCAGGAACTCGGTGTTGTCGGCACATATCAAGAATCTGACCGTGTTGAAGTATTTCGACTATTTCGACGGCAAGGAAATAGGTGAAATCTTTCATCTTGGTTCGACCTCTGGTAATTGATAGAGTGATTCGGTTTGCTGAATTAGGCCCGGCAGCTCGCACGAATGCTGTGATGTCGATGGGGAGGTCTTTTCCGTGATGATTCTTCCGCCTAATCTCTAGGTGTTTCTTATTGATCTCTAAACATGCGCTCTCTGGCCAAACTGTGTCGTTGACTATCCAGTCTGGCGTAGAGCATATTGCATCGGACTTCTTCATTTGAATACATCGCAGGCGAAACTGGAGTGTCCCACGTCTGAACTGTCGCGTCGCCAGCTGACTACTGCTTGGCGGGCCGTCTCTGGGAATAAGTTGAAAGTCGGCTTCTGGAACTCGGAATTCGAATTTTGACAAAGGTGTATTTGTGGGTATCTTTGTTGGATCAAGTGCAAAGCCTCGTACAGCTTGATAGTATCGAAAGGCCGGATCCTCTTTGTTCATGGTAGCGGGTGGAGCATGGACAGGAACCAAGAGTGGGCTTCGGATATGTGCCTGATGGAGAGCAGTCATCTCCGGGTTCACGGGCTGCTGGGGGTGTACATATCCTAGGGGAGGCACAAGGGGCCGTTGAAGTGGGTGGGTTTGGCTGTACGCTTGAATTTCATTCTGTATTTGATCGATGAAGACTGGCTGTGTTCTTCGAGGGACCGGTACAGATTCTGGATTCAGCCGGGGCGAGGGACCAGGCATGGGGCTCACACCTGGTGTTCGACGCCCGCTACTACTAATGCTGCTGTTTCTGGCATGAGCACGCTGCTGTAAGTCGAGAGCCCCGCTGCTGCTTTGTCTTAGTTGAGCGGTTCTATTCAAGTTCAGGACCTGTTGATTGAGCATATGTTGCTGTTGTTGAATTTGCTGGAGCTGCTGGAGCTGCATTAATGCCTGCTGTTGTAGCTGTTGCTGCTGCTGCTGTTGTTGCTGCTGAGGATTTTGTTGCCGTTGACCCTCCTGTGATGCAAAAGCTTGCTGATATGAAGCCAAACTATGCTGCCCTTGTCCCTGATACTGTGCCGCTACTTGTTGTTGTTGTTGTTGCTGCTGCTGCTGCTGCTGCTGCATCATTATCTGGTTTCGGTGCTGTGCCGATGGGTCGACATGCTGTGCGCCACTTTGAGAGAACGTTCCATTAGGTCCTGCATAAGCTGGAGCATTCTGGGAAACCTGCATTTGGCCACTGTTTCTCCTAGCTGTATGAGGGAATTGGAAGCCTTGTTGAACGGGTGATTGCATAGAGAGGCCTTGGAGAAGAGTCGGACTCGGTGTGTTTGCATACACTCGATGAGCACCTACACTTGGTGGCCGACCTGCAACGATGGAAGGATTGGGCGAACCAGCCGTTGTTCTT
>Ga0307515_10019875_pt1 | contig 12037 bp, 7 predicted proteins | sample 17_EM_MG_FD_194513 | JGI IMG/M metagenome (GOLD analysis project Ga0307515, IMG submission 194513) | Populus trichocarpa ectomycorrhiza microbial communities from riparian zone in the Pacific Northwest, United States - 17_EM | ecosystem: Host-associated > Plants > Roots > Unclassified | place...
TTTTTTTATATCTATTTTTTATATATATATATATATATATATATATATATATATATATATATATATATATATATATATATATATATATATATATATATATATATATCAACTTTCCCGCCTGTGGTTAGATAAAAAGCCCTTTTAATTTTAATTTTAATTTTTTTTTTTTTGAATATGGGAAACATTATGATCGTCATCATCTTGGATGCTTAGGGTCACATGTCCATCAAGGGAGGTCAAGTCAATATCTATCATGGAGTATAGCTAAATAATTGTTGCCATCATATTTTTATTCTTTATATTCTAAGAATTCTGCTATAACATGCTGACCTTCGATTACCGCAGACAATTTTGAAGTATGGCCAAGCGTCATGCCCACGAAATATGACCGGTGCACGGCCTACAAGGCTAGGCTGATAAATACAAGTTTTTATTTTTCTCTTCTGTTAATGAGATAGACAACATGTTTATTTTATAAAATAGATGATGCGTTGACGGAAACTCCTCAAATTTTAGCTATTATAATGATTGGAAAAATAAAATTTTTATTTTTTAAAAAAAAAATTTATCTTCAACTCAAAACACTTTAAAAATATCTTAAGAATCTTGTTAAACAATTCATAACCTCTAAAACATAAAAAACAGTCTCAAAACTCAAAATCAATTTCAAATCAAAAATCTTTTCGAGTTCAGATATGTTTTTAGACATTTTCAATATTAAAAAAAAAAAACACCCCTAATTTGAACTCATCTCATCATATGAAATCATTTGGCACAAAAATCGATTGTTTTGGTAACTAAAATCATCGCAATGACATATTTCTCTCTCTATAATGGAATCTAGTGAGCCACTCTTTCTCTACCCACAAAAAAGACTAAAAAATGAAAAACATGAAGTTTGGTATTTAAATTGAATTATCTAAAATTAAAAGGACTAGTCACCCACCTAATAAATAAAAAAGATAGAGGACTAACATGAGCTTTCCAAATAAATTTTAAAATTGCCATCTATTTTATCTATTTTTTTCACTTTAGTTCACTATCTTTCAATTCAATACTGCCTTAAAAAAATATACAGTTGAGTGTTAATTTGGACTCAATTATATAAAATAAAAGTTCAAGAACTACATAATTTTTTTAAAAAAAAATCCACTACTCCAATCTATATTAATATTCGAGAGAGTGAACAATAATAGCGCTACAATAACACTAGCAGCCTTTTTAGTTTCTTTTAATGTTATAGCCTTTATTATTCTTCCTTTTTGTCTCCATCATTGAGTTTGAAAATAAATTTTGAATTGGTAAAAAAACATTCATATTATTCAAGTCAATAACTTCATGGATAACATCATCTTCGTATATTTCTTTGAATGATATATCAATTCATGATTTATCAATTATTATCCTTTAAACCTCTATTATTTAAAATAATATTATTATGAAAACTATTATGCTTTTTATGATATTTCTTTTCTATTCAGAGCATTTACTCCTTATTCGTTGTTACATTAAAGTAGCAAATCATTGAAGTTTGACTTGGAGTTTGATTCACAATTATGGACTCATAATGTTTTAAAGATTGCAAGCATATAATAAATTTAACCTAAAATTCATTTATTAACCAATCAAAGTTGTTTATTGACGGTGATCACTTTGATAAGAGGTTTATAATAACAATAGAAGTGGTGTTGATATATATCAAACTTATAGAGATTAAAATTATCATGGGTTCGAGCGAGGAGGTGTGTTTATATAGGAAATAAATAAGATAAATATTATTGATTGTTTCCTAATAATAAAAAAAAGAAATCAAAGAATTAAACAACTTAATATAACCATAGAATTATTTCAATAATTTAATAAGTGTTTTGTATAATTTATTATATTAAAATTTCTTGCTTGTTTAAGTATATAAACTCTATATAAATGAAGTATAATCTATCGAATTATCAATAATATTTTCTTGTTTTAAATTTTCACAAGCACGATGGTGGGCTGCTGATAATCCATCCACCTGTCAACATAAAGTAACAGAACAAAGAGAAGAGAGCTAAGGAAGGAATAAATAATTGCAGATAATAATACAAGTATCGACAGAAGTCAAAGAGGGGAGGAGGTGATCAATATCTACACTCTACAGTACTGAACATCTCTTAACATCAGAGGACAGAATCAAGTTCCGCATGCTCTAATCAATAGAGGACCAAATTCACACCGAAAGGAGTTACCTTTCACTTCAAGGCACCACTCCTCTGATAGGACCAGTTTGGCACTAGCTAGTGAAAGCCCTTTAGAGATACTAATCAAAGAACAATCAAATCTTGCATTGTTAAAGACTTTCTACGAGTGTTAACTTCAGATTAAGGTCCTTAAGATCAAATTAGCAAATGAGTTGATATTGGATTCTCCCCTCTAATTAACAAATGATTGTCCTGCAACTTGTGAAAACATCTGAAGGAAGATGTTGAAACTCTGGAAAAGACTTGTGATCTGACTTCAAATGGACCCGAAAGTTGCTAGAACTCAATGGTTATAGATTATTGGTAAGTAACCAGCTAACATTTCTTGTTAGATTCTGGCTATATCACACATTCCCAGCAAGCCTACACCATGTGCTGGTAGTGCACTTAAAGGTACTTCTAACACCACCCATCCATTTATGTCCCCACACTGCATAATTCTTAGCCCCATTGATTCCATAAGCAGCCCATCAATCAAATCTGGGGGGAAAAACATATAGAGCTGTCAACTAGGCCTACTGGCTTATGCAGGAAGTTAAATTTAGTAGTTGGTAGCATTTTCTTAGTGTGTAGGCAGAGTTTATTGTATCAGCTCAGCTTGTTTATGCCTTTCTAATCAACATCACATATCACAAATTCGCTACATTTGGTTTCCGCCTATATTAACCTTAAGTTCCAACCGAGACTGTTAGTAATTAGATGACTGCAAGAATGCAAAAAATGGAAGGTGAGAAAGGATCTGCGGAACATCCTGAGCCAAGAGACACCTTCAAGATTGCTTATATAATCCATTTTTTGCTTGGTGCTGGTAATTTGCTTCCATGGAATGCTTTCATCACAGCTATTGATTACTTTGGCTATCTCTATCCAACCAAGCACATTGAGAAGGTCTTTTCTGTAGCTTACATGAGCTCTTCGGTGCTAGTTCTAGTAATAGTCATGAGTTGGGGTGGTTGGAGCAAGCAGTTAAGTTACAGATTGAGAATGAACATGGGATTTTGCATGTTTATACTCTCTCTAATGGTGGTTCCTGTAATCGACTGGTCTTGGAGCAGCAGTGGGCCAAAAGGGAGTTCAAGTGGAGCCTATGGTGTGACGGTTGCATCAGTTGTGGTTTGTGGTGTAGCTGATGGCTTGATAGGAGGAAGTTTGATAGGAGCAGCTGGAAAGCTTCCGAAACAGTACATGCAGGCTGTTTTTGCAGGAACTGCCTCTTCAGGTATTACATAATACTGCAGCTTCTAACTCCCTTCTCATTTCTTCCATGATTCAACAATTAAGTTCTAAATATGATGAAGCGTATTCTCTCTTTCCAAAGTATGAATTAGAACCAACCTACCTATTCGTTCATTAAAAAAATTTCTACTGTTGGAGAGAGTTTGAGGAAGATAAATAGCATCCTAAGGGGACTATTTTTTTCTTCTTCTTTTAGGGCCAAAAGTTATGGATGCACTTCCTAGAAGTTATATCAAGGCACAAACCTTCACTGTTTTCCTTATATTAATTAGAATAAGCAGCCATTTCCAGCAATAGCATGCTTTTATTTTTCCAATCATTGCCAACGAGGACTTATTTGGCACAACATAACTTCTGGAAAGACATGAACAGTTTTCATGCCAAGTGGAGCATCAAGTGATTTCTGAATTTCAAGAGTTTTGATATTGCAGAGTATTAGAGCCTCATTGAATTGCCACTTCCTCCCTGAAGTTGGTTTCAAATTGCCTACTTTTTAGCAGATTGTTTTAGGAGAAGATGGAACATTCATGTTAGTTGTCTTGCTTGAACTTTATTTTGCCTGTTAGAAGTAGGTGGGTGAAAAGCAAAGCTTCTCTGGTCAAGCAATATTTGTTTAGACAACTCAAAGAATCACACTCGGATCCTCTGACAACATCAATTCCTTGTAACAGGTGTTCTCATTTCCATCTTGAGGATTATAACAAAGGCATCACTCCCCCAGAATCCTCAAGGTCTCCAAACGAGTGCCCACTTCTACTTTATAGTTAGTGCCATCATTCTGCTGTGCTGCACTCTCTCTTGCAACTTGTTATACAAACTACCAGTTATGGAACAATATTACAAACTTACTCCAGATGATTCATTGTGTCCAAAGCCAGAATTTTGGGCTGTAGCAAGAAAAATCCGACGGCCAGCTTTTGGAATTCTCATGATTTATATCGTGACTCTTTCGATATTTCCTGGTTTCATAGCAGAAGATCTCACATCCAAGATACTAAAAGATTGGTATCCAGTTTTGCTGATAACAATATACAATGTTGCAGACTTCACAGGGAAATCCTTAACTGCAATTTATGTTCTAAAGAGCATCAAGAAGGCAACATGGGTTTGCATTCTCAGGCTTGTTTTCTATCCACTCTTTGCAGCTTGCCTCAATGGACCCAAGTGGCTGAAAACTGAAGTAACAGTGGCAGCTCTGACTTTCATGCTCGGAGTGACTAATGGTTACCTGACAAGCGTTCTCATGATCCTTACCCCCAAGTCAGTATCAGTTTCAGAATCAGAGTTATCTGCAATTTTAATGGTTGTGTTCCTAGGAATAGGGTTAGTTGGTGGATCGATTATTGGCTGGTTTTGGGTCATTTGAGTCTTTTTGGACTGTCAGGGCTAGTTGGAAGCAGATTAGGTTCACTAGTAAAATTCAAGAACTATGGCTCATAGAGCTTAGCATTAGGAATAATTAATGGCAATTCCTATTACATGGTATGAACTAGAGCTATCAGCTGATTTCGTGTTGTGTGTGAAAGTATCCTTGTCCTTTCTGTACTGAAGAAGATTAAAATTAGATTACTCTTCTTTACCCTTCATAAAGCGCAGGTCTGTCTTACCAATATTCCCATTCACACTCAAAAGGCTGATGTAACAGGGGCCAGATGGCCGCAAACATACACTGAAAGATATACTAAAGCAAAAGGAATCTCGCTAATATCTCTAAACATGTGACTCAGAATCCCCCAGTAGCTGTTTGTGAAATTTCCAGAAAACGAAGATATAATGTTCGAAGACGGCTTGTCAATCAGCCAATTGGCACAAGATTTTGTGCCGACTGGAAGCAGCTAGATGCAAAAACAATCAGGGAGGAGTTGGCAGGAACCAAGAATAATCACAACAACTCGGTCTAACAGAGCTTAGCTTGAATCGCAAGCGTAGCTTTGCCGTCGTCGTCACAGAACCCCAAAACATCCTGTGATGGCAAGTCCTGACAATTCACATCCCCAAAACATCCTGTGATGCCTGTGATGGCAAGTCCTGACAATTCACATGTTATCAGGCCACATTAGACCCTATTTAATGTTAATATTACGGTACAATCATTTTTTATTTTTATTTTTATTTTATTTTATTTTTTAAATTAAAAATAAATTTTAAAAAATAAAATAAAATTATTATAATAGACAAATGAAACAAAACATATTTGAAAAATAACTACTACACTCCCAATTAAGTGTCCATTTATTTACACGACTGGCGCAGCTTTTAAAACAAATCACATCATTTATATACACCATTTATATGTTTTGTAATGACAAAACTTACTTTATTATTGGTGTGGGACTCATATAAATTGTGTTTCAACCTCAGCTTCAAAGAAAACAGCTCTCAGTTGCTTCCCCTTTCTCGTGTCAATGTCTCATGCAATGGAGAGTGTCTCCACTATTCATGTAAACAGTGGAGACACTCTCCACTGTTCCGGCTGGACTGAGTCCGGTCCAAAGCTAAATGCATTGAACCAGGTCCGACCTAGTTAAAAAAATTATTATTATTTTTATTTTTAATTGTGTTTTATTCAAAAAATTAGAAAGAGATCGCTTGATGACGTAATATTTGCAGAATTTGATCGCAATCCTAATTTTGTTTCTGATGTTGTTGCATGCTTAAAGAAACTAAGGAAGCTGTAGTATCCATTGTTCCGGCCGGACCGGGTTCGGTTCAAAGCTAAATGCATTGAACCATGTCCGACCCAATTAAAAAAAATCAATTTTTATTTTTATTTTTAATTGTGTTTTATTCGAAAAATTAGAAAGGAATCACTTGATGACATAGTATTTATAGAATTTGACTGTTCCTGATGATATTTTACCTGATGTTGTTGCGCACTTAAAGAAACCAAGAAAACTATAGTCCTTGTCTGATGGATTTCGATTTCGTACATGATGGAATTGTAGATAGTTTAATAAAACAATAAAAAAGTATTTTATATAAATATTATTTATTTAATGATGTAATATCATTAGTTAAATCTAAAATATTTAAATTAAAAACTATCAAAATATATATATATATATATATATATATATATATATAACCTCAATTTGAATAGAATTTTTCTAACCGAACACATTAAATTACTTTTTGTTCATCCTCAATTTCAACCACAGTTTTAACCAAACATATATAAATACCAAACCAACCTTAACTAAAAATATTTTATATAAAAACAACTTTTTTCAAACCATAATCACAAAAGTTACCACACAATACCTAACACACTACAGCAAACTGTATATAGAAATTTTGACACCACTAGGGCTTGCTAACTTTGAACAGAATAGTTGGTAAAATTATGGAATACAGGAGAAGTTAGATTATGATTATTTAATGATTTAAGCACATCCAGGCTTTATCATTTCCTTCAAGGGGAAGCACAGCCCTAAAGAAAATCAAGAGTTATTACATAACATGCCAAACGCATTGTTCTTGTCCTTGTTATACTAATCTATAGCACTGGAGGAAATGAGAGTTTAAACTCCATTACGCAGTAGCAGCAATACCTCCCAGAACACGGGAGCTATATTGACAATTTTGTGAAGCCGAGCACAGAGAGAGGTTTCCATAAAACACATTATTATTTTACTTTCTACATTAAATAGCTGGACGAGCAAAGCTTGCTAATCAGTTAAAAGGTTACTAAAAAAATTGCAAAAAGGAAAGGATTTATGAACAAAGGTCAGAGGATATGTCTAAGCTTTGATACAAGATTTTTGGCAGAGGTGGTGATCTCAAGACGCGGCAGCTAAAGGAGGGAGAGGAGGCGTAGATCCATGGGAAAAAGTTGGTGGCAACAACTCGCTTATATTTTCTCCCTGTTCATCCTCCTCTTCTTCTTCTTCAGCGTCCCAAAGAAACCGTGCATACGATGCCATCACATAGCTGCAGCATCAAAACAAATCATAATCAATACATGGCAGCCATCAAATCAGATTCCAAGATTAACTACAGCAACAAAAGGAAAGCAAATACTGTAATACTGATAATTGTCTATGCACATGCTCTTTTTTTTTCCCATTAAACATTGAAACTAAGATCATGATATGATCCATGTTTATAATGGTCCAGCAACAAATTTTAAGTCGAATCTCCAATCAAGAACGGTGCTTACCAATCATCAGGGGCAGCTTTAACAGCTTGATCGAAATAAGATTCAGCCCGAGAAGCATGCTTCTGACTATGCCATATTAAATCAGCATACATTGAAAGAACATCTGCATCATTGGGGCTTGCTAAAATCGCTCTCCCACAGTACTCTTCAGCTTTTACAAAATCCGCACGAACCTGTTCCAATTCCAAAACAATAAATTTCTAACAATCTTGCCTACCATGATCGGCTCCAATTCACTTATTAATTTATTTGTTCTTGAAAATTATTTTTCAATGTATAAAAGACAGTTTTTCTAATGATTCTGTAGCATGGAGTTTTGAAAACTTTATACTATGAGAATATCCATTAAAAGAAAATTCCTATTGTAAAGAACAAAACTTTTAATAAAAAAAAGTTTCTGACAGCTATTCCTTGTTAATATATCATTACATTAACTCAACACAGAAACATTGCTTCCCATTTCTTTGGATTTCAAAAACAAAAATAACACAAAACGCATGATTTAACCATAACACAAACAAATTCAACGAAAGATAAAACACAAAACAACAACAACAAAATTAAAAACCATGAAAGCGCGCAAGAAACTTTTGCAATATATACTTCAAACGGATACCTCTTTCAGGAATTTGGCGTAATTACTAAGAAGAAGAGGGTTCCCAGGATCAGCTTCAATCATCTTCTGATAATAAACATCAGTACTCTCAATCCCCTTATTAGACTCCCCAAACCCTGATCCTCCATCATCACCAAAATCCGACCCACCACCACCATAAAACTTCCCTCCACCACCTTCACTACCACCACCCGTCACCATAACCCCTAACATCCCACTATCACTCTGACCCTTCACTCCAACCTCACATCCTTCAAAGAACCAACCACTCTCCAAAAATGACACCTTTTTCTCCACTTCTTCTTCAACTTCCTCGTCGACAGAGATTCCATTCAAGATTCTGTTACTGGGTTTTCTCTTTGGCACTGAAAGGTCTCTTAAATCAGTCTCGGAAAAGGCTCTTGTCATTCTTTTAATAGAATCATTGTCCTGTGAGGAAATGGAAGAAAATGAACTTGAAGATGACGCTGTTAACGAAATGGATCGGGATTTTTGGATTTGGTGTAAAGATTCAGGTTCTGGTGACGGTTCTTTCGAATGTGGAGGGATCCACGTGTTCAGTATAGGCGTTGATGAGCTTCTGAGAAGCATTTTTTTTTGGCCTTGGATTTCCCAGTCTGAGAAAAAATGGATACTTGAGATGTGAGAGAGAAGGAGAAGGAGATTGTTTTATATAGAAATCTTGGCCGTTGATTTTGTTAACTTAGGAAGATTAATCGTTTTTTTTTTAATTGCGATTGAGATTGTGTTTTAAATTATTTTTTATTTGGTAATATATTAAAATAATATTTTTTTTATATTTTAAAATTTATTTTTAATATTAAAATATAAAAAAATGTTAAAATATAAAAAAATTAATTTTAAAAATTAATTTAATTTAATTTTAAAAAAAATATCGTTACAAGAACGGTTCTAAATAATTCTTAGGAAGATTACTTGTGGTGCCATGCTTTCATAGAGTGTGTTTGATATTGCGGTAGCTGTTATGGTTGTGGTTTAAAAAAAGTTGTTTTATAAAAAGTACTTTTAGTTGAGGTTGGTTTGAAAAAATAGGTGTTTGGTTAAAACTGTGTTTGAAATTGAGGTTTAAGAAAAAATAGTTTAATGTGTTTGGTTAAGAATGTTTTTGAAATTGAGGTTATAAAATAATTTTTTAAAAAATACATTAATATTGATGGTTTTAAATTTAAATATTGTAAAAATAATTACTCTTATTACATCATGAAAAAAATAATACTTTATATAAAATATTTTTTATAATTCCATTACGTCCAAAATTCATCCGATAAGAACTACAGTGTTCATAATTTTTTGAGCGTGTAATAAAATTAGATAAAATATTATCAGATATAAAATTGATATTACTGTGCGCGTAAATTTAATTCACTCTATACTAGTTTTTCGAGAAAAAAATATTGTTCACATCACGAATGAATTTAATTCTCTAAACTAGTTTTTTTTAAAAAAAAAATTAATACAATTAACACACTAAAAAAAAACCGAGAACAGTGCAAGTGAATTGCACTGTTCACGTGAATAGTGCAATTCACTCGTGAACAGCAGTGAATTGCACTGTCCGCAGGTTTCTACAGTGCATGCTAAGCAGGTTTTCGTTGCTTTTTCTTTCCAGCATTTTAAACTCAAAAAACATGTGGACCCCATACACAATAAAATAAGTTTTATTATTATCAAACGGCTACGGACTGCGTTTTAAATAAAACGCAACCGCAGCCGCGTAGACAAACAGCCTCATAGAATGAAAACATGCTTTGTTTTCATTTTAGAATTTGTTTTTCTATTTGTTGGTTTTCAAAAACATTTTTCTTAAATTGTATTCCTTTTACCTTGCATTCATGCTTTAGTTTTTAAATGAGGGTATGTATTTGAGGGACATTTTATAGCCTGATGTTTTGTTTCTTGTTTTATAACATGATTATTTTTTTTAATATACTGATATTAAAAATAATTTTTTTTATAAAAAAATTAATGTATTTTCAAGTAAAAAACACCTTAAAAAATAACATATATCACACTTTCAAATACTCTCTAAACATCATCAAGGCATTGTTCATTTTTTTATATAAAAGTGAAATTCTATATGTTATATAAAAATTATTTATTAAAAAGTTGTATAACTCTGTCACACTTTGAAAAATGTTTTGATTTGGTAAGTAGGATGCTTCATTTTCTTAGCCTCGTATCAAAAATTAGAAACGATACAAATTTTATCTTAATTGCACCAATAAAAAAAAAAGAAAAAGAAAAAAATGGCCTCATCATAAACATCAATAGAGAATCGATTTGGTTTTAATAAGCAAAATCAAGTCCCCATGTTCTTACTTATCAAACAAACTCTAACGAACTCTCCGTATATGTACGCGGGACGGAGGCAAGTACGCGGTTGACATTCCATTATAGTATATGGCACTATTTCGCAACGTAGTTGATTGTGTATTTGTTAAATTTTGATTTTTTTATATATATTATTTTAATGTGTTGATTTAAAAATATAAAATATATATTATTTTAATATATTTACACATAAAAAATATTTTAAAAAATAATTATTATTATAATAACAAATACTATCTGTGATTTACATCACAATACAAGGTATTTACCAATTATTATTATTTTTATATCAAATGGGAAAACCATTTAAAAATATCAGTATTACACCTTGCTTTTTATTTTAAAATAATAATACCTTAAAGATAAAAAAAATTAAAAACCAAATTATAAGATAAAAACAAATATTTAATCTTGAAGGGTGTAGTTTAACTGGTCATGTCCTGGATTTACTTTTCAGATGTTACCAGTTTAAATTGTATAAACTTCAGAGTTATTGAAGATTTATCAGATTGTTAATTTCAGAATCTTATAAAATTAGTTAAAATATATGTAAACCGGTTCGATACCCATAATTAAAAAAACAAATATTTACATGATAAGACCCGCTTAAACATGATCGTTTGAGATGGGACCCGCTAGATTTACATAGTACCCATAGACGGTCCAGATTCAATACCATCACGTGAGTCACATTCCCTACGACTGGCATTTGGTGGCGACTCATTAAAGGCAAACGAGGATTTTCCCGCGGTGTCTTGAGAAACAATAAAAGCCCATAAATACTCGACTGTTTTACGAATTTGCCACTAGGGTGTTTGAGTGGCTGGCTTAACTTCTGTGGGACCCAATACCGCAAAGTGTCACAGTGGGGTGGAGCCCATGGCTCGATTCAACGGTGAGCCTTGGTGCTATGAGGTCATGGCCACCATGCCTTTGTGTCAGATTCTTATGGTACCTTTTTTGAAGTGTTGTTTTCTTGTCACAGAGTGGTGCAAGTTGATGATTGTAGAGGCAAAATTGTCAATATACATCAATAATAATGTACCCAGGGTTGTTAATTCTGTTTTATTTCACCCGGAATGACCGAAACGTTCCATACCAATTCAAAAAATGAAACAAAACGGAACAAATTTCATCTCATTTTAAATCTCGGTTCGTTCCGGATTTTTCGGCTAAATTCCACCCGGAACGTTCCTGTTTCATTTCACATGTTCTGTTCCGCTCTTGAAAAGTCATTGAATCAAATTTAACCTTGTTCAATTTAATTAATTAAACCACCCAATTATAAAAAGTTCTTTTTCATTACAATTTTCAATAACAATGATATTAATAATAATATTAAAAATTATTATTACTATTTTCATTAACAATGATATTAATTTTTTAAAATTAGATTTATCACTAATATATATGGTTTATATTCATGTTGTTTTT
>Ga0307515_10019876_pt1 | contig 12037 bp, 15 predicted proteins | sample 17_EM_MG_FD_194513 | JGI IMG/M metagenome (GOLD analysis project Ga0307515, IMG submission 194513) | Populus trichocarpa ectomycorrhiza microbial communities from riparian zone in the Pacific Northwest, United States - 17_EM | ecosystem: Host-associated > Plants > Roots > Unclassified | place...
AGTTCCGCAGGGCGCCACAGCTAACGTCGAATGCAACAAGGTACTGGGAAGCTCCGAAGAACAGGTCCCTGCCTCTGGAGGACGATGATTGGCTAGGTGGGTGGTGGCTAATAAAAATCACTAGCGCTCACTGGAACCCGGATAATGCTCACGCTCTGTTGTATAGTCTCCTCTCCCTCAGGTTAATCCATTGTCAACTCCATCCATAAACAATGCACCTGTCGCGAACATCGAATCCTGCTCGAACTCTGCCACAAATGAGAGGGACTCGAAAGCAATCCGTCCTTGGATGTAATACATGTACCATAATAGGTTGTCTGATACAATAATCGGAGCTCGTTCTATCGCAAAAGTCCATCGTTTCGGGTGTCACTTGACCACCAAGACGGACCGTACAAACATGATTACTATCCAGTCGCGCATAAACCAGTAAGCTTCCAATAGACGACTACCGCCGTACCCTTTTCAAAACCGCACCGTCAGAGCCAACTTCGATTTCACCAAGCACAGTCCGGTCCGCCGTCGCTTTCCCTCCGACAACAGGAACGCCAGTGATCGCTGCCTTGCTGGAAGGAAATGCCTCCTCCGCACTGCGCTTCACGCCGACCTTGCCCGGGTGTACAGGCGGTACACTCCTGTTTGGTCTCGTCACCCCTGCGGGGATGACGAACCCTCCTCCACCTTGATTACCCTTGACAGCAGCGCTGCCCGTGGCAGTAGTGAATGAACCCGTCCTTGATGGAGGCATGGGGCTGGCGTATTCAGGCGATGGACCGATGCCAAAACTTAGATCCGGCTGAGGCGAGTCACCCAGCAGACCAGATATAATCTCGCTCATCCGTCCCTTGCCTTTTGCGTCCGTCACGGTTGCAGTGGGCCTTGCGCTAATCTCAGTGGGGGGAACCAACGGTGGTGGTGGTGATGGGTCCAAGCCGAGCGCGTCAACTAGCGTTTTTGATGCGTCAAACGACTCTAAATTCAGGTCGTTGTAGAACGAATCGTCCCCGTCAGCAAAATCGGCGAACTCCTGGGATAGTTCTTTCAGCAATTGAATAGCACGGTGGGGAGGGTGCGGCTGACGGGGAGGTTGTGGTTGTTGTTGAACAAGCTGGGCGGGAGGTACTTGGACGGTCGATTCTGGTTGTAGCAGAGTGTCCGTAGGAAGAAGTGGTGAAGGTGCGGAGACAGGGGATGATGCAGCCAGTGCTGCTAGGATGTCGGAACGAGCCATTGTGCTGGTCGTGGCAGGCGCAGGTTTAGCTTTTGCTACGGGAGATTGTGGTGGTTCTCGTCCAGGCTGAAGAATGGTGGATCTTACAGAGTGTTCCTGAGGAGGACGAGACTCTATCTGGCGAGGAGATTGTTGTGCTTGACGCTGAAGCTGGGGAGCAGGGCCTGATTTTGCAGGAGACGTCCGGGCTGGAACAGGAGGGGGTCCCATATTACTGGGTCCAGTATTCGACGGACATGTAGCTGCTAAATTGCTGCCTGTAGGGGGATCGGAATACTCTGGACGGCGATGGAGCTCGGACCTGTTGAATTTTGGTGGCGGAAGTTGAATCTTGACCACTTCCTGGTCGGATTTGTTAGAAAAGAGTACCACGTCACGCTGAGTGGACGGAAACAGACCTTTGCGTACTCCTTGTCGTAGAGGCAGTTGCCAAGTAAGTTGCCAAAGTTACGGAGTGTCCGCTTCAACGCGTCCGTCACAGCTTCTTTCTTGCACTGGATCGAATACTCCGTATCAGTGGGACTAATTGACGTTGTACCATGCGATAACAGGAGGAAGCACACGTACCTTGTCGAGAGCCATGCCCTTCTGCCTGCAGTTGTCGAGCATGCCGAATCCGACGTCTTCATGGTACACCCCATCACGCAAAGTGACCTTGACAATTGCTGTGACGCCGACGCAGTATCGCTGTGTTTGTTCGTTGTAGTCAATCTGGAAGGATGGCAAATTAGCCAACCATGGTACGTGCATTGATTTTTTGTGAGTACACACGTAGTCGATAGCTAACGATATAATAGAACTACTCCAGCCATTAAATCCAAAAACCTCATTGGCGAGGTTGATAATCTTCCAACCTTCTGCATAGGTCAACTTGCCCTGGCCGCCTGGGCCTGGGCGTTGGCTAATGAACTCTGGACCAAGCTTCTTATTGAGGCGATCTGCTGAGCTGTGTGCACCGACAAGTCAACATCCGCCTGTTGAGGTATATTTGGATTGTAATCGCTACGGACAGGCGGCTGGGGTTGTTGGGAGTGAGAGTGAGAGTTCGAGAAGGAAGGATACGCGTTGAAGTTTCCATGCATAGCCGCGTTATAGCTCATTGGGTGAGATATCGCGAGGGTCGGTGGGTTCGCGTAGTTGTGAGAAGGACGGGAGGGACAGGAGCCCAGAGGGGTCAATAGGTCTAATGTATGCGCTTATGAGGTGCGTCGACAATGCACTCATCGGCCAACAAGGGTGGTGATACGACGGGCGAGGCGGAGACAAGGTTCAAACACGTGACGTTTTGTTTGACCAAGCACTGCCCGAAAAGGCAGACGCGCATCTCTCCTATATCGTCGAACATAGAACACGCAGCCACGGAACACGTAACCGCCTCACCTTTCTCAAGACTACCTATAAGAGGCGGATAGGACGGCGAGTGATTCCAGCTCACACTTACTGTAGCTTCTTTTATCGCCTACTCCGGGAGCGACACAGTACTGCGACACTGGGGTTCAGCTACACTTACAAAGCATTCCAATAACTGTGAAAATCGGAGGTCACCTCGGTCTCGGTGATTCGCGCAAACCATACAACCGATCCTGTATTGAAGCGGCATGCCGGTTTGGATCATAACGCCCTGATCTTCGCCCGTCACCTACAAGCGCTTGGACCTGACAAGGTGGTGTATTTTGACGACCCTCACCCGCCCACTTCACTATCGCCAGAACCCTGCTGACAAAACCACAACTACAACCAAAGCGAGAACCACACCCACCACCACTGGCACCCCGTCCTACGACAGTCACCCCCTCTGTCCATCCCACCTCCCCGCCCTCCACTCCCTCCGGATCCGCTCCCCGATCTCTGCACCCGGTCTATCCCCTGGAGTCACTCCACGTCCCCGTGCACGTTCCAGTCCCCGCTCCCTATGCCCAATGAACTGTCTCTGCTCATTCCACCACCTCAAGCATTTCTACCTTCCCCACCTCCTTCACCTCCACCTCGAATTCCTGTCGTGCTTGTCATATCCCCGTACGAAGCCCAAGAACCTCGTAGATGGCGAATACATCTACGATGTTGAGCCAATAGAGGATGGGTGGTGGAGACGCACCACGGTGGACGGGAGTTCCCAGCCGGCTATGTCAAGGAAAGTGCGGCTCCTAATGAAGCCGAAGTGCCAACGCCCCTACACCCCGTGAGAGCAACCTCGAACCCAGTCACTTTGGGCATGCAGACGCCGCAACAGAGCAAGAAAAAAAGAAGCGAAAAGGGAAGGGCAGCGATGATGATTCAAAGTTCTCCTCCACAGAGCTACAGCCAGCGTCAAATGCATGATGCCCCTCGGCACCTCACAACAAGTTCTTGCTTCTAGGCACGAAGGCGATGATTGACTAGGTAGCGTGGTCACTAATGAAAATCATTTGGGCTCACTGGAATATAGGTTGTGCTCACGCTCCGTTGAGTGTTCTCCTCTAATCCTTGTTAAACAAATACACCTCTCAAAGAATATACCGCTGAAGACGATGGAGTCGTCTCAAATTCTTGAGGCGCCGACTGATCGATGTGTTCACTGTAATGCACGCGATCACTACCACTGATCATCGTATACTATTCAGGGGTCCAGAGTGGCCGAGTATAACTAACCCTAGAAGCTCTGAAATATTCCCTTGAAGTTGACCTGAATGGGAGTGGCATAATTTTCTCTGGCACTCGCGCTCTAGGCAGTCCGAGGGCTCTTGATGCTTGAGTTTGTCAGTAAGGAGTGAAAGGGCTCTAGGGCATGCATTGCCAGGTCGCTTGGATTACAAGACTCAAAACTTTGTGGCCCGGTCATTCCGCGACCACTAGCCTAATGTCCGAGATAGGCACCCCGAAGGACGACAGTACCCATGCTCTCTTCACGTGTACGGCGTCGCCAGAAATGATTGGAGGAACCAAGGCGAGACTAGATAATCAGCGTGAATTTGGGGGCCGGAGGACGTCAAAGACTCAGGAGACATCGGTAGCCACGAAGAGGAAAATCCAAAGACGGTTTCGCGACCTCGTCATTTTGAGCGTTTTGTATGTTTTGTACACAACTTGATTAATAGATTGTGCATGCCCGCCGACGACTTTACTAGGCCCTTCAACTGTTGTTTGATCCGTGCATGACATCTTCTGCTCGAATTGTCAAATATAGGGCTGGTTAATTGAGGGACTGAAATGTCGTCTTTGTCCCCAACTTTGGATTCTCCACTTCTGGGTATATTCACACAATCGCAACGTACCTGGTGGTCGTACATCATATTCATGGAGACAATACGGTCCATTGTCGCCTTCCCACCGACCCCAGGAAATGCCTCCTCTACCGGTGGCCCGGGTGTGCAGGCGGTACACCCTTGAGGGGGTAACGAACCCTCCTCCACCTTGACAGCAGTATCGCCCGTGGCAGTACTGAACGAACTCGCCCTTGGTGGACCGGCATATGCAGAGAGGTGGCCCGATGCCAAGGCTGCAATCCGGTTCAGGTGAGTGACCCAGCGGGCCCGTCATAATTGATTTCACCCTTCCCATCTGTCTCGGTTGCAGCGGGCCTTGGGCTGGCCGCAGCGCGGGTGATCGAAGCCGAGCGTGTCGACCAGCGTTGTCGAGGAATCGAACGGCTCCAAGTTAGTGTCGTTGGAGAACGAATCGTCCCCGTTAACAAAATCGGCGAACTTCTTCTGGGATAACTCCTTCGGCAATTTGGGGAGGATGCAGCTCGGCGGCTGGCGGGATTGAAGTCGCTGTCGTACCAGCTGAGCTGGAGATACCACCCATACCAATGCCTCTAGCAGTCTCGTCTGAGGTCAGCATAACTCCAACTTTGCAACCTGCGGACTCTCTGATGGCGAAGACTCTTTGGTTTTGCGATTTCTGCAAGTGACACTCGAGGAACTGGTGGAACGAGTGGGAGAACTTCAATGGCTCAAACTGAGGCAGGACGAAATGTGATGAAGTTTCGATTGGTGACGCGGGTTTCTGCGGGGCAGATACCAGATCGGAAGCGGGGAGGAACACCACCATTCTCATCGTTCCATCTTCTCCTTCCTCTTTCCGCACAAGTGGCCAACTACTTTTCGATAAATGCTGTGAGGATGGGTAGGTGATTCTTACGAGGTACTTTTGGGTTACATGAGTGTGTGTCGACTCATCTTCCTAGTGGTATTGCTAGGGACATAATGTTCTGTTCAGTATTAGTCAATAGTGTGTAACCAATGTAAGAGAAAAAGGGGGGATCAACATAGTGTGATGGTCATAGCACTCCAACAACCAATGCGTATCAAAAATTAAACTCTGCTGACACCATGCATAAAAGGTGGTACCTACATGCTGCCAGTAATGGTAGTGAAGGGGGTGAGGAAAGCAACTCGCCGGCCCGACTCCTCGAGACAGGAAACGCGCCGTGGTTTGGGCGTGGTCGCCACGCGGAAATCGTCTGTCGATGTGTATTTGAAGTGAACGCGGTCAACCCCACAACTTGTCCCACTTGTTGTTCAAAGTCCAAACCAACCATGTTCAATAACGATCTTCAAAGTATTACAGACACGAGCACCCCAGTCAGACCGAGACACAGACATCTACCCTCGGCCTCCTTGTCTGAGTCGTTCAGGGGGAACAGGCCGATGCCGCCGATGCAGCGGCCGCTACAGATGCCGCCGCAACTACAGCCGGTGGCGCTACAGGCGAGAGCGGAGGCGCGCGCGCGGGCAGAGGCGTGGCACCTATGGCCTCTTCAGGAGGTGGCACGGGTGGAGGCGCTGGCACAGGTGTTAGGGGCAGGCGTGTGGCCGGTGAAGGCTTATAAATTTACATATGCCGATGTATTGGCAGATTCGAAACTGAAGGACATCATTTGCTCCATTAAACCTGACCACCGTCATAAAATTGCACACCATCTATACCGCACACACACTACACAAAAATATTGGTGGTTGACTCAAATCATTACACCCATCACCCGCCTTCCACCAGAGTTGCTCCAACAAACTTTACTCATGACCATCGACGAAGCAGGCGGTTCACCTTTGGCGTTGATGCTCGTATGCAAACATTGGTATTCCATCGTCACTGGCATTTGGGCATCGCTCAAGCTGGGCACAACAACCCCAAAGGATGCCGTCACAACCAAGTTGGAAAGGAACCAATGGTTTTTGGATATATTAGTGGATACGGAGATCGACCGTCGCCGTCTCACCCGATCAGGGGGTGCCTACCAGGCTATTTTCGCTGCCATTGAAGCAACCGACCGATGGCGAAGCTTCGTAGTCGAGACGTTCCCGCCACAGGCCGACTTGCCTGAACACCTCGTGAACACTAGACTTCAAGGATGCTCAGGTGCTCTCATGAACCGTATTAGGGTATTCAGGATCAAGCCCGCTTGCGAGATGTCGCCCCTCCTTGACCATCTTTTGCGCATTCTCGGCAAATCAGCCAGTCGAGAGCTCACCACAGTGGAAATTAATTCACCAAATGTGATATCATTCCTTGCTCCTACGTATCCCACCATCTTCCATTCCGTCAAAGTACTCTCCCTCTCCCTCGATACCCCGGGGTTGCGTAACCCAGTTGACCTTCTACCTCACCTACATCAACTGGAATCCCTTACTGCCTCTCATCTCTCCTTTCCCATCTACAACAATGATGTCGACTTACCGTTTGTTCAAACACTCCGTCATCTCAGCCTCAGAGCTGTCTCCATTCAGTGGATGAGTGGCAGGACGTTTCATGCTCTCGAGAGTTGCACCCTTCTCCTTCCACTTCATCGCCAGGTTCTGCATACATTCAGCACTACCCTCCCGAACTGCAAGCAGTTGACATTCCAGGGCTATCCTCTCGATATACTTACTGGTGTCTCAGCACACAACCTCATTCACCTCTCTGTGGCGTGCTCCTCTTTGTATAAGCCGCGGGGGAATCGAGAATTAATTCGGTTTTCTAGTCACGCTTTACGAGAGAGCCGACTTTCACCACGAGTCCTCCGTATCAGTCTCGAGGCCACGGACGAGGCCTGGATAAAGGCAATAGCGTTCATGTCGAATTTAGAGGAATTGGTGATTGACAACGCGGAGCCTTCTTCACTTGGAGCAAAGGTCCTCCGGTCACTTGTCGTACAGCCGGTCTATGCAAACAATCTGGGTACCGCCGCCACTCCTGGGTGTCCGAACACACCAGTATGTCCATCGCTTAGGCGATTTGGACTCCGATACCGTCGCTGGTTGCGACCAAGTGAGCCTTTTGACCTGATGCCGGAGTTCATGTCCATTATCTTGTCAAGGCAAGGGTCAAAGTTCCCTCTGCAGAGCTTCCAAATATGGATGAGGAGTGACCAAAAGGACCCACTGGAATTGATTGATGGATCATGGATTAGCCTCGAAGGATTTGAACGCCTGATGAATGCCAGTGCAATAAATTTGTTACAGGTGATGGCTGGTAAATTAGTGGAGAGCATGGTTAAGCCTTCTGGGAAGTCCTCGGTCGCATGCCCTCAACGACCGCTGACATCCCAGCCGCAGCTGCCTCCGCCAGGAACACCTCCACCCTCACCCCCCCTACCCAATCTACTAACTCCGCCCGTTCTACCTTCCCACATTCTTAATCTACCCCCATCTATCCCCGATCCTGTCTCCTCACAGAGTTTGACCGTGCTTGTCAGACGCCCGTACGAGGACCAAAGGAACAATGAGATCAACCTCATAGAAGGCGAATATATCTACGATGTTGAGAAATTCGACGATGATTGGTGGAGGGGCACCACAGCGGACGGGAAAAGGGGGTTGTTCCCTGCCGGGCATGTCGTAGAAAGTGCGGTTCCTAATGAGGCCAAAGTACCTCCGCGCCTACTCTCCGTGAGACCAGCACCGAAGAACAGAACCCTGTCGACCATGCTTGTTTCACGGCCGTACGAGGCCGAAGAGGACGGCGAGATCAGCCTTATAGAGGGAGGATATATCTACGATGTTGAGCAATTAGACGGTGGGCGGTGGAGAGGCACCACGGCGGGTGGGAAAAAGGGATTGTTCCCTGCCAGCTGTGTCAAGGAAAGTACAGCTCCTAATGAAGCCGAAGGTATCACCGTCTCCACTCCAGCCCCGAACCTAGTAACTCCTGGCATGCGATGGTCGAGACGAGGCCATAAAAAAGGGAAGAGAAAAGGGGAGGTCAGTGATAATCATTCAAAGCCCCGCGAAGGGCCACAGCCATCGGTGCCTCGGCGCATGGTCTTGCTTCTAGAGCGCGTCTTAACTAGGTGGGTGACCAGGTGACTACTGGAATACGGATAAATCTCACGCTCTGTTGCGTGTTCTCCTCTCCTTCAGGTTAAAACCCCATCCACAAATTCACTCCTCAAACAATGCACCTGTCACGAACATCGAGATATGCTCAAACTCTGCCGCAAATGAGAGGGACTCGAAAGCAATCCGTCCTTGAATATAATGTAATACATGTACCATAATGGGTTGTCTGATACAATAATCGGAGCTCGTTCTATCGCAAAAGTCCATCGTTTCGGGTGTCACTTGACCATCAAGACGGACCATACAAACATGATTACTATCCAGTCAAGTATAAACCAGTAAGTTTCCAATAGACGACTACCGCCGTACCCTTTTCAAAACCGCGCCGTCAGAGCCAACCTCGAGTTCCCCAAACACAGTCCGGTCCGCGGTCGCTTTCCCTCCGACAACAGGGACCCCAGTGGTCGCTGCCTTGCTGGAAGCAAATGCCTCCTCCGCACTGCGCTTCACACCGACCTTGCCCGGGTGTGGGGGCGGTACACTCCTGTTTGGCCTTGTCACCCCTGCGGGGATGACGAACCCTCCTCCACCTTGATTACCCTTGACAGCAGCACTGCCCGTGGCAGTAGTGAATGAACTTGTCCTTGATGGAGGCATGGGGCTGGCGTATTCAGGCGATGGGCCGATGCCAAAACTTCGATCCGGCTGAGGCGAGTCACCCAGCAGACCAGATATAATCTCGCTCATCCGTCCCTTGCCTTTTGCGTCCGTCGCGGTTACAGTGGGCCTTGCGCTGGTCTCAGTGGGGGGCAATAGCGGTGGTGATGGTGATGGGTCCAAGCCGAGCGCGTCGACCAGCGTTTTTGATGCATCAAACGACTCTAGATTCAGGTCGTTGTAGAACGAATCGTCCCCGTCAGCAAAATCTGCGAACTCCTGGGATAGTTCCTTCGGCAGTTGAATGGCGCGCTGGGGAGGGTGCGGCTGACGGGGCGGGGGTTGTAATTGTGGTTGTACAAGATGGGTGGGAGGTACTAGGACGGTCGATTCTGGTTGTAACGGAGTGTCCGTCGGAAGAAGTGGTGAGGGTGCGGAGACAGGGGACAATCCAGCTAGTGCTGCTAGGATGTCGGAACGAGCTATTGTGCTGGTCGTGGCGGGCGCAGGTTTAGCTTTTGCTATGGGAGATTGTCGTGGTTGTCGTTCAGGCTGAAGAATGGTGGGTCTTACAGAGTGTTCCTGAGGATGACGAGTCTCTATCTGGCGAGGGGTTTGTTGTGCTTGACGCTGAAGCTGGGGAGCAGGGCCTGCTTGTGCAAGAGACGTCCGCACTGGAACAGTAGGAGGGGGTCCCATATTACTGGGTCCAGCATTCGACGGACAGGTAGCTAAATTACTGCCTGTAGGGGGATCGGAATACTCTGGACGGCGATGGAGCTCGGACCTGTTGAATTTTGGTGGTGGGAGTTGAATCTTGACCACTTCCTGGTCGGATTTGTTAGAAAAGGGTACCATGTCACGCTAAGTGGATGTAGACAGACCTTTGCATACTCCTTGTCATAGAGGCAGTTGCCAAGTAAGTTGCCAAAGTTACGGAGTGTGCGCTTCAACGCGTCTGTCACGGCTTCTTTCTTGCACTGGATCGAATACTCAGTATCAGTGGGACTGATTGACGTTGTACCATGGAATAACAGGATGGAGAACACGTACCTTGTCGAGGGCCATGCCCTTCTGCCTGCAGTTGTCGAGCATGCCGAATCCGACGTCTTCATGGTACACCCCATCACGCAAAGTGACCTTGACAATTGCTGTGACCCCGACGCAGTATCGCTGTGTTTGTTCGTTGTAGTCAATCTGGAAGGATGCAGATGGCAAATTAGCTAACCATGGTACGTGCATTGATTTTTTGTGATTACACACGTAGTCGATAGCTAACGATGTGATAGAACTACTCCAGCCATTAAATCCGAAAACCTCATTGGCGAGGTTGATAATCTTCCAACCTTCTGCATAGGTCAACTTGCCCTGGCCGCCTGGGCCCGGACGTTGGCTAATGAACTCTGGACCGAGCTTCTTATTAAGCTTAGCTTGTAGGGTGGCGATTTGCTGAGCTGTGTGCACCGACAAGTCAACATCCGCCTGTTGGGGTATATTTGGATTGTAACCGCCACCGACAGGTGGCTGTGGTTGTTGGGAGTGGGAATGAGAGTTCGAGAAGGAAGGATACGCGTTAAAGTTTCCGTGCATAGCCGCGTTATAGCTCATTGGGCCAGATATCGCGAGGGTCGGTGGGGTTCGCGCGGTTTGTGAGAAGGACGCGAAGGGAGGGAGCGCAGCGGGGTTAATGAGTCCAGTGTATGCGCTTATGAGGTGCGTCGACAGTGCGCTCATCGACCAACAAGGGTGGCGACGCGACGACGAGGCGGAGACAAGGTCCAAACACGTGACGTTTTGTTTGACCAAGCACTGCCCGATAAGGCAGACGCACACCTATCGTATATCGAACATAGAGATCGTATTCGCAAGTCCTTTCTCTGCCCTTGTGACGAGATGGGGAAATTCTTGCGACGTGTCGTGTACATATGTTGTCAAGTTCCTGCGAACCCGAATATTCTAGATGGGTTTGAACGACATTATGAGCGTGAGCAGAACTACAAAAATCTAAGAAAACCCAGCAGAATCAAAAATGTGCGACTCATTTGACTACGGAACCCAATATAAATGCGCTCCAACAGCCCAAAGCAAGCCATAACTCGTATCGTCGAATGATGTATTACTCACCCTTGGTATCGCTACATAATCAAACCTTGTGTGCATGTTGTCGGTATACCACCTCCTTCCTCCGCATTTCATTTCTAGAACCCGCCTCCTTTCTGCATCATTTGCCCGCCACTATACATCACTCCCATTAGGAATGCAAACTCCAACCCCGAAACCCCCTGGACGAGGCCGTGGTCGCGGTCGCGGTCGCTCGTTTTTTCGTCGTGGGGCATCAACGGCAGCTAGAACGCGTACAGCTCCTGTAACCCTTTCCTCACCTGTGCCAAGCTCATCTAAGCCAACAAGCGATCCAGAAATAATCCCTTCGTCCACCCAAAACACGGCGCTTTCAAACGTCCGTTTTGCAGACTTTGTGGCTCACGGGAGACTCTCGGCCGACCTGCTAGAGAGGCTCCTACCTTTTGATCGCTGTACCGAAGTGCAGGCCGCGACATTTGATACTATCTTAGACGGAAATGATGTGTAAGTGGATGCCCTACCTCTGTCCGCCACATCTTCCTTCATATCCCCAATCAAATTGGCACCACACACTCTTATACACAACGTTATCTAGGCTTGCTCGCGCGAAAACGGGGACAGGCAAGACTATCGCCTTCCTTTTACCAACGATTCAACGCCTATTTCAACCATCACCTTCGGCTCCACCCTCATCTATACCGAGGGGTGTACAACGTCCGAGAGGTGCTCAGCCTTACATGGGAGTGCAAGTTCTCGTCCTCTCCCCCACGCGCGAACTAGCTCTGCAAACTCAATCAGTCGCACGGAGCCTATGTACTTCTTCGTC
>Ga0307515_10019877_pt1 | contig 12037 bp, 7 predicted proteins | sample 17_EM_MG_FD_194513 | JGI IMG/M metagenome (GOLD analysis project Ga0307515, IMG submission 194513) | Populus trichocarpa ectomycorrhiza microbial communities from riparian zone in the Pacific Northwest, United States - 17_EM | ecosystem: Host-associated > Plants > Roots > Unclassified | place...
TCAAAGTCTGCAAACCTTCCTGTACCGGTAGGACTCAACATCCACTTGGGTTCAGCAACGACAGGACCCAATGTTATATTGGGTCCTGTACACGTCAGGATCCAAAGCAATTTTGGGTCTGCACCAGCAGAACCCAGAGTTACTGTAGGTCATGCACCTGGTAGGACTCAAAGCTATTTTGGGTCCTGCAAAACAAATTTCAAGAGGAAAAAAAATAAATTTAGAAATATCTTAAAATATTTTTTAAAAAATATATTAAGATCATATTTTTTATTTTTTAAAATCTATTTTTTATATAATCACATCAAAATATTAATTTGAAGTAAAGGAAAAAATTTAAAATTGTCAAATTTCCTAGGTCTTTCTTCGCAGCCAGACACAATGTCAATATATTTTTTTTTTTAAAAAATTATTTGAAGTAAATAAAACAATTTAAAATTTTCAAATTTCATGGGTCTCGCTTCGCAGCTAAATACAATGTCAATATAGTTTTTTTAAAAAAAACTTTATTTGAAGTAAAGAAATTTTTTTTTAAAATTTCAAATTTCATGGGTCTCGCTTCGCAGCCAGACACAATCTTAATATATATTAAAAAAAAACTATTTAAAAATTAATACCAAAATACCAAAAACAAATATGAATTTAAAGTAAATCAAAAAATTAAAAATTTTCAAATTTATGGGTCTGGCTTGTCAAAAGTTATTTAAAAAATTAAAAATTAAACAAATTAACGTTATTGGATTTTGCTGAGAGGTAGGACCCAACGCTTTGGCACTTTTTGAAAGTGTTTTGGGTCTGGCTTGAGCGTTGGGTCTGGCTGCCAAACCAGACCCAAAAGCTTTTAGCAGAGAAGGCAACGCCCCCAGCTCTTAGGTCCTGCTTGGGGCAGGACCCAACTCCAATAGGTTGAGCAGGACCCAACACCATTGGGTCATGGTGTCAGCAGGACCCAACGCTCCTGTGTTTAGTCAATAATTGCGGCTGGGGGAGTGGCCTTCTCTGCCATAAGTCGTTGGGTCTGGCTTTGGTAGCCGGGCTCAACGCTGTTGGGTCTGGTTTACAATCCAAACCCAAAACACTTCCAAAAAGTGCCAATAGTGTTGGGCCCTGCTTCCCAGCCAGACCCAAACGAGTATTTGACTGTGGATACAGAGTGTTTGACTATGGACGACATTGTAGCGCCACACTCCAACACTCTGTTGGGTCTTGTTGGGAGACAGGATCCAACACTATTGGCACTTTTTAAAAATATTCTAGGTCTGACTTGTCAACCAAACCCAACAGCATTGGGTCCGGCTACTAAAGCCAGACCCAGTGGCTTTTGCCAGAGAAGGTAATGCCTCCAGCCGTAATTCTTGATTAAAAACACACGAAAGAAACGCCTTCTAGGATGTTACAGTGCCGTTCAAAGTGCAAATACTCTATGGTTACAATGTTGTCCACAGTGCAATGTGTCTATATCCACAATAAATCTACAGTGTTTTTCCATTCGTTTTAATATATAGCAAAGCAACTATGCAAGTCCACAGTTAATTGTCTTTTAGTCCACAATGCATATATGTACAGTAAGTCCACAGTGATTTGTCTTTTGGTCCACAGTACATTCATGAAATCCCACGCGTTAATATTGAAGTTTAATATTTTTTTAAGAAAATATACTTTTTTTAAGGAATCGATGCTAATTTTTTACAAATGATCAAATCGATGTATTTTTTATTTTTGGGACCGACCTCGACTTTTTTTACAAGGTGATTTTTTTAAAATAATAATAATAAATAAATAGAACAATTAGGAGATAATTAATGGTAATTACAAAAATCAATTTAGAAGAAAAATATATAACAAAAGTAACAATTTATAAGAAAAGATGCTATAAGAGTGAAACGTTCTTTCTTTCTTTGAGTATAACTAATTTTTTATCTGAATTTTCAGAATCTATATATATTTTAAGATCTTTAATTTTCTTTAATTACCAGTTAGCTACTCCTAAATTTTTTACTATATATATTTTACTCTTTGTCATGATGCTGCTTAAGCCTTATACAATAATTATTGCCATATGTGTTTACCATCCTAAGAGACTTTGTGCCATCTATTATCGTTTAAAGAGTGACAAATTGCCCCTATGATTTTGCCTCCAGTTTGCGATCTCGCCTTCCAGTTTATTGTTTTTTAGGGACTCGACACCATCTACTGCTGCTTGGAGAGTGACAATTTCCACCCAACCTACGATCTTATCGGTTCTTCTTCCTTGGTTGTGATGAAACTCCTTTCATTGTGATGTCTCAATTTTACAATAAACTCCCTGCTTTAAATGAATTCCTTGCACATTCTAAACTTGGATTGACATTCATGTTGTTAAAGAAACTATATATCTCGATGTAAGTTTAAAAACATTTTGTTTTTTTTTTTTAAATACATGATCATGTGCGAATAGAACATGACTTGCGACCTCCCTAAGACATTTTCAAGAGAGTGTTAGTCTAGACATTTTATGTAAAAAGGGTTAGTGACAAACCTCTCTTTGGGGTTTACATGATGGTCTTTTATTTTTGAAAAACGGGGTTGATATATTTCTTCTGAGTTTTTCTTAGAGCATCATTAGGTTTTTTGTGATTTTTGTTTGCTTCTAGTGTAGGGTGTAAACCTAATTAGTATTTATTACAAAGAAAAATTTCTTAGGTTCAAAAAAAGACAACAAAGAATATATTTTATTTTGATTATAAGAATCAGAAAATAAAAAAAAAAGGACTTTTCTCATTTCAAATTCAAATTGTTTGGATCAATAAATATTAATCTTGTCTGGCATAGATTACAGATAACTACATATCATTATTCATAATTTGAAAGCAAGATATGATATGCGAGGTAATGATGGGTTTGTAAAAGCGAGTAAGAGGATATGATATCTGCAATTGATATCAAAAACAGTCCAACGATTATTTTTACAGAATCACGAAACTTCCAATCGTTGTCCAGGTCATCTTTTTGATAGTTTACTCCAAAGTCTTAACAGTGGATATCATAGTACAGTGGTTTGTCTAACTATGATACTGTCTAATTCTGCACAGAAAGCTTTTATTTGGTAATGGTGGTTTGGAACTTCCGACAAATCAGGTAATTTTTATTTCCAAACCAACGCAACTGCAGAAACGACCAGCTAATGGTCAGATCAATCCTTTTTCTTTTTTAAACAAGGACGTTTCTGTCAGAAAATTCAACTGGTACGTGACCCACCACTGGAATCCAAATTTATGGGAGGCCTATAAAAGGAGAGGAAAATGGTCTTATTCTTACCACTAAGCTCATCAGTCCTATTATAAAATCTACAGCTAACTTTTATGGAGAAGGATTGTACTAAACAGCATCTCCTTCAACATCTTCTTCGTCTCGTTTTCTATCTGTTAATCTTCATTCCTAATACTTCCAAGGCCCTTGCAAATCCAAGAGCTTCCAATAATTCAGCTCCGGCAGTCATAGTGTTTGGAGACTCGACTGTCGATCCTGGGAATAACAACTACGTGAAAACAGTTTTTAAGGCTAATTTTGCACCCTATGGAAAGGATTTTGCAAACCACGTCCCAACAGGAAGGTTCAGTAATGGGCGGCTAACCCCTGATTTTATCGGTAAGTTATCAAGTACTGATTTTGATGGTGAAAGTGTGAATATGTTGCTAATATATATATATATAGGGAACAGAATATATAATTAATTATTTGAGTTTGTATAATCAGCTTCATATATCGGTATCAAAGAGTCTATACCTCCGTATTTAGACCCTACTCTTAGCATCAAGGAGCTTATGACTGGAGTTAGTTTTGCTTCGGCTGGCTCCGGATTTGATCCTCTTACACCAAGAGTGTCCGTACGTCTCTCTCTCTCTCTCTCTCTCTCTCTCTCACACACACACACACAAACACTCAGCATATTATCGTTGCTATTTACTTAATGTCTCGTAAGAATTTTAATGGTATAAGACTAGGAGATACACATATTGATAATTAGGATATTTAAAATCTTTAATGGCTAACGCATAAATATTCTGGTTTTCATTTGATAGATGGATCATTGTTAGGTAGCTATAGATACTATCTTTGTGTGGATGAATTTTGTTTTCTTAGCTTACGAAAACACTTCTGAATTTGGAATGATTTTGAATTTTGACGTTGCTGGTATGTTTCTTTCTGGCTAGGGAGATGTATCAGGTCTCAAAATATGAAAGTTCACTAGGGCTCCTGTAATTAAGCATCATTGAAGAGTGCAAATATACTTGTAGAAACATCAGAAGAATTAAGCAACCAATAGGCATTACCTTGATCCCTTACAAAGCATGGAAATGAGGCAGGATCAGATTCAATCTTCGTGTGTCTTAGATGCATGATTTGGGTTTGATTCTTATATAATTTCATATATGCGTCAAAGAATAATCTTAACCCGATAGCTTAAAATGTTAAGTGGGGTTTTAGGATATGATTTATATTATCCTTTAAAATATTCCCTCAAGTGAAAGTCCTATGAACTTAAAACTTACACAAGTTCATACTACCTTATGAGATAGATCATGTTGTCTAGATTTTAATAAATAAATGAGGATGATGAGTATTAGTGAGATTCAAACTCATGACTGTTAATTTGATCATCAAAGTTCTGATACTATATTAAAGAATTATCTCAATCTAATAATTTATATTGTTAAATAAAACTTTAAAATATAAAATATAATTTATATTATTTTATATTGATGATGACACAACATTATAACGAAGTAGTGGGCCAACAGACAAGTAAAGAACTTGGAAAAAAAACGTGTGAAAGAGAGAGAGACATTGATAATTGATTAATAAAAGGAAGTATTGGTAGGTGAGAAATTAAAATGAAGCATCTGCCGTGATATAGATAGATCATGTCGTCTAGATTTTAATAATAATAAAAAATTATGCTGCCTCTAGTTTATATGTTATCCATTTGGGAGCTAAATCAAGTTTATTTTCTTATGTTTTACCACAGAATGTGATCGGCATACCAAAGCAACTGGAGTACTTTAAAGAGTATAAAAGAAGACTGGAGTCTGCAATTGGAACGAAAAAGACCGAAAATCATATCAACAAGGCATTGTTTATCGTCAGTGCTGGCACGAATGACTTCGTTATCAATTATTTTACTCTGCCAATCCGACGAAAAACCTACTCCGTCTCAGGTTACCAGCAATTCATCCTGCAAACAGCCACACAATTCCTTCAGGTTTGGCTCCATTCATGGTTAATCAACTTATTGTTATTTCTGATATTTTAGTTTATTTATTTGTTCACTTATTATTTTTATTATTTTAAATGCCCTATTAGCCCATTGACAATCTTATCCGGTACATGATATTGACGTATAGATATAATTAGCTAGTTAATTGATATTTATTATAAATAGTTCGATGCTACTTTATTTTATAAAAGGATTTGTGTCCATTTGGGTCCGGGTAAGGAAAGCCTTCCACAAATTTGTGAGCAGCATCTTTATTATGATCCAAAAGAAAAAAATAAAAGAGCTGCACATGTTTGTATTTACTGTCATTAAACACCGTGCTGGCCATGACCTGTACATGTTTCTTCTTGTGGTGCAAAAGCTTGCGTTAGGGAAATATGCTGGTTCTTCCCTTTTATTTATATCATGGGACATTATTAACGTTTTGTTTAATATGGGTTTTCAAATTTATTCAAGTCAATGCTCAGCTTTTTAATTTATAAAAAAAGAACTATAAGTATACTTGATTAGAAATTAAATAATTATTGACTTAAGTTTAAAGTTTATCATAGAATTGAGTCGAATTTTTTATTTTGATTTAATCAAAATTAAGCAAGTTTTTTTTTACACTTCTGAATTCTAATTTATATTATATTTATTGTTTAAAAATTGATTTGAACAATTCTTGCTCAATGTACTCGCTCCTAACTTAAAATTATTTTAACTTCTTTTATAAATTGTTTATGAAAAATAACTTATGAAATATAATTTAATTAAAATTAAATATTATACTTTAGAAGTCATGTTATACAGGTTTTAACAATTAAGATTATTTAAGTTGAAAAGGAAACCAAAGTATCAATTAATGTTGTAACACTTGCAAGAGTTTTTTTTATTATTATTAACGTGGGTGTCTGGGTTAGTTTGCATGCACCTCAATTAATTTCACGGGCTCTAAAGTTAACGATCATATAAGTCTTTAGTGATTTTAAGGTTTATAAAATTTGAATTAATAATTTTTAAAAATTATATTTAAAATCTGATCAGTGAGCTATGAGTGTCTTTCAAAGATGAGACTAAGAGGTCCGCAAGAACCACAACATTAATTAATCAATTCATTATGCTATCTACCTAGCTAGCCCCTTCGCCAAGCTATCAGCTGTCAGCTTTAAATTGGCATAAATATGGGGCATTTATCCCAGATCATTAATTACCCAAATTTCAAGTTTTGAAATTATTGCGCTTGTATGCTATAATATTTTAGATTATAAAAATATTAAGCCATGAAAAATATAACCGACACTACATTATGCGACGATTTTAGGACTTGTTTGAGCAAGGAGCAAGAAGAATCTTATTTACTGCACTACCTCCAATGGGTTGCCTGCCGGTCGTTATCACCCTTTTCTCGAACCATGCCATCTCAGAACGTGGTTGTCTTGATTATTTTTCCTCCGTCGGACGACAGTTCAATCAGTTGCTCCAGAATGAGTTAAATCGCATGCAAATTCGATTAGCAAATCAAGGTGTTAGGATCTATTTAACTGATGCGTACAGTGCTTTGACCGGCATGATTCAAGGGCAAGGAAGGTCTGGTGAGTGTATATAAAATCTCTAAAATTAAACTGAGAAATATATATATATTCTGATCATGTGATTAATTAATTTAATTTCCCCCCTCCCTTTCAAGCATTTGATGAAGTAAGCCGTGGCTGCTGTGGAACCGGTTACTTGGAAGCATCTCTCTTGTGCAACCCAAAATCATTTGTGTGTCCTGATGCATCAAAGTACGTATTTTGGGATTCAATACATCCAACTGAGCAGGCATACAACAATGTTTTTAAGTCCATTCGTCCTATAATTGATGCTATCATCAGGGGCTAAAATTCATTTATTTTCCACCCCAGAGAATGTTATGGTGGGCAATTTCCTATTTTTTTCCGTTCCTTTATGGAAATTGGACACTCGGAAGTCATCATGTATGACCAATAATATTTAATAGAGAAATAAACGTGCATGTGATATCCGTCTATCAATAAAATAAATACAAATTATTCAAATCTCCAAGAACATACGTAAATTTTACTTTCCTCGGTTGCAAGGGTTGCTAGAATCTTGTAATGTCATGCTTCTAGAGAGAAGATTTCATATTAATGTCAAGAGATCGAATGCTATGGTGGTTCAATCTATGTTCGGGTCTCTGTATTAATTTCCATAAGAGTGGCTTGGTGGGTGTAAATGTGGATGAGATGTTCATAGTAGGGATCTCGGGTGTTCTCAAATGCAGAGGCGACACACTACCAATTAATTACCTAGGCCTTCCTCTTGGCTCCAATCCTAATAGGATTTCCACATGGAAACCTGTGCTCTCCAAAATTCATGGGAGACTTGGCTCTTGGAAGGGTAGGTTGTTATCTCTGGCTGGAAGAGCTTGCTTAATCAAAAGTGTGCTAGCTGCTACACCACTTTACTACATGTCCATATTTTGTATCCCAAAGACAGTAACTCATCAGATTATAGCAATGCAGTCTAGCTCGATTCCTATAAGGTGGAGGCATTGACAAAAGAAAGATCCATAAATTGGCTTGGAAAACTGTGGTCAAAGAAAAAGATAGGGGAGGGCTTGGTATTGGGTTTGTCTTGGCAAAAAATAAAGCTCTTCTTTTTAAGTGGATTTGGAAACTTGGTTGTGATGACAAGGCTAGCTGGGCTGATTTGATTAGAGAGAAATATAAGCCAAGTTTCAGCAATGGGCTGCCTCAATTTAGTAAAAGACTCTCGGTAACTTGGAAAGGTATTTACTCAACTATTACTAGCAATGACCAGGATAGCACCCTGATAAGAAATAGTTGCAAACTTCAAATAGAAAAGGGTAATTAGGTAAACTTTTAGAAAGATATTTGCTTCACTACTTTCTGTTTAACTGACTTTTATCCTGCTCTATTTCGGTTTTTTTCCTTGAAAGTAGGCCTTGTTTGTCAAATGAAAAATTGGTTAGAGGATGTGTGGCAATGACATCTAAATTAGATAAGACCCCTTAGAGCTAGAGAGAGTTTGATGCTTCATGGGCTAATGTCTGACCTAAACCTAGCAAGAATCCATTGAAAGAATAAAGATAAGTTGGTTTGGGAATGGGGAAAGGATGGAGAGTATATTGTGAACTCTTGTATGCTTGCTCTTGACAGGAGTAGGTTTGCTGGAACCAAACCATATGACAATATGACTAGCTCTAAATGAAGGGCTCTGTACTAGAGCTTTCCTCGTCAGGAGACATATTTTGAGTCCACAAGATAATTGTTATCTTTTTTTGTGATCAACATTCTAAAATTGTTCCCACATTCTTATATATTGTCCCGCGAGTTAGAAACTTTGGAATAAAATTGTAGCTTGGAGAGGCTTGAACTAGGTAATGACTTACGACCTAGATGACATTCAATGTCAATGGCAAGGCTTTTTGCAGGATAATTACTGTAAGTTTGAAAGACCTATTTGGTGTGGTTTTATGTTTAGCACTGTTTGGGTTCTTTAGAATAGCAGGAACAAATTGGTGTTTGAGGAAAAGCAGCCTATTTGAGAGGATGTCTTGTGCCATATGTTATATTTTGCTGCAGGTTAGATAAAAAAATTGTATGCTTTATCCTGATAAATAGGTGCTAACCTATATAGAAACCACGAATACATCTCGTCCTAAATTGTAGTGGATTGATTCTAAATGGCTTTTGTTACTAATGTTCCAGCAGTAAAATCATGCTTTTTCTTTATTTTTCATGTTCTTTGGCTTTGGCTATAATCTATATAGCTAAAGCTTCTGTTCTTTGGTCCCGTTTCCAATGAAATATTGAGGGATGAAATCAAAAAAGAAAGTTCCAACAAAAACATTATTTAAAACAAAAAAATAGAAATCAAGAGAATAAGAATCAAATATGACATAAAATAAAATAAATTAATATATTGAGTGATGTAATTAAAAAAAAAAAGGATTTCAATTAAGAAAATGATATAAAATATTGAGGAATACAATTGAAGAAATTATCCAAGTAAGAGAATGATATAAAATATTGATTGATGCAATTAAAAAGATAATATGGGGACCAAATCTGAAAGCTGAAAAAACCAAAGGAGAATTACATTGAAAGAAAATTACAACTCTATAGATAATCTAAAATAAAAGAAATAACAATAAAAGGAACATGGACCAAATCTAAAAGAATAATAAATCGAAAAGTTGCTTTGAAAATGTAAAGGGGTTGGCTCTGGAATCGAGAAGGAGAGAGGAAAGAAGAAAGGAAAAAAAGAAACGACAATCAGTGCAAAACTTGACATGTTATAGCCACACGTGTCATCCATTAATCGAGGTGACACCATAAGGATTAAAATGTTGTCATGAAATTAAGCTTTTAATGATAATTTTTATGATATTTTTATAAATTCTTGTAGAAAAAAGATCTCAACATCTTAATTAATCGAAGCCAACTTTGAATTTCATGTGGCTAAAATTCATACACATTAACGTGATCCAAATTATACTTGATACAAGCTCCCAACAAGCCTACTTTGTTACCCAAATTAGACCTATACATGGGCTGCTCAAATCTAGCCGAATGCAAGATTGATGGCCTTAGATCGAACCCCTCATCATACATAACCTCAGGCTAATCGAACTCACTTTATGCTAAAACCCTTTCATGGTTGAATGGTTTCCAAGCTAGAAACCCTTCATGGATAATTGCATTCCAAACTAAAAACCAAGGCAAGAAACAATATTGGCCGAATGGCCTCACATCCAAGCTAAGAAACATAACTGAATGTTCAACATGAAAATCCAAGTCTAAATCATATCAAACTTCATCTTAGTTTGAAGTTACTATACATCAATATTATATATAACAACTTCCTCATATATAGTTAGATAAGATTCCTTAATTTTATGGTACTTTAGAGTCTTGATGTTGAGATTTAGAGCGAAGTATTTTTTTTTTCCTTTTCATTTTTTTTTTTGCTCTATAACTTAAATGGTTATAGTTACCAATATAAAAAAATATGCATACATCCATTAATGGGAGCAAAATGAGTTTTGCCACTATTTGCATTACTTCTCAAGCACATAGAACTCTTAATTTGTTGGATATTATTGGTTTGCCCCATTATAAGTATGCACTTCATTGAAAAGTTTATTCAATTTCAATAATATATAATGTAGTTGAGATGCTTTGCTTTTTCAAATGAAACTTCCCAAAAACATTTGTCAATCAAACTGACATGCTTGAACATGTCACTATTTTACTTTAAAAATGATTGTTTGTCAATAAAAAAAAAGTTTCATCATCATAGTTCAAATTTTATTTAGTATGAATGTTTGTACTACCCTTTTCTCACTAAAGCAACCCTAGATGGGGTCCCTTGGTAAATTGTAGGCATGAAAACTGATGATATTTCAAAATCCAGAATACTCAGAAATAAGGTTTTTGAGTGTTTGGATAGTGCGTAATCTCACACTTATGTTAATATTCTCTTCTCTTACGAAGTTGATGGTTGATGGTAGAAAACCTAACACCTACAAAATAAACCTTTTTAGTGAGGTTTAGGGACCCTCCGATGATAAAGTCAATGATTTTTATAAGGGGTTCAGAGAATGTTATTTAAATTCTAAGAACAAGAATGTTTGTTCTTACTTATGTATGACAAATGCTTTGAGAATAAGAGTATGAATACTTAGAGGATATAAAAATATGAACCATTTACCTAGGTGGTTCAGGGGGTATATATAGCCTCTAAACCTTGTTATATTGCTTGAATGAAGGGGTTGAAATGTCTTTTTCTTCTGACAACATTAATAAGAGATAAATATTCATTACACAACATTAATGAGGGAAAGATATCTTTTACACAATATTAATGAGGAATAGATATCACTTACATAATATTAATGTTGATGGAAATATGATTGGTCATTAGAAGACTTTTATATACCTAGAGATGTAAGGAGATGACTTTTAATCTTTTATGTTAAGAGCCATAAAAATAAACAAACAAAGCTTTGTGACCCAATATGGAGCCTATAATGATCATTAGTTCCATACACATTTGGACCTGGAATGATCCTAAGTCCAAGGGTGATGAGTCTAGTAGCTTTCGGACCCATATATACTTGGGTTATGTGTACATGGGCTCAACACATAGTTGAACCTAATGATATATATTGGGTCTGATAATTCATCTAACTGATATGTTCATGGGTTTAACACATAGCTGAATCTAATGATAACGGGTCTAATAATTCATCTGACTCATATGTACATAGGCTCAGCTAAAATATTGGATTTAGAAGTAAGCCCGATCCATGTCATTTTAGGTTTAACATTCTGTTAAACTTAGATATATTGAATTATTAACTTGTCTTTTTATCTTTTTTTTTTATTATGAACTTATAAAAAAAAACATATATAAAATACATTAATCCATCACAAACATACCTATTTACTTCACTGCCAACCATGTTATTAAAGATGACTTCCTTTACCTAAACATCTACAACATTTATTGGCCAAGTAGTTCAACTCCACCTCCGGGCTACAGCCAATGTTGTTTATCACTTTGGAATCTCAGGAATTCATTCTTATAGTCCACAACTTGGATTCCTTGCGTTTCAATTAATTCCTCACCACTTTCCTTATTCTCTCCTCCATTTCTGTTGTTTTTGACATTTCTTTTACATTTTTTATACGCTTTGTCAGTTTATTATAGAAGATAATAATAATAATAATAATAATAATAATAATAATATGTGTGTGGATGTAGAAT
>Ga0307515_10019878_pt1 | contig 12037 bp, 3 predicted proteins | sample 17_EM_MG_FD_194513 | JGI IMG/M metagenome (GOLD analysis project Ga0307515, IMG submission 194513) | Populus trichocarpa ectomycorrhiza microbial communities from riparian zone in the Pacific Northwest, United States - 17_EM | ecosystem: Host-associated > Plants > Roots > Unclassified | place...
GGCTTCTAAAAGCGTTAAAAGCGGTCTTATAGGTGCTTACTAAGTGTCTAAATTTTATTAAAAGGAGGTTCTTTCCTAGGATCGTTAGTAGGCTTTAGTTTTAATATATAAAACTAGCAATTAAGCTACTACTATTAAACGAGTAATATATGGTTGAAAACTTCAGTATATAGCGGTCCCTCCTTAGGGTTTCTATTCCAGTAGTCCTTAATATCAAATTCTATATAGATACCCATATAAATCGTTACTACGAAGTACGCGTAGAGCTCCTAAATAGAGGTCTACACCCATAGGCGAATTTGCTTTACATTCTTTTTTTTAGTTAGGTATAGTGCTGCATACTCATTTGTATGGGCAATAAGCTCCTTTATAATATCGTCCATAAATATAAGCTTAAACAAATCAAAAGGATTACCCGCATCTATGTCGCTAGGTAGATTTGCACTGCCATTAATATAGGGACTGCTAATAGGAAGGGGGTCGAATTTGGGCAGCGGCCATGGCTCAGGGGGGCGTTCTTTTGCCTTCTTATGCTTTGGAACAATATATTAAGTAGGTTAAACAAGATCTGCATCATTGGATGTACGTTTACGGCCCATTGTGGTGGATAATTAAGGTAGGAAGCTCTTTGGAGGCCTCTGCTAAGGACAATTGTTAATGTTTTAATGTTCGCGCACGGGCCACACGCTAAAAAGGGACGTCACCAGCGCATGGGATACTACTAATAATATTAGCTTAGGTTTATAGTGGAGTACTCCCTCTAAGATTAAGATCTAATTAAGCAGATATATATACTTTAGGCTATCTAATAGGCAATTATAGCTTAGAGGGAAGTTACACTAAAAGCAATTAACAGTTGCTTTATTAAATCTACTCTCTTTAGCTTAAGAGAAGGCCCGCTACCTTACCCTCATAATTATATAAATCTGGTTATTAATAAGGTATAAGAGATAGCTAAATAACTATATACTACTAGAAGGATCCGTAAGCCTATAAATATTTAGAATTTTATTTATCTTCTGGGCGAAGATATAGTAGACTCTACTAAAGATCTTATTAAGTATGTAGCGGAGCTTTATTAGGCTAGATCGCGAAATAAAAATAGATAAGGAGGACTCCTAATAACCTTAAATTAAACTTAATAAGGTAATAGAGGCCTTATAAAAGCTTCGTCTATATAAGGAGCAACAGGAGGATAGTAAGAGAGAGGTTATTACAACTTTATTAAGGCACGAGCGTTAAATCCAAGGACGATGACTCCAAAACACCAAGCAGACGACGATTAAATCGTTTTTTGGTGGGGCTGATCGTTCAATTTTGACCTCGGGCTCATAGATATGCAATATTATTACATAATTTTAACGTTTGGTGTGTTTTACGTACAAAGTCCGAATACAACGATACCTTTGGTATACCGTATTTTATCGCGTAACGCACGGCCCCCACATGACGCACGATTTTTCTACCCTACTACCCCCTATAACACAACAACCCTATTAACTATTAGGCTAAAAATTTAATATATTCTAGATATAATATATAAAAAGCTTTTTATTTATTCTTTTAATAGAAAATATTAATATATAATATATATTTTATATATATAATTTTTAGGTAATTTTAGTAAAAACTAAAATAACTACTTAGAATATTTAAAATATTTAAATTTTATAACCTTTAATACTTATATATATTTATATAATAATATATATAGGCTTAAAACTATTTAATATATACCTATTATAGGTAAATTAATAGCTAATTTTTAGGGATTTTTTTAAAAGATTTTATACTTATATAGTAGAAGATTTTATAACTATTAATTATTAAAATATTATATTATATTATAAATTACTAATATATATAATATATAAACACTTTTATAAGTTAAAAAGTAATATATTAAAAATACTCTTTTTTATTAAGCTTAATAATATATATAAATAGTATAAAATAATATATTTGGCCTTTTATAAGTAAATATGTGTTATATATAGAATTTTATTATATAATAAAAGCACTTATAGCTAATTCTTTTTATTATATAATAATTTTTTAAATATTTTTAATAAAAAGTCTAAAAAAATTACTAGAAGTGCTTTTATTATATAATAAAATTCTATATATAATATATATTTACTTATAAAAGGCCAAATATATTATTTTATACTATTTATATATATTATTAAGCCTAATAAATAAGAGTATTTTTAATATATTACTTTTAAATATATTAAGTTAGTTAATTACGTATTAAGTTAGTTAAATTACATATTTGTTACGGACGCTTTAAGTACGATATTATAACTACTTGGGGAAGAGTTAGAAGAAGCTAGTTGGTTAATATAAGCACGGTCCAGAATGGAACCGATAGAGCTATATAACGAGGAATAGTAACTAAGGCCACGTGACGTAATCTATATAATCTGTGGGATCTATATAATCCGTAATAGAGTAGATAGAGCACACGTATATTATATATAAAAAGGATTTTATAGGAGTACGGTTGTGTATTTAAGGACCCTTAGTCCCTACCTAGATAGTTCCTTCCTTATAGTGATTCTTAGAATACAATTAGAGTTAATCTATTGGGCAACTACTCTACTAGTTATTATAACATTATTAACTTCTATATTTACATTTCCTATACACCTAGCCTAATAATAGGACCTACCGTAGTTCTTGCTACAAGGTTCCGTTATATAATTACTACCTAGTTATAGTATTAAATATAGAAGGTCGGACGACATGCCACTAAAAGCAGCCACTATAACGCCATTAACGGCGGTAACTACATTAAGGTTAGGTAATGACACTAGTATAGTAGACACTAACTTATAGTAACCTATAACAGTTGGATAACTATAAGAGATAGTTAACTAGCTAATAGAAAATAATATAATGTTAGAAAATAGGATTAACGGGATAGGCGTAGTAAAGGTTAAGTTACCATTAATTAAAAGATTCTTAGAAGAGAGATTAAAGCTTAAAGGATTTCTTATATAAATGCACTTTAAGGTCGCGTAAGAGGGAGCTAAGCTAATAATACCTATAGATTAAATAGCGTACGCAGGATTATTCTTAACAGGAAGGGCACTTAAATAGTTTAAGCCTTACCTTATAGAAATCTAGGTAAATAAAATAACGACTACGAACTAAGAGGTACGGTTTATATTCTTAAGCTAGAATAGATTTATAGAACGACTTACGCAAATATTCGGAGACCTAAAGGTAGTAACTACGGCGGAAAGAAAACTTTAAGATATTATATAATGAACCTTAGCAATTAAGTATATAATGTAGTTCTAGACGTTAGTAATATAAATAAAGTAGAATAATAGGGCGCTTATGGTATAGTATAAATAAGGACTTAAGGCTAAAGTCTAGGATATAATTATTCTAATGGAAGATACAGACACCCTAAGGGAACTAATAGATTAAGTAATTAAGATTAATAATTGGATTTACTAAAGGGAATAGACTAAGTAAGGTTAGGATAGAGTTCTATAGTTATATAAGGCGTAGAGTACGTAATAACTAAAGCTAAGTTAAAAACTATAGTATGGCGCAGAGCTAATGGACTTAAGTAGTACTAAAGAATCTAGGAGATAAAATAAGAAATTATTGTTAGAATATTAGTCATGTGACGTGGTCACGAGACCACGAAGCGAGACTAACTAATCTGACCTTGGAGCAACCCCCTACTTCTAGACAACAATTAACTACCAACTTTAACACCGCATACGTATCGCAATACAGTGATATTCGTGCACATTGATAATGCGAGTATACCAACACTAATTAGTAGACGTACAGATCAGGAAATACGCAATAACTAGCGCTTAAGGAGTAGTACTAGAAACAGTTCACCAATCGCCTAGTTCTTGTCTGTTTCATTAAAGGAGAAGACTATAACTTCTACTTAAGCTTAAGAGCGTGTATTAGCCTTACAGCTAATATAGCAGATCGCTAAGAGAATAGCAGCCTTACTAAGACCAACCCTACAGGCCCTAAGGCTGTGGAGAATATACACACAACCCTCAACCTTACCCTTAACCTTACCCTCGACCTTACCCTTAACCTTAACCTCACCCTTAACCTCAACCTTACCCTTAACCCTAAACTTAACCCTTAACCTTAACCTAAACCTTAAACCTCCCTACCTTTAAATCTCCACTTAAACCTTATAGATACTTAAGCCATAACTATAATAGAGTGGTATAAGAAGATATTAAAGCATGGTAATAGAATTACTGCTGCTACAGCTTCTAAAGATAAGCTAGGAGACTATATAGCAATAAAGGTCTACGTACATATACAGGAGAACTTCACAGACTACACATTATGGATAGTATTCAAGGAGGAATTTAAAGGCTTTACTACTGAAGATTTTAGACGCATGCGAATTAACATAAGAGCAAAGTTACGCACTCATCTACTTAAGAGAGGAGTGTATGTAGGAAAGCATAATAGCAGATATTTAATCTTAGAAGCACTATTTAACCTCCTTTAAGAGGAAGAACCTTATAAATAGACAGATAAGGAAATCACAGAAGCTCTTAAGGAAGTCAGCCCTATAATTACAGTAGCACTACGAGAACAACTTAACTCTATATAAATAGCTCTCACATCGAATCAAGCTATACCCCCGTTAGTTATAGCCTCTTCAGTTCCTACAACCCCCTCTCGCAGCCCACCACCTTCCCATACGGTAGCAACGCCTGTAAACCATTAACTACCTCCACTACCTCCGACGTTTATAATTTAGCCTATAGCTATAGCTACGAAACCTAGAACGCAAATACCTACCCCTATAACACCCCAACCAGCTATTGCATCTATACCCTAGTAAACTGCACCTACCTCTACCCAAGATCAACTACTTACCCTCCTTACTTAACTCCTACAGACGCAGAATCAGCAATTATTGCCTACGGCAACTGCCTCTACCCTCCCTTTAGCAGCTGCTCCTACCCCACCTGGTCCTCCTCCTGCCCAGCATCTTTACCCTAGTACTGCCAATACCGACCCTGCTATACACCTGCCTATATACAGCAAAGAGGTAGCTACTATCGCTAAGATCTACACGGACGACCAGAAGTACGATGGAAACTTCCAACTGCTTATAGATAAACTGCTAAAGTAACGTTATGGATTATACCCAGACTTCCGTATAAACCGTATTCTTACGAATAAGTTAGTTACTGCTTGCCAGGGAGTACCAGCATGCCGTATCGCTATCTCTAACCCTTTAGAAGACCTTTTTTAGTTAATCAGTAAGCTATAATCCTCTATTATTATGTGGGAAAAAGAACACCCCTTACAGGCCTTAATAAGACCGTCTTACTAAGCCTTTTTTACGGATTAACGCTACTATTGGAACGACTAGAGTCGAGACCAAAACACTAATTGCTACGGCAGCAATTACTCTTATAAAACTAATGGCAGACTAAAGGCCAAGTGCTACGTCTATAAGAAGGAGGACTGCCGTTCGTGGAAACATATAGAAGAGGAGCGTAATCGGTCTAAAGACGACTATAAGAGACGCTTTATTAATATCAAGGGCCGTAATAAGGGTAACTTTAACAACCACTTTAAGCAATACGTCGCTGCTTGCGAAGGAGATAAAAATAAAGATTTAGACTTTAAAGCCTACACCTAAGACGCTGACGACTCTAGGAGCGATGCCGGAGAACCTAACAATAGTTCTGCCTATATCACCACCTTTAGAACACTTACTATAGAGGAAGCAACCTCTATAAGCGTAGAGCTAGCTAACAAGGCTTATACACACCTACTTACGGCTTTAGAACTCACCACGGAATCTACCACGGAACCTTATACGGAGACTAACCCATTCGCCTATAATACGGCCACAATTATAGCGTCATAATACACCTTAACGGTCTTCATAGGAATCATAATTGATACAGGTACTTCGCGTAAGTCTACGGCTGGCTATAGCTAATTCCAAGCCCTATAGGCCATAGACAAGTCCGTAAGTCTTAACACGTTAACTAAGGGCCAAGTAACTATCTAATTCGAGATCGGAGCCTCTACGTCTATTGGAACTATAGACGTCAACAGCCCTATAGGCAAGGTACAATTCCATATTATTAAAGCAGATACTCCTTTCCTACTTTGCTTAGTAGATATGGATAGACTCTATATTAAATACGATAACCTAAAGGACGTTATTATTACTTGTACTAAAAAGGTGCTAGTAGTTAGACGATTTAGCCACCCGTTTCTTATATGGAGCTCCTCTTTACAGTCTTATCTAGTTGAGTCTTTTAACGCGAACCCTTGCTACTTAACTAACGTAGAGCTACGACGTCTACACCGTTAATTTAGTCACCCGTTAGTTAATAGACTGCAAAAGCTTCTTAATAAGACTGGCTATGGCTATAATACTAATAGATCTACTATTAAAGAGCTAACTAGACTCTGTTACTACTACTAGAAGTTTAGCAGATCTCTAAGCAGATTTCGCTTTACCTTACAAGACGACGTTAATTTTAACTATAATATCATTGTTGACATTATGTATATTAGCGGCTCCCCCCTACTACACATAGTCAACGAAGCAACTCGATTTTAAGCTGGCAGATAGCTACAAGATATTAGCGCTAAGTATACTTAGGACGTTCTACGAATATGCTAGATTAATAGCTATTTAGGACTACCAGACTTAATCACCACAGACGCTAGGAAGAACTTTGTTAGTAAGGAGTTTAAGCACTACGCTGCTACCATAGGAGTAACTATAAAATTAGTTCTAGTTGAATCACACAACTCTATCGGAATGGTAGAGCGCTACTACGGTCTACTACGACAAGCTTACCAAATTATTATAACTAAAATCCCTGAAATTAGCAAGGAGATGGCCCTATAAATGGCTTTTAAAGCCATTAATAACACGGCTGGCCCAGGAGGCCTAGTCCCTATACTCCTAGTCTTTGGAGCCTACCCCCGAATAGTCAAATCGGACGCACCGTTACCTTTAGTCACGCAGCGGGCTGCGGCTATTAAAAAAGCAATGGTGGAAATCTAGAAGCTATGAGCTAAACAATAGATCGCTAACGCTCTTAATATGCAAAATGGATAACGAACTAACGCTGTTTACGGCCTCCCACCTAGTTCGCCTATCTTAGTCTAGAGAGAAGGCAACACTGGCTAAATCGGTTATTGGGATAGGCTATATATGCTGCTTACCGTCGACGGTAAGACCTGCACTGTGAAGCTACCAAATGGACCTACGACCTTCCGCTCTACGGTCGTAAAACCTTACCTACTAGACCCATAAGATTTAGTTAAACCACAAGAGTCTGTTAAATTAGCTAAACCAGTACCTCTACCAGCTGAACCTTAATTATTACCCGAAGCTAAACCGTAGCTACCGCCAAAGCGAGGCAGAGGTCGCCCCCGTAAATACCCACTACTTACGGCCGTTGTAGACACGGCCGTTACGGACGCTATAATAGATATAAATGCTCTTACGGGTGATATTGCAGATATAGCTGATATCGCTATCTACTTACAGGACGATAATACCGCAGATATAGCTAACACCACTAGTTACTTATAGAACGATGGTAACACCCAGTTTAGCGCTTTACGGCAAAAGGAGGTTACAGGCCTACTTAAGAAAGGCGTCTTTAAGATTATTAAGCTACATGATATGCTAAAGGGGGTTAGACTCTTTAATTCACGGTTTGTTGATAAGATTAAGAATAAGGGAACCGATAAAGCCTTTAAGAAATCACGACTTATCGTATAGGCCTATAACGATTTTAAGAAAGAGCTAGTCCTTACTTAGTTACCAACAATTCAACAAGTTAGCCAGCGGCTGATTCTCTGTATTGCTACTATGCTACTGCAGATATGACTCTACCTCTAAGACATCTTATAAGCCTACGTCCAGTCTACTATAAACCTAAACCGCGAGTTCTATGTATGACCACCACACGAGCTGAATAAACAATTGGGAATCGATAAGGACTCCGTTCTAAAGGTTATAAAGCCACTTTACGGAGTGCCTAAAGCTGGAAACCACTAGTTTAAGACCTACCATTTATACCACGTTAATTAGCTGCGAATAGACCAGTCTACGTACGACCCTTACCTACTTTACAGCAATAAACCTTTCGGAATCGTCGGCTTATAGATTAATGATACGCTGTTTCTTATAGATAATACCTTTGCAGAGGCTAAACAAAGCGAACTATATAAGGCTGAATTTATAGCTAAGGAGCGAGAGTAACTAACCGCTAATATACCAGTTAAGTTTAATAGAGGACTTATTTAATTGGCATAGGACGGGAGTATTACGCTAACGCAAAGGCGCCAGTGTAAGAACCTTAGGGTGGTTAATACTACGCTGGCAAACAGCACTAGCTCTAGAGGAGTTACGCGCGGCCTGCTTACGCTAAAGGACTAGTATATCGCCCAGCGCGCCAAAGGAGCCTATATCGCCTCAGTTTGTTAGCCAGAGGCTTTATTTAATTTATCCTTTGCTGCCTAGGCAATTAACCCTAAAGAGGTAGATGTAAGAGAGTTAAATAAGCGCCTAAGCTGGCAGATTTAGAACTTATATAGAGGTCTTAAGTTTGTTAAATTAGAGGCCAAGACCCTATAGCTCTTAGTCTTTACGGACGCTTCCTTTACTAATAATAAGGACCTCTCTTCGCAAATTAGCTACGTTATTGTACTAGCTAACGCAACTAAGAAGGCCAATATCGTCCATTAGAGCTTAATTAAATGTAAAAGAGTTACTAGAAGCGTTCTGGCTTCTAAACTCTACGGAATGGCTTACGGCTTTAATATTGCCGTTGCTATTAAGTCTACGGTAGATAAAGTCCTACAGATTAACCTCCCGCTTGTGCTCTGCACCAATTCTAAGTCACTATATAACTGTCTCGTACGACTCGGAACCACACAAGAGAAGCGATTAATAATTAATGTAATGTGCCTACGGCAAGCCTACGAACGTCGGCAGATTATAGAGGTTAAATGGATTAATAGTGAAGCTAACCCTGCGGATGCGATGACCAAGGGGAGGCCTTGCGTCGCCCTATAGCGACTTATCGACACGAACCAAGTCGATATACAGGCTATAGGTTGGGTAGAGCGTAAGGAGCAATAGAAGGTGGTTTACGGGTTGTAACGGTGCTAGGGTAAGCCACCCGCCATATTCTACGGACCCTGAGTTTAACCAACCAATCAGGATTTTCCATGCCCGGCATGAAAAATCGCTATTAGCTCGCTTACCACTAGCGCCTTGGCGGCCCTCGCGACATGTTAACCTGCTACCCCTAACGACTCTTCTTCTTATTGCGTATTAATTAGATCTTTAGCTATTGCGTATACGCTACGAATAGTCTAGAAGTAGACTTGACTTTAGAGTATAGATTAGCCTTCTTTTTAGAGTTGCTCCAGTGTTAGAATATTAGTTATGTGACGTGGTCACGAGACCACGAAGCGAGACTAACTAATCTAACCTTGGAGCAACCCCCTACTTCTAGACAACAATCAACTACTAACTTCAACACCGCATACGTATCGCAATACAGTGATATTCGTGCACGTTGATAATGCGAGTATACCGACAATTATAAAAACCTAAAGGTTAAGGATCTAGCGATTACAGGACTAAGGAGTAGAGGCTAAACTAGGGATCTTAGTAGCAGAAGACGTTTAGGCGGACTCTATAGTAAGAAAGATGGTTTAGAGAAGGAGCTTATATAAATTATGGAAAATAAGGTTACTTTACGAGGGATTATAAAGATAGTTAGAAGTACTATGTAATAAAGGGAACTAGACTAACGGTAGATAATATATATATATATAGAGATAATAATATACTACGAGGAATAAAAGAGTATTTAATTAAACGTTTTCTGTTTTATTATAATAACGCATACTAAATTTATAAAGACGCTAAGTATAGTGTAAGCTATTAGCTATAGGAGCTATACTTAGCAGAGTATAAAGGAACTAATAAACTAGTTCGCAAATCGGACAGTAAGGATAATAAATTTAATATAGGCGAAATATTTTATAACGATAAGGTAATATAGGCGGTTTACTAGGAACGTATAGCTATTAGAGATATTATACTAAAGGTAGAGGATGATTTCACTATAGAATAGGGAACATTAGTAGGGATCAAGACCCTACTAGATATAATGTCTATCGCTTCGCGAGATATAAGAGAAGTAGGATAGCGAACCACTTCGGCACTCGATAAAGGTAAAAGGCCATAGGCTTAAGATTCTTAAGACGAGATAAGAGATAACTAAGATTCTTAAGACGAGATAAGGCAAGCTTAAGGGCCTATAATAGACGATAACCGATAAAGTAGAGCAATAGCTTAGTTTAAAGATATACAAATAAGCTTAGGACGAAGTTTCCTATAGGTATAAAACTCTTAAGACAAGATAAGTAAGATTTAAGACTTTTAAGACGAGATAAGAACACTAAGTAAGCCTAGTTGGACTAAGGCTGGAGCTAGGCTTAAGTTAGAAGTAAGCTTAGGATTAAAGAATCTAAGGGGCTAAGAATTTAGAGAATAAATTAGGACACCTATAGATAAGAAATAAGGAGCTTCTTTATAAATTAGAGAATCTGTAATATAAACAGTAACTAGATTAGGAGACAGATATATAAACCTAAAAGACTTACTAATAGAATATAGTATTTAGACTAAAGATTAAAAAGTTAATATTAAGATTAAGAAGTAAGAGAACTTTAAGAATTAGAGCGCGAGATATAAACTAAAAGAAACCATAGCAGAGTTTAGATAAAAAATTATCGTATAGTAAGAACAAAAACTAGATAAGAGATTTAGTATAGTGGGACGTATAAGGGACAGAGCGCTAGTATAAAGAATCACTAATAGGCCTAGGGTAGGTATACTAAGAGCTAAATAGCTTACTAAACTAGAAAATAAAGAGGATCTAGGGATCCCTACTAGATTTAAGGAACGATATATAAAAGGCTGTTACGATGTAGTAATAAGAAGATACTTCCTTACAGATAAGCTATATACACTCCAGCAGCTATACTAAAAGTGGTATTAGTAGAGGCATAACGATAAGTAGGAAGATTTCTATATATAGTTGGATAAAAAAAGTTATCTAAGACTACCTAATTACGGAAAAGGCTATAAATTACATTAAAGGAGCCTTAATTATAACGTTAAAGGATCTAGAGGAATAATTAGAGGACTAGAAAAGTAAGAGATGTATCTTAGTACCTATAAATAAAGTTATAACGTTTAGATTAGTACGATAAAGGTTTAAACTTAAGAATAAAGATAAACTAAGAGTTAACCTAAAGTACCTAGTACACTATACGTTATTATGGATTGTATATATAGACAATATATATAAAATATATAAAAATCTAAAGGAAAAGAATCAGAAATACCCTATAAGGATATATTAGATAATAAATAAGTAGTAATATAGGAATACTAAGTATATATATAGCTGGTATTTAGTAAAAGTTTAGAAGTTAGGCAACTTAATACTTTAACCAAAAAGATTCCTTACGGAAGAATACTTAAATAGATAATAGTAGTGGGAATGCCTAAAGAATATGTGTCTATAGTATATTAAAGATAAAAAGCGAACTAGGTATTAGCTAAAGAGTAAGCCAAGTATATAAGGATTAAGTAGCTAATAGTTAGGAAAAGTAGAGGCCTACAGGACTAAAGGGAGCTAGTAGTAAAGCCTTAGACCCTTAAAGGAATTTAAGGACAATACCTAAATTTATAAGTAAAATAGTAAGATTAATAGTTTAAGGTGCTAATAGATAGTAGAGTAATAAGAAACTATATCTTACTAGCAGTAGTTAAAAGAATAGGATTACCTTATAGATAGAAGGAGTAACCTTACCTATTAGTTATAATTTTAGGAGATCTAATAGCCTATAGAGGAGGGATTATTAATCTTAAAATAGGACCTATTTAGTTAACTATTAAAGGGAGACGAATTAAGATATCTTTTAATATCCTACTATTAGGAAGGGATAA
>Ga0307515_10019879_pt1 | contig 12037 bp, 3 predicted proteins | sample 17_EM_MG_FD_194513 | JGI IMG/M metagenome (GOLD analysis project Ga0307515, IMG submission 194513) | Populus trichocarpa ectomycorrhiza microbial communities from riparian zone in the Pacific Northwest, United States - 17_EM | ecosystem: Host-associated > Plants > Roots > Unclassified | place...
ATACTAAATCTTAAAATAGTATTCCGTAAGCATCTCTACCCATCTAACCTGTCTTTAGTTAAGTTCCTTTATTATTAGGAATCCCGTTAGGTTCTTATAGTCCGTCTTAACTATAAATAGTTTTTCCGTGCCTTATAAGAATGCTCTCTATTCCTTTAATGCTGTAATTATACCTAACAACTCCTTATTATAGATGTCATAGTTTAACTCTAGTAGTGTTATCTTTCGACTATAGTATACCACTAGGTGCTATCCGTCTGGATGCTTTTGCATAAAGTATGCTCCTAGTATAAAGTCTAATACATTTATTTCTATAACCGTCTCTAGACCTAGTTAATAGATCTTAAGAACTGGCTCCTAGGTAAACAACCCTTTAACTTTTTTAAACAGTTCTTATTGTTCCTTTCCCCATACCCATAGTTCTTCTTTCTTTGTTAGTCGCGTAAATAGTTTAATATCTTTTAACTACTGCGCTATAAACCTTCTGCAGTAATTGCAAAACCCTAGAAACGATCTTAACTGCGTAACGTTCTCTAGTTCTTGCCAATTTACTATAGCCTCGATCTTCTTTAGATTTATACTAAGTTAGCCTAGTTTAATAATAAATCCAACAAAATCAGTCTTTTTGGTAAAGAACTCGCATTTCTCAATTGCTACTAGCATCTATTCTTCCTATAGTCTCCTTAAGACCCATTTAACGTATTCCCCGTATTCTTCCTTAGTTATTAAGTAGATAATAATATTGTTAAGGTATACTATAACAAATTCATCTAAGTATTCTCCTAACACATTGTTAATTCGCTTCTAAAACGTTGCTAGTGCGTTTATAAGCCTAAATTGCATAACTAATAGTTTATACAGTCCTTCCTTTAATCTAAAGGCTGCCTTCCATTTATCGCCTTCCTTAATTCTAATCTAATAGTATACCCATCTTAGATCTATCTTCGTAAAGATTTGCGCATTGCCTATCCTATCTTAGATCTTGCTAATTAAGGGTAAAGGATACCTATCCTTCCTAGTAATGCTGTTTAACTGTCTGTAGTCAATACATAGCCTTAGTTTGCTATTCTTCTTTAGTACGAATAGTACTAGATAACCTACTAATAACTGCAATGGTCTAATATATCCCTTTCGTAAGTTCTCCTAGATAAACTCTTTTAATGCTCTACCTTCTTCTTCGGTAAGCTTATAGATTAGAAAAAACCTTGGACTTATTCCTAGTTCCAATTTTATCTTATAGTCCCATACTACATACTCTAACAGCTTTTTACTTTTTAGTAACCATAGTTTCTTGCCGTACTTGTGGTATCTCTTTAGTATATAGCTTAACCCTTTTTCTGTTTCCTCGTAGGTCGCTCCTACTTAGTACCATACCATCTTAGCTTATTATTGCATCTTACGGCGTTAAGTATCTTTAATATCGACTTAACCTGTAACCTAATCAATCTTTAGATTGTACTCCTATAACTAAGGCATCCCTAGTATTGCCTCGTCCTTCCCTAATGGTAGGATATTAAAAGACATCTGGATTTATCTTCCTTTAATAGTTAACTAAATAGGTCCTGTTTTGAGATTAATAATGCCATCTCCATAGGCTATCGGATCTCCTAAAATTGTCACTAATAGGTAAGAATATTCCTTCTTTCTGTGTAGTAACCCCATTCTTTTAACTGCTGCTAGCGAGATATGGTTCCTTATTGCTCTACTATCTATTAGTGCCTTAAACTGTTAATCTTGCCACTTAACTTATAAATTTAGGTATTGTCCTTAAATTCCTTTAAGGGTCTAAAGCTCTACCACTGGTTCCCTCTAGTCCCGTGGGCCTCCACTTTTCCTAACTATTAGCTACTAGATCCTATTTATACTTAGTCCAACTTAGGCTAATACTTAGTTCGCTTTTTATCCTTAATATACTATAGACAGGTGTTCTCTAAACATTCCCACTATTATCGTTTATCTAGGCATTCTTCTGTAAGGAATCTTCCTGGTTAAAGTATTAAGTCCCCTTATTTTTAAACTTCCATAGAATGCCAGCTATGTATATACTTAGCATTCCTAAACCGTTTCTTATCTAGTGCCCAATACATTCTTATAGGGTATTTTCGGTTTTTTTTTTTTAGGTTTTTATGCATGTCGTATATATCGTCTACGCATGTAATCTATGCCAATATGTAGTGCGCTAGGTGTCTTAGGTTAACTCTTGACTTGTCTTTATCCTTAAGTTTAAACCTCTATCGCGTTAATCTAAATGTTACTGTCTTATTTACTGGTACCAATATTTATATTGTCTCTTTCTAGTTTATAGCTTATTCCTCTAGATCTTTTAACGTTATAATTAAGGCTCCTTTAATGTAACTTATCTGTCTCTTAGATATAGCCTGATTTGGTATAACCTTTTCGTCTAACCATATATAAAAGTCTTCCCACTTATTATTATGTCGTTGCCTGAACCACTTGCGGTATAGCTCACTAAGTGTATACAATCTGTCCGTAAGGAAGTATCTTTTTATTGCTGCTTTATAATAGCCTTTTGTGTGTCGTTCTTAGAATCTGGTTAGAATCCCTAGATCCTCTTCTTCTTCCAGTTCCGTAAGCCACTTAGCTTTAGGTGTACCTGCCTTTAGCCTATTAGTAACCTTCCGTATAGGTATCTTTTTCCTAAAGCGATCTGGCATTCTTAGCTCTATAGATTGCTTTTGCTATACAAAGATTCGTTATCTAAATTCTTCTATGCTTTCTTACGGTTGTCGTCTTTCCGATAAATCCTTAACGTCCTCGTACTTTTTGACTAATATATTAACTTTTCAATCTTTAGTCCGAATACTTTATTCAACTAATAAGTCTTCTAGGTCCATATTTCTGTCTCCTAGTCTAACTGCTATTTATATCGCAGATTCTCTAATCTATAAAGAAGTCTCTTACTTTTTACTTATAGGTGTCCTTATTTATACTCCAAATTCTTAGTCCCTTAGATTCTTTAATCCTAAGCTTGCTTCTAACTTAAGCTTAGCTCCCGCCTTAGTCTAACTAGGCGTCCGTAGTGTTCTTATCTCACTTTAAGAGTCTTAAATCTTACTCATCTCGTCTTAAGAATCTTGTGCCTTTGGGAAACTCTGTCCCAAGCTCATTTATATATTTTTAAACTAAGCTACTACTCTGCTCCATCGGTTTCTGTCCGTTATAGGTCCTTAAGCTATCCTTATCCTATCTTCGGAATCTTAGATCTCTCTTATCTCGTCTTAAGAATCTTAAGCCTTTAGCCTTTTACCTTTATCGAGTAGTAAGCTAGCACTAGCAGTTATCTGCTTACTTAATCTCTTTTAGATACTACTCCTGCCGTCTTATAAAGCAATAGATGCCGTATCCAACGGTGTTATAATGCCCGTTACTAAACCTTACTTTATGGCGGTCTTAGTCTCTACTTCTGTTACGTTATTAAGGTTTAGATACCCCCAGTTAGTTCCTTTACTATCCTTATCGCTATTAATTAATAAATACTCCAATTTTATTATTATTATTACTAATTGTTGTCTATATATTGCTATAATATCCTAATCTAGCTCGTAGAGTCGATCTTATTCTTTATTAGACTCTCTAGTTCCTCTAAGTCCTCTTAACTCTAGCTCTTATAGCTAATAGCTTGCGCCGTACTTAGCGTCTTTATAAATTCGGTATACGTTATTATAACAAAACGCGAAACTTCTAATTAAACACTCTTTTGTTCCTTGCAGTACACTATTATCCCTCTATACGTGTATGTCTTCTGCTAGTTAGGTTCCCTTTATTGCATAGTAACTCTAACCATCTTTATAATCCCTTATAAAATAACCCTATTTCCCGCAATTTATGCAAGCTCCGTCTTTAAACCATTTTTCTTATTATAGAGTCCGCCTAAATATCTTCTGCTACTAAGATCCCTAATTTAGCCTTTGCTCCTTAGTCCTATAATTACTAGATCCTTAACCTCTAGGTTTTTATAGTTTCTTACTCCATCTCTTATAGGCTTCTTTAGTACCACTTAGGTCCATTAACTCTGCGCCATACTATAGTTTCTAACTTAGCTTTTATTGTTGCGTGCTCTGCGCCTTATATAACTATAGAACTTTATCCTAACCTCTCTTAGTCTGTTCCCTTTAGAAGATCCTATTATTAATCTTTATCGCTTAATCTATTAATTCCTTTAGGGTGTCCGTATCTTCCATTAGAATAATTACGTCCTAGACTTTAGCCTTAAGTCCCTGTTTATACTGTGCTATAAGCGCCCTATTATTCCACTTAACTTATATAGCTAGCGTTTGGAACTATATTATATACTTAATTGCTAAAGTTCGTTGCGTAATGTCTTAGAGTTTTCTTTCCGCTATAGTTACTACCTCCGGGTCTCCGAACATTTATATAAGTCGCTCTACAAATCCTTCCTAACTTAAGAACATAAACCACACCTCCTAATTGGTGGTCGTTATTCCATTTGCCTATATTTCTATAAGGTAAGGCTTAAACCACTTAAGTACTCTTCCTAATAAAAATAATCCTACGTAAGCTATTCGATCTATAGGTGTTGCCAGCTTTGCTCCTTCCTATGTTACCTTAAAGTGCATTTATATAAGGAATCCTTTGAGCTTCGATCTCTCTCCTAAGAATCTTTTAATTAATGGTAACTTAACCTTTACTGCGCCTATCCCGTTAATCCTTTGTTCAAGTATTATATTATTTTCTATTAACTAGTCAACTATCTCTTATAGCTGTCTAACCGTCATAGGTTGTTACGAGTTAGTATCTACCATACTAGTGTCGCCTCCTAACCTTAAAGTAGTTGCCGCCGTCGATGGCGTTATAGTGGCTGCTTTTAGTGGTATATTATTCGACTTATTAAAACCGTAACTAGGTAATAATTGTGTAACGGAACCTTGTAGCAAGTACTACAATAGGCTCGTTATTGGGCTAGGTATATAGGTATTGCAAGTAAGTCAACAACGTAATAACAACTGGTGGAGTAGTTACCTAACAGATTAACTCCAATTGTATTCTAAGAATCACTACAAGGAAAGAACTATCTAGAGTAGGGACTGTGGTCCTTTAAATACACAACCGTACTCCTAGGAAACCCTCCTTATACGTAAGGTACGCATTATACGTAAGGTACGTAAGTTCCCTTCGTTCCTCCCGTCCCTTACGTAGCACATTATATAACTCGCTTATCATTCCTCGTCATATAGTTCCACTGGCTCCATACTAGACCGTGCTTATATTAACCAACTAGCTTCTTCCAACTCCCTTCCTAGTAGTCGTAACATTGTACTTAAAGCGTCCGTAATAAAGAGGATTTAGGGATTCCTACTAGGTTTAAGGAATAACACACTAAGGGCTGTTATAACGTAGTAATGAGAAGATACTTCTTTATAGATAAGCCGTATACACTTTAGTAGCTATATTAAAAGTAGTATAAACAAAGGCATAATAACGAGTGGGAAGATTTCTATATATAGTTGGATGAAAAAGTTATCTAAGACTACCTAATTACGGAAAAGGCTATAAATTACATTAAAGGAGCCTTAATTATAACATTAAAGGATCTAAAGGAATAATTAGAGGATTAGAGAAGTAAAAGACGTATCTTAGTACCCGCGAATAAAGTTATAACGTTTAGATTAGTATAATAAAGGTTTAAACTTAAGAATAAAGATAAACTAAGAGTTAACCTAAAGCACCTAGCACACTATACGCTATTATGGATTGCATGCGTGGATAATATATATAAAATGTATAAAAATCCAAAGGAAAAGAATTAAAAATACCCTATAAGGATGTATTAGATAATAGATAAGCAATAATATAGGAATGCTAAGTATATATATAGCTGGCATCTAGCGGAAGTTTAGGAGTTAGGCGACTTAATACTTTAACCAGAAAGATTCCTTATAAAAGAATACTTAGACGGATAATAGTGGTAGAAATGCCTAAAGAATATATGTCTATAGTATATTGAAGACAAAAAGCAAACTAGGTATTGGCTAAGGAGCGAGCCAAGTGCGACAGGATTAAGCAGCTAATAGTTAGGAAAAGTAGAGGCCTATAGGACTAGAGGGAGCTAGTAGTAGAGCCTTAGACCCTTAAAGGAATTTAAGGACAATACCTAAATTTATAAGTTAAATAGTAAGATTAGTAGTTCGAGGCGCTAATAGATAGTGGAGCAACGCGGAACTATATCTTACTAGCAGTAGTTAAAAAAAAATAGGGTTACTATACAGATAGAAGAAGCAACCTTACCTATTAGTAACAATTTTAGGAGATCTAATAGCCTACGGAGGAGGGATTATTAATCTTAAAATAGGACCTATTTAGCTAACTATTAAAGGGAGATAGATCGAGATGTCTTTTAATATATTACTATTAGGGAATAATAAGGCAGTATTAGGAATGCCTTAGTTACAGAAATATAATCTAAAAATCGATTAGATTATAGGTTAGGTTAATATTAGGGATACTTAACGCTATAAGAAGCGATAATAAGCTAAGTTAGTATAGTACTAAGTAGGAGCGACCTATAAAGAAATAGAAAAAGGGCTGAGCCGTGTACTAAAGAGATACTATAAGTATAGTAAGAAACTATGGTTACTAGAGAGTAAAAGGCTGTTAGAGTATATAGTATAGGATTATAAGATAGAATTAGAACTAGAAATAAGTCTAAGGTTTTTTCTAATCTATAAGCTTACCGAAGAGGAGGGTAGAGCATTAAAAGAGTTTATCTAAGAGAACTTATAAAAGGGATATATTAGACTATCGCAGTTATTAGCGGGATATCCAGTACTGTTTATACTAAAGAAAAATGGCAAGCTAAGGCTATATATTAACTATAGACAGTTAAATAGCATTACTAGAAAGGATAGGTATTCTTTATCCTTAATTAGCGAAATCTAAGATAGGATAGGTAACGTGTAAATCTTTATAAAGATAGATCTAAGATAAGCGTACTATTAGATTAGAATTAAGGAAGGCAATAAATAGAAGGCAGCCTTTAGGTTAAAGAAAGGACTATATAAACTATTAGTTATGCAATTTAGGCTTATAAATACACTAGCAACGTTCTAGAAGCGTATTAATAATATATTAGGAGAATACTTAGATGAATTTATTATAGTATACCTCGATAATATTATTATTTACTTAATAACTAAGGAAGAATATAGGGAATATGTTAAATAGGTCTTAAAGAGACTATAAGAAGAATAGATGCTAGTAGCAATTAAGAAATACGAGTTCTTTACTAGGAAAACTAATTTTATAGGATTTATTATTAAACTAGGCTAACTTAGTATAAATCCGAAGAAGATTAAGACTATAGTAAATTGGCAAGAACTAGAGAACGTTACGCAGTTAAGATTATTTTTAGGGTTTTATAATTACTATAGAAGGTTTATAGCGTAGTGGTTAAAGGATATTAAATCACTTACACAACTAATAAAGAAAGAAGAACTATAGGTATAGGGAAAGGAGTAGCAAGAACTATTTAAGAAAATTAAGGAGTTGTTTACCTAGGAGCTAGTTCTTAAGATCTATTAACTAGGACTAGAGACAGTTATAGAAACAAATACATTAGACTATATACTAGAGGCGTACTTTATATAAAAATATTAAGATAGATAGCACCTAGTAGCATACTACAGTTAAAAGATAACACTATTAGAGTTAAACTATAATATCTATAATAAGGAGTTATTAGGTATAGTTATAGCACTAAAGGAATAGAGAGCATTCTTATAAGGTATAGAGAAACTATTTATAGTTAAAACGGATTATAAGAACCTAATAGGATTCCTAATAATAAAGGAACTTAACTAAAAATAGGTTAGATGGGTAGAGATACTTATAGAATACCATTTTAAGATTTAGTATATTAAGGGTATAGACAATACGCGAGTAGATACGTTAAGTTAAAAAGCTAAATTATAAAACGGAGAAAAGCTATTAGGGGCTTTACTGTGAAAAGATATAGACGGACTAATTAGGTATAATTACCCGAAAATTATAGCGACTTAGGAGGAATTAGAGAAAGTTTATAAGTTATTAGAAAGCTTTTAGGTATAAAGAATTCTAAAAGCATAGCTAGAAGATCTATAGTCGGATATATACGAAAATTAAGAAGCTAAGTATATCCTAAAAAGCATAGCAGAGTAATTTATAGAGGAATTCTATAGGGGATTAACTTAAGGACATAATGGAGCTACAGGCTTAGTGTTAAGACTTTAAAAGGAGTATATTATTAACGGAATCTAAAGGATAGCTAGGAAGGTCACTAAGGAGTATTTAGATTGCTAAAGAAATAAACTAATAAGGCATAAGCTATATAGAGGGCTATAACCTATTAAAACACCAGAAAGACTATAGGAAGTTATATTATAGGACTTTATCGTTAAGTTACTAAAGTTAAGAGATCCTATTACCGGATAAGATTATAACGCGATTTTAGTAATAGTAGATAAGCTTATAAAGTGGGGATATTTTATAGTATATATGGAAGAAATCTTAGCAGAAGATGTCGCTAGAATCTATATTAAGGAAGTGTTTATAAAATATAGAGCACTAAGTAAAATTATATTAGATAGAGATCTAAGATTTATAGCAGTATTCTAGGAGGTATTTTTAGCGGAATAAGGAGTTTAAGTAGTAATATCCACTATATATTATCCGCAGATAGATAGTTAAACGGAAAGATTAAATTAGACACTAGAGCAGTATCTAAGATATTACGTTAATTATATATAGAACAATTGGGTATCGCTATTACTAGTTATATAGTTTATATATAATATAACACTATAAGAAGGGATAAGTATATTACTATTTAAGGTAAATTACGGATATAAGCTAAGAATATCGTTGTTACTACGGCAAGTAAAGAAAATAAGTAGCACAGCTAAAGAAAGAATAAAGACGCTAATAAATCTTTATATAGACCTTATAGAATTAGTAAAAAAGGTATAAGAAAGAATAAAAAAGTACTATAATGCTAAGAGATTTAAGGGACTAAATCTTAAGAAGGGAGATAAAGTATAGCTACTATATAAAAATTTTAAGAGTTAATAACTAAGTAAGAAGTTGGACTACGTTAGACTAGGACCTTTTAAAATTATATAAAGGATTTTACTAGTTATATTTAAGTTAAACCTACTAGCTAAAATAAAGATCTACCCTATATAGTATATCGCAATACTAGAGCTAGCATATAGGAATATTAAGCTACCGGTTTATAAAGCAGATACGTATAGAGGATAAGAAGAAGATAAATAGCAAGTTTTAAGGATTATTAGCTATAAGGATATTAACAATAAAATATAGTATAAGGTTAAGTAGATAGGCTATAATAAGACTACCTAGGAGCTATTAGAAAATTTAAAGAACGCTATAAGAAAGGTATAGGAGTATCGGAAGAAATTAGGTTAGGCAGTATTAATAAAAAAGGATCGCTAAAAAACGAGTCACCTAAGGGGGACTTAAGAAGAGTAGTTGCCAAACTACTTAAACCTATTTCCTTCTTTATTAGAGGAGAATCCATTCTTTTATTACCAAGTTCCTATAGACCCTATTTTATAAGTTTCTACTCCTTAGAATAAACCTTCTTATAAACCTTCTTAAGACAGAGTAACTAAGCAGACGCCGTAATCTAAATATTTAAGGCCTTTTATTCCGCGTTATAAGAATGTTCTAACTTAGTAAGGGCTTAAGATAGTTTATTATCTAGCTGCGTAGTAATAGATTAAACATAAGACCCTAAGATAAATTAATTAGGGAACTAGACAACTATTAAGAGTAATAGGTTGCGTATATTTAGCATTAGAGGTAGAGTAAACATTATAGGACGAATAAATATTTACTTTAGTGCACTCTAAATAAAAAAACGGTTATCGCGAAGATGGGTTTACTAACGTAATATAAACTAGCCCCTTTTTTAAACAGCAAGAATACGGAGATAGTATAATCTCACTAAGAGATAATATCGCAGTAATAGTGCGAGCACGACGTTGGGCGTATAAGGAAGAAATTACTTTAAGTATAATAAGTAACAATATTAACTAAATTAATTAGACGGACATTATACCTCTAGTAAACAACTTAGAGATATTAGGAATCTTTAAGGATAAAAAAAAAAAAAGGGAGATAGTATTACGGACGCTTTAAGTATAATATTACAACTACTTAGGGAAGAGTTAGAAGAAGCTAGTTAGTTAATAAGAGCACGGTCTAGGATGGATCTGGTAGAGCTATGTAATAAGGAATAGTAACTAAGGTTATATAATATGCTATATATTAAATAAGAGGCATAAGAGGAACTTATATACCTTATATATAAGACGTATATTACGTATAAGAAGGATTTTATAAGAGTACGGTTGTGTATTTAAGGACCCTTAGTCCCTACCTAGATAGTTCCTTCCTTATAATAATTCTTAGAATATAATTAGAGTTAATCTATTAGGCAACCACTCCACCAGTTATTATTACGTTGTTAACTTTAATTTACATCACCTACACACCTAGCCTAATAATAAGCCTATTGTAGTACTTGCTATAAGGTTCCGTTATATTATTGCTAGTATAGAGAACAGATTAAGGGCAATCTTAGCAAGTATTAGATAAAGGATTTAACCGATTTTAAGCTACTAGTTAAGAGGATTAGGAATAATGTTATTCCGCTTATTGTTACGGCACTAACCTATCTTATACTGTTTCCTACTGTTAGCTAGCCCACTACTAGCGCCTTAGCGGCTGGCCCTACTATCTATATACAATACCCCTTTCGCCTCTTCTCCTCTTTATACCACAACGTAGTTATTTAGTCTACTTTACTACAGCACCGTGACAGTTTATGGTATCTCCTCTTACGCCCTATTGCGATCTTTATCTTCCTAGTGTTACGGACGCTTTAAGTACGATGTTATAACTACTTAGAGAAGAGTTGGAAGAAGCTAGTTGGTTAATTTAAGCATAGTCTAAGATAGAACTAATAGAGCTATGTAATGAGGAATAATAACAAAGGTTACGTGACGTAATCTATATAATCTAGAGGATCTATAGGATCCGTAATAGAGTAGATAGAGTATACGTATATTACGTACAAGAAGGATTTTATAGGAGTATAGTTATATATTTAAGGACCTTTAGTCCCTACCTAGATAGTTCCTTTCTTATAGTAATTATTAGAATATAATTAAAGTTAAGCTATTAGGCAACTACTCTACTAGTTATTATTACGTTATCAACTTTACTTTATATCTCCTATATACCTAGCCTATTAATAAGCCTATTATAGTACTTACTATAAGGTTCCGTTATATAATTACTACCTAGTTACGGTATTAAAAATAGAAAGTTAAACAATATGCCACTAAAAGCAGCTACTATAACGCCATTAACAGCGGCAACTACTTTAAGGTTAGGAGGTAACACTAATATAGCAGATACTAACTTACAGCAACCTATAACGGTTAGATAGTTATAAAAAATAGTTAACTAATTTAATAACAAACAATACGGCGCTAGAAGAAAGGGTTAATAGGATTAGAGTAATAAAAATTAAGTTACTATTAATTAAAAGGTACTTAGAAGAAAGATCTAAGCTTAAAGGATTTCTTATATAAATATACTTTAAAGTTATATAAGAAGGGGCAAAGCTACTAATACCTATAGATTAAATAGCCTATGTGGGACTATTTCTATTAGGAAGAGCACTTAAGTAGTTTAAGCTTTACCTTATAGAGATATAGGCAAATAGAATAACAACCACTAATTAGGAGGTATAATTTATATTCTTAAGCTAGGAAGGATTTATAGAGTAACTTATATAAGTATTTGGAGACCTAGAGGTAGTAACTATAGCAGAAAGAAAACTCTAAAATATTACGTAATAAACCTTAGCAATTAAGTATATAATATAGTTCTAGACATTAGCAATATAAGTTAAGTAGAATAATAAGGCGCTTATAGCACAGTATAAGTAAGGACTTAAGGCTAAAGTCTAAAATATAATTATCTTAATAGA
>Ga0307515_10019880_pt1 | contig 12037 bp, 13 predicted proteins | sample 17_EM_MG_FD_194513 | JGI IMG/M metagenome (GOLD analysis project Ga0307515, IMG submission 194513) | Populus trichocarpa ectomycorrhiza microbial communities from riparian zone in the Pacific Northwest, United States - 17_EM | ecosystem: Host-associated > Plants > Roots > Unclassified | place...
TGCGGAGCCGTTCACAGAGATCATCCGCCAGCTGGAAGCGTACTTCGCAGGCGAACTCACCCGGTTCGACATCCGGTTCACCAGCGGCGGCACAGATTTTCAGCGGCGCATCTGGCGCACGCTGGAGGAGATCCCGTACGGCGCCACCACCACGTACGGCGCTCTCGCCGAGCAACTCGGCCTGCCGCGCGAGCGGATCCAGGCCCTGGGAGCGGCGATCGGCGCGAACCCGCTGCTGCTGGTCCGCCCCTGCCACCGTGTCATCGGCGCCGACGGCTCGATGCGCGGCTACGCCGCAGGCGTCGACCGCAAGGTAAAGCTCATATCCGCGGACTCGGAGGCGATCTTGGAGAGCATGGGTGCGCTCGAGTTTCGCCATTTTGCGCAGGCACAGTCGCAGGTCGAGGCTGACGCGCAGATAGACCGGTCCTTACCGTGGCTCAAGCTAGTCGTTGAGTCCGGATTTCCTACGGGCCAGGATTCGTCTCTTCTTGGTGCCTCCGGATCCTGGCCCGGGGATGGGTTGCCGTTTACTGCGCACCGGCGGGGAGGTTGCGTCGTGGCTGGGCCAGGCGTCCCGTGGCGGGTTTCGGAGTGCTTGGGGTCAAAGAGCTGGCCACAGCGGGGTGTCCGTACTGGGCGCGTTCCGTAGCCACCGTGCGGGGCTCCGTAGATGGTCGGCCTCTACTGCATGCCCTTCGGGCAACCCTTTCCCGGCTTCGGGAGCGGTGCGTGCATGGGCCGGCCGGCCCCCGGTGTCAGATCTTGGGTAGGTGAGGCTGGCTCGTCGATCCTCAAGGTCTACCGGCCGGGAGACTCCCATATTGCGCAAGGCCATCCCGAGCCCGTCCGCCGCTTCCGGTCACGGGCTCTCGGCGGGGTTGCGGCGGGTCTGATCGTGTGCCGAGGTGCCCGGGCCGTCCGCGGGCTGGTGACGGGTCACCTTAACTGCACAAGAATGCCGGCAGCACCGACGATAAAGGGTCGAATGTGACGGTTTGTGGGGTCGGTGATTCCACATTGCGGAACACACGCCCACCCGCCGGGACGATGCCCGCGATCCGGGACCCAGGTCCATCAGGCGGGAACCCGGCCACGGGGCAACGTCACCCGCTCGGCCAGCCCGGACACATCAAGGCCAGGCGCGTGGCATGCAGTAGAGGCCGACCATCTACGGAGCCCCGCACGGTGACTACGGAACGCGCCCAGTACGGACACCCCACAATGGTCAGCTCTTGACCACGAGCATTCCCGCCACGGGACGCCTAGCCCGAGCACGACGGACCTCCCCCCGCCTCCGGTGCGCAGTAAACAGCGACCCATCCCCCGGCCTGGACCCGGAGCACCAAGAAGGAGAACGAATCCTGGCCCGCAGGAAACCTGGACTGGACGACTACCTTGAGCCAGGTCAGATCACCGCCGGCTTGCCGAAGTGGCGGCAGACCGCCCGAAATGTGGCGTCACGGGGTGGGCCGGGCCTGCTCACGTGGAGCAGCTGTCGCCGGCAGCCGGCGGGCGAGACGCACGGCGTCATCGAGAACGTCCCGACGGGGTAGGCCTTGGTGTTGCCCACGGCTTCAGGCTCCCGACTGCTAGGACGGCCGTACGCCATCATGGTGGTCATGTTCCTCGATCCCGAACGATTTCCCTTCCTTGCCGATCTGCGTGCCGCCTGGCGAGACATCCGCGAGGAGTGCCTGGCGCTTCCCGGCGAGACCTACGAGCCGTGGGTCCAGCGAGAGATGTACGGCTACGGCTGGAGTGTGTACGGACTCATGGCCTTCGGCGAGCGGATCGAGGCCGCGCTGGAGGCTTGCCCCCGCACGGCCGCGGCGTTGGCAAAGGTGCCGCATCTGACCACCGCCGGGTTCTCCCGGATGGCGCCCGGGACGCACATCGCGCCGCACGAGGGGTGGGTGACCACTGTCTATCGCGCGCATCTCGGACTGGTTGTGCCCGACGGTTGCGGCCTGAAGGTGGGTGGCGAGGTCCGGCGGTGGCGCGAGGGCGAGGCGTTGGTCTTCGACGACACGGTTGAGCATTCGGCGTGGAACCGGGGAAGCGCCGACCGGATCGTGTTGCTGTTCGACTTCAGCCGGCCCGGGCTGGAGAACGCGGCACAGGACCAGCTGCCCCCTGCGGTGAAAGCACGTCTCCAATAACAGTTTTTCCATTACCAGGGTGGGGCGGGCCTTAGCGCGATCTGGGCGTAGGTCAATCTGGTGGTAGCCGAGTGCTGACCAGAACGGCTGCGCCGGCGCATTGACTTCCAGGACGCCCAGGCGCAGGGCTGTTGCGCCCTCGGCGCGAAAGCGGCCCTCGAGCGCCTCGACTATTGCACGGCCGTTGCCGCGGCGTGGCAGGCGGCCGTCCACCAGCAGCAGACCGATCCAGGGGTGTCCGTCGCCCGGGTGGCGCAGCAGCAGCTGGGCGAAGCCCACCACCCGGCCCGATTCGTCCCAGGCCACGACGGTTTCGCAGCCCTCCGCCTCGGCATCCTCCCGGAGCATGGTCTCGATCGAGGCCCGGGTCATGGTGTCGGGGTCCTGGTCGCCGCTGCACCGCCAGTAGTCGGGCTGGGAGCGACAGATCTCGTCGAGGTTGTCCAGCTCCGCACCGGTCAGGGTCGCCCGCGCCAAGGTAATCACAAACAGAGCCTAATGAGGGTCGGGCAGCCGGTGGCCACGTCCCGACGGCCGGGCGTAGGGCGTTACTCCGCCCCGTCGATCACCTCGCGGAGCATCTGCGCAAGATCGCGGAGGAACTGGGCCGCCCTTGCGTCCGACGGGTCGTCAAGAACCCAGTTGCCGTCCCAGCCGACCAGTCGAGCCAGCACGTCGGGCGGCCAGGAGACCTCGAGGACGGACTCGAGTGCGCCCAGCACGCGCCGGTGCATGCGGGTGCTGTGCTGGGCGGTCCGCCCAAGCCGGGCACTGACCTCGTCAAGGCTCTCGGCATCGGCCACATGACCGAGAAGGAACTCCCGGACCGTCTCCAGCGGCGACTGCGCCTCCTGCTTAGCGAAATGCACCCGCCGAGCTGACCCCGCATCGACCGCCGGCGCCGACGTACGCACCAAGGGAGCGCTCAGGACGGGCTCTGAGGCAGTATGACCACCTTGCCGGTGGCCTGGTTGTCCTCCATGTACCGGTGGGCCGCGGCGACGTCGTCCAGGCCGTAGACCCGGTCGACGTTCGGACGGTAGATGCCGGCCTCGACATTGCGGACGACCCGCTCGAGCACGGCCGCGCCGGCGCTGCCCTTGGCATCGTCGCTGTGGAAGGCCGTGAGCCGGGTTCCGGAGGGGATCATCGCGATCGGCTCGAAGTCGCGGATCAGCCATCCGCTGAGGGAGCCCGCCACGCAGACGGTCCCGCCCCGGCGGACCAGGCGCAGCGAGCCGACGACCGTGCTCGCGCCGATGAGATCCAGGACGTGGCTCGGCCCGCCGGGCCACGGCGTGTGCGGCGACTCTCCATCGTCGAGCAGCACGTGGTCGACGCCGGCCGCGGTCAGCGCGCCGGCCTTCTCGGGCCGGCGGGTCGTGGCCGCGATCTCGACGCCGTGGCCGTGCGCGATCGACGCGGCGGCCATGCCGACCGACGACGTACCGCCGCGGATCAGCAAGCGCTCACCAGGCCGGATCCCCAGCGCGTCGATGGCGCCCTGCGCGGTCAGGTACGTCTCCGGCAGCGCGGCCAGCACCTCCCAGGGCAGCGTGGTGGTCACCGGCATGAGCAGCGTGTTCGGCAGCAACGCGTACTCGGCATAGCCACCGTCGAACTCCCGCCCCATCTCTCCCATCACCGCCGCGACGGTCGTGCCCGCCGGCTTCGAGGGATCGGTCGAGACCGCCATGGTGCCCACGCATTCGATCCCCAGCACACGCGGGAACCTCACGCTCGGCGAATGCCCTTGACGGGTCCGCAACTCCGAACGGTTGAGGCCCGCGCCCATCACCCGCACCAGGCTCCAGCCCTCCCGTACCGCAGGCACCGGCAGCTCACGAATCTCCAGGACCTCGGGACCACCCGCCCGGACACAGACCGCGGCTCGCATCGTCGTTCTCATGTCCTGAACTGTCGTCACGCAGCCGTACGGCCGTCCACCGTTAGAATGCCAAGTCATGCCCGTAGCCCGCCAATCCCGGATCTGGCCGTCCGGGGGCGTGCATTTGTGGCCATCGGGCGGGACCAGCCGCGCGCACTCCCACCCACGCGGACATTTGGTGTACGCGGCCGGCGGCGTCCTGTCCGTGCACACCGAGCGCGGCACCTGGATCGTTCCGGCCAACCGGGTCGCCTGGATCCCGGCCCGGTCCACGCACCACCACCGCGCGCACGGCGACACCGACATGCGGATAGTCTTTCTGCCGCCGTCGCTCGCTCGGCTCGCGCCCGCTCACCCGGCGGTGTTCCTGGCCTCCGGCCTCGTCCGCGAGCTCCTGCTCGCCCTCACCGGAACGCGGCACTTCGACCGCGGCGCCCGCGCCCGCCTGCACCGGGTCCTGGTCGACGAGTTCCGCGAGGCGCACGAGCAGCCCACGCAGCTGCCCGAGCCACGCGACGACCGGTTGCGGGCCGTAGCGCGCATCTTGGACGGCAACCCTGCCGACAGCAGCCCGCTGGCCGCGCTCGGTCAGCAGGTCGGAGCCGGCGCCCGCACTCTCAGCCGCCTCTTCCACGACGAGCTCGGCATGACGTTCTATGAATGGCGCACCCAGCTCCGCATCTGCCACGCGCTCGTCCTGCTCGCCGAGGGCCACGACACCACGCACGTAGCTCACGCCTGCGGCTGGGCGAACCCGAGCAGCTTCATCGCCGCCTTCACCGCGATCGTCGGCACCACCCCCGGCCGCCATCGGCGCCTATTTTAATGGCCGCGACAAGCTGGACGGCCTTGTCGTAGTCTGGCCAACTTTGCTGCTTCAGGAGGTTTGCGTTGACCGAGTACCCGCCGGAAGTCACCCAGCGCTTCCACGGCACCCCCGAGCAGATGGCCACCGCACTGGTACGCGAACCGCCCAGGGGGTGGAAGACCATCGCCATCGAGGACTACGACCCGGCCTGGGTGGATCGATTCGCCGTCGTCAGCGCCTCGCTCCACGACGTGCTGGGCGACCTGATCATCGGCTTGGAGCACGTCGGATCCACCTCGGTGCCGGGCCTGGCCGCCAAGCCCATCATCGATATCGATCTCCTCATCGCGGACACCGCCGACGAGTCCCGCTACCTCCCCACCCTCGAAAGGCTCGGCTACTGGCTCGTTCTCCGCGAGCCGTGGTGGCATGGACACCGGATGCTCGTCGACGCCGCCGAGGACATCCACCTGCACGTCTGGCCACAAAGTGCACCCGAAGCGGTACGGCACCGGCTCTTCCGCGACTGGCTGCGCACCCATCCCGAAGACCGGGAGCTGTACGCCTCGACCAAGCGGCGCCTCGCGCGAGACACCGCAGATCATTCCGGCGACTACACCTTCGCGAAGAGCGACGTCATCGACGACATCTACACGCGCATCTTCGCGGTAGCCGACGGGCAAGCGCGAGACTGATCCCGGGGCGCCCCAAACCCTTGAGCCGGGCCGTCGGCTCAATGATCGGCGGTACGCCCGCTCAGTTGCCCGGGTCCGGTCACCAGGAGCGGGCGTACCGCCGGTTCGAGCAGCGACAAGCTCCGCTGCTGCGCATCGAGGGCGACGCGGACGCCGACCGGCATCGGCAGATTCGGGCCGGCATGTCCGAACTCGACGTTGCCCAGGACCGGGATGTCACGGTCGCCGAGGACGTCGAGGACTATCTCGGGCAGGGTCGGGGACGCGTCGGGCGCGCCGAGTCCGTCGATCGCGTACGGGACGCCCACGACCATGCCGGCGATTCGATCGAGGATGCCGCAGTGCCGCAGCACCTGCAGATCGCTCCACACCCACGACGCGTAGCCGCCCATCTCCTCCCAGAACAGCACCGCGCCGTCGAACCAGTCGAGCGGCAGCGCGAAAGGCGTCGCCTGCACCCGCACAATGCGATTGAGCACCCCGCCGATCAGCCGGCCTTCGGCACGACCGGCACGCCAACACTCCCATGACGGGCTGGCCGGCAGCGCACCGATCGCCTCCGTACCGGTCAGCAGCGCCGAGTAGAGCTTCTCAAGCTCCGCCCTGCGCGCCGCGGGCGCGGCCTGCCACGCCCCGCCGAGTCCAGGCGTGGCCAAGTCGGCATGGAACCCGACCAGACCCGTGCGCGCATAGAGCACCAGATGCAGCAGCGAGATGTCGCTGTAGCCGAGGATCGGCTTGGGGTCGGCAACGATCGCCTCAACATCGATCAGGTCGAGGTAACCGAACGCCGTCTGGCCGCCGTCATGCGCGATGATGGCGCGCACCTCAGGATCACGCAGAAGAACATTGAATTCCCTGGCGATCTCCGCCGGCGTAGCCGCGTTCCACCAATGGTGCCGCCCCGCTTCGAGTAGCGGTGCCCGACGCACGCGGAATCCCATCCGCTCGAGCACGACCACCGCCTGCTCGAGATCGGGCTCGTAAACGGCATGCAGCGGCCCGGACAGCGATGCGATAACGACGAGATCTCCGGGCCTCAGTGCACGCGGTCGAAGCAGTTGAGGCAGTGCGGTAGGGGTCACCGAGGCAGTATCCCGACGCCCTCAGCAACACGCACCACATTTACCGATCGACCGCCCAGCAGGCCGTGCCCGCCCTCGTCGAGCGTTACGCAACAATCGCCGGTTACGGTGTCGGCCATGCCTCGCCCGCCGCTGCCCGCCCGTACCCGGTGAGCTGGCAGACCGGCGTCGGCGGCTTCGCGGCCGGGTTGCTGATCTCGATGATCACGTCACCGGTCGGTGTGTCGGGCGCGGTGTTCCTGCTCCCGGTCCAGCTCAGCCTGCTGCACGTGCCCAACCCGGCGGTGACCCCCACCAACCTGCTGTTCAACGTGGTCTCCGGGCCTGGTGCCCTGGCCCGCTACCGGCGCACCGGCCAACTCACCGGACCATTGACCCGGCTCCTGCTCGCCGGCACCCTCCCCGGCGTCGCCGCCGGCGCCTGCCTCCGCGTCTTCGCCCTCCCCGGGCCCCACGTCTTCCGGCTGGTCGCCGCCGCGGTCCTGCTCCCGCTCGGCCTCTGGCTCTGCGCCCGCGCACTGCGACGTGACGGCCGGGACCGGCCACCGCTGTCCCGGCGAGCCGTCCTCGGGCTCGGCCTTGCCGTCGGCACCGTCGGCGGCGTCTACGGCATCGGCGGCGGATCCATCCTCGGCCCGCTGCTCGCCGGCCGCGGCACCCCGCTGACCCGCATCGCCCCCGCCGCGCTGGCCTGCACCTTCCTCACCTCGATCACCGGCGCCGCCGTCTACGGCCTGCTCGCCCTGACCACCAGCGGCGACATCGCACCCCACTGGTCCCTCGGACTGCTCTGCGGCGCCGGCGGCCTGATCGGCGGCTACCTCGGCGCCCGCCTGCAACCCCGCCTGCCCGAACGCGCCCTGCGGCTGCTGCTCGGCGTCCTCGCCACCGCCCTCGCCGCGCTCTACCTCGCCCAAGGCATCACCTGACCGCTTGACCACACCCCAGAGATTCAGTCATCATTGAGTCAATGAACAGTGAGCCTTCTCCCCTGCAAGTGCGGGCCCGGATACATGCCGCGCTGGGCGACCCGGCCCGGCTGGCGATCGTGGACGCCCTGACCCTGGGCGACGCCTCCCCCGGGGAGATCGGTCACGACCTGGGCATGCCGACCAACCTGGTCGCCCACCACGTCAAAGTGCTGCAGGAGGCCGGGTTGCTCGTGCGGACCCGGTCCGAGGGCGACCGGCGCCGCACCTACCTGCGGCTGCGACCGGAGGTGCTCGCCTCGCTCGCCCCGCCACCGCTGGAGAATGCCGACCGGGTGGTGTTCGTGTGCACCCACAACTCCGCCCGCTCCCAGCTGGCCGCCGCGCTGTGGCGCGACCGGATCGGCGGCGCGGTGGCCTCGGCCGGCACCCAGCCCGCCGCCCGGGTGCACCCCAGGGCGGTCAAGGTCGCCCACCGGCACGGACTCACCCTGGATGCCGCAGGAACCGCCCACGTCGCGGACGTGGTCCACGACAATGATCTGGTCATCGCTGTCTGCGACAACGCCCACGAAGACCTGACCACCCCCGTACGGCCCCGGCTGCACTGGTCGGTCCCGGATCCGGTCCGCGTCGACACCGACGACGCATTCGAGGCCGCCTACATCGACCTCGCCGGCCGCATCGACCGGCTGGCCCCGGCCGTCGACACCACCGCGCACGGCTGACCTCGCCGACACCTCACGGTCCCCATGCCCTGCCCCCACCGCCCAGACCGGAGTTAGCCCGCTATGTCCCAGATCGCCTTGTGGCGGCGTGCCCTCGCCGAGTTCGTCGGCACCGCACTGCTGGTCACCGCCGTCGTCGGCTCCGGCATCATGGCCACCACCCTCTCGCCCAACGACGTCGGTCTGCAACTCCTCGAAAACTCGGTGGCCACGGCGTTCGCGCTCGGCGCGCTGATCCTCACCTTCGGCCCGGTGTCCGGGGCACACTTCAACCCGGTCGTGTCCGCCGCCGACTGGTTCCTCGGCCGCCGCACCCGCACCGGCCTGACCAGCACCGACCTCGCCGGCTACGCCGCCGCGCAGACCGGCGGCGCGATCTGCGGCTCGATCCTGGCCAACCTGATGTTCGAACTGGCCCCCGTCACCTTCTCGACGAAGGACCGCACCGCCGGGCACCTGTGGCTGGGTGAGGCCGTCGCCACCACCGGCCTGCTCCTGCTGATCTTCGCCCTCGCCCGGTCCGGCCGGGCCGCCGTCGCCCCAGCCGCCGTGGGCGCCTACATCGGCGCCGCGTACTGGTTCACCTCGTCCACCAGCTTCGCCAACCCGGCCGTCACCATCGGCCGGGCGTTCACCGACACCTTCGCCGGCATCGCACCCGCGTCCCTCGCGGGGTTCATCGGCGCCCAACTCGTCGGGCTAATCGTCGGGATCGGCCTGCTGCTGGCCCTCTACCCGAGCGTCGGCGCGGCGGCCGGCGAGGTCGTGGTTGAACAGATCGCCCACCCCTGACCGTTCCGTGTTCGAGGAGCCTTTCTGATGAGTAACAAACCCAGCGTCCTGTTCGTCTGTGTGCACAACGCCGGCCGCTCCCAGATGGCCGCCGGCTGGCTACGCCACCTGGCCGGAGACGCCGTCGAGGTCCGGTCTGCCGGCTCCGCGCCGGCCGAGGCGATCAACCCGTCGGCGGTCGAGGCGATGCGGGAGGTCGGCATCGACATCACCGACCAGACCCCGAAGCTGCTGGAGTTCGAGACCGCGCAGGACTCCGACGTGATCATCACGATGGGCTGCGGTGACGCCTGCCCGGTCTTCCCCGGTAAGCGGTACGAGGACTGGAAGCTGGAGGACCCGGCCGGCAAGGGCGTCGACGCGGTCCGCCCGATCCGCGACGACATCAAGGCCCGGGTCGAGGCGCTGCTAGCCGACCTGGCCCCGGCGGCCTGAGGTTCGCTCCGCGCACCCGAGCTCTCCAAGAACGCCCCTGGCCTCGGCCGCGTCGTCGGGTGCCGTGGCCCAGCCGGCGAGGAACTCGACCTGACCGACCTCGCAGACATCGTGGGCCACGTGGCGGCGCCGGTGCCGGCGGGCGCGACGTGCTGCATGTCGTAACAAAGTCTTGACAGAACTAGCACGTGCTAGTTACATGTGACTGGCGCCACGAGGCAACATGCGGCGCCGAGTCCAGGGCCTCGCCGAAGAACGACGATTCACGGCGCCGCATGCGCGCGGCAACCGACGATGTTGCCGTGTCCGAATCCACGTCCCCCGCTTCTGCCGGCAAGTACCGGCCATAGCAGCAGCCGTCACATTCGCCGGAGGCAATCGCATGACCAAGGAGAAGATACCGACGATGGAACGCACCGGCGTATGCCTGTATTGGCAGCAGATCCCGTTGCACGCGACCCACGATGTGCGACCGGCATGACGAACGCGATCCGGCATCTGCAGCTCGGCAGCTGTCCCGACTCGTGGGGCGTGTGGTTCGCCGACGATCCGCGGCAGACGCCCTGGAACAGGTTCCTCGATGAGCTCGCCGGTGCCGGCTACCGCTGGCTCGAGCTAGGCCCGTACGGCTACCTGCCGACGGACGCCGCGCGGCTGCGGGACGAGTTGGCCGCCCGGGATCTGACCTGCGCGGGCGGAACCGTGGCCGGCGTCGGCGGCCCGCACAAGGACTTCCCTGCCGTACTCGCCGAAACCCGCAAGGTCGCCGAGCTCACCGCGGCCCTTGGCGCCGAGAACCTGATCTTCGTCCCGGTGCCCGGATACCGCGACGACGTCACGGGTGCCTACCGCGAGCCGGCCGAGTTGAGCCGGGAAGGCTGGCAGACGCTGGTGCACAACAGCAACGCCCTGGGCCAGGTCCTTGCCGAGGAGTACGGGCTGAAGATGCAGTTCCACCCGCACGCCGACTACCACGTCGAGACCCAGGTGCAGACCGAGCGCTTCCTGGCGGAAACCGACCCACGGTACGTGTCGCTCTGCCTGGACACCGGGCACCTCGCCTACCGGCGGGCCGACGTGCCGGCGATCATCCGCAAATATCCCGAGCGGATCGGCTACGTGCACATCAAGCAGATGGATCCGGCAATCGTGGCCCGGGCCGAGGCGGAGGACATGGCCTTCGGCCAGGCCGTCGCCCTGGGCGCGAGCTGCGAGCCGCCGGCGGGCCTGCCGGACGTCCCGTCCGTTCTCGAGGCGCTCAGCGAGCTGGACGCCGAACTCTTCGTCGTGGTCGAGCAGGACATGTACCCGGTCGACTTCGACCTGCCCCTGCCGATCGCCACCCGCACCCGTACCTACCTGAACTCCGTCGGCCTGCACTCGCGGTCAGCGGACTGACGCCCATTGATTAGGAGAACCTCATGATATTGAGTCGCATACGAGGTGTCCGGCTGGTCGCCGTCGCGACGGTGGTGGCTCTCGCAGCCACCGCCTGCAGCAGCGGCGGCAAGCAGGAGACCGACGACACCAGCACCAGCGCCGCCGGCGGCAACGCGGCCGGCAGCTCCGGCTACACGATCGCGATGATCACGCACGAGGCCCCGGGCGACACGTTCTGGGACAAGATCAAGGCCGGCGCCCAGCAGGCCGCCAAGGACCAGGGCATCACGCTGAAATACTCCAACGATCCCGACGCCACCAAACAGGCCGTGCTGATCCAGAACGCGGTCGACTCCAAGGTCGACGGCATCGCCACCACCCTGGTCACCCCGGACGCGTTGACCGGCGCGGTCAAGGCCGCCACCGACGCGGGCATCCCGCTGGTCGGCTTCAACTCCGGCATCGACCAGTATCAGCAGCTCGGCGCGCTGATGTACTTCGGCTCGGACGAGAACCTCGCCGGCACCACCGCCGGCAAGCGGATCGCCGATGCGGGCGCCAAGCATCCGCTCTGCGTGATCCAGGCCCAGGGGTCCGTAGCGCTCGAAGCCCGCTGTGCCGGCGTCAAGAGTGCGATTGCCGCCACGGAGAATCTCCAGGTCAACGGCGCCGACGACGCGGCCGTGGTCTCGACGCTGCAGGCCAAGCTGGCGCAGGACAAGTCGATCGACTACATCGTGACGCTCGGCGCCCCGATCGCCATCGACGCGCTCAAGGCCATGGACGAGGCCGGCAGCTCGGCGAAGCTGATCACCTTCGACCTGAACGCGGAGGCCGCCCAGAACATCAAGGACGGCAAAATCGAGTTCTCCATCGACCAGCAGCCGTACGTCCAGGGCTACCTGGCCGTCACCTCGCTCTACCTGAACGTCAAGAACGGCAACGACATCGGCGGCGGCAAGGCCGTGCTGACCGGACCGTCCTTCGTGGACAAGACGAACATCGACAAGATCCTCCCGTTCACCAAGAACAACACCCGCTAGCCGGCGCGCGGGCCGCCGCCTCGCGCGGCGGCCTCACCCGACGAACTCGGCTACCGGAGAAAGGACTCCCTGCAGGGTGAAGGTCGGAGTCA
>Ga0307515_10019881_pt1 | contig 12036 bp, 7 predicted proteins | sample 17_EM_MG_FD_194513 | JGI IMG/M metagenome (GOLD analysis project Ga0307515, IMG submission 194513) | Populus trichocarpa ectomycorrhiza microbial communities from riparian zone in the Pacific Northwest, United States - 17_EM | ecosystem: Host-associated > Plants > Roots > Unclassified | place...
TATTATGATCACCGAATGCTTTTATACTACGATCGGAGGATACTAATAAATTGTTTTGTATTGTGATGGTTTTTTTTTTTGCTCAATTATAGAGAAAATATTGTTTAGTTAGGCAAATAAAATTTCGTTTCAAATATTGATTTTAAAAATGCTGAAATAATATATTATTTATTTATTTATATGTAAAAATCTATCTCTCAACAATTTTAATTAAATATATATTTTGAAAAAATTACTTTTAAAGAACTGCAACTAAGTGTTTTTTTTTAATCCACAAACACACAAAAGCTCCCACTTGTCTAATTCAATCTCGTTTCTTACTAACTAACTGTCTGGAATCAAATTAATTCCACATGAAATTTAAATTTAATTAGTATCTTTTTCTGTATATATACTCTTAAATGTGATTTAAGATGGCTATTTTCAAGAGCTAAATAACGAGGAAGAGCCTGTAAACTCGAGATCCTTAACACTCACACATTTACATATAGATTGAAGATATAAATGATAGAATTCAAATCAGGAATGTCATTTCTCTCTAATTAATTTTTTACAACTTGACTATTGTCAGTTGAGCTACTAACTTAGTTGTTATTTAATTGATAACTTATTACAATTTTAATGTTTGGAATACTAGAAATTGAATTTATTTTATTTTAATTTTAATTCAAAAATCATATATTTTTGTTAAAAAAACATTTATTTTTTTTATTAATGTAAAAATAGAATCCAGACTTAATTTTGTAATGTAACATGGGAAGTAGGTGTCAACATTATGTGAAATGCATATGGCCACACATCTTGATTACCAATCCAAACAAAAAAGGAATAAGGAGCATCTGGTTCAATAGATTAAGAGTTTCCAGCAATTGTATGCATACTTGACCAGGTAACATGAAAGACTTAGAATGTATTTGTTTTTAAGGTTGTTTTCGTGGTTATGCTTTAAAAAAGTAAGTTTGAAAAAAATACGGTTAGTTCGATTTAGATATGTGTTTTGTAAAAATTATGGTTAAAGTTTATGTGTAACAAAAAAACACGTATAAAATATTTGATGGAAGTATGATTACGATTGCTTTTCAAAGTGTTTTTTACTGGTAAATGCATCAAAATAATATATATTTTTTATTTTTTTTAAATTATTTTTGATATCAGTGTATTAAAATGATCTGAAAATACCAAAAATATATCAATTTGAAGCAAATAAAAAACATGTAAAAACAAAACAAGATTTTACGAAACTCAATTAAAAAAACATGTAAAAACTGCTGCATAAAAATTACGTAAAACTTAATTTTTTAACGGAATCCGCAGTACAAAATATGAAAAACAAACGCAGCCTTACTCGGGAAGACTCTCTCATAAGCAGTCAAAACATTCCAGACTTCACGAACAAGAAATTCTACGGTTATTGCTAGCAAAAACACAGCAATCAACCCTTTCATTTTCCGGAAGCTTTTGACAGTTATGCTTTCCTACCTCTCAAGTAATTTCTCTGGCCAAAAACCCAAAGCTTTTGTTGAAGAAAAGAAAGAGATAGTAAATTCACATCCTGCTCCCTTTGGGAGAATCTATAATCTCAAATTAACTTTCGAAATAGTTACAGCCAGAGCACATTCCCTTCATGGGCAACTTTTTTTTCTTTTTTTTTTAATACCGTGTCAAGAAGAAAACCTCCAAGAGCACCATAGCAGAGACTTAATGAAAACATGAATAAATCTAGGGGCACGTCACACGCTAAAGAATGGAAGATTGAGATAAAGTGGGAGAACCAGAAAAGCTCCTCTACTTCATTCTTTCTAGTGTTCATATAAAGGAGGAATATTGATCACTAGATACACCGCTCAAAACATATCTAGGGTTCCACAGCAAACACACTGCGACAAAATAACACTGTTCTGATCAAATACATTTTGAAAAATAAGAAAATAAATCAACCATATCCGAGTGCCTCCTGCCTGCCTCTCTATCTTTTCTTTTCTTTTTTGCGATGCCATTTTGTTTGCTCCAAGCCCTGCTCAATTACCATGCAATCAGTTGATGACGATCCAATATTATTTACAATTGAAAATGACTACCTGACTAAAATACCTGAGTACGAGAGATCATCTCAAAACTTTTATTGGAGGCATGGTTTTTGACACACCAGAGCCCGTTCAAGAGTTTCACCCCTAATCATAATTGGCATCACCTCGAGCACCACCAGGTTGCCGCCCATGAGAATTCCCCCCACCACGCCTTGAGTGACTCTGACCTCTCTCCCTGGACCTTGCAACAGAATTATGAGAACCATCTTTTGAAGATTCATAATTGTTAGCTTTGTTATTATATTGAGGCCCTACTGGCTGGTACTCATAATGTGAATTCTGTCTCTGCCTTTCACGGTTATGGTGCTCGTTATCTTTCCCAGGACCACTCCACTCGCCACCACGAGAATCATGCTCTCTGCCAAAGCGGCTGTTTTGGTTTCCATTTTTTCGGAACCCTGAAGACACCCGTTGTTGAAAATCCATATTCAAAGGAGATGGTTCAGCCGGATGTCCTTTATGTGATGCTATCTTCCTTTCCTTCTTAACCTCTTGATGCCCAGTGCTAGGATCTTCTTCCAAATTGCTCCTTGCAGACAGAGAGCCATCAGGATGGGACTGGGCCTCTGCAGCAATATCCTTGTCAGGTTGAGGCAGAACTGGCATACCATTTTGAGAAGTGGAATCCTTTTTATTACCCCTACCAACTTCAGAGCCTGTGTTCTGACCACCACTGGCCCTGCTTCCTGGATTAGTAGTTGCTGAAATTGCCTGGGATTTGGGTTGCCAATGAGATGCTGGTCGTTCCCCAACAGCACGATTTTCTTTTGAAGTTGCAGCTGAGTCTGCTTGATGCATCTCTGAACCTAAGGTTTGGACATGAACCTTTTCAGCGTCCCCAGTATGAATTCTCCTCTCATCAGGATCATGGCTACTTTTATGTCCCCTGTATGATGGCCGCCTAGCTCTGGCTGTTGCACCATGATCTTTTATAGCAGGGACAGTGATGGGCACCTCAGATTTTTCAGGAATGTTCCAACCATCAGAGTCGCTCCATTCATCATAATGACCCAGTTGCTCTTTCACTGAACTTACATCAGGTTTCTGGACTTGATGCTCAATTGATTTTTGAACATTTTTACTTGTAAAAAACATAGTTGATTCAGACGAACCCCGTTGGCGCCATGATCCATTCCTTTTTCCTGACTTATTTTGCCTGCCATCCCCATTCTTAGATTCTAAAATGGATACTACCTTTCCCATACCTGTGGCAGGGCTTTGAGAACTTTCATTGCCCAGAGAACGAGATTCAGGTCTTCCAGCAGTCTCATCTGGAGTAATCTGATTGATTAATGGCGCCGCTGAATGGGGACTACTTCCTTGCTGAGCCATTTCTTTGGCTACAGACTTTGGAATGTATCTTTCCATTTCTGCCCGTTTATTTCTTGTATTATTCTGCACTTGCTGATCACTCTTCATGGGTTCACTAATGGCATCAGCCAGAGTCTTCTGACTGGCTTCATCAGTAGCCTCAATTTTATTGTGTGACCGCACAGGAGCCCAGATAACAGCATCACCACTTTGGAATTTCTCAGTTGATTTATTAGCTTGTGGATTCCTCGGCATCCTGCGAGAATATTGAGATTTCCACTGATTATTTACTCTGCCTTGAACTTCTTCATTTGGTGATGATGTGCGATGATCCAAAGACTGATTTCCATCTCTAGAATCAGTCTGGGAGCTTGGATCTGACACAGATTCAGAAGCCTTGGACTTGCTACTTTCAACTGAAATGTCTAAAGCAGTTATTTCTTTTGATAGGGTTGGCGTTACAACTACTGCCATAGATGATGCCTCCTCCACTTTGTACTTGTTCTTTCCATTTCTGTTCTTTCTTCTACCATGATGTACTGAAGACTCGGTCGTGGCAGTTGGGTTGATGGGCAAAGTCGATTCAGGGCTTGTGGTCATTTCAGTTGCACCCTCGATAGAAACAGGAGCATTGGCTGCTACATCAGTAACATTTTTTGGTGCCTCAATTATAGAAGTCATTAACTTATCATTGCAAGTCTTTTCCAAGGGACCATTCTGCTTTTGTCTGTAGCTCACACGCTTCTGCTTAGAAGCTCTATTGTCATAAGTCTGTGGGGCATTATCAGGGTGATCACCATCAGCACGACTAACATCCTGTTGCAATGGCTCCAATTGGTCATGTATCACAACAGATTCCTTGTGGGTAGCCTTCGGCATCCCTGGCAGAACCTCGCTTAAACTCTCCGCTGCCTTAGTCCGCTTATTCAACTCTGCCAATTTTGCAAGTGCCTTGGCCTTTTGATCTCTAGCACGTTCCTCCTCTTCCTTCTCGCGTTGTTTAACCCGTTGAATGGCTAGCTCTTTCATCTTAGCACGCTGATTAAAAAAACAATAGCAAATAAAGATGCTGATAGATAAAAAAAGGAATTATATAAACAACAGAAGGTAAAAAAAATAAAAAAATATTACTTGCACCTGGCTATCACTGGGATCAGGGTGAGGTAGCACAGATTCTCCATCATCCTTCCCTTGATGATATGACCCAGACTTTTCAGTTGCCTCTGCAGGACTATGGTCTTGCCTATGAACATTAGAACTTTCAAAATGAGAAGACGACAATACACTCGACAAGTCTGCAACATGAGATCTTCTCCGCCACCCTTCAGCCTCTTGGGTACTGAATCTCCCTTTACCATGATGATCAGGTCTCCCATGCATACCATGAGTTGATCTCCTGTGAAATTGTACATTAGTGTTGTCCACCATTGGAATAACAGATTCATTGTCAATAAAAGCCTACAGGAAAACACACACACACCTGGAGCTTGCTGTTCCGATAGCATCTGTTACCTCATGGCTCTTATCTGCAGCAGAAATGCAGTCTTCATGGGAAGCAGTGTCGCTAATGCCACAGACATGAGTTCTTTCAAGAGATGCATAACTATTACCAGCTTCATTTGCAGAATGATTAGACCTGGCATTACCACCTTGTAATCTATTCTTATGCTCCTCCCTACTGGAAGAAAATTTAACTTCTTGCCTTCCATCAGAGGCCCTGGCCTTCGCATTTAAACCTTCTATTTTCCTGATTAGACTAGGATCCTTTGGGGCGGTTGAAACTTCTGGAAAACCAGATGCTGCAGGTTCCAGTTTCTTAACTGAACTGTCATCAGCTGCCTTCCAATTTCCTACATGTTCAAGAGGTTTTACTTTAACACCTCCTTGGTTGCCATTGGCCTCGGAAGAAAATTCTTCGCCAATTCTTCTTGTATTCCTCTCTTTATTGTTCTTCTCATCTGCACTCCAACCATTCTCCCATGATGACTTTCTTTGATGGCCTGCCTTCCCAGGATAAGATGCATTGGTTGCCATCATGTCATCCCACTTCTGTTCTTTGTCTTTTCCCTCTAAACCATCATGCTGCTTCAGAAGGACTTTGAATGGTCCACGAGTATCTTGTGGATGACCAGATTCGAGTTGTTCTGGAACCATTGTGTGACCACTAGGAGGACCATATCCAGCTGGCCTTCCATGGGAATTTGCAGGATCAGGAGCATTTTGACCTGAAAATCTGTTATATGGAGCAGGACCCACTGCCATTCCCATAAACTGAATATCTCGATCATTGGAGTTGCAGTAGCCCATGTGAGAAGCGTAATAGCCCTCGTAAGGAACTGGTCCAGGATAAAAGCCAGGACGAAATGGCATGCCTGGACGCATAAAAGCATCATGCATGTGGGGTCTGTACATATCTCCATTTGTTGGATGGGGTCCTCTTGGTCCAGGTCCTGGTGGAGGACCTTGTTGTGGGTTGGCAAGAGCAGTAGGTGGAATCTGCGGACAGTAATAAGGAAATGGCTCCATGGGAAAGCCACCAGGTGCTATTGGCGGTGCAAAAGGTGGACCACCTGGAGGTCCTCTGTACCAAACACCACCTGGAGGATTATTTACAGGGGGGCCATGCCAAGAATCATAATTCTGTGGGCGAATATTAGAATTAGGATACAATTGGTGATCAGGGTGCCACTTCTCCATGCTAGGCCTCAACCCATCTTCACCACACATGGGATTCTCTCTTCTCCAAGAATTTGCAGGTTCCATCTTTGCATTTGTGTTTATAGAAGCATCACCTGAAAATTAGAAGGAAAAAAAAAAACAGTATGACTATCGTTATTTAGCTAGGAAGTGGCGAATGTCACATTTAAGGCATGCACACAAACATGCAAGATTACATCATGAAAGAGACGGCAGCATGCCTATAAGAAATAAGTGTCTGGTGCCAAAAATGCAAACCTGCAGAATTTTCAGCACTCTCTTTCCCTGGAGCTACTCCACCCGATGATGAACCAGGACGACTGTAAGAATCATGGTCTGCAATTAAATAGTTCATGAAGAAATTAACATCATCATTTATGTATTTGACAGATCATGAATGGGAGACATGTCATTGGAATAGACTACAGCATCAATATGAATAAATCTTATGTGTGAACATTATTTGAGAATAAGATTGGCCATCCAAATTTCTTCACTGATGCCAAAGAAAAAGAAAAATTGCCAATTCAATAAGTCTTCCCTCTGATCCTCACTAGAAAATAAAATTTACATGAGCTTTTTTAAATCAAAACAAGTAGCATTACTTTGATAAATATAAGATCTTGGAATATCATCATGCCATTTAGATAATATTGAATACAATTTGGTGATACCTACCAAGGAAATTGAGCTACATGTGATTAAAAGACTAAAACAATGACAGGAAGTTTTCCTGGCACTGTAAGAAGCACTGCAGGTCTAAAAGCAATGAACCAATCATAGAATGAGCACAAATTCTTATTGTGATTCAATAGTATTAAAGGGCAAGGCAATAAAAGTATACCTTGGGACTCCGTGTTTTTTCCAGAGTTTTCTTTCTCTGAACCAAGTGTTGGAAAATCTCCTGAAGTCAAAGAAAACCCCTCATTCTTAGAGGATGTCCCTCCCTGCACGTATAGCAGTTATAACAGTGAGAAAGGCAAGTCAAATTAATAAAAGAAAAGCGCAAAAGCAAACCCAAGAAACCCAGATAAAATTTAGTTTGGCCTTGGCTTGGGTTGTTGGGAATGGTCAAGCACATAGAATGTGAGTTACATGAACAATTCTGTGCCCACACAGACCAAATGGCCCAACCCAATGTTTTTAATCAGTAAACCAAATCTAACCTCCTTGGAAAATCTTTCTCCTTGTATCAACTACTATTCCTTCAAAATATCATAATAATAACCACGATTTCTAATGTAAATGACTAAGACTTTCTTCGTCGAATAAAATATGAAAAGTCGTACACAAATATGACACAGCACACTCAATTATGAATCCAATTATGCTTTATTCCCCATCTTTTTAAAGTGTTTGCCCTTTAACCCTAAAATTACCATGTTGCAACGCCTACCATTCTATAGTTTATATAGAAATAACACTTTACATCCTCCAAAAAAGAGTGTTCATTAACAAATTGGTTAAAGGATCTTATTATTACATAAATACAATCAATGAGTAAAAAAAAGGTTTACAATAACAAGCAGCCCTTTGCAGACATGTATGGGAAAAAAAACTGGTAATTACAGAGAGTAGATAAATGTAGTGGCATTAGATCAATAACAATTTGAAAATTCATAGCTCTCCAATGGGTAGGGAAGCCATAACCTTGTTGTGTGGATAACTTTTAACTGATCAATATGGATTTCTACTGCGAAAACATGGGGATTTCTAGCTACAACCATTCGATCTAGCATGTGGATGCCCATCTAAGAATTTTGAGTTCATTGATTGCAATTGTAATTTAAGAGATCACACAACATGCATTCATAACACAAGAAGAAAGCAATCAACAAATGTATTAAAGAAGAAGCTTGATAAGAGAGGTTTTAGGGAGTACGGCTACAAATTGTAATTCAAACCAACAATGAACTTCACATGCATTCAATTACAATACCTTTTGATGAATGTAATCCTCCATATGACTTAGAAGGTCCTATTATAATCAATTCCAGTGAGCTGTTGCAGGGTTTACCAACAGAAAAACTCTACAATTTTCATTAATATCTCATGGCTACCATTCTAGATATTACTAGCTATATAATCAACTAATTTAAGAATCTGTTGCCTACTACACTCGAACAAGCACCATTTAGCAGCAAGTTACTCAAGCAATTCAGAAACCTATTGCCTGATTGATGCTATTTTCCCTTTCACTGCATTGGTTTCAGGATTTGTTTGAAAGGTTGGGTTCAGTAGAAACTGCCCACTTGTACAAAGAACTGCAATAACAGCGAAAGTGCCAAAAATGAAATGCACAAACTTCACCAGCAAACATTACATAAACAAAAATATATTCCATATGTTGATGATAATTATCCAAGCAAATTCTTGATGACATGAGCAAAAAAAATTCATTTCAAAGTGATTAGTATGAGATGATATAAAAGGTGATCTTTAAGAAAACCATACCAACTTTTCTGCCGTTCCAGTTGCAACCCAAGCAACTGAATTATCAGATAAGGGCTCAGCGAAACGGGATAACTGCGAGCTACCAGGTCTTGTTTCTGCACTGCAAGGACGCAATGATGTAAATGATGTTTGATTCGATGTCAAAGCTCCTGATGCTGAAGATGGCCTAGAATTTGTACCCCATGCACTAGCAATGGGATCGTGGGTTCTATCACTGCCTGCAGTTGATGGTCGAGTGCCACTTCCACCAGATGAGGGGCGACCACTCAGATGGCTTGGTGAACCACTACCACCATCAGTATTTGGAGACAGCGTTGAAGAACCCCAGGCATTAGGAGTGGAAGAAGATGATCTGGTTCCCCAGCTATAGGTACCCCTGTGAAGTTTAGGAAGCAGTTAAGGATCAAGTCAAGCTATATACATCCATTCATACTGAAGAAAAAAAGTACTGGCACAAAGGCATTTCATAAGGAAAAAGAAGAACAATGGCAGGAGAACCGGAAAAGGGCATCAAAAAACCAGAAGGTAGATAAATTACTCACTTGGGCACAATTTCGACATTCGGGTCCAGACCATGATTTTCTAACCTTGAAACATCAGAGTGGAAACATAAAAATTTATTGGAGGTAAACCAAGAGCCTCATCATACAGAACCACAATTTATTCAGCAGAAACCTAATACCTTTGGCTGGGTAGGTTTATTGGTTTGGGAACAGCGATTTTCCCCAAACTTGTCATGCCACCACCTCTTCTTGCAGGAGCATATCTGCAGACACTCATTTTTAGATAACAATTCATAAATTTGTTGGTTATACCCAATAATTTCAAGATCAAAACCATTCATACATAGAGGTTGGAAGCTGCCAATAAGCACAAACGTAAAACATAAATAAAGATGCCCACACTGCCAAATCCAAACCACAACACTTTTAAATGTGAACATGTCAAATGCAATATAAAAAATGCATGGATTTTATGAAGTATGGTACGCCAAACAATCTTTTGATAAAATGGTAATGCCCCTCTAAGCCAATATTGCACAAGTTTTAGAGGGGTAATATCAATACCATGAGAAAAAACTGTCTGTCCTCCCACTGGCCCATGCAAAACCAAACACATGCTTAAAGATGATAGTTTATTTTGAAGGAGATGAAAACACATATAAACCCCATACCTGCGATCTCCGGTCAACATACTTGATGTCATAATTCAGTAGTCTTAGCAAGGTCATCCAAAAGACTTTGACACAATCTAGGAAGATAAAGAAACAGATAAACTACATCAAAATGATGCATCACCATAAAGACCATGGTAAAAGGATGGTAAGCATTTTATGTGCAGTGGATAATGATATACATGATTTTGTCTTCAATAAGAGGGGAAAAACGGGGGGCTACCAAAGCATGCACAAAAAAAGACTGAATCGATTCTGAAATCTAAATCCGTACAAAACAAATTTCTGGAATCTTAGTCCACACAAAACAAAACCCAATAAACACACACTCATTGCTCCCTCTTTGACATCCAAATTATAATTTTCATGTTAAAGTTTCTCCTTAACTACTATCGATAGACCATTAGGATCTTCCTTGAATCACTACTCTGTTACTGATTACTAGTGCCTAATTTCCACTAAAGCCACTAAACACTTCTTCTCTCACTCATTCAAAATTTTAATCAAACAAAACCAAGAAAATGCACAAACAAAACAGCATAAATGTCTGGAATACTATTCCATATGAATAAAAAAAGATGACTAAAATTGAATCAATTGGGCATCAAAAACTAGTGGTTAACTAATAATCATAAATTTTGATTGCTATAGGACGAAAAGAACTCATGCAGGCAACCTGGTATAGTTTGGTGGGGAACATAATTAGCAGAGTTGAGTGTTCTATAGAGGAAAATAACACATGCGACATTTCCTTGATAATGCATTACAGAAAAACTTGCTAAATCCAAATAGTTAACTAAGCATGCATAACCTCTTTGCAACATTTCCAACTTGATCAATTAACAGAATTTAGATTTCTCAACATTCTAAACCCTAAAATCATGCCCTATCTTATATTCACTTTTGATATTCTGAACCCAAAATGCAAAAAGGTTCCCTCTTATCACCAAAATATAATTCCAATCTACAGTTTCGCTTTGACTACAATCCATTGAAAATTTAAAAATAAGCCAAAAAAATATAGTATTAATTTATTTATTTATTAGAGCTAAGAGAAATTAGAAGATCAAGTCACATATTCTACAGAAAAATCTAGGAGACTCGCTCGAATAAACAACGAATCGGATCAATCGTAATTATAAAGCAAACAGAAACTAAAAAACACACAGGCTAAGTACAATTTTTATTAAAAAGAATAAAAACCATTCTATTTTCCTTCCTTTTTCCGGCAATTTCTCGGCAAGCAAACAGACACGTATATTAATAACAAACAATAAAATAGAGAACTCCTTGCCTGAGATTTGATTCCTTTCGTTCTATTTTTGCTTGATTAGTTTTTTTTTTTTTGGAAACCCTAGCGGAGAGTAAAAGGTGGGGAGAGAGAGAAAGGAAAGAAATTTCTCTCAAGGGCTTCGTATGAGATCGGGAAGGGAAAAGAGATCCGTGCAGGGAGAAAGCAACGATTGAAAAGAGTGAGAGCTCGCCTTATTTATTTATGTTTTATATTTTTCATTTAGATCCGCTAGAGAGAAGAAAAGGAGAGAAAACTAAAGAAGGGAAAGAGGAAGACCAAGCGAGGAAGGTTTGATGGTTGTGGCCCTGATATTTGACATGGAACCTTTTTCTCTCTCTCTCTTTCTTTCTAACTCGAATAAATAAATAAATAAATACAATGGATTTGGATTATTTTGATGGTGAATAAATGAGTGTTAATGTTTGGTAATTACAGATAATGATGATAATCGAAGTTAGCTCGCTGGAGAACAAACAAATAAAGCCGGAGGGAGGAAAATTAATCGGGCTAAGAAAACAATTAAAAAAAAAAACAATATATTTATATATATATAGAGAGAGAGAGAGAGTAAAGGTAAAACTACGAACCAACAGAGTACACGTGTCGGGTATAATTTCATGAGGAAATCAAATCGGATTGGTGTCTACATAGCACGTATTCTAATTTGTACTCGTATACAGAGCGTTACCGAGGCAAGTTCCACACGTACATTATCCAGTATGATATCTAATTTTAACACGAGAGACAAAAATTTGATTAACATTTTATTGATAATTATGTCGTATGCTGCCAGGTTAGATTAAATTTTTAATAAATATAAAATTAATATTTAAATATTGTTAACATATTTTTTAGTAAAAAAAATTAAAATGATAATTACAGAAACTTTTTTATAATTTGTTTATTTTACTTTTCCTCTATATTTTCATAAATTATATTTTATATTATTAATCAAATAAAATACATTGTTAAAGATGTAAATTGTTATTAAACATATAAATCATAGGATGTAAAATATA
>Ga0307515_10019882_pt1 | contig 12035 bp, 7 predicted proteins | sample 17_EM_MG_FD_194513 | JGI IMG/M metagenome (GOLD analysis project Ga0307515, IMG submission 194513) | Populus trichocarpa ectomycorrhiza microbial communities from riparian zone in the Pacific Northwest, United States - 17_EM | ecosystem: Host-associated > Plants > Roots > Unclassified | place...
AATCAATGATTAACTCCATAATCATCTGTGAGCCGTGACAAGGGTCTCAATACACCTTAACCCATCAAATCTTGGCTCAAATTCCTCCTTCTTAAACCCACCATTTTCCTCCATTGATAACGATCTTGATGAACCCTTCAAACCAAAAAAAAAACCCAACCGTCAGGATTCAATCAAGTTAACCATCAAATATTACGACCAAAAAAACAAAAATACCTCAGAAACCATAGGGGAAGAAGATGAGGCTGATGTTGATGATGATGATAAAGCTACAGTGGAGGCAGTAAGAACAGAGGCAACGAGAGCGCGCGAACCCTTCATGTTTTCTTTATGGGTTTTTCTTTTAATTTACGGGATTTGATTTAAGAAGAGATTTTTAAGCTTTTGACGGGCGAGATCCGAGGAGGTGTTATCACCAGATCTCGACCACTACCGGCAGTAGAAATTATGGTCATTATGTGACCTTCGTTGACATTATGAGATTTTTTAAGCTTTTCACTGCTTTAGGCATTTTATATTAAGGTGGAGGTTTCCGCAACTAATGAGATTTAAAGCCGTTTTTGTATTTTTAAAATATTTTTGAAAATAATTAAATTAAAAATTTTTAAAATTATTTTTAAAATTGTTTTATTAAGTTAATATTAAAAATAAATTATAAACAATACAAAAATATTATTTCAATAAATTTCTAAATAAATTTTTTTTAAAAAACAACTACTATTATAACACAAAAAAAAACTCTAAATTCTGCTTTAAGTTCCGTCTCACATGGATTTTTAATGCAAAAAGTCATCAATAGTGATCAAGGTGGGTCACACCTGTTACCTTAAAGGCAAGTAAATCACATGCAGTATTTGGGTGGCATGTTTAGCCCATTCTGATCATCGTTGATAGTTTTTTTTTTGTGTCGTTAGATTTATTTCGTTGATATCTTTTTAATGATATTGATAGTATTGTAATTAGAGCTTTATATGCCTCCGAGCATTTTTTTTTCTCCTACCACTTTTCACATCATAATTTGTGCCAACCTTTTTTAATTTCTTGGAACATGACATGTTTTCCATTAGACACATGTTAAATTGTCACGTTTTTTAATCGTGACAAGCAGGGGCGGAAGTGAGGGGGGGGGAAGCAGAGGCTCTGACCCCTCAAGACATTTTAATTTTTAAAAATGAGGTGTTATATTTTTTTATTTTAAAGAGTTGGGTTTTATTACAGTAATTAATTGTGACTTTACTTTTGATTTCCTAATTTACTCTTGACCTACATGGAAAGAAAAAAAATATAAAGGCATTATTTTGTGAAATAAAAAACAGACCCACCAATTTACTTTAATATAAATCCTGCAGGTTGTAGCCGATCAAACAGAGAAATAAAAACACAAATCGCGAGCAAAATTTTTCTACAAAAAGATTGAAGCAGAGTTACCAATTAATTTATCTTTCATCAAACAAAACAAGATAATTTAAATTTAAAATCTATTTTTGTTTTATTTTGAGATGTTTGTTAATAATTTGATGAGGTTCTTTTATAATTCTACCATTTTTGCTCATTTCCCCCCCTCAAATCTGCTAGTTCTACCAATTGTTTTTTGAATTCTTGTTATAGTGATTTTTTTTCTAATTAATTAGATATATTTTATTAGTTTGTTTTGATTATGCTTGGATTTTTTTTTATGTTTTGCTTTTAGCAGAGCCATCAAAATTATAAATTTTTTCTTATGATATATGTTTTGATTTTAGGTTGAACGATGAACAAACTAAGAAGAATTAATTCTTTATTATATTTTGCTTTATTTCAAAGTTTATCAAAAATAAATAATGTTTCATTTTAGCTAATATTTCTTATATACTTTGTATGTTTATATTTGATAGGTATAAAAACCAACAATATTAAAGTGATAGATACATTATGAAGGTGAAATTAACTTCATTGCTTTGACTCAATTTAGTATTGCTCTAAACCTTTTACCTTATACAAAAGTCATTATATGTTTGTAGTAAGTTATTTGAATAAAACTAAATTATGCAGGTTTTGTTTTACAACTCATGTACAATAAATTAAAACAAATATCATATCTTGTTATATTAATTTTGCCCCCTAACAAATAATCCTAGCGCTGTCCCTGATGACAAGTATCAGATTGTGCTATTTTACCGATTGTTTTTAAACCATACTAATTTAAATACAAACCTTATAAGACTCCATTCGAGTTGTGATTTGATCTAAGATTTAGATCATGAGTTTGTTGGTCAATATGAACTTAGTGGTGTACTCGGGTTTACTCAGATAAATTTAAAATAATATCATTTTAAAATATTATTTTTATTAAAACAATAATTTTTTTTGAAAAACAGAAGAGTTAAAATAAAATGTTTTTAGGTTTTGATTGAATCGATGAAATCATGACTTAATTTATTTAATTGTATCAACTTCTAAACTGATTCAACATAAAACCCGATTAGAGCTATATCTCAAGTTGTCGTAGCACCAGATTATTCTAAAAAGCCCAACCAAGTTTTATAATAACAATTTAAAAAGTATTTTATATTTATTAGTAGTCTGTAAGAATTTTCTTTTTTATGAGCTACTATCTCCTACTTATGTGTACTTCCACGATACATGAGACTGATGACGTGGCACTATAGGGAATGCTTATAGAGTTGACTATTATGATTGACTTTTTTATTGGTAGTTTTCGGGTGATGGTGGCTAGGTGGTGTAGGGTGATAGGGTGGGTAGGGAAGTAGGTTAGTGATTTTAATATTGGTTGGGTTGATAAAGGGGAAGAGGAAAGTTCGAGATTGTTTAAGAATATGGTAAAAATTATAAAATGTTTTATAGTTTGAAAATATATTATTTTTTTAAAAAAATTATTTTTAATATTAATATATTAAAACAATTTAAAAATATAAAAAAATTCAAAATTTAGCTAAACTATAATTACACGTCTGTACAGTTCCTTAATGGGAGAGAAAGTTACGGTTGTTAGCATGGTAGGGATCTGAAAGAATTGGGGTTTTGCTGAAGCTTGATTCTGTTCAAGATTCTTTGAAATATAATGACTTCGGCAATGCATGATGGTAAAGATTTTATGATATGTTTATATGATTTTACATGCATTATTTTCTTATAAAATATTTAGGTGAGCAATTTTTTTTTTAAAAAAAATTAATAACCTAGATTATAGTCTTGACCAATCAAATAAGTTGCTTTTATTTGAATCAAACAAAAAAAAGGCAAAGATTGAAAAAAGACTTAAAAAACAACCGCAATAACTAGGGAGAAAAAATCTGTATCCAAGAGCAAAAATTAATATTGTTTAATTTTTAGTCAATTAAATATAGAATGATGAAATATGATAATGAAAGGGGAAAAACGGTGTGAGTCAACTTGAGCTAGCATGATAGACATATAATTTAGGAATTAAGGGGTGAGCTAGTCCGGGCTAACCCGCCAATCCCGTGTTCTAAGTCATGAGATTAAGATAACTTAATAGAAAAGAAATCGAAGAAAATCACAAAGCCAATTTTTTTTTTAAAATAACAATGTCGAATGACAAAACATAAAAAGAAAATGAGAAAAAAAAGGATGTAATTTTGTTAATTTTTCAAACCCGTGACTAGGGTCATCAGATCAGAAGTATCATGCATGAAAAACCACAAAGCTCAATCCCCAAGAAAAAAAATCGATAGAGGATAAAATAAAAGAAAATCACATAAAAATATTCAAAATAAAAAATAGCAATTAAAAGAATGAAAGTTAAAATCAAAATAAAAAATAAATCAAAGGACAACAACAAATTTTTGATTTAAGGGTTAAATTAAAAAGAATAGTAACCCAAACAAAAGGATAAAATAAAATCAAAAGAATCATAAGCAAATTGTAAAAAATAATATACCATAAATTTGGATTAAAAGATGAAATTGAAAACCAATAAAACTTCTATAAAAGGGCAAAGGAAAAAAATTAATAAATCAAAAGAATAAAGATTAAAATGGAAAAAATAATATATGGTTAAAAAAAGTGAAAAAAGGATGTTGACCACCATTAATTTTCTAAACTTGTGTCATAGGTAATGAGATCAAGATGGCCCGATTGATTTAAGACCTAAATCGAGCAGAGTTTCAATAAAAATAAAAGAAGAATTGACTCGATATGATCCAAGCAAGTTGCAAGTAAAAGAAGACATGAAAGATCATATGTAACAACCCTCTAATATTCATTTATTTTCAAAACATGTCATTGATTAAAAATCCTGAAACAAGCAATATTTTTTGCACTTGTTCCACCCTTCATTCCTTATGTATAAATTAATATACTTATGTCCTCGTTAATTACCCATTGTGTTATCATCATATACATATTGTTTAACATTCAACAAGCATTCATAATGATCTTAGGCTCACAACCCATCAATGCATATACAATGTCCCATTCTTTTCCACAAAATAGTGTTCCATACCATCCATCGAGTTTTCCATTACAACATAATCACATATATTAAGAAATTCAGAAATTACTTCACCCATCATTCTTCCTAGAAACTAAGATTAACTTAATTACAGCATTACTAATAGTTAAATACAAAAGATACTTCATTACCTAACTATCTATAATAAGTAATAGAGAAAAGGTGGTTAGGTTATAACTGAGAAGGTGCGTGTGAAGAACTTGTGAAATACAACAATAATCCCATGGAATAAGCATAACATTTTAAAATCAAAATGTCATTAAATTTATATTTGCTCCAAATCCCCAACATCACAACCAAATTCATTTCTCATTCATCATCCTCACCTCAATGCATCATTTCTTTATTAATACTAGTTTTTGCTTTGAAGGCTTAAATTTCAATTTTTATAATTATTTTTTGCCAAAAACATTGAGATTACCCATCATTCTAAAGACATTGCATTCAGTTATTGTAAAGATAAGAGTCTTAACCTTACTAGAAATTTCAATATTCACCATCAAGGGCAATCCATTCTTGGAATTTCTATTATCTGCCCCAAAGGCAATTTGTTTCTTAAAATTCCATTATCTCGCATTGAAGGCAACTATTTTTCTTGAAATTCCATTATCTTGCCCTAGAGGTAATTTTTTTCTTTAATATCAACTTTCTGTACTTGATACCAACAATTTCATATATAAAAGAGTAACATTTTTATTATATAAAGAATTACTAAAAATTCAAAAGGGTAAGGGCGAATCCTTACTTGGAGCTTCTGTAATACATGCTCTTAAAAGAACCAACTTTACTCTAGATAAACCCCATACAAACCCAAACATCAACAAATCAACAACAATCATGTCATCAATACACACACACACACACACACACACACACACTTCATACTTATTATTAGCATTTTTTTTTATGTTCATATTTACCCCAAAGTATTTGTCTACACCATTTCCTCTTTCAACACAACTATGACATTAACACTAATTTAACTAGTTAAAGCAGAGATTTGTAATAATTTGTGAGTGCCTTAGTAATAGCAGCTCCTCTACTATTTATATAAGTGGGGTATTATACATATGTTATGGTGTAACCTATTACACATGATAAAACTATACAAGAGGAAACATAATATTTCCTATTTTACAACACATCCCATAATACACCCCCTCAAGCTGAGGGTGAGTTATTCACGTGAAACTTGGAATGTAAAGAAGCAAAAGCAGAGGAAGCAAGTGGCTTTGTAAGAACATCGACTAATTGATCTTTGGATGAGATGAAGCGAATCTGAATCTTCTTCTTAGCCACTCGATCACGAACAAAGTGATAATCGACCTCAATATACTTCGTACGAGCATGAAAGATCGGATTAACATACAGATAAGAAGTACCCAAATTATCACACCAAATAGTGGTAGAAGAACTATGAGAGAAACATAAATCTGACAAAAGATAGCAAAGCCGAAGAACCTCAGCAGTACCATCAACTAAGGCCTTTTACTCTGCTTCAGTGGAGAATCGAGCAACAGTGTGTTGCTTGCCAGATTTCTATGAAATGGGAGTGGTGCCAACAAATACAATATATCCAACCATGGATTTTTTATCATCAATACTATCGGCCCAATCAGCATCAATAAAACCATGAAGAGACAAAGCAGAGTCACGAGTAAGGTGGAGACCAAAAGAGGATGTACCTTTTAAGTATCGTAGGATACGCTTAACAACGACCCAATGACCTTCGGTAGGAGCATGCATAAACTAACATACCTTGTTCACAACATAACAGATGTCTGGTCGAGTAAATGTGAGATATTGAAGAGCACCAATAATTTAACGGAAGCCAGTGGGATCCGAAAACAACTCAGTAGACTGCAAATCAAGTTTGGAAACAGACGTTGGTGTATCAACAAGCTTACACGATGACATACCCGCACGACTCAGAATATCAAGAACATACTTGTGTTGACTAAGCTCAAGACCTATACTGGTGGGAGCAATTTCAATCCCCAAAGAATAATGTGCATGACCCAAATCACGAAGTTTAAACTCCGAACCCAGTAAGATACTGAGGCGATGAATCAATGCAGAGTTATTACCGGTAATTAAGATGTCATCCACATAGACAAGTAAGTAACAAATATCATGATTCACATTCAGAATAAATAAGGAGGTATCAACCTTTGATGCCCGAAAACTAATAGTCAGGAGGAAATCACTAAGTCGCATGTACCAGGCCCGCAATGCTTGTTTTAAGCCATAGAGAGATTTGTGAAGGCGACATACATGAGTAGGTAAAGCAGAGTTGACAAAGCCTGGGGGTTGCTGCATGTAAACAACCTCGCAAAGAAAGCCATTAAGGAAGGCATTATGAACATCAAGTTGTCGAATCTGCCATCCTTTTGCAACTGCAATCGTGAGAACTAATTGAACAGTAGTCGATTTAACAATAGGACTAAAGGTTTCTGAATAATCTATACGTTCCTGTTGGGTGAACCCTCGCGCAACCAAGCGAGCCTTGTACTTGTCAATGGCCCTATCGGCTCGACGCTTGATTTTATACACCCATTGGCAGCCAACAATGTTCATAGATGGATCAAACGACACCAATGACCAAGTGGCATTGGCATGTAAGGCTGCAATTTCATCCTTCATAACAGTATGCCAACACAAGTACTGGTCAACTTCCTTAAAATTACGAGGCTCAAGAGCAGAGGGGGACATCACCTGTGGAGCTGAAACTGGCGGAGAAGAAGTAGAAACAGAGATGATGTTGGCAGTCTTCTGTTGTCGAGGACGCGACACCATGGGATGCTGCCGAATGGGTGGCAGAGCAGAAGGCTGATCAGTGAAGGTCTGTTGTGGAAGAGAATATCTAGAGAGATCCACACATAAATCCAGACCGGGCATGGACTGAGCAGAGTGCCCAGATGGAAAAGAAAATGCTGATGACAAGGCTGAAGAGGTTGTAGCAGAGGGCAAATCTGATTAAGATAAAGCTAGCATCGCAGAACTTGAACCTGCAAAATGATCAAAAGACATAGATAGAGATGATGGTGAGGGGACCGACAAGTTAGTGAGAAGGGGAGTTGGGGTTGAGACTGGTTGAGATGGAAAAATGGTGAGGGAGGGTAGGCTGGAGACAGGGGCAGGCGATGAGGAGGATGAAGACGAGAGGGCAGACTCAATGAATGGGAAAAGTTGTTCATGAAATTGAACGTGACGAGAAATGTAGATGCGGTCAGACGACAAATCAAGACAACGATAACTTTGATGAGATGAACTATAGCCTAAGAACACACATGGAGTGGAGCGATAGTCTAGCTTATGCGCATTGGAAGGACAAAGGAAAGGAACGCAGAGACATCCAAAAGTACGTAAAAAAGCATAATCAGGTGTCTGATGAAACAAACATTCAAAGGGAGATTTGTTGCTTAAAACCGAGGTAGGCATACGATTAATAAGATAAACTGAGGTTTCAAATGCATAATTCCAGAATTTTAGAGGTGTCTTACATTGGCCTAGAAGAGTAAGACCAGTTTCAACAATATGACGATGATGACGCTCAACAATACCATTCTGTTCATGAGTATGTGGACATATGAGACGATGGTGAATACCGATGGTTTTGAAAAAGGAAATTTATGATATTCACCACCCTAGTTAGTTTGAAAATTTTTGATTTTATGAGATAAATGACGTTCAACAAGTACTTGAAATTGTTGAAACACATTGAATACATCTGATTTGACGGCAATAGGATAAAACCAAATAAATTTTGTATGCGCATCCACAAATATGACAAAATAACAAAAACCATCAGATGATAGCAGAGGAGCAGGGCCTTAAACATCATTAAAGATAAGTTCAAGAGGAGTAGATGCTTTATGGCCTGAAGGTCCTAATGACAAACGAGAGGATTTTCCAAACGGACAAGCTTGACATTGAAAATTAAGATGACGAGAGGTACAAACAACCTTTTTATTGGACGCTAAGAGACTCAGAAAAAAATACAGGAACTGGGATGACCAAGTCGACGATGCCAAATATCGGCAGAAGTGGCCATGCTAGTGGACAAAAAGGCTTGTGGCAAAGATGTGGCAGAAAACTACGAAAGGACATAGAGGCTGTCTTTACTCTAACCGGAAAGAACTTCCTTGGTGATGAGATCCTTGGCATAGAAAATAGAAGGGTGAAATTCAAAAAAGACATAATTTTCACTACAAAACTGTTGAACAAATAGTAATTTTTTTTTTTAATGTGAGGAACATGTAATATGTTGGACAAGGTGAAGACTTGTTTTGGTGTATGCAGGAGATTATGTGCGGTATTAGATATAACAAGTCCCTTACCATCACTAATATTCAATTGATCATTACCGAGATAAGGTTCTGCGTGTGTCATACTAGTAATGTCTGGAGTAACGTGGTGATTTACACCTGTGTTAGGAAACCAAACGGCATAATTCTCTGCTGATACAGTACTAAAGGAGAGGTTAACCGAGGCATGATTTTCATGGTGAACAAGCTGGGAACACTGTTGTGCGGAATAGCCATAGATGTGGTAGAGCTGGCATTTTATTTGCTTTCATGACCACTGATTTGTTACTGCACCATGGTGTAGATGTTGCTGCCACTGTCCACCATGATTGCGGGGTTGCTGCCAAGGAGAACCACCGCCAGCACCACAAAAGACCTGACCGCTGGGTTGATGAAAGTTACTGCGATGATGCCGCCAGCCACTCCTTCGTCCTCTGCCCCGATGAGCCGTGAAACCACTACTAGTAGACCCAGAAAAACCACGCTAGACAACATAGACTGAGGGAGGCTACGCTGGGGTGGACATTAGGGGTGCAGTAGGCAAACTGGAGGGGAGTGAGTTGCGATGTATGAATTCATGAGTAGATAGGTGACTATGGAGATCAGAGTATGAAAGAGGGTCAGCTTTGGTTGACAGACTCATAACCAAATCATGAAATTCACCGCAAAGTCCCCGAAACACATATAAATTGAAATCGATGAGAAAGATAGGTCTGCTAGCTGCAGCTAATTCATCAAACAAACCCTTTGCGCGTTGCAAATAGAGAGTGCCAGTATCATCACCTTGTCGAAAATCCTGAAGAGAGCCATGTAATTGCATGATCCTATAGTTGGATGGGGAGGCAAGAGCAAGTTCAAGGGTGCTCCAAACACTAGCAAAAGTCGAACAATCAACCACGAGATGTAGAACTTCAACCGAAAAGGAGGACAATAAAGCACTAAGGATAAACTGGTCTTGCTATTTCCAAGTCAAAAATGTTTGGCAGGGTCCAGAATTGAAGGTAGCAGAGATAACAGAAGCCTACGTGGACAAATCGTGCGAAGAGAGGCATGGAGTGGAGCCGTCAACAAACGAGAAAACTCCTTGACCAATCAAATACAGCTTCATCTATATACGCCAAAACAAATGATTATTGTTGGTAAGTTTGAGATTAATAACCTGCAGGGTGTTGGAAAGGGAAATTATTGCAACAAATAGAGCCATGGATGTGTTAGTTGTTGTTGTGAGTCTAGGAACCGAGAAGGAAGAATGTGGAGAAGACAAGCTGATATTAATACCAGCAGCAGTCCTAACTATGTGATCCATAGTAATGATGATGATAGAGAAGAGAGGTAATTATGTGTAACAGAGAAAACAACTGATTGACAAAGGACCTGCGAAGCCTTGATTGATACCGCCTTTGACAGAGAGGAGAGATCGACACAACAATTCAGCAAACAAAATTATGTGGAGCAGAGAGGGAAGAGTAGACAGCATAGAGACGAATCTGCAGTAGAAAAAAAGAGAGCAAGGATGCAGCATAAAAAAGGATGGCGTATGCAGCAAAATAGATTCTGCAGCAGAAAGTAGAGGAGTAGGGATGGCGGTAGGGAGAAGAATCTGCTGCAAAAAATAGAAGAACCTATTTAAGGTAGAGAGGCTCTGATACAAAGTTAAAGCATAGATTTGTAATAATTTGGTGAGTGCCTTAGTAAGAGCAACTCCTCTACTATTTACATAAGTAGGGCATTATACATATGTTATGGTGTAACTATTACACATGATAAAACTATACAAGAGGAAACATAATATTTCCTATTTTACAATACATCCCATAATATAACTCAACATAGTAAGTTTTCATCATTATAATTTAGCCACTATAACACAATTCTTAATAATTTGTATAACACTATCACCCATACCAATCTTTCTTACTAACATAATTAAAACAACAATACAATCATAAGTTAGTTAATTTCCAATCCTCCTATTTTCCTAATCCATGGCCGGCCTTGACACACAAAGAAAACAACATTCTAATTTGAAATTTTCTTCCATTTCCTCCTCGACCACATCATTTAACCCAAAATCAATCCACCAATAAGAAAAAATAGTCACTCCCAATACTATTCCAACATCACCCAAACTTTCCCAAAATTAGGGATTTTCAACTCCCGGCAAGATTTCACAAAAGTAATGAAATTAAATTAAGAAAAATACTTTATCACAACCAATTTGCCTAGCTTGCCTTATCTCTTGAACTAATTTCTCCAAAATTACTCCTTTCTCTTTTAAAATCACTTCTATTCACACTAACCCCTTCCTCACTTTAGAACTCACTTTAGAACTCACTTAATTGCTAAATCACTTGCTACACCTCTCCTACACCCATCTTAGTCTCATTAGTTTGAATGAAGCAACAAAATATGAAAAATGAAGCACATTTCCTTTTTTTTCCACTTAAAAACAGCCATCCATAACATATAAAATATTGTGTGTTTGGTAATGTGATGCGTGATGCTTTGTAATATAAAATATATTAAAATTATGTTTTATTTTAATATTAACACATCAAAATCATAAATAACCGTAAAAAATTTATCAATTTAATATTTTTTAAGTAAAAGATAGTTTGAAAAACATTTTACAAAACTAAGTTGACCAGCTTTTCTAAACACATCTTTGAAGTTGAAAGAGACCCACCAAGAGTGTTCGAGGTGGATAGAATAGCATTATTACTAGTAATAATAATCATTTTTTTTAATGACGAATAATTCAGATTGACGGCTTCCAATTTTCAAGTGCAGGTCAGATGAACTGCCAAATGACATATAGCTAGCTCGGTGCGGTTGCTAGTTGAAACAAAGATCTGCATATGCCCAGTTGCTGGCGCACGAAGATGAAAGAAGGAGATTCTTGCATAGTCATGTAAGATGAAACTTGAAACATGATCTCGTAAGTTTTTGCCCTACCTCTCAATTAATGAGCCCAACCCTTATAATTATACTTTGTTTTGGTGGAGCCTAGTTGAGTTTTAAAGATAGACGCACCTATTATATTGCTGCCATTTGAATGTGATTCTGCTTTTAACTACCAAGAGCTATCACCACATCATTACTCCACGAACATTATACTTCTCACATTATTACTTTCCAAACTAGTTTCAAAAATAAATAATTCTTTATAATACCACATTAACAAAAATAAAATTTAAGAAAGAAACCAAATTAAGAAAGAAAATCCAACACAAACATTAAAAAAGAAAACAGGT
>Ga0307515_10019883_pt1 | contig 12035 bp, 9 predicted proteins | sample 17_EM_MG_FD_194513 | JGI IMG/M metagenome (GOLD analysis project Ga0307515, IMG submission 194513) | Populus trichocarpa ectomycorrhiza microbial communities from riparian zone in the Pacific Northwest, United States - 17_EM | ecosystem: Host-associated > Plants > Roots > Unclassified | place...
TGCGGCTCCACCCCGAGCCGGTGCCCGGCGACGGGCCGGCCCAGGGCATCACCTGGTCGAGCGACAACCGCTTCACCCGACCGCTGCGTTCGCTCGATCTCGATCGCCGGATCGACTACGTGTTCGTCACCACGCGCAAGAAGGACGGCCGCGGCACCGTCCACGACTGCCGCGTCGTGCTCACCGAGCGCGACGGCGCCGGCGAGGTCGCGATCTGCGCCAGCGATCACTACGGCGTCTGCGCCGACGTCCAGATCGCGGCGCCCTAGAACACCTCCGCCATCCACATCTCGGCGGTCCGGCCAGCCGCGGATGTGGGGGCGCCGCGCGCACGGTGCGTGGTCGTCGCCTGTTGCTTTTACGGAATGTGAGGCTCACCGCTGTGCGCCCGTGTCGCGCGGCACACGAACGACATCGTCGTCGCACGCGATGTTCAGCGAGCCCACAGCCAGGCGACGAGGCGAGGCGTCTCGCCCCACCGGTACGCAGGTGTTCCATTGGTGTCGCAGGTGATCGCATGTGACCCATGATCGCCGTGCGGCAATTCGCGGCGCGGTTGCCACGTGCCGTGCGATGGCGGTCCGTGGTTCACTCGGTTTCTAGACGTGGCGATCGCGAAGTCTTCGATCCAGGTCATCGTGGTGGGCGGCGGAGTCGGCGGGCTCACGCTCGGGCTCATGCTGCACGCGCGCGGCATCGCCTGCACGATCTACGAGGCGTCGCCGCGGCTCCGCGAGCTCGGCGTCGGCGTCAACGTGCTGCCGTCCGCGGTCACCGAGCTGGCCTCGCTGGGCATCTTGCCCCAGCTCGACGAGGTCGCGGTCCGCACGCGCGAGCTGATCTACACCAACCACTTCGGCCAGGAGATCTGGCGCGAGCCGCGCGGCCTGGACGCCGGCTACCGGATGCCGCAGCTCTCGGTCCACCGCGGCCGGCTGCACAGCGTGCTGCGCGACGCGGTGATCGATCGCCTCGGCCGCACGGCGCTGCATACCGGCCACGTGTTCACCGCGTTCGCGCAGGACGACGTCGCGATCACCGCGCACTTCGTGCGGCTCCCCGAGGGCTCACGGACCACGGTGTCCGGCGACGTCCTGGTCGGCTGCGACGGCATCCACTCGGCGGTGCGGCGCCAGCTGTATCCCTCCGAGGGCGGGCTGGCGTGGAACGGCGTCATGATGTGGCGCGGCGCGACCGTCGCGGACGGCTTCCTCGACGGCCGCACCATGGTCGTCGCCGGCGGCTCCAGCGACAAGCTGGTGCTGTACCCGATCGCACCCCACCGCGATGGCATGCAGCTGATCAACTGGGTCGTGACCCATCGCATGGGCGACGGCTCCGAACCGCCGCCGCGGCGCGAGGACTGGAACCGCCACGGCATGCTCGCCGAGCTGTTGCCGCACGCGCGCCGGCTCACCACGCCGCACGTCGATCTCGTCAAGCTGGTGACCGGGACCGCGGCGTTCTACGAGTACCCGATGGTCGATCGCGATCCGCTGCCGCGCTGGAGCTACGGGCGCGTCACGCTGCTCGGCGACGCCGCGCATCCGATGTATCCGGTGGCGTCGAACTGCGTCAGCCAGGCGATCCTCGACGCGCGCTGCCTGGCCGACCGGCTGGCCTCGAGCGAGCGGCACTCGGCGGCGCTGGCGGCGTACGAGTCCGACCGGCTGCCGCGGACGTCGGAGATCGCGCGCGCCAGCCGCAGGGGCGGCCCCGAGGGCGTGATCGACGAGGTCGAGCGCCGCGCGCCGGGCGGGTTCGAGGACATCGACAGCGTGCTCAGCCACGCCGAGCGCAAGGCGATCGTGAGCCGCGCCAGCACGACTTCTCCCGGCACCCTGCGGCCGTAGCCGCGCCGGTTCGGCGAGCAGAACCGACGGTTCGTCGCGGCCGCGGCCCCGGCCATCCGATCGCGGCTTGGCGCGCCGAGCGCGGCGAACTACCTAGCTCGCATGCGAACTCTCGTCCTCCTCGCCGCAGTCTCCGCATGCAGTCATCCCCTGGTCCCGGCCGGTAGCCAGCTGCCGTCCGTGTCGCCCGCGCAGGCCTCCGCGGCCGCGCCTGCGTCCGCCGCATCGCCTGCCGTGGCGTCGGCGGCCGCGCCGCCCGGCGAGGCCGGCTTCGAGTTCAAGGTCCGCGCCGATTTCTTCGACGGCCTGCGCGGCGACACCGCCGCGCTCGATCGCGCGATCCAGGTCTGCGAGGAGATGCTCGCCACGCACCCCGATCACCCCGAGGCGATGGTGTGGCACGGCGCCGGGATGATCGGCCGATCGAGCCTGGCGTTTCGCGGCGGCGATCGCGCGACCGGGATGGCGCTGTACACCAAGGGGCTCGCCGAGATGGATCGCGCGGTCGAGCTCGCGCCGAACAACGTCGGGGTGCGGATCCCGCGCGGCGCCGTGGTGCTGACCACCGCGTCGTTCGTCCCCGAGCCCGAGAAGTCGCGGCTGCTCCAGCGCGGCGTGGGCGACTACGAGGTCGCGCTCGCCGCGCAGGCGCCGCGGTTCAAGAGCCTGACGCTGCACGCGCGCGAGCAGCTGCTCTACGGACTCACCGACGGCTACGCCGGCCTGGGCAACGCCGCCAAGGCGCAGGTCTACTACCAGCGCATGCTGAGCGACGCCGCCGGCTCGCCGCTGATTCCCCGCGCCCGGGCGCGCGCCGTCGGCGAGGTCGTCGCCGGCCAGACGCCGTGCGAACAATGCCACGGGCGCTGAGCTACGATACCGGCGATGGCGCGCGCTGACTCGTTGCTGTCGTGGCTGGCGCGCTGGTTCGCGCTGAGCCTCTTGCTCGGCGGCACGGTCGGCGCGCTGCTGTCGGCGCGCCGGGACGCCACGCTCTGGGACTTTGCGAACAACACCGCGATCTCGATCCTGTTCTCGGCGTCGATCGGCCTGCCCACGATGCTGGCGTTTCGCGGGTTGCGGTCGCGGCTCGCCGGGCGGCCCGAGCTGACCCAGTGGCTCGCGTACTTCGGGATCCTGCTCGCGATGACCGCGGTCGGAGCGCTCGCCGCGAGCCTGGTGCTGGTCGCGGCGGGGCGGCTGTCGCTCGACGCGCTGTGGAGCGGCTACCGGCGGGGCCTGCAGATCTCGCTCGCGATCGCGGTGCCGGTCACCGTCGCCGTGGGGACGTTCTCCAAGCTGCGCGCCCGGCTCGCCACCACCGAGGCGTCGCTCCACGCCAAGGAGCTCGAGCGCCAGCGCGCGCTCGGGCTCGCCACCGAGGCGCGGCTCGCGTCGCTCGAGTCGCGGGTCCGGCCGCACTTCCTGTTCAACGCGCTCAACAGCGCGATCGCGCTGATCCCCGAGGATCCGGCGCGCGCCGAGCAGCTGCTCGTCCGGCTGGCGAGCCTGCTGCGGTTCTCGCTCGACGCCGCGCCCGCGACGGTCTCGCTCGGCGACGAGCTCCGCATCGCGACCGACTACCTCGAGATCGAGCGCGTCCGGTACGGCGACCGGCTGCGCTTCGAGATCGACGTCCCGTCCGAGCTGCGCGGCGCCGCGATCCCCGCGTTCGCGATCCAGACCGTGATCGAGAACAGCGTCAAGTACGCCGTGTCGGCGCGCAAGGCCGGCGCCCGGATCGCGGTGCGCGCCCGGCGCGACGGCGCTCGCCTGCGGCTCGAGATCACCGACGACGGCCCCGGCTTCACTGGACCGGTCTGGCTGCCCGGCCACGGCCTCGACGGGCTGCGCGCGCGGCTCGACGCGCTGTACGGCCCGTCGGCCCGGCTCATCGCGGGCGTGGCGGCGCCGGGCGACCGCGGCGGCGCCAGCGTGACGATCGAGGTACCCGGCGACCTGCCCGGCGAGCCGGGCGGCGACGCGGCCAGGGCGATCACATGAGGCGGGTGTACCTGGTCGACGACGAGGCGCTCGCGCTGCGCCGGCTGGCCCGGATGCTCGAGGCGACCGGGCGGGTCGAGATCGTCGGGCAGAGCACCGATCCGGTCGCCGCGATCGACGCGATCGCCGGCGCCGCCGATCTCGATCTGGTGTTCCTCGACATCTCGATGCCGGACCTCGACGGCTTCGAGGTCTGCGCCCGGCTGCCGCCCGGCGCGATGGTCGTGTTCACCACCGCGCACGACGAGCACGCGCTGCGCGCGTTCCAGACCAGCGCGATCGACTACCTGCTCAAGCCGATCCGCGACGACGATCTCGCCCGTGCGCTCGACAAGCTCGACCGGCTGCGCGCGCTGCCCGTGGCCGACGCGCGCGATCAGCTGGCCCGTGCGATGGCCGCGATCCGCGCCGTCCGCGCGCCCGAGCGGATCGCGTCGCGGCTCGGCGATCGGATCCAGCTCGTCGAGCTCGATCGGGTCACCCACTTCGTCGCCGAGGACAAGCTGACCTACGCGGTCACCGCCGAGCGCAGCTTCGTGGTCGATCCGAGCATCGCGGAGCTCGAGGCGCGACACGCGGACGCCGGCTTCTTCCGGATCCACCGCGCGACCCTCGTCCGGCTGTCCGCGATCGCCGAGCTGTCGAGCACGTCCGACGGCACGCGCGTCCGGCTCGCCGACGGTAAGACCGAGCTGGCGGTGGCGCGCGAGCGCGCCAAGGCGCTGAAGGACAAGCTCGGCCTGTGAGGCAGGTGACAGGTATCGCGAGCGCCGATCCCGAAGCCTCGGGAATCTTGCGCCGCGGGTGCCACCAAAGGCGTTAGGCTCGTCTTCGGTGAGCGCTCCCTCGGAAGACCCCACCGTCGCGTCTCCCGCGGCGAGGGGGGCCCGGCTCCGCAGCCAGCGGCCCAGCGGCTCGATCGCGCCGTCGGTCGCGCCGACCGGCGCCACCACGGCGCCGCTCGAGGCGCTCGAGCGCGACGACATCCGCCGCACGCGTGGGTTCTGCTACGTCGCGTTCGCGATCTCGGGCGTGGCCGGCGCGTCGCTCGGCTGGCTCCACGGCGATCCGGCCGCGATGATGATCATGCTCGCCGCGATCGCGGCCTCGGCGCTCGGGATCCTGTTCGTGCTGTACCGGACGCGCGATCCCGCGCAGTTCCGGCGGCCCAGCACCGCGCTCGGCTGGGTGGTGATCGCCGCCGCCGCGACCACCGCGATCCCGTTCTTCGGCGCGTTCTCGCCTGCGCCCGTCGTGCTCGTGCTCGGCATCTACTTCACCGGCCTGGGCAAGAGCCCGCGGATCGCCGTCATCCTCTACGTTGTCGCCGCTGGCGTGCAGGCGGTCGTCGGCCTGCTCGTGATCACCGGCATCACGCGCGACATCGGCCTGGTCAAGGCGCACGACCTCGACCTCCGCCAGCAGCTGATCATCCAGGGGCTGGTCCAGTTCGTGTTTGCGACCACGCTCATCATCGCCCGGCTGTCGCGGCGCGCCCAGCGGCTCGCCGTCGAGGAGCTCGAGCGCGAGGTCCGGATCTCCGCGCATCGCGAGGCCTTGCTGATCGAGGCCCGCGAGCAGCTCGATCGAGCGCTCCGCCCCGGGCAGGGCCGGTTCTCCGGCCAGCAGATCGGCGCGTACCAGCTCGGCAGCGTGCTCGGGCGCGGCTCGATGGGCGAGGTCTACGAGGCCAGCGGGCCCGCCGGTCCGGTCGCGATCAAGCTCCTGTCGCAGACCTCGCTCGGCAACGCCAACCACGTGATGCGGTTCTTCCGCGAGCTGCGCACCGCCGCCGCGATCGAGGCGCCCAACGTGGTCAAGGTGCTCGAGATCGGCGAGCACCCCGTGCCGTACCTCGTGATGGAACGGCTCGAAGGCCGGACGCTGTCGGATCTCCTGCGCTCGCGGCGCCCGATGCCGTCCGCGGACGTCGTCGAGCTGATCCGCCAGGTCGGCGCCGGCATCGCCGCGGCCGCGGCGGTCGGCGTCGTCCACCGCGACCTCAAGCCGCAGAACGTGTTTCGCCATGGCGAGCTCTGGAAGGTCCTCGACTTCGGTGTCGCGCGCGCCGGCGATCACGGCGACACCCTCACCGCCGGCCAGGTCGTCGGCACGCCGTCCTACATGGCGCCCGAGCAGGCGACCGGCGCCGACGTCGATCACGCCACCGACCTCTACGCGCTCGCCGCGATCGGCTACCGGGCGCTCACCGGCCACGCGCCCCACGCCTCCGGCGATCTCGCCGAGACGCTCTACCGCGTCGTGCACGCCGCGCCTCGCCGCCCCAGCGACCTCGCGCCGCGGCTCCCCCACGAGGTCGATCTCGTCCTCGCGATCGGCCTGGCCAAGCATCCCACCGACCGGTTCGCGTCGGCCACCGAGCTCGCCGACGCGCTCGCCGATGCGCTCTCGGGGCAGCTGTCCCCGCCGATCCGCGCGCGCGGCTTCGCCCTCGTTCGCGGCGGCGCCTGGTCCGAGTCGCCACCGGCGTTGCGCCGTCGCTCCGCCCACGGCTGACGCGTCTCGCGCCTCGCGTCGCTCGCGTCGCTCGCCTCGCTCGCTTCACCGGCCTCCGACGTCCCGCACTCTGCAGGCACCCCCGCACGCCCGGCACCCCGGCGCCGCTCACCTCGCTCGGGCGCGGGGAGAGCGCGAACACACTCGCTATCGGCGATGAAGGGCTTCGCTTCGCGGGGCCAACTCTGGCGCTGGATGAAGCCCCGTCAGGCAGCACGGCGCCGCTGAACAGCGCTGTTCTGAGAACATCGACCACAGCGCTCTGCTGCTGCGCACCACGGACGGCGGCCATACCTGGAAGGACGTCTCGGACAGCGTGCAGGGCGTGCAGAACAACGACCTGTGCAACGGCTTCGCGCTCGACAACGACCACGTCCGGCTGGTCGGCCGGTTCGGCACGTTGATGGCGACGAGGACCGCGCAGCAGTAGCGCGCGGATCGGATCGTGGGATCGTGGGATCGTGGGGCGGTCGCTCGTGTCCCATGAGACGTCCCCGTGCGCGCTCCGGGCGCGCGCGCACGCGAGTCCCTTCAACGGGCGAGGATCGCGACGCCCACCGCTGGCCCCGGTCTTGCGGTGCGCACCAGTCGCGCTCGACGTCGATCGGGCGCCGGTCGGTCTCTATCCCGTTTGTCCCGAATACAGGAGAGTTTCAGATGAAAAAGACGCTCATGCTATCCATTGCATCTCTGTCTGCCATCGCTGCAGGTCTGTCCATCAGCAACATATCGTTTGCAGGCGCGTTGGCATGCACCGGATACTCTGTCGAGCACCCCGACGCGAACTGCTTCTCGGCCTCGTTCTGCGCGATGCAGAATACCTGCACCACCCCCAAGCGCTGGGAGGTGTCTGACTTCATCACGACGCGCGGAAATCACACGGCCCTGGTCACCGGGCTCCGGCCGAACGGTGGCACCTTGACTTGCCGGGCGTGCTCGGTCACCAAGGAGGGCTTTGCGGTCGGATGCACCGAACAGGTTGCCTTGTCCGTCGTCGACATCGATACCCAGTTCACCGTCGGTACCGTGAACGTGCCCGACTTCGGCGGCCTGTTCGTGACCTGCGAGATGAGCCGCGGCGCGCGGTACGACTCGGTCAACTTCTAATACCAGTCCGCTGAGCACTCAAGCGCCAGGCGCAGCAGCCTCGGCTCACAGGTGGTCCATGCAAAATCGAATGCTCATCATTGGTACTGTTATCACCGTTGTTGTCGTGGTGGTCTATTTCGATCGGCGCGCGGTGCACGCCGAGTTGGCCGAGCTTCGCCACGACGCCGCATCAAACGCCGAGCGCCAGGTGATGGAACCCCCGCTCGTGCGGGTGGTTTCATCACCTGCACCTGTGCGAGCGGCGGCCGAGCCACTGGCCGCGAAACCAGAGCCGCTCGCCACGCCCGCCCGAGCCGAGGCGCGCGAGGCCGCGCCGCACAAGCCCGAGACTCCGATCGAGCAGTTCGCGCTGGTCCATGACACGCTGGAGACAGCGTTCGCATCGCAAGCGCACGATGGCGTGTGGGCAATGGAGGCCCGCAGGAGAATGGACGCCACACTCCTGGCGCGGTTGCCCGTGAAGTCTGCTGTCACCTCCATCGATTGTCGTTCGACGCTGTGCCGCATCGAGACGACGCACGATGGATATGCGTATGCGAGGGAGTTCGTCGGCCAGCTGCTGACACCCGAACGGCAGCCATGGAACGGCGCGTTCTACACCGGACCGATCGCTCAGGATTCCCGTAGCGGGGCCGTGACGTTCGTGACCTATCTGGCGCGAGAAGGTGTCGAGCTGCCGGCCATCCCCGACAGCTCCGGCGACGAACCCGCGGCCCACTGAGCGCGGGGCAAACGCAGCAGGCGCGCGCTGACCGTGTCCGACGACCGCGGCCGGTTGATCGTCGTCGACCTGCTACGCGTCACCTCTGGGCGGCCGATCGCGAGATCGCGTACGTGGTGCTCGAAAATCCGTGACGCGCGGACCGCCGTGTCGGCGTCGGCGCGTCAGCTTCGCTTGAGCCCGTACGCCTCGGCCCAGCGGTAGATCTGCTTGCGGTCGCGCTGGAAGCGACGGGCGAGGCCGCGCACGCTGCCCTTGAGCTCCTCGTACGCGGCGATGAACTCGTCGCGCGTCGGGGCCGGCGCGACGACCGATCCGGGGACCGGCGCCGGGGGAGCAGGGGGAGCCGCGGGAGCCGCGGGCACGACCCAGGTGGGGAGATCGGCGAGGGTCACCGGGTCGGCGGCGCGTTCCCGCGCCGACAGCTCGCGGACCAGCCGCTCGAGGCTGCGCAGGTTGAGCGACCAGCGCAACAGGAGCAGCGCCTCGGCGGCATCGACGGTGAGCTCGACCGACGGCACGCCCGGGTGCTCGGCGCGCCAGGCTCCGGCGATGCGCTCGAGCCAGCCCAGGACGTCGACTCGCCGCTCGCGCAGCGCGGGGATCCGGATCTCCCACAGCGCCAGGCGGGCGTAGAGATCGGGGCGGAAGCGGCCGGCCTCGGCGTCGAGCGACAGATCGCGGTGGGTGGCGGCGATCGCGCGGACGTCGACCCGCACGCGGCGCACGCTGCCGACCGGCTGGACCTCGCCTTCCTGCAGCGCCCGCAGCAGCTTGGGCTGGAGCTCGAGCGGGAGCTCGCCGATCTCGTCGAGCAGCAGCGACCCACCGTCGGCGGAGCGCAGCAGGCCAGGGCGTGCCTCGTCCGCGCCGGTGAACGCTCCCTTGACGTGGCCGAATAGCTCGCTCTCGATCAGGTTGGCGGCCAGCGCCGCGCAGTTGACCGTGAGCATCGGGCCGCGCCGGCCGCTCAGGCGGTGGATCTCGCGAGAGATGCTCTCCTTGCCGGTCCCGGTCTCGCCGATCAGCAGGACCGGCGCGCGGTCGACCGCGGCGCGCTCGAGGGCGCCGCGCAGCTGCGCGATCACCGCGGCGGAGCCGGGCACGGCGGCGCGCGCCACCGCGGCGCTGTCGCGGGCCAGCAGCGCGAGGCCGGTCTCGAACACGAGCAAGACATCGCCCAGGCGCAGGACCGCGCCGTCGCCGAGCGTGCGAGGTTCGTCCTCGACGGCCACGCCATCGACCTGCGTGCCGTTGTGGCTGCCGAGGTCGCGACACACGTAGGCGCGGAGGTCCGCGCGGTACAGGATGGCCGCGTGGCGGCGCGACAGCGTCGGGTGATCGACCTGGAGCCGCGTGCCCTCCGGTGCGCGGCCGACGACGGCCGCGGCCCGACCATCGAGGTCCAGCGCCGCCACGAGGCCCGCCGGAAACACCACCGTGATCCGCGCCCGCGGCGCGCGCGGATCGTGCCCCGCGGTCCGTGCGCCGCTGGCGGTGCTGGCGATCTCACCCAGGGTCACGCAAGGATGGTACCCGAGCCCGTCATGCCGAATTCCGGACCGAGTGCAGCGCGCGCCGCGTCCCATGGGATACCCCCGGTGACGGCCCCGGTGGCGTCGCCCGACGATCCCGCGATCCGGCGCGGGATGCCGCGGGTTTACAGGCGGTCCGACCCTTGCTTATGGTGTGCTCCATGCTTCGCACGGTGTCGATGTTCGCTGCGGTGGTGGCGTTCGCGGCGTGCATGGACCTGCCGGGACGGGCCGCGCAGGAAGCCACAGCGGTCCAGGCGCTGGAGGACGACTGCCAGGCCGGTGGCGTCTGTCCCACGAATTCGCCGGTCGTCGCGACGTTCCCGTTCATCGATATGCCTTTCAACCGGGAGTGGACGAACACGCAGGGCTTCTCGATCAAGGCGTTCCTGATCGGCGGCGTCGATCACGAGTTCCGCGTCACCGCCGGCCACATCAAGGGCATGGGCCGCGGGGGCCCCGTCACCGGTCCAGCGCTCGAAGGCGCGCAGCTGTGGCTCCGCAGAGGCACCGCCGCCGAGTACGTCCTGCGGATCAACCACGTCACGCCCGTCAAGATGTGGGCCCGGATCCCCTCGATCCCGCCGGTCTCGCCGATCCCTCAGACCGAGGCGTACGAGATCGACTGGGCCGAGGTGTTCGATGGTCAGCCGGTCAACGACTGGAAGAACGTCTGCGCCGAGGCGCGCAGGCCCCCCGGCGACGACGTCGAGCTGCTCGGCGCGCCGAACACCGTGACATTCGTGTTCGAGGGCGAGCGCATCGATGCGAGGGCGAAGAGGATCTACGACTTCGACACCCGCTGGTTCAACCTCGGCTGCGCCGGCCACACGCTCGCGAAGATGTACCTGATGGGCCACGTCGCGGCCGCGGCCGCGGCCGCGCCCGGCTATGTCACGACGATCGACGAGCGCCAGACGATCATGAAGATGTTCGCGGCCGACTACTGCGGAACCGGCTACGCGTTCACCGTGCCGGGCATGCCCCTGGGGTGGCAGGATGACAAGCGCTGGGCCCACTATGTCCCGCCGATCACGGGCTTCCAGGTCGAGGCGCGATGGACGCCCACCGGGGCGGCGTGCCTGAACGCGCCGCGGGCGGAGGCGAACGGAACCGCGGACACGGCGGCGATGTGGCCCCACGGCATCAGGGCCGAGATCACCGCGCGATGCCCGGACAAGGTGCTCCCGGTCTGCACCAACGGCAATATCCAGGCGTTCGACGGCTACCACATGGTCACGGCGAACCCGCCGCCCCCGTGAGGATCGCGGTCATCTCCGCGAGCTCGGCCTCGTGGCCACCCGCGGCACGGAACCATTCCGCCGCCGCGCCGGCGTGCCGGGCGGCCATCACGCGATCGGTCGCGACCAGCGCGCGCGCGAGCAGCGCCTGGGTGCGCGCGACCCGGCGGCGGTGCACCGCGGTGGACCCCATCACCGGCGCGGTGCCCTGCAGGGTCCCGAGCGTGCGCTCGAGCTGGCCGATCGCCTCGCCGCGAGGATCGCGCCGCGATTCGCTGAGCGCGACGAGCAAGCGGGCATCCGGCAATCGGTACCTCATCCAGAACTCCGGCCGGTGCTCGAGCTCGTCGGCGAGCGCGCGCATCGAGCCCGCCACCCCGGCGAGCTCACCGTCGAGCAGCCCGCGGTATCCGGCCGCGAGCCGGGTCAGGACGCCATCGCTGCGGACCTGCGCGAACGCCGCCCGCGCCGCGCCAGCGTCGCCGAGCTCCTCGAGGATCCAGCCCAGCCCGTACATGCAATCGTCGATCTGCGCCGCGAGGTGCGGGTGGAGCCGCGCGCTTGCCTCGCACGGTCCGCGCAGCGCCGCGGCGCTCTCCCGCGGGTTCTCGGTCAGGAGCGCGGCCGAGATCCGCGCCGCGAGCGTCCTCGGATGATCGGGCCCGAGCTCGCGATCGAGCGCCGCGGCCTCCCGGGCGAGGTAGTCGTCCCGCTCGCGCCGGTCGTCCGACACCCTCGCGAGGTTCTCCCAGGCCTGGGCGAGCTCGTAGCGGCCCTCGCCGACCGTCTGGCTCGCCTCGACGGCCCGCTGGTACCAGCTGCGCGCGCCAGCGCGATCGCCGAGCGTGTAGCGCAGCGCGCCGACGTTGTTGTAGAGCAGCGCGCGGGCAAACCCGCCGCGCGGGTCCAGGCCCTTCGCGATCGCCTCGGCCATCGCGATCGTGCCCGCGGCGTCGCCGGCGTCCGGCGGCAAGCGGTCGCGATCGGCGATCGCGAGCGCGAAGATCTCGCGGGCGTAGGCCTCGATCGCCATCGCGGCGTCGCCGACCTCGAA
>Ga0307515_10019884_pt1 | contig 12035 bp, 11 predicted proteins | sample 17_EM_MG_FD_194513 | JGI IMG/M metagenome (GOLD analysis project Ga0307515, IMG submission 194513) | Populus trichocarpa ectomycorrhiza microbial communities from riparian zone in the Pacific Northwest, United States - 17_EM | ecosystem: Host-associated > Plants > Roots > Unclassified | place...
AGTCCTGCCGGGCGGACGGGACCGCGCCGGTGACCCGGTACAGCTTCTCCCGGCTCGGCTGGCGCAGCAGCAGGAAGGAGCCCGCCTCGACCTCGGGGTAGACGGCGTCCAGGTCGATGGCGCTGCCGCTGCCCTGGTCGCCGTCGGGCAGGGCGAACCCCGGCCAGACCGCACCCTGCGCCGTCCCGCTCGGGTCGTACCGGTCGCGGACCTCCTTCGGCAGGCTGCGCCAGTCCGGGGCGTTGTAGCCGAAGATCGCCGCCCGCACGTCGAAGGCGTACACCTCGGGGTGGTCGTAGTCGTGGCCGAGCCCGTCGATCCAGGTCACCAGGGTGGCCGGCGGCGCGTCCGGCGCGGTCGCCGGCTGCGGCACGACCGAACTCAGCACCCGGAACTCCCAGACCGCCGGCACCTTCCCGGGCTTTGTCGGGCCCTCGACCAGCAGAATCGGGTCACCCTTGCGCAGTCCGGTCTGCACGCCGTCCAGATACAGCCGCGTGCGCAGCCTGCCGAGCTCCTGCGGCCTGCGGGTACGCAGCGGGGTCTCGTTGCGGGCGACGTCGGCGGTGAGTTCCGTGCCGGTCTCGAACGGCTGCGGCAGCTTGCCCTGGGCCGGGATGCTGAGCACCTTGGTGCCCGCCGGCACCACCGCACTCGTCGGCGACCCGGCGCCGCCTTGCAACCGGAAGTCCAGATAGGCCATGGCCGCGGCCCCCGGCCGCAACTCGTAGCCGATCGCGCGAGCCAACTCGAGCACCGACCGGCGCTCGACCGCGGTACGCAGGAAGCCCTCGTTCGCGATCCGCTCCTGGTAGAAGGTGACCACGTCGGCCACGGTGGCCCAGGAGTCGAGCAGCGCGACGGCGGGATCGTCACGGGCCGCCGGATCCAGCCGGTCCAGCCGACTACCGAGGGCGGTGAGCATCCGGCGCAGGACGCTGCCGTGCGTACCGCTGCGGTAAGCGATCGCACTGAGGCCGGGCGAGTTCGACACGCCCGGGTCGGCGGCTGCCGTGCCGCCGCAGCCACAGCCACATCCGTCCAGATCAGTCGGCACGTCACAGCCCTCCGGCCATCGCGAACTCGATCCGCCCGGCGGATCCGTCCCGGGGTTCGCTGTCGCAGCGGGCGACCTCCAGGGCGCCCATCGCGATCAGCCCGGCCGCCCGGTCGTCGCCGGCGGGCTGGCCGAGGCGGCCGAACCGGCTGACGTCCACCCGGGCGACGCCGGCCACCGACATGGCCGCGGCGACCACGGCACTGAGATACACCGGCTGGGCGAACGTGAAGTTGTCCGGATGGAAGAACCCGCGGGCGCCGCCGGGCAGGTCCCGGTCCGCGAACCGCTCCACCAGGGCGCGCTTGACCGTGCCGCGGAAGTACCCGGGCGCCACGCAGACCGACAGTACGATCTCGATCGGCACATAGACCGGCGCCCGCACCTCGACATCGGTGCCGGCCATCCGGTACCGGTCCAGCCGGGCGGCCAGGTCGCCGCGCAGTACGGCGTCCAGCCCGGTGCCGCCGACCCGGTCCACCGTGACGTACTCGGTGTACCAGGAGCCGGTCCAGCGCCGGGTCGCGACGGCGCGCTGCACCCGCGGATCGAGCTTCGCCGCCGCCGCGTAGTCGTCGTCGGTGACGGCCCGCTGCTGCACCCGGAACGCCTGCGGGGCGAACTGGCGTACCTGCTCGACCGGCTCGGGCTCGGCGCCCCCGACGGCCGGCATCGGGTTGCGCACCCACACCCCGGCGATCGGCGGCTCGGGCACCGTGAGGACGTCGCGGCCCGCGTTGCCGGCCAAGCCGCCGCCGACCCGGTAGCTGGCGACGAAGCGGCGATCCGCGCCCGGCGCCGGCCGGCGCCCGCACACGTCGTCGCCGAAGCGCAGGTGCACGGTGCCGTCGTCGTCCGGCTCGACCACGAACTCCGCGGCGAACCGGTCGCTGCCCAGCAGGTCCCGCTGCGGAATCCAGTCGTCGCGGCCGTCGGTCACCCGGATCATGTCGGCGACCGCCAACTGCGGATCGACCACCAGCGCCCGCGCGGCCGGCAGGGCCCGGTCCTCGGTGTACGGCACCGCGAAGGCGAGCCGCCGGCGGCTCAGCGCCGGCCGGTACCGCCCGGCCACCGGGACGACGGCCGGGATCAGCGGCTCCTCGGCCACCCGCGCGCCGTGCCCGGCGAGGACGACGTTGCCGCGGGCGACCGCGGCGCCGACCTCGCCCTCGCACCGGCCGCGCGGGAAGCGCCAGACCCGCAACGCGAACGGCAACGCGTCCTCCGCGGGCCAGCTCACCTCGACGACGGCGGTGCCGGTCAGCGGGTCGGTGGCGTCGGTCGCCGCGGTCAGCCGGACCGGCCAGCGATGGGTCACGTCCGGCGGGTCGCCGAGCGTCTCGCCGTACACCTCCTCCAGGACCAGCACGTCGCCGGGGCGCAGGCCCAGCCCGGCGACGGTGCCCACCAGGGTGGCCGCGGTGGCGCCGCACGGCAGGCAGCAGCGCCGCCGGCCCCAGGCGTAGATGTCGATGGCGTTCCGCGCGGCCACCGGGGTGACCGGGTGCAGGGTGTGGAAGACCACGCCGCCGTCGCTGGACCGCACCTGGTGACCGGCCGCGATCATGGCCGGGGCCGGCTCGCCGGCGGGCGGGCAGCCGGTCCGGCGGGCGAAACCGGCCGACACGTCGTCGTCCACGGTCAACACCAGCCAGCAGCGGGCCGCCGCGCCCTGGTGCAGCTGGTAATCCAACATCCGGGCGTGCCGGGCGACGGACACCCGCCGCCGCGCGGTGCCGAGATAGGCCTCCGCCGACGCCGCATCCTGGGCGGCCGCGAGCAGGTCGCCCAGGTACGCGAAGATCTCCACCAGGGTGACGCCGACGTCGGCGGCATTGCGGTCGGTCCAGGCCGGCGAGATCACCGAGAGCCGGTCCAGGAGCAGCTGCCGCAGCCCGGCGTAGTCCCGACTCAGATAGTCGATCACCGGCTCCGCGGCCCGCTCCGGCCCGCAGACCGCAATGTCGACACAGTCCAGATCGTCGGCGCAGTCCACGCCGAAGCTGAAAACCGCCTCGGCCAGCCGCGGGTCGAAGCTCGGATGGGTGATCACGAGCCGGTAGGGGGCCAGGTCACCGGGCGCCGCGACGCGGACCACCAGCAACGCGGGATCCGACGATGCCAACTCCTCCAGTTCGGTGGCGGGGCCGGCCCAGACCACCTCGACCGGCTGATTCGGCGGCGACCCGGCGGGCAGCACCCGTACCGCGTCGCCGCGCAGGCCCTCCGGCAGCGCGCGCAGGCACTGCACCAGCAGGGTGCGATAGCCGCTGCCCACCTGCACGTCGTCGATGCCGTTCAAGGTGCTCTTGGTCAGCGTCTGCTGCCGGCGCCCATCGGCGTCGTCGCAGCGGTAAGGGGTCGGCGAGTTCACACGGGCCTACGGAACACGGCGGTACGGGCCTCGGCGGCGGCATGCGGCCGGTAACGCACCACCACCGTGAGGGTCGAATCCCGGCTCTCCACCTGCACCGCCTGCACCTCGATCAGGTCGGCCAGCCACTGCTGCAACGCCGCCTGCACGAGGAACTGGGTCGCGGTGGCCACCTCGGCGCCGCCCGGCTCGAAGACCAGCCGCAGAATGCCGCTGCCGAAGGTGGGTCGGTTCACCCGCTCGCCGGGCGCGGTGAACAACACCTGCTCGACCAGATCACGGAGATAGTCGTCGTCGTCCGTGCCGGCGGTGCGGCCGCTGGCACCGACGTGGAACGGGTAGTCGATGTGCATCAGGACCCCTGCGCTCTCGCCTGGGTGACCACCGGGTTCAGCGGGGTACCGGTCGGCACGCAGATCGACTGGCTGTCCATCAGCAGCGCGGGCACCCCGCCGATCGTGATCCGGGTCGCGGCCACGGTCCACTGCGCGGTCACGCACGGGCCGCCGGCGTTCGGCGGCAACGCGCAGCCCGACACGACGTACGAGGCGGACACGGTGACCGCCGGCTGCCCGCCGAGTTGGACCCGCGGGCTCGGCACCGTCGGCTGGGCCTGACCGCCGTGCAGGCAGAGGACGGTGGCCTGGGCGTGCAGCAGGAGACCGGACATCAGATCACCTTCAAGGCCCCGTCGTTGAGCGAGACCGACGTCGGATCCAGCTTCACGCTGGCCGAGCCGTTGCTCAGCACGATCCCGTCCGAGCTCAGCGCGATCTTCAGCGGATTGCTGACCACCGGGGACGACACCTGCAGGGTGACCCCGCCCGACCCCTGCTGGTCGTCCACGGTGAGCGTCAGCCCGTCGGTCTTCAGCATCTTCGTCGAGGCCACCGCGGACGGCACCGGGACCTGGCCGGTGCTCCAGAAACAGCCGGCCCAGATCGGATAGTCCGGGTTGCCGCCCTCAAACTCCACCCAGACGTCGGCGTCGACCGGCGGAATCGCGAAGAAACCCACCCCCGGCCCGGCGTACGGGGTGCACGGCAGCGCCCAACTGAGCTTCCCGTCGCCGAGCACCGCCGGACAGGTCACCTGCACCCGCCCAAGCTTCAGCGGATCGGCATTCCCCGCCACCTTGCCGCGATACTTGCCATAGTGCCGTTCCTCATTCATGGGCGCACCGCCGAGACCGTGGAGCCGCTGCCATCACGGGTAAGAGTGAAATCCTGGGTGTATTCGCCGCGCTGGATTCGGTGGTTGACCCGGGAGACGTACCAGAGGCCGTCGTGGGTGAAGCCCGCGCCGCGGAGCCCGACCAGGCCCCGCGCGGTGAGCAGCGCGCCGTAGCGCAGCGCGTCCACCGTGCCGGTCGCGGTGACCGAGTCGGTCGACGCGTCGGCGGTGCCCTGGGCCCGGGCGAGCGCCTGGGCCGCGGTCAGGCCGCTGTCGCGGATCAGCGTCGTGCGGATCGACGGCAGGGTGAGCCAGTCCGGCTGCGCCGAGAGCGCCGCACGGAGACTGGCGGCAGAACGCACCGCGACGGCCTCGTTGGTGGAACGGTCCTGAACCGCGCCGGCGACCCGGGTCGGCGCCAGCCCGTCGGAACGGAACGTGATGTGCTCGACGTTCGTCTCGGCGCCCAGGTCCACGGAGAGGGCCGGCTGCGGCGCGCCGGCGCGTACCGGCGGTCCCCAATAGACCGTGTTCGCCATCGCCTGCGGCCCGGGCACCACGTAGCAGACGAAGCCGTACCGGGCCGCCATCTGATGCAGATACGCCAGGTCGGTGCCGCGCTGGACCGGCACCCGCTCGGTCGCGGCCGGCGTGTCCACCAGCGGCGGCGTGACCACGTCCGGAACCAACCCGTACGCGGAGTAGGCCGCCGACGAGATCAGCAGCGTGGCGATCGCGTTCTCGGCCTGCGCCGGATGCTCGACGTTCTTCTCCTCCAGGTCCATCATCACGCTGACGTCCTGGCCGGTCACGGTGAACGTGCCGGCGCCCGGTGCGGCGCTCGGCAGCAACTCGCGATGCGTGATCACGCCGTCCATCAGCACCCGCGGCGCGCCACCGAACCCCACCCGAACCACCACCCGGCTGAACGGCCGCAGCGCCGGCAGGCTCAGCAACGGCGAGTCGATCAGGTCCGCGGACCCGGACCGGCCGGCCGAGAAGGTCAGCTGGAAGCCGGACCGGCCGCGATCGGTCGAGGTCACCTCGACCCGCTCCAGCGCGTCCACCAGCACCGGCGGCGCCGGTACCGCGACCGTCGGGCCGATCAGCAGCGTCAGGGTGGTCGTCAGCACCGCCATGCCGTCCGCCTCACGCCTGCGGGAAGGGGATCCGCAGCGACTCACCGATCCGCTCGGGCGCGCCCAGCTCACCCGGGTGGAGCACCGGGTTCGCGTCGCAGATCCGCCAGAACTGGGTGGGGTCGCCGAAGTGGGCGGCGGCGATGAGGTCGACGCGGTCACCGCGGACGACCGTGTGCTCGGCCAGGGTCGGCAAGGTACCCGGCTGCGGCGGGAAGCGCCGGCGCAGATAGCGCACGTCGCGGGTGCCGCCGACGCCGTCGGGCACGGCGGCGGTGGCGATCCCCACGGTCGCGTACCGGCTCGACGGCTCCAGCACCTCACACCCCCGCCGACAGCGATCCGGTGATGGTGGGACCGGTCGTGCTCACCGCGGCCGCGCTGCCCAGCGTGGCCATCACCTCCTTGGCGACCTGATGCGCCACGAAGAGGTGATAGCCGGGGCTGCTCGAGGGCAGGTCGCTGTACGACAACACCCGCAGGCCAAGCTGCACGCGGGCCCGGATCGGGTTGAGCTCGGGATCGTAGGCCTGCTCGGTGATCGAAAACTGGGTGAGCCGGACCGGAACGACCCGCTTCACCCCCCAGATCAGCAGGGTCAGCGGCGCCTCGGTGGGTACCAGCTCGATCGACCCGGCGGCCGCCAGCACCGCATTGGCAATCAAGGTGCTGCTCTTGGGATAGAGCAGCATCTCCAGGCCGGACAGCTGCGGATAGATGCCGAACCGGGTGGCCAGCGGATCCGCGGTGGCCAACTGGTCGGCGGCATCGATCTCAACGGTGAGCCCGATGGTCTCGATCGGCGCACCGGTCAGCCGCAGCGCCTCGTTGCGGGCGCCCTGCGAGGTGCCGGTGCTGCCGCTCGCGGCCCGAGCCTGCAGGGTCCGAGTCATCTCATCCGGGTTGTACTGAAACGCCACCACACTGGCCAGCGGATTGGCCGGGTCCAACCCGACAATCGCCCCCCGCGTGGTCCGCGGCGACCTGGTCAGTCCGGTCATCGAAGGCACCTGACGCTCGGCTGCATACCTGGCATCGTCGCCCCCGCCCGTCACCTCACCGTCACTCGTCGGCGCGGCCCGGGTCGGTACATGCCGGCGTCAGGACCTGCCGGCGTCAGGACATGCTGGCGTCAGGACATGCTGGCGTCAGGACATGCTGGCGAGGTCGGTGTTGGTCAGCCAGCCCGCGAGCGGCTCGTCGGATCTGCCGCGGGGAGTGACGAAGACGTCGTTGCACTGCGCGACGCGGCGCATCTCGTTGCGGGCGTCGGCGATGGTGGCCGTCATCGCGACGAAGCCCATCGCCTTCACCAGCTCGGCCAGGTCGGGCAGGGCGAGCAGATCCGCCACGGTCTTGCCGGCGAGGGGGTCGGCCGGTGGCGCCCCGCCCGCCGCGGGTACCGGCGGGATCGCGATGAAGCTCGTGATCGTGGCCTCGTGCACGATGTACGCCACGGAGCCGTCCGCGTGGATGATCGGAATCCGGTGCTTCCCCACGGTGTGCATCTGGTCGAGCAGGTCGACCAGCGCGACCGATTCCGCGGCCTCGTTCGGCCGCAGGGTGTGCGACACGATCTGGCTGTAGGAGATCATCACCTGGCTCACCGGCGAGTGCGGATCCGGCCGGCCGATCAGCTGAGTGGTGCTGTCGGTGGCCGCCTGCAGGCTCTCCCGCGCGAAGTAGAACGCCAGCACCGTGCCCACCCAGGTGCCCAGCAGCGGCAGCACCGAGGAGAAGACCTGCCGCGTCATCTCCGTACGGTCCGGGCCGGTCAGCGTGAAGATGGCCACCAGCGACAGCGCGACGATCCCGCCGATGCTGATGCAGATGATGACGGTGGCCAGGATGGCCCGGGTCCGTACGTTCGGGTCCGAGATCTTCGGCACGGGTCAACTCCGCGGGAGGATGAACTTGGCGACTCCCACGGCCTCCCCCGCGGTGTGCCTGATGTGCGTTCGCACCGCCCAGGTGTGACTCGGGCCCCGGCCGGTGGGCAGGATGGCCAGCGCCGTGCCCACGTCGCCCCGCCTCGGCGGGCCGTCCCCGTTGGCAAGCAGCCGCACCGCCTGGCTGTTGGCCACGACGCTCACGGATCCGACCGTGTTGGCGAACTGCACGGCCGACTGTTGCTGCCAGCGGTGCCGGATGATGGGCGGCGCGAAGATCGGGATGAACAGGTGGGTCGGGCCGAGCTTCGACAGGTCGGTGCCGACCTCCATGACCCGGCTCAGGTCCTCGCAGACCAGGACGGCGAACCTGCCGGCCCAGGCATCGAGCACGTACCTGTCCCGGCCGTCCCGCATCCATTCCGCGCGGGGACCCGGCTTGAGCGCGCTGAGCTGCCAGGACTCGATCTGATCGGCGCTCAGGGTGAAGGGCTCGCACTTGTCCTGCTGGAAGATCAGCTCCCCGGTGCGCCGATGCAGGAGCGTGGCCCTGTTCGGCTGGGGGCCCGCGCCCGGCCGCGCGGTAAGCGACCCGGTGCCCACCAAGATCCATTGCAGCCGGCTCACCCGCGGTCTCGGGGTGCGCTGCAGCATGTCCTTCCACCAGGCGAGCAGGTCGTCGGTGAGCGACAGTTCGGGCAGGATGCCGATGTGCGCGCCAGACTGATCGAGATTGGCCAGGGCGTGCTCGCTTCGCTCCCGCCAATGCCGGGTCCAGTCCCTGCGCGCCGCGGCGTTGTCCCCTCGCTTCAGCCGGATCGAGTACCACGCGTCCTTCCGATCTATCGGCGTGATGTCCAGCTCGCCGAGATTGTCGATGAAGGGAACGCAGCCGACCTTGATTTTCTTCGACTTGATCGTTTCTTTCCGGACGGCCTCCTCGAAGTCCAACTCCGGCCTCGAGGTGAGGAGATCGAAATGCAGGTGGTCCGGAATTTTCGGCACCAGCATCAGCGATTCCAGGTGCTCCGACAAGTTGTCCGGCACGGGCTGCGGCCGGGTCGGGAAGCAACGCCGCGGCAGCACGTAGCCGACCTTCTCGTCGCCGTAATAGCACTTCGATTTCCGGAATTTCTGCCGGTAGCCGCCGAGCCGGCCGCGATCATGCGTGCCGTTGTGCGGGTCCACTGACCTCAACGCCAGGTCGACCGCCCTGAGCAGGGTAAATGCCTGCACCGGCCGGCTCATGGCGTCGATGAACTGGCGCCTGGTGACGACGCCCGACCGGCGAATCTGCTGGGCCAACCGCTGCGTCGCGGCGGTGACCTCTTCGCTCCCGCGCCATTCGGAGATGTCCACCCGACACATGTCATCGTGATTGCTGCGATAATAGTGCAGTAGTATTGCGAACACCTGGGCCGGATCGAGATCCAGATCTTCGCGGGAGCCCACCGACAGCGATGAATCCGACATGATCTTCTCACAAGTGCGACCGAAGTGTCGATCATGCATTATGCATGACGAGGTCCACCCCATGCTGCTAGTGATGAAGGCCGTTGGGAAGGGTACGGACGGTCGAATACCGGACAGACCGTGCACCTACTTGACACCGACTTGATAAGGCGGCACATTGGGGCGAGGAGGTGCGACATGAGACCGGATCTTTGGGGACCCGAGGCCGCCGAGCGGCTGATGAGCGAGATGACCAGCGTGCCCCGGCCGCCGACCCACCTGTCGCCCCTCGAGCAGGAGGTCTCCAACCTCAGACGGATCGGCCTCGACCAGCCCGAGCCCGACCTCGACCGAGGCTGGTTCGCCGATGTCTCCCTGATCGTCGTCGACGCCGTAGTAGCCCGGGACAAACGCGCGCTCGACGCCCTCGACGACCTCATCCGCGAGGTACACCGCATCGTCGTCGGCGCCCGGCGGGACACACCGAGGCCGGACGACGGCCCGGACCGAGCAGATCAGCTCCGCTCCTGCGAAAGCTGGGCTCAACTCACCGCGAACTACGTGAGATCGGCGCTCGACCGCGTCGCTCCGGCCGCGGCGGCAGTACGGATGCGCGGCACCTACCGCGAGCAGATCCTGCGCATCGTGGCCGACCAGCCCGGCATCAACAGCCGCACCATCCGCTCGCTCATCAACGCCAACGGCACCCCACCCCAGGCCAAATTGATGGACGAGGGCCAGCTCAGCAGGCTCGGCAACAGCCTGCGGGCGGAGGGGTACGTCTTCGCCGAGCGCGGCCCTCGAGGGCTGTCCTGGGAGCTCACCCCCCGCGGCGAAGAACTCCTGGACAACCTGTCCCGCGGCGCGGAAGCCGCCGGTCAGCACCGCAACGGCATGGTCATCACCACCGGCAGCGTGGCCCCGGTGGCCGTCGCGCAGATGCTGCGCGAGGACATGCCTCCCGTCGTCTCGTTCGTGCGGTCGAATGACGTGGTCAAGTACCGGCGCGCCCAGCGGACAAATGCCCCCAAGCCGGAAGCCGGCGACGAGCAGGAAATCGTGGAGCCGGTCTCGATCGACGCCGTCATCAAGGGCCTGCTCGACGACCACCCGGGCGAGGCGCCGACCGGCTTCACCGTCGGCGAACGCGTCTACCTGCGCACGGCGCATTCGAGCAGCACGCCCGGCTAGCCAACCGCAACCGCATCCGCCGGCGCCGCCCCGCCCACGTCGATACGTACAGTGTTGGCTCATGGCGGATGATTCACCCCTGATCCGGAGCCTGCGTGCGGCCGTCGCGGCCGCGCCCGGCGACGTACCGCTGCGGCTGCACCTCGCCGGGCTGCTGCTGGCGGCGGGGCAGCAGGACGCCGCGGTCGCCGAGGCGGCCGTCGCGCTGCAGCACGCGCCCGGCGATCCCGAGGCGCGGGAGCTGATGATCCGCGCCATGGGTACGCCCGCGAAGCCCGAGCCGCCGGGGAGCCGCGACGGCTTCGACTGGCAGGCGGCCGAGGCGGAGGTCGGCGACGTGGTGCCGCCCCGATTCGTCGAGACCCCGCTCACGGTCGACGGCAGCGGCGACCCGGGCGAGGCTTCCGCCTGGGAGGTAGCCGCGCCCGGCACCGTACGCCTGGCCGACATCGGCGGCATGCAGGAGGTGAAGGAGCGCCTGGAGGCCGCCTTCCTCGCCCCGATGCGCAATCCCGAACTACGCCGGCTGTACGGCAAGAGCCTGCGCGGCGGCCTTCTGCTCTACGGCCCGCCCGGCTGCGGCAAGACCTTCATCGCCCGCGCGGTGGCCGGCGAACTCGGCGCCGGCTTCCTGTCCGTGTCGATCAACGACGTGCTCGACATGTGGATCGGCAACTCCGAGCGCAACATGCACGAGGTCTTCGCCACGGCCCGCCGCCGGGCGCCCTGCGTGGTCTTCCTCGACGAGCTGGACGCCCTCGGCGGCAAGCGCAGCCGCACCCAGAACAGCGGCATGCGCAACACCGTCAACCAACTCCTGACCGAGTTGGACGGCATCGACGCCCAGGCCAACGAGGGCGTCTTCGTCCTCGCGGCCACCAACGTCCCCTGGGACGTGGACATCGCCCTGCGCCGCCCCGGCCGGCTGGACCGCACCATCCTCGTGCTGCCACCCGACGCGCCTGCGCGCGAGGCGATCCTCCGCTACCACCTGCGCGACCGCCCCATCGAAAGCGTCGACCTGGGCAGGCTCGCCAAGGCCACCGACGGCCTCTCGGGCGCCGACCTGGCCCACGTGTGCGAGACCGCCGCCGAGACGGCGCTGCTCGACTCCGCGCGCACCGGCACCGTACGGATGATCGGCATGCCGGACCTGCTGGCCGCGGCCAAGGCCATCGGGCCGTCCACCGAGCCCTGGTTCGCCGCCGCCCGCAACGTGGCGATGTTCGCCAACGAGGGCGGAATGTACGACGACCTGGTCACGTACCTGAAGAAGCGGCGGTAATGCCTACGCTGGCTGGCGATCGTCGTCGGTCAGGTGCGACCGCGCGTGGCGCGGCAGGCGCGCCGCCACGAACACGCCGGGCACGGCCACCGCCGACATGGCCGCCAGCGCCAGGTACGGGTTGCCGATCATCACCTGGACGAGCAGGACGAGCACGACGCCGCCGAGGTTGCCGGCGAGCAGCAGGAAGCCCGTCGCGGTGCCGGCCCGGGTGGGACCGGCGTCCAATTCCGACCAGTCCAGCGCGACCGGCAGCCCGGCGAGGAGCACAAACCCCTCGACGGCCAGGGCGATGCCGACGAACACCACGTTGTGCACGAGCGCTATCGCGAGGAAGACGAGCACGGTGACCAGCGTCGTGGCCACGAGCACCTCGCGCCGCCGGTTACGCCGGGCGGCGATGCCGGGCAGCACCGCGGCGCCGGCGATCCCGGCCACGGTGGTGACGGCGATGAGGGTGCCGGCGACCCCC
>Ga0307515_10019885_pt1 | contig 12034 bp, 7 predicted proteins | sample 17_EM_MG_FD_194513 | JGI IMG/M metagenome (GOLD analysis project Ga0307515, IMG submission 194513) | Populus trichocarpa ectomycorrhiza microbial communities from riparian zone in the Pacific Northwest, United States - 17_EM | ecosystem: Host-associated > Plants > Roots > Unclassified | place...
ACGGCCTCTGGTTAAACCCGGTTTGCTCTTTAGCAACCAAGATGACAAAACATACATGCTTCAAATGAGTATATACCCTTTGACCACATGTTCCTCGAAGAACTAACACAACTTTTACAATGACTCAAGATACTCTAGGTCTTTATCTCCAAGTAGTTCAAAACGACAGGCGGTAAACACATTAGCGATCCTATCTTTGAATGGACACAAGTGGGTTCAAGACTATATGAATAAAACCTTAAGATACAAGTCATCTTCTTTTTATTACTCAAACCTAAATATTCTTTACAACTAAATAAACATACGCAACCTCACATGGTTCTTATCTCCTATCGAAAATGACTTGGGTATCAGAGGTTCTTATTGTTAAGGTTTCTGAGAAGGAAAATGCTTCAGAGAAGGAAAATTATGTTCAGGAAACAGAGAAGGAAACTTATGTTCAGGAAATCCCATATCAAGCTCCCTCATGATCTGTCGTGATCTGCAGGCAATCTTGAGAAATCTGATGCTATAACTCTTGAAGAATATTTGCTATAATTGTGCATATCTCCTTTTCTTACTCTTTTACTGATGTATTTTAAATACAAGCCAATTTACAATGTTTTGATTATGTTGTCCAGTACAGAATCATAAAAACTATATTCTTTCGTGCAATTTTCTATCTCTTAACTCTTTTATAGAACATGTTTTTGTAGGTGTTAAGTTGTCCAATCCCAATTCTATAAACTTTCTAGTACATTCCAACCTTGAAAAGACAATTTTTTTCAAGTTTTCAGCATCCTCAACAGTTCTCATTCAAATATGGCAGCTCATTCTGTAATTTATTTCTGAAGGAAGTCAAGGACGTGAAAATCCTGAGCTTCTGAATATTGTTTGGTCACACCTACAGGGAAAGAATTTGCCCCGCCTTAATTTTTATAGATTATTAGGGTTTTGAAAGGTGGGGAGCTGCCATCATTGAAACAAGAAAGTTTGGAGTTTATGTGGGTCCGAAACACAATCAAGCACCAAATTGTAAGAGTCTTATCCTCATCATAACATCATCAACAGCATCATTAAATTAAACAAAGATTAATAAAAAAAATTCATGAAAATAAGTGGCCAGCCATGATTGATCCAATAACTACAAAAAACTTTTCCTTCTCCCTTTAATGATAATGACAACCAATCATGTCGACCTTCATGAACTATCCTCAACCTATCATTATTGACCCAACTCCCAGCCCGGTTGCTTATACTTTCTTGCAAGTCTGCATCTCACACTCTCTACCTCTTAGTCTAGGATGGATCGGCACATAAAATTTCGAATTTGAAGAACTAAAAATTTATTCGAAGATGAGAGTTCGATCGGTCATCTAATTAAGTTTTGGATAATCTAGTATGATTCTGAAGTTTCTGATTTTCATCTGCAAAACTCAACAAAAGATAAAACCATATAACTAGTTACAAAAATAAAAAAAAACTAGGGTGCCCAAAATTTGCAGGGTCGATCACATATTTGTGCCTTTACGCTTGGGATTTTGTTATGGTGTGGTCCCTCAATATTTTTCTGTCCTGTTTATTTCTGTATTTTAAATGTGTTTTTAAAAAAAATTAATTTTTTTATTTTTTTTTTTGTTTCAAATTAATTTTTTTGGTGTTTTTAGATTATTTTGATGCGCTGTTATCAAAAATAATTTTTAAAAAATAAAAAAAATATTATTTTAATATATTTTTAAATAAAAAACAATTTAAAAAATAACCACAATTATAATAAACAAGCTGTTCTTGTTTAGTCCATCCTAGTACTATACAAGAATTCAGCGTCTTCGTCCCCCTCCTCTTGTTATGCTATTGGTTGATGATTTGTGTCATAACAGAAAAACCCAAAATTATTACAATTAAAATAAGCTAAAAAAACAAAAATGTACCTTTCCAAGTAAGAAATTTAATGGGGGGAAAAAAACAACTGTATAGTATCTCCGATTTTTAAGATTTGCTGACATATCATTCCTAATAATATTACTCACATGAAGAGACTCTTTCAACACATTAGATGAACTGGACAAATTTAGAAAAAAATATAAAAATAAATGATTGAGTAAGCATTGTAAGATTCTTAAAACCCAACTGGACACATTTGTTAATGAAATAGACATGACAAATAACAAATAACAAAATAATTTAAAATGGAAAGGTGGTCTGAAATAGTGTTAAACACTATTCACACATTCACAGTACACCGTGAAATAAAACAATATTTTTTAATTTTTTTAATTTTAATCGCTTAATATTTTTTTCAATTGAGTTCTTTAATTGCAAAACTAATAGCCAATTATTTTGTATTTATTGGCTAGCAACAAAATTGAAAGAAGGAAGACCAACCTAGAAAAGACTCTAAAAATAGATGGTGTGTTTAAAGTAGACATAAAAGTTCAATTCTTCATTTCAATTTTCAAAATCAGAACTTTTTGGTAAATTATGTTTTTCTAAATTCAATTTTGATACAAAATATTTTTATTATTATTTTTCGATCCTTGTTTTGTGAAGGAGAAAGAAAATTGCACTGAATTCCATTGTAGAGAGAGTAAGTCATCGTTTTCGCTTATTTCAACTAATAAATTGGTTAATCTTGATGTCCATGAAGTTTCTTTGATGAAAGTTAATAATTATTGATGAAATAATCAAGTTTGACATGCTAGATTTATATATTGTTGTGTTCTTTATTTTGTATGGAATTATGTGTAATCTGTATTTCGTTGGGAAAAAAAGGTGGAAAGGGAGAAGGTGAGCTCTGGATATATACTTTTACCATTCTTTGCTTTCGTTGAGAAATTTTAATTGCAACCACCACACCACTATTACTGTATATGCTTTAGCTACACACACATATACTAGTAGTTTTTACTCCCAATTCCTGGAGCTGCTGAAAGGAATTGGATTTGCCAGGAAATAATCAAATAAATATAAAATGTGTTAATAAATAAATAAAAAATTATTATTGATAACTAAATATAAAATTTTAAAAAAATTAAGAGATAATAATATATCAAGATATTTAATCTTGCAAGATAAGATATTTATCGAGTTTTTTTTACTAAATTTATTTATTAAAATTAATTTTTTATTCAATTAAATAATATAAAAAATATACACATATATTAAATTGATTAAATAAAATAAAAGTAAAAAAAATATTATGCAAGGTTGCACATATTAGAAATATTATCTAAAAATAAAAAACATTATTTTAAAAAATAAAGTTCTTATATACAAAAGATTAAAAAAACTTATAGATGAATCAGAATAAGTTTTTTAAAAATTAAATACGCACAACACAATAAAAAAACAATATTTATCTAAAAAAGGTTAAATAAGCAGAAAAAATCATAGATGATGGATATTAATTGAAACATCAATTTAAAAATTATTTAAAAATATATGTTAAAAAAAAGATATTAGTTAAAAAAAGTAATATTATAAAAAAATAATAGCCTGAATGTTGTGGTTTAACTCATCAAACTCGTGACTCGGATCATGAACTCAACCAAGTTCAATAAAAGTTTCTCCCTTAAATTTATATCCAACCTAAAACAAAAACAGGGTAAGAAAAGCCAAGACTCGCAGGCCTATGGCCCAGCACGCTTATGCCACAACAATGATGAGCCTAGGATCGTTGGCGGGCCTTTAAGCTCAGGCCCGCAGGCCTGAGCTTGTCTCTTATTTATTTTTTAATTTTTTAAAGGGGCGGACAATGTTCGTCCCAATTTTTTTTAAAATAAAATAGACGACGTGTTATCTACAAGCCTAAATTCCAGCCACTACAGTTGTGGCCGGAAAATCAGGCCAGCGATTTGTTTTTGCCAAAAAGCCCAGTATTTAAGTCATTTCAACCTAAGAACACCTCATCAACATTCTTATAACATCTATAAATCATTCCATCAACTTTAAATACAAAAAAAATAGCCCAAAAAACCAAAATCAAATCAGGTTAGCTTTGACTTTGTCGATTTAGATTTGTTTTTTCATGCAATATTGAGGCTCCAAACAAACGCCATGAATTCTCTCTCATCTCATAAAACTCATAGACACCAAGAAACCCATTTTGGTGGCTATAAATAGAGTGAGTGATGACGTACTTTCTCTCTCATCGTTGGAATCTGACAACCCCCCTCTCTCCTCTATTTAACCAAGGATTGAAAAATAACACAAATAAACTTGTATATCAAAATTGATTTTGTAAAATCTAAATGAACCTAAATTATATAAATTGCATTATTTTAAAAGATCAAGGACCTAAGTGTATTTGTCATACACTCTAGCATGCTATTCATGTTTGGTGCCTTTTATATCTTGGTCCTTTCTTTCAATTTCACCATTGACTAAGAAATCAGCAGTAATTGGTCTTCAATTATGATCAAATTGCACAAAATAAAACTTTGAGGACTAAAATGAATTATTAAAAAAGAATAGTAAGTCCACATGTTATATGTATGTGTGACCAGTGCAAATCCATAGTAATTAAGCCACGCCTTTTAATATATTCTATAATCTATAATATAATAGTTCTACATGGGTAGGGAAATTTACAAGTCCTTTAACATTGGGCTACTGTAATTGCTAAATTACCGTCAATTTAACCTTTCAACAACTTAATTTTCTTTTTCTTATTTAGTTTTTTTTTAATTTTATCTTTTAATATTAGGTTATTTAAGGAATTGTATTAAGTAATGTTTTTTGTTTTTGTTTTTTTTTCTATTAGGTTATATATCGTTCTCATGAATTATTTTTTTTTATTTTGATTTCAACCTTAAACATTAGATCTATTGGAAGTGGGCTTCATATTTTTTATAATGTTTTTCTATGAATTTATCTCAATCTCGTGACTCAAGTCATGAATTTAATAGGTTAAACTGAGTTGACTCGAGTTATTTTTTTAGGTCACTTTACTTAATTTTTTTTTATTTCATCATTCAATATTTATTTGGTGAGAAATTAGGATTCATAATTTTTTCAATTTGCTTTTTGTGGGATTATTCTGAGTTGATTCGGTTCTTTTTTTACCTGTTAGCCTACCAAACCAGGGTTGCGAGTTTGACAGATTGACTTGAGTTGATTCGGTTCTTTTTTTAATTGAATATTTTTTTTAATTTCACTCTCTAACAACTTAATCTTATTTATTTATTTCATCTTTCATTATCTTGGTCTCATGGATTTTGTTTTCTCGATTTTAACCTTCAACATTGAATTTGTTGAAAGTGGAGCTTTTTAATTTAATTTATTTGCTTTTTATAAAGTTATCTATATCTCATGTCAAAGGTTAGGTTTAACAGGTTAGCCCGAGTTCACTTGAGTTTTTTTTGTCCTTTTTTTGTGTTTTTTTTTCGATTTCATCTTTTAAAATTGAGTTGGTTGAAAATTGGGCTTTATATTTATTTGTTTTCTATAGGGTTATCCCGATCTCATTACATGGATTGTGGGTTTGGTAGGGTAACCTAGGTTGACTTGGGTAGGGTTTTTTATTGTTTTTATTAATATAATATTTTTTTTCAATTTTATTCTTCAATATTGGATTGATTAAGCAAAGGCCTTTATAATTTATTTTTATTTTTCTTCTATATGATTATCAAGGTTTTATGACCCATGTCGTAGATTTGACAGTTTAACCTGGGTCAATTCAATATATTGCAGTCTCAATATCTAAAAAAAAAAGTTCATCCAATATGTCATTATATCACTAATTAAAAATTATGTCATCTTATATATTTTAAGTTTATGATTAATTTATTTTATTAGAAAACATGTCAGCAACGATTGAATATTTCCTTTTTATGTTTAAAAAAATTGATATGACCCACAACACAACGCCACCTAATGATCTAATAGCTTATATGGGTGTGTGTGTGTATGAATTTATTTATTAAATTTTATGTTTTTGTGCAATTGATATGTCATAAATTTTGTGGTTTAATTTAAATACTTTTATTAGTGTATAATTTATTTGAGATTATATATATATATATATATATATATATATATATATATATATATATATATATAAAGTTGATCATGTTACTAAGATAACAAATGACTAAAAGTAGTGCTAATAATATTAATGCATTGATTACCCCAGTAACTCTGTTGTTTTAGTCTCCCAGTTGACTAACTTGATTTATACATATGCTCTACATCGAAAACAAATATAAAAAATTAAGTGGAGTGAACTTAAATAGGAAGCATAGCGGAGCAAATTCTTTCGAAGACCTTAATGGTAGTGGTGGCAGTAAAAAGTGGTTCAAAGAAACTTATTACTTGGTGGACAAAAATAGATAATGGTGGGTTGATACTAGAGCCATTTATTATATATGTTCTGACAAGAATATTTTTTCAAAGTGTATTGCAATTGCTGATAGAGAATTCTTGTTCATAGGTAACTTTTTAGTGTGCAAAATCCTTGCTCATGGAAAGGTGGTGCTAAGAGATGACATAAGGGAAGAGTTGACTCTAAAATTGTGATTCATGCTTCTGATATGCAAAAGAATCTAGTTTATAACTCTTTGTTGAGAAACAATGGGTTAAGCATGGTTTTGAGTCTGATAAATTTTTTCTTGACAAGAGTGGGATGTGTTGTGGACAAGTGATATTTATGTAATGAGCTATTTAAGCTCAACGTTATGACTATTATACTAAAAAACAAGATTAATCAAGCTTTTTCCACTATTTATTTGGTTAAGTCTTCTGATTTATGGCATGATAGATTTGTTCATGTTAATTACAGACTATTGAAAAGAACTAGTAATTTGGATTTACTCTTGAAATCTCATGTTGATCAAAATAAGAAAAGTAAAATTTATGTGGAATCCAAATTGACTAAGTCACCTTCCTATTCCATAAACAAAAGTAATGAGCCTTTAGATTTAATTCACATTGATATTTGTGATTCAAAGTTTTTGCAAACTAGAGATGAAAAAAAATTTATTATATTTATTAATAATTGTACAAGATATTATTCTATTTATCTACTATGAAGCAAAGGACAAGGCTTTAAAAATGTTCAAACATTTTAAAATCGATGTTAAAAATCAACTAAATTAAAAGATCAAGTGATAAGAAGCGATAAATGTGAGGAATGTGATTTGCTTTTTGATAAATTTTGTTTTGAGCATGGTATAACCCATCAAACCACGACTTCTTATTCACCATAATAGAATGACATTGCTTAATGCAATAACCTAACACTGAAAGAAATGATGAATGTTATGTTAATAAATTCAGGATTACATCAAAACCTAGGGGGTATTTTTTCCAACAAATTAGATTCTAAATAAAATGCCTTACAAGATATTGGATAAGACACCATATATATGAGTTATACTTGAAGGGTATAGTGATGCTAAGTAGATATTAGATACCAAAAGACTTAAAATCCATAAATGGATTTAACTTTACTATTAGAGGAGTTGTAGTCTCTTAGAAATCTTAAACAAACTTGCATAGCTAGATACTCTATGAAGTCTTAGTTTATAGCTTTAGAAAAAGTTAGAGAGAAAATAGAGCGGCTTTGAAAATTTTTAGAAGATATTCTAAGTTGGTTGGAACCCATGTCAGCTACAATGTGATAGCTTATTTGCAATTAGTAAAGCATAAAAAATATGTATAATGGTAAGTCTCGACACATTTGTCAAAAACACAACATTATAAAATAATTGCTCGCAAATGGAAATATTTTTATTGGTTATATGAAGTCAAAGAATAATGTTATAAATCCGCTTACAAAAGGCTTAACAATAGAGCAAGTTGATAAATCATCAAGGGAGATGGGAGTAAAGCCTGTATTCAAAAGAATTACCATGTTAGGAACCCAACCTAGTTGAATGGAGATTTCAAAATCTAAGTTCAAATAGACAATTAAATCATATGTTAATTCAGTATTGGCACTCTTACCCCATTCCTATGATGAAAAGTACTACCTAAAACCAATATAAGCTAAGCTTTTAATAATTCTTATTACTTGGGAAATTGAAGTGGGGTATTACAGTCTACTCTTAAGAAGAAGAGTCTGTGAGTGCAAAACAAGGTCACTTCTACAAGAAATGAAAAGGCTAAGTTCTCTAGAGCACTATAAAAAACCATGATGTGTTTGGGGCAAAAATAAACACAACTATGAGAACCAAGTTTGTTAGAATAGAAAATGTGTGATCTCTATTATCTGGGTTCGCACAACAAGCTGAATAGTTTAAGACATCATATTCACCGATTAGCCAAGTGAATCTGATAGTTTTCATTAAAGAAGACTTTGGGCTAAAAGCTACCTCTCTTGAAGCATAGGCTTTTCATTGTCATTGTCTTCCTTCATCTACTTTGGATTTTATCCAGAGAAACCCAATAGTTTCTCACCAAAACTTTCTTTTACAGGTTGATTTTACACAATTTTGAAACTATTTTCCTCTGAATGCACATTCCATTCATAGAAACAAATACAAACATCTAAAAGCTTCATAAAATAATCATTGCAGAGCCAAAAATATTGATAAACTAGATCATCAGAGAACTCTTCCCTAGTTCGACTACACAATGTCTACAATTAGTTAATGTTCCTTTTTTTTTTTAAAAAAAAAGAGATTGTATCAGCGTCAAGTGGAGGATGGAACCTATCAAACATTTTCTGCAATGTTCATTATGACAGTCGTTTGTTGCCATGACAATGATAAGTGAACTTGGCACTCACAAAACAGAAGGAGAGTCAAATTAAGAACTATTTCAGCCTAATAGTTTTTGTTAGGTGAAGCTCCAAGATATGACTTACATTATTCTCTAACACATTCTCTTAAGAGAAAGCCCTCTAAGTTGCATAGACTCACACTACCTAGTGCTATTAATTAGATATTAATTAGAAGAGATAATAAGGGAGTGATGCGATTTGAATTCGTGATCGTATGGTCTTCAAGGCTATGATACTATGTCAAAGAACTATCTCAACCTAAAAATTTGAGCTATTAAGTAAGGTCCCAAGAATTGTTTTAAATTACTCTTTAACATACTCCTTCAAGTAAAAATCTTTTGGGCTTTAAACTTGAACGAGCTCATGCTACCTTATGCTTAATTTTTTTAATTAGAATACGAATAATAAGATTTAAACTTGTGACCACATAATCAACAAGATTCTAAAACCATATAAAAAAGTCTTCTCAATTTAAAAGATAATGTTACTTTAAGGAACTTTATTCCTTGTTTTTAACATCAGAGTCTCACATTGCAGCTAATAACTCAACTAGTCTTATTATTGATGGCTCTGCAAATATTTCTACTCGTCAGCAAACTGCAAACACACCTACAGGCCATGGAGTTTTCGAGGGAGGGGGCGTGGTAGCTATCATTGTTCTAGTAACTTCACCTCTTATCTCACTGGACGAAGACAGTTCAATCGGGAACCCCTTTATTGTCAAGTTTGTGACAAACCTGGCTACACTGCCAAGAAATGTTACCTCAGCTTTGATGTTATCTATGCCAATTAGATTATAAATAATTTATACTATTCTCTTATTCTCTATTGAGTAAAAATAAATCGTATTCATAATTTCAAAATGACATGTTTACAAGTATTGATTCAAGGCCAGCATGAAGAGTAAACTATAGAAAAGGACAAAAAAAACTCATCTGTTCTCATACCTGATTATTACTTTCTGTATCTACCACAACCACTACTACTGGAACCTTTTGAACGCTCGGACATACAAGCATCTACTGATGCTAATATTTGAGAATCAAATTTATGCCCTTTCAAGGAGGCCCTGACCTTCCTAACCACTTGTTGCTTTATCACCTTACGCTCCATCATTGACAGATCCTTGCATTTGTCCATGCCTTCGAGAAATCTGACAATTGTTTCGCCAGATCCCCCGGTGACCTTTTCCAATCTTACAAGCTTCTCCACCACCTGTGATGACAGCATTTTCTCTAAGCAGGATTTATTTCCTAGCTCAACAAGATCCAAAATGCAATGAACATTCACTTCTCGTGTGTTTATTGATTTTCTGTCTAATGATTCAACCATCCTATCCACTAGACCTGTTTTAAAGATCTTATGCAATACAAGGATCCCACCATTTCCATAAAGCATTTGGTGCAGTGCTGTATAGCCTGAATCCTGCAGCTCCGCAACATTGCATTGCATCATCTTAACTAGCTCGGGGATAATTTCATGGTCTAGAAATTTCGTAATGCAAGGTTCTCCACCAGACAAAGCTAGCTTCATCAGTAAGAAGGCAGATTCAGATCTCAGTGAGTTCTGTTCTGAGTTCCTACTTTGCAGAAGTTCTGATAGCCTTTTGACTAGGGGACTTTGTAAAATCATTTCTCTGATTGTAGAATCTACTGCCTTCTCAATAATTGGTATGAGATCTTGCATTGCCTGCAATATCTGCTTTACATTCCCATCTGATAGCTTATAAATGAGATCTTCAAAAGATTGTGTCTTTGACGTCTGAGGAACAGTTTGATCTGACAGAACAAAAGTTTCTAGACGAAGCCTAACTTGCCATGGCAGAAGATTTAGATTAGATGGATGAAGAGAACCACTTCCAGGATTGCGAGCAACCTCGTAAAATCCCTTCAGTGTGACAATAGCATGGTGTTGTAGAACTTCAGATCCATTCTCAAGAAGTTTAATAAGTTTTTTCTCGATCCCAGAAGCGAACATTCTCTCAACAGCATTCGACTTTCCAGCTTTGGTCAAAGAGTTCAACACTGTAAACATGCTCTCATGCAATATCTCAGCACTAGGGGAGAGCAAATCAGCTAGCTGGTTAAAGGGAATGCTCTCGAGCACCTTATCAACTGTCTCAAGGCTTCCAAATTCCGCGAGCTTTGCAAGGACGATTAATACATGGATTTGAGTTATGGGGTCCTCCTCACATTCCTGCAGTGTTGTTGCCAGCTTATTGATTGCGCCAGTAGTCTCAAGGGAAGGAAAATAATTGCAGTAATCACTCGTACTGAATATATTTGTGATGGCTTCTGTAGTCACTGCAATGAGACTCAAAGAATCAGTTGAGATCAAGTCTGCAATCCTAGGGCCTAGTATTCCACTAAACCTTTCCCTGCTAACTTCGAGCTCAGACATGGATTTGCTAGCCATTAAAGCTTGGATGAGTGCTTCTAAGGTAGTTACCACCTGCTTTTCTTCCAAGACATTAAACAAAAACTCCGTCCTTTCTTCAGCAATCCTTTTGACGTTTTCTTTTCCAAAAATAAGCAGCCAAGGACAAATAATAGCAGTCTCTTCCGGTGAATATTCATTTAGTAGTATCCCAGTAGAGTCATCTGCCTTGCTATCTAGATACAAAGAAACCATGTCGTGAACTAGGTACATGGGATCCATCTCCGTTTTAATCAGCAAAGAACCTTCAACAAGCTTGCAGACAATAAGAGGGAACAATATCTCCTCCCCAAGAACAGACCAAACAGCCTCTAGACAAGCTTCCGGTACAGGTGCTGCCCATGAAAGGGAAGCTAGAGCTATGAAGAGCCTTTTAGAATCTCTAGGCATAGCTTCCAGACTGAACTCAAACGACCCAAAAATAGTTAAGGTGCTCTCAGCTTCCTTTTCATTTACATATGAGACAGGACCAGGTGCACGTGTGGCAAAGGTTGATAAGTTTGTGATGGCCTTTTCCCACTTCTCAGCTCTTACTTCTTTCCTAAGAGCTTTACCCATAACAGCAACTGTCAGAGGGTGGTGGCCACAGCGTTCAAGCAAGGTCTCTGCTACGCCCTGCCAAATAAAGAAGAAAAAATAAAAAGAAAGATCCAAGAATTTATGAATGAAATCAGCAACGTGACACCACTTTTTATGCCTAGTTAATTTCTACTTGGATGTTGCATATAACTTATATGCCAACACAAGGATGCAGTCCATATATGTATGTGTGTGCGTGTCAAAAATCTTTTAGCAGAAATCAATGAGGCTCACAGCTACATTAGCATCACTCAAAATGAGAATTGTAGAAGTTCGATAGTAATGCACTTGAAAATTTGCACAGATACAAAGTTGTCT
>Ga0307515_10019886_pt1 | contig 12034 bp, 15 predicted proteins | sample 17_EM_MG_FD_194513 | JGI IMG/M metagenome (GOLD analysis project Ga0307515, IMG submission 194513) | Populus trichocarpa ectomycorrhiza microbial communities from riparian zone in the Pacific Northwest, United States - 17_EM | ecosystem: Host-associated > Plants > Roots > Unclassified | place...
GTCGTAGGGCACGCTGGTGATGCCGGCGTCCTTGAGGATCAGCTCCGACTCGCGTGGCGTCAGGTAGGACGCCCGGTGCGCGCCGGTCGAGCGAGCCGGGTAGAACAGCGAGACCATCAGCTCCCGGAACGGGACCTCGGGCACCCACGGGTCGGCCCGGGAGGTGTCCTTCAGGTAGAGGGACGTGGTGCCGACCGGGTGGGAGCCGGTCGGCGCGGGCAGCGCCGGCACCTCCTCGGTCGCGAACGCCATCGGGGCCAGCGCGACGAGGGTGGCCGTCACCCCCATCGCGGCGGCGGCGCCGATCACGCGTCTGCTCACGGTCATGTCGTCTCCCTTTGCTCGGTGGTTCGGGTGACGACGCTAGGGAACGCCGGATAGGAGTGCGTCCATCCGGTGGGTGATCTTCGCCGGGCCCTCATCCCAGGGGTCTACATCCGTGGGCCGATGCCGCCGCGACTGTCGTCCAGTCGGCGAAAGCCTGCCTCCGCCACCGTCAGCCAGCGGTCGACGTCCGCCGCGTCGTGGTGGCGGATCGACCAGTCGACCTGGCGCAGGCTGATGTGCGCCCAGTAGGAGCGCAACTGCTGCGGCGCGACCCGGGCGAGCCGGTCGTCGAGCCGCCCGGCCAGGTGCGGAGCGCTGCCGGCCAGGCCGAACTTGAGCACGACCAGGTCGAAGTGCCGGTCGCCGCGGGCCGCTCCGTCCCAGTCGACGACGCCGGTGATCCGGGCGCCGTCGACCAGGACGTTGCCCGGGTGCAAGTCCATGTGCACCAGATCGTCGCCGGTCATCGTGCCGGCGGTCGCGTGGATCCGCTCCAGCAGCCGGGCGGTGCGGGGGCTGTAGGTGGCGAGCGGCTCGTGCAGGCAGAAGCCGGGCCCGTCCGTGCTCAGGTACAGCTCCACCGTGGGCACCGAGGGGTGTCCGGCGAGCAGGCCGGCGAAGCGGTCGTTGAGGCCCGCCATCTGGTCGATCAGGTCCGCGTCGATCACCTTGGGCGGGCTGCCGGGCAGGCGCTGCTGCACGACCGCCGTACTGCCGTCGACGTCGGCCACCAGTTCGTAGCGCGGCGCCGGCACCCCGGCCGCGCGGACGAGTTCGAGCAGCTCGGCCGCCCGCGCCGAGCCGGAGTTGAGCACCGAGCGGCGCCCGTCGGGCCAGCGCACATAGGCGGCGCCGATCTCGCCGCCGGGGCACGGGCCCTCGACGGTGAGGTGCACGTCGTACAACTCGGCGAGGCGCTCGGCGACCCGGACGGCGTCGAAGCGGGCGAAGTGGGGCCAGGGCTGCGTCACGAACACACCAGCGCGAGCCCGAACGGCAAGTAGCAGAAGAACAACGACGCCAGCAGTACCGCCCCGGCGCCGCGTACGACGTTGGTGAGCGGGTGCCGGTTGCGCCAGGTCCACGGCAGCAACTGCTCGACGAGGACGAGCAGCAGCCAGACGAAAGCGAGGGCCAGCAGCCCGAGTTCCAGCTCACCCGCGGCGAACGGTCCGCCGTCGCCGGTGCTGTTCGGGCAGTCGCGCGAGTCGTGCACGCTCAGGAACCGTATCCAATGGTGGGTGTGCTCGAGCCAGGCATAGGCCAGCACCCACAGCACCCCACCGCCGAGAAGCACCCACAGCCCACTCAAGGGCGAAGGCCGCCCGGCGCGTTGACTCACCGCGCCGACACTAGGTGATCTAGTCGACCGGCAGACGCGAACACCGCAGCCGCGAGCGCCGCCCGCTGCGGGTCACGCTCCACGCTGATCAGCCGCGCCTGCGGGTGCGCGGCGCTGGCCAGCCACGCCAGGCCCACCCCGCACCCGGTGCCGGTCTCCCCGATCACGCCGGCGCCGACCCCGCCGGCCAGCACCTGCAGCAGCCGGCCCTGCTCGGGCAGGCACGAAAAGCCGAAGCCGGCCTCGCGCGCCACCCGCACCGCGGCCGCGACCGGTGGCGGCAGCCCGGCCAGGTCCGAATAGGAATCCGTTCCCCCGCGTGTCATCGGCCGACCTTATCGATCCGCCGATCCGGCGCGGCGCACCACCCGCAGCAGATACTCCTTGCGGTCCAGCGGGTTGTTGTCGGCCCGCGCCCGGGTGGGCGCCGGGCCGCGCACCGGTTCGTAGCGGTCGAACCCGCTCTCCAGCACACCCTCGCCGCGGGTCAACGCGGGCAGCGCCTGCTGCAACTCGTGCACCCTGGCCGCAGGGATGTCGCCGTGCACCGCGCTCGGCGTGGTGTCGAGCGGGATCGCGCGCAGCGACGCCAGCACCGGCAGCACGGCGCCGAGCGTGTCGGCCGGCAACTCCAGCGTGAACCGGTGGATCGGCTCGTGCACCGCGGTGCCCGCCCGCTCCAGCGCGTCCATCAGCACCAGCGGGGTGAGATTGCGGAAGTCGCCCGCCGTACTAGACATGCTCTTGTCGAAAGTGCCATGCGAGTGACTCTGCCGCGCCCAGTAACCCGAGCGGGTCATCGTCACCGTCAGGTCGGTGACCTGCCAGCCGCACAGGCCCTGGCGCAGCGTGTCGTGCACCGACTCCTCGACCGCCTTGAAGAACGCCGGCGGCATCGACCCGAGCTCGACGCCGAGACCGAACCGCACGCCGCTGCCGAGCGGGGCCGGGTCGACCCGCAGCCCGATCGTGGCCAGGAACGGATTCGGCGCCACCGCGATCACCTCCTGCGCGCGGCCGCTGCCGGCCGGGCGTTCGATGCAGATGGTCGTGGTCTCGCGGAAGGTCACCGCCAGGCCGTACTCGGCGGCCAGGGTGGCCTCGATGACCTCCTTCTGCACCTCGCCATAGAGCGAGACAAAGACCTCTTGGCGTACGTCGTCCTGGCGCAGATCGATCAGGGGGTCCTGCTCGGCCAGCTGGGTCAGGGCCGCGTGCAGGGCGCCGCGTTCGCCGGGGCGGTGCGCCACCACGACGGTCTCCAGGCTGGGCGGGGCGAACTGTGCCCCGGCGCCGCCGTGCGGTATGCCGAGCGGGTCGCCGATCCGTACCCCGCTCAGGCCCCAGATCTTGGCGATCCGGCCCGCCGACACCGTGGGGCCGCGGCGCAGGCCGCCGTCGGCGAAAACCTCGATCGCCGTCACCTTCTCGTCGGCGATCTTCTCCCGTACGTGCAGCGTTCCCGCGAACACCCGCGCGTACGCGACCTTCTCCCCCGCCGGGCCGCGTTCCACCTTGAACACCGTGCCGGACAGCGGGGCGGCGCCGTCCTGCCCGGCGGCCGGCAGCAGGTCGGCGACGGCCCGGCTGAGCTCGGCCACCCCGGCACCGGTGATCGCCGAGCCGAGGTAGACCGGGTGCACCTGGGCGCGGGCGGTCTGCACGGCCAGCGTCTTGTGCAGCCTCGCGGGGTCGATCGCCGCGCCGTCGAGGACGTCGGCGAGCAGGTCGTCGTCGTGGTCGGCGAGGACGTCCGCGCGCGGCGGGCCGGCCACGAACCGGGCGTGTTTGCCGCCGAGGCCGGTGACGGTGCCCATCGCGACGATCGGGCAGCCGAGCCGGTCACGGATCTCGGCCAGCAGGGCGTCGTCGCGGGCGCCCGTCCGGTCGATCTTGTTGACGAACAGGATCGTCGGGATGCGCAGCCGGCGCAGCGTACGCATCAGGATCCGGGTCTGTGCCTGCACGCCCTCGACCGCCGAGACGACCAGGACGGCCCCGTCGAGCACGCCGAGCACGCGCTCCACCTCGGCGATAAAGTCGGGGTGCCCGGGGGTGTCGATCAGGTTGACCGTCGTATCGCCGATCGGGAACGACACCACGGCCGATTTGATGGTGATGCCGCGACGGCGTTCCAGCTCGAGCGAGTCGGTCTGAGTGTTGCCGGCGTCGACGCTGCCGACCTCGTCGATGACCCCCGCGGTGTGCAGGAGCCGCTCGGTCAGGCTGGTCTTACCGGCGTCGATGTGCGCGAGAATGCCGAGATTGAGCAGAGCCACGGGCTGTCGAGTCCTTCAGGTAGATGAACATTCCCTGGGTGGAACTCGACGCGGCTCGCATGTCCCGGTTTCCCCTGCCCTCGGCTCTGTGGTCGGGCAACAGCCTGCCCCGCCCGCCAAGTCCGGGCAACCGAATTTCGGCCCCTGGCGACCGGTTAACCGGCGCGGCGGGCGGCCTCCCGGCGGCCCCGCTTGCCGAGCGGCACCTCGGACAGGTCGACGGTCTGCGAGCTGAGCTGCTTGTACCCGATCCCGCGGCCGGTCAGCCAGGCCACCGCGGCGGCCTCGGCCCGCGCCGTCGCCGCCGGGATGTCCGCCGCCCGCGGCACCTCGTCGCTGAACCGGAAGGTGAAGAACGGCCGGGCCGCGACGTCATAGCTCAGGTGCCCCTCCGGCGTGTACCGGGCGTCCATGACGTCGTGCTCGGCCGCCTCGGCGAGCAGCTCGGCGCGCTGCCCGGCGCTCAACTGGTCGAACGATCCACGGACGGTGACACGAACGGTACGGGTGCTCATGACCGCCGACCCTAGCCACACCGATCCGGTGCCCTCCACCGATTTGCCGCCCGCCCGGGCATCCGTGGCACCCTGACCGGGTGCAGACTCTCCCGGAGAAGACCCTGGCGGCGATCGGCCGGATGACCGTGGCCGCCACCGAGCTGGAATACCTGCTCGCCTGGATCGGCGCCGACCGCGCCGGCGGCGACGCCGCCGCGGTGTTCGCCGTGCCGGGCGAGCCGCTGCGCGCGGCCCGCGGCTCGGTCGAGTTCGCCGCCCCAGCCCAGCGCGCCGACTTCATCACCTACGTGGAGGCGGTCGGCACCCAGCTCGCGCTGAGCCAGGCCGCCCTGCGCCGGCTGTGGCAGGACGACACCGTGCCCGACCCCGCACGCTTCGACGAGATCGCAGCCCGCCTGCTGCGAGTCCGAGACGGCCTGCAGAGCCTGGTCGAGGAGCAACTCAACACCGACCGGGTGGCGCAACCCGTGGCGCGCCACGCCCGGTCCTGATGGCCGAGATCGGTGTTGACCGGCTCGTGCTGGTCCGCCACGCGATGCCGCACATCGTGCCCGCGGTCGCGAGCGAACGGTGGGAGCTCGGCGCCGAAGGACGCGCGGCGGCGCGAGCCCTGCGCCCGCTGATCGAGCAGCCGGCCTACCTGGTGGCCAGCGACGAGCCCAAGGCCCTGCAGACGTTGCAGGAGCTGTCCGGCCACCCACAGGTGCCGACGGATCCCGGTTTCGCCGAGGTCCGCCGCCCGCACGTGGCCGACGGCGACACCTACCGGGCGCTGGCCCGCACCTATCTGGACGGCGCGGAACATGACGGCTGGGAGCCGCACGCGCAGGTCGCCGGGCGCTTCGCCGCGGCCGTGGCCCGGCACGCGACGGCGGCAGCCGGCAGCACCCTGGTGATCGGCACGCACGGCCTGGCGCCGACCGTCTGGCTGGCCGGCCTGCTGCGGCTGCACCCCAGCAGCGCCCAGTTCTGGCAGTCCCTGCGCTTCCCCGACATCATCGACGTGGACCTGATCGGCAGGACGGTCACTCCACGCAGAACTCGTTGCCCTCCGGGTCACGCATCATGACCAGTTCACCCTGGTCGTGGGCGACGGTCGCGCCGAGGCCTTCAAGGCGTTTCACCTCGGCCGGCACACCCGCCAGGGCGCGCAGATCGAAGTGCATCCGCAGCTTCGCCGTCTTGTCCTCCGGCACCCGTTGGAACCACAGACTGGGCCCGCCCCAGCCCGGCGCCTCCACGAAGGCCTTGGCGGACGTGGAGTCCTCGTCCAACTCCCCACCGAGCGCGGCCGCCCAGAACCGGGCCACCACGAGCGCGTCGCGGCAATCGAAGGTCACACTCTTGACGTAGCTCACGCGACACCTCCGGCGGCCATTGTCGCCACGCCCGGCCCGCCCGTCGAACGAAATACGCCCGGGCGGACGTGGTGATCGACGGGGTGAGCATCCGGGTCATCGTCGAGCCGGGCGGGCAGGGCATCATCACCGCGTTCCCGGTCGGCTTCGAGGACCCGGCCAGCCTGCTCCAGTTCGTCCGCCCGCAGACCGGCGGTGAAGAAGAACAGGACCAGTAGACTCGCGACACGCGAGACATCTCTGGCTGGAGATCACGATGAACTCGGGGACCACCAGCGTGCAACTCGACCAACCAGGGCTGGTGATCGTCGGTGCCTGTGTCGGGTTCTGGCTCCTGCTGGTTCTGCTCGGTATGGGCCCGATGCGGGCGTTCGGCCTGACGACGGCGATCATTGCGCTAGGCGTCGACGCATTCCTGGTGGGCATGGCAGTGGGCCTGGTCCCGGACGACGGGTCCTCGGTGAGCGAGCGATGGACCTACGGGCTCGCGTGCGTCTTCCTCGTCTGGATGGGCATGGCGACATTCCGCGAGGACTGACCAGCGCGTCGAGTCAACCGGCAGGCCCACTGCACCTTGAACCGCTCAGCTCACCGGTAGAAGTTCCAGACCTGGTTGTCCCAGCCGTTGCAACCCCAGATCTGGACCACGGTGCCGTTGTGGGTAGGGGAGCTGATGTCCTGGTCGAGGCACCGGTAGGAGTCCCACCACCCTAGCTTGATCTGGCCTGTGTTCAGTACACGCGACCACCATTGGTTGGGTTGGTTGCGGCAGTCCCAGAGTTGGACGCGGGTGCCGTCATGTATGGGTGAACTGATGTCGGCATCCAAACATTTGTTGGGATCCAGCGCGTTGCGGATCATGGCTCCGTCCCAAAACCAGAGCTGATTGCTCATCCCATTGCAGTTCCAGATTTGAACCCTGGTTCCATTGTGGAGGGGGGAGCTGAGATCCGCGTCGAGGCACTTGAAGCCATGACCGTTGGCAATCAGGGCAACGGGGTTCGCCGCGCGGGCTGGCAGCGCAGTGAACAGCGTGAGAACGATGCCGGCGATGATTCCGGCCAAGATCCGGATCTTGGCAGTACGGGTTGCAATTCTCATTCTCAATTCCTTTCCGGTTGACGTACGTCCACAGTCGGGTCTGGCAATGACTCTTCCGGGGCGGTGCACCGGGCTGGGAAATCCCATACAATTCCATCGGCGAACATCAACTCGGAGAATGATCTATGGCCGCTGTGATTCCGGACCCGGCTCAGGCTCACACCCTCGATCAGCTCACCGAGGGGCTGCGGTCGCTGAAGATCTGGGCCGGTGACCCGTCCTACGAGTGGATCACCGGCCGGATCAACGACGCGTGGACGGCCGCCGGTCGCCCGGCCGGTGAGCTGACGAAAAGGCCGACGGTGGTGGACTGTTTCAAACCCGGTCGGCGACGGTTGAACACCGACCTCGTGATCGCCGTGGTGCAGGCCCTGCACCCGGACGTGGGATACGTGACCCAATGGCGCCAGGCGTTACGGGTGATCGGCGGGGAAACCAGGGCGGCGGCGCAGGTCCGGGTCCAGGACCGGCTGCCGCCCGATCTGGTCCAGTTCACCGGCCGCACCGCGGAACTGGACCAGCTCCGCCACGCCTTGCACCGCGGCACGGTCAATGGCGGCGCGGTGGTGATCTCCGCGATCGAGGGGATGGCCGGGGTCGGCAAAACCCAATTCGCCATCCACGCCGGGCACCTCCTCACCGGCGAGACGCCGTTCGAGCGGGTGCTGTTCGTCAACCTGCGCGGGTTCCATCCCGACCCGGCCCAGCCACCGGCCGATCCGGCCGCGGTCCTGGACGGGTTCCTGCGCCTGCTCGGTGTACCCGGCCAGCAGATCCCCCACGACGTGGACGCCCGCGCCGCGACCTACCGTGGCCTGCTCGCCGGCACCCGCACCCTGGTCGTGTTGGACAATGCCGCCGACGCCGACCAGGTCCGCCCGCTGCTCCCCGAAACCGCCGGCTGCCTCACCCTGGTCACCAGCCGGCGAAGCCTCACCGACATGCAGCCCGCGACACACCTGACGGTGGATGTGTTCACCCCCGACGAGGCCCTGAAATTTCTGACCCGGACCGGACCCCAGATACCGGTCGGCGATGATCCCGACGCTGCGGCCCGGATCGCGCGACGCTGCGGCTACCTGCCGCTCGCGCTCGGGCTGGTTGCCGGGCACATGCGGGCCAAACCCGACTGGACACTGACCGATCACGCCGACTGGCTCGACGAACGCCACCACGACCGGCGCCTGGACACCGGCGTCGAGCTCGCCCTCGACCTGTCCTACCAGCACCTGCCCGGCGACCGACGACGACTGCTGCGGCTACTGGCGTTGCACCCCGGGCAGGACTTCGACGCCTACGCCGCTACGGCCCTGGCCGACACCGACCTGGACACCACCCAAACGCACCTGGACCACCTGTGTGGCGACCACCTGCTCCAGCAGGGCAGCCCCGGCCGGTACACCTTCCACGACCTCGTCCGCGCCCACGCCACCACCCGCGCCCACGACGAAGACCGCCCACCCGACCGCCGCGCCGCCCTGAGCCGACTGTTCGACCACTACCTCAGCACAACCGCCACCGCCATGAACACCCTGCACCCCGCCGAAGCCCACCTTCGGCCCCAGCTCCCCCCGTCCGGCACCCCCGCCCCGGACCTCACCGACCCGGCCACCGCCCTGACCTGGCTCGAGGTCGAACGGCCCACTCTGGTCGCCGTCGTCGCCCACACGGCCACTCACGGGTGGCCCACCCACACCACACGACTCTCCCGCGCCCTGTTCCGCTACTTCACTGGCGGTCACAACACCGACGCTTTGACCGTGCACGGCCACGCCCGCGACGCCGCCCGCCACAGCGGCGACCCGACCGGACAAGCCCACGCGCTGACCGACCTCGGCACCACCCACTGGGGGCTGGGCCGGTACGAGCCCGCCGCTGAGCACTTCCAGCAGGCCCTGGATCTGTTCCGGCGGGTCGGCGACCCAGCTGGCGAGGCCCGCGCCTTGGGGAACCTCGGCGTCGCGGAGGAGCGGTTGGGCCGCTACCGGCCGGCCGCCGACCACTACGCGCAGGTCCTGACCCTGTGCCGGCAGACCGGCGACAGGACTGGCGAGGCCCGCACGCTAGCCAACCTCGGCGATGTCGAGGGGCGGTTGGGCCGCTACCGCCCGGCCGCCGACCACTACGCGCAGGTCCTGACCCTGTGCCGGGAGACCGGCGACGGGGATGTCGAAGCCCATGCGCTCAACGGCCTCGGCGAGGTCGAGGTGCGGTCGGGCCGGTACGGGCAGGCCGGCGACCATTTCCAACAGGCCCTGACCCTGTACCGACAGTCCGGCAACCACACCGGCGAAGCCAGCACGCTGGACAGCCTCGGCACTCTCCACATCCACCTCGGCCAGCCCGCTCAAGCCACCGGCCACTATCAGCAGGCCCTGACCATCGCCCGCGAGACCAGCAACCGGGGCCGCGAAGCCTGCGCGCTCAACGGCCTCGGCGAAGCCGCTGACGCCGCCGGCCGCCCCACCGACGCCCTCACCCACCACACCGCCGCCCACACCATCGCCGCCGACACCGGCGACCGCGACCAGCAGGCCCGCGCCCACACCGGCCTCGGCCACGCCCACCACGCCCTCGGCACCCCCACTCAGGCCCGTCACCACTACCAGCACGCCCTGAACCTCTATACCGACCTCGGCGTGCCCGAAGCCGACCAGATCCGCGCCCACCTCGCCGCCCTCGACAACACCAACCCCACACAGCGGTGACGTACACCTGCGGCCGCTGCGGGCGAGTTACCTTGGCCGCAGCCCAGCAGGAGTAGCTACCCGCGGTGGGCGCGCAGCGCCAGCACGTACGGCAGCGGCTCGTCGCGGGGTTCCTCGACACCGCTGATCACCAGACCGGCGGTGAGGACCGCGTTGAACAGGTCGGACAAGGGAACGTGCCGGACCCCGAGGCGCTGCCGGAGACCACCCGGCCGCCACCACGGCGCCGCCTCGTGCCAGCCGGCCACGCGGTAGGTCGGATGCACAATGCGCGCACCGTCCGGTCGGTTCTCCACACACGGACCGTTGAGGCACGGATGGACGCCGTACACAATCAGCAGGCCACCCGGCCGCAGGACCCGGGCGGCCTCCCGCAGCACGGCGGCGAAATCGTCGACGTCGGTGGATATCCACAACGCCAGCACCGTGGAAAAGACCCCGTCCGCGAACGGCAGGCGGGCCGCGTCGCCGTGCACGAGCGCGCCTGACCGGCCGGCGGCGACACCCAACTGGGTCCGCCGAGCGGTCAAGGCCCACCACGGTACGGCCGGTCGCGCGCACCACATCGAAGTAGAGCCCGGTGCCGCAGCCCAGATCGAGGCACCAGCCATCGCCGGGGCCGAGCAGCCGCGCCAACTCCGCCCGGTTCGACTCGGCCGCCGGCCCGTTGAAGCTGTCGTACCACTCGGCGAGCCCGTCATATCGCGCATTGACCGTCACGACTAGAGAATCTATGCGGGCGGCGACCAGATCCAGGTGTCGTTGAGCAGCGTGGCGGATTCCTCCGCGGCGTCCCAGCGGGCGCCGCCGAAGACCAGCATCCGCACACCCGCGGCCACGATCGTACGACCGGTGACATTGCCGTCGGGGGCAGCGGACACCACCTGCCACGACCCCGTAGTCGTGTCGAGCACCGCACCCTTCACGCCGAAGTACACCGCGTCAGTGGCGGTGCGAGCCCCCGCGCTAGGCGTATCCCCGGCCGGCGGGTTCGGCAGCCCCGACCAGACACCGCTCCCCGGGGCGACACTGCCGCCGTTCGGGTACACGCGCCCCCAGTTCCCGACTTCTCCACCGTCGGCGCCGCCCAGCGTCGGGTTGACCAACTGGTCCCCCGCCATGATCCACGGCCCGGTGGACAGCATCGCCGAGTCCGGCAGCCGCCGCCACGACCGCTTCGCCAGGTCCAGGACCGCGGCCCGGGCCACCGCCGGCTTCTCCGCGCCCGGATTGGGGACCAGCTCACGATCGAACAGCACCAGCTCGCTGCCGGTCCAGGCCATGGCGCGGTCGAAGCCGGCACCCAGCGGATCGGCCGGCAGCGGGGTCCACGCCGCCGACCGGGGATCGAAGAGGTAGTCCTTGCCGGGCCGGCTCTCGTCGGAGCCCAAAAATGCCACGAGCCGCTCACCGGCGGCGACCAGTCCATAGCCGGCCGCCGGGTCGAACGGCACCGGCGTGCGCGTCCAGGCGTCGCGGCCCACCTCGTACGCGAAAAGCTCTTGCCGTGTGCCCAGGAAATATGCGGACTTGCCGGCGACCACGCCCTGCGCGTCCAGCAACGGCACGGGTGAATCCGCGATCCGCCGCCAGCTGCCCGCGCCCGGATCGAAGGCGGCCCCGTCGGTGAGCGGTGTGGGGTCTGCGGCGCAGGACGCCGAGGGCGGGCAGGCCGGCGCGTCGCTACCACCGATGAGCAGGACCTCGCGTCCCGTCCACAATCCCAATGCCGCCGTGCGCGGACTCAGTGGAGTAGGCGGAACCTGCCACCAGTCGGTGCGCGGGGACTGCGGCCACGTCTCGACCACCGGCTCCGGTCCGCAAGCCGCCGCCCCGAGAACACCGCAGAACCCCAATGCCACCAGCACTACCCGAAAGAGCCGAGACCGATTGAACGCCATGCGCGGTTGGACCCCCGGCGACCGCGTTGAGTTCCCGGCCGGTCGCAGATCGCGCTCAGCCGGCCCCGCGCCGCGCCCGGTGATTGGCGAACTTCCGCGCGGCGAACGCATGCGCCTCGGCCAGGAAGGTCCGCACCGTGACCAGCGTCGCCGCACCCGGATTCACCACGCACACCCAATGCTGCGCGGCATAAGTCGGGTGCGGCAGCACCGTGTCCAGCGCCGCATAATCAAATACGCCGCCCGCGCCGAACCAGGCCGCGTAGGTCGCCTTGGTCAGCCCGATGTTGAGTCGATAGGTGCCGGGCCGGTCCAGCCGGGAGACGTTGTCGTAGTGGTCGCCCGTCACGATCGTCGCGAACGGAAGCTGCCGTTCGGCGGGCAGATCCCCGTCCGGGTCGTACAGGAAGAACGTGTCGCCGGAGCTCTCGGCGGTGCGGACACCGTCGAACGTCGCGCAGATGTACCGGCTCATCTCATGGTCGTCCATGCCTCAATTT
>Ga0307515_10019888_pt1 | contig 12033 bp, 12 predicted proteins | sample 17_EM_MG_FD_194513 | JGI IMG/M metagenome (GOLD analysis project Ga0307515, IMG submission 194513) | Populus trichocarpa ectomycorrhiza microbial communities from riparian zone in the Pacific Northwest, United States - 17_EM | ecosystem: Host-associated > Plants > Roots > Unclassified | place...
GGTGCTCCCAGGCTTGTCGTCGGCGCTCCAAGTTACTCTGAAGGCCGGCAGGAATGCCCTCCTATGGTCTGATACTCTCCTGAAAAACGGCTTCAGCATAACTGCAGCCCCTGCGAAGAGTGTAACAAACGTGTCGTTCTGATGATGCGTATACGTCACCACAAAGTAAAGGAGGTACGTATGCAACGCGACCCGTCGCCTGGGCGATGGGCAACGTGTAATTCTCCATCAGAGCGTACGAGGTTCCGTCAGAGCCGTCAGAGCCGTCCGGAACACCAGGGTGTTTGAGACGGAAATTAGGGTCGTTGCTGATGGTATTCCAGCTTGCAATATCGACTAATTTGGAATCAGTGTTTTACCTTTGATATATTGTATTTTTACCTTCCAGGGCGGTCAGTATTTCTGTTATGAACGCGATGATCCGCGCGATGCCTTGATTACCAAATATGCAACAACCAAACCTGTTGACCCTCCGTTGACGCTCATTTTCAGGATGCGCCAGGAACCATGTCACTGTTGTTTTTCCAGTAGAGGTTGCCAATATTTCATAAATGGATGTCTGCAACCAATTGGAACAAGAATTACCCAAGATACGAAACTGAAAATCATTCATACTCCTTTGACGCTCATTTTCAGGATAAGGCAGGGAGCATGTCGGTGGAGTTTTTCCCAGTAAAGGCTGCCAATATCTGATAAGTGGGTGTCTCTAACCAATCGGGACATAAATTACCCAAGATGCGAAGCTAACAATCGCTGACGCACCATTGGCGCTCATTCTCAAAATGCGGCAAGGAGAATGTCGCTGTAGTTTTCCCCAGTAAAGGCTGCAACTATCTGGTATATGGGTGTCTGCAACCAATCGGAACATAAATTACCCCAGACCCGAAGCTAAAAATTGTTGACACTCCATTAACGCTCATTCTCCGGATGCGGCAGGTAACATGTCACTGCAGTTATTCCAGTAAAGGCTGCCAACATCACATAAATGGGTGTCTTCAACCAGTCGGAACATTAATTACCCAAGATGCCAAGCGCGAAATTGTTGACGCTCCGTTGACGCTCATTCTCAGAATAGGGCGGTGGATGTGTTGCTGTCTCTTTGCCTAGAAAAGCTGCCAATACATCGGTTATGCATAACAGCAACCAAATCACTGTTGAATTACCGTACGTACAATACCACAAATCGTTGACGATCCGTTGACGCTCATTTTAATGCATTGTCCATTCAACATCTGCAGCAATTGATAATCGTTCTCTTCACGATTTGAACATAATGGTAGTCTTTCTGCCAGATTGAGACTTGGCCCTGTGGCAAAGCCAAGCGCAGTAACATTCTTGCACTGTTTGCTCTCACACAACTAAAATTTATATATCTTGCCAAAAGCTTTATTGCGCCTGCTATACATCTGTTCATCAACCGATATTTACAAGCTGCTGCTGACCATTCGCCCATGAGATATCTCTAACTAAAACTTTCGGTCAAGATACATACAGAAGCTGGTGAAACATTCACATAATCTGAGCTACATTTTCTTCACTCCCCTGTTCCTCCTCGTTTCGATTGCATTGACCATCCTCAAGACCTGTTCAGCCTGCCTCTTTGACCTCCGTGTAGGCCGAATCAATCCGGCAACATTTGGCGTGGCGCTCACATCCCACTGCTCTGGGTATTCTGAATCCTCGATGCTATTGTCTTTCTCTATATCAGATTCAATATCCGCTGCGCAATCATCTTCACCATCATTTGAATTATCTAAGTCCCCATTCCAGTTAAACAAATCTTCAGTGTCCGAAATGCTTTCAGGCGTGCTGTCCTCTTCACATTCGACTGCATGATGGTTGCTTCTTCGGATTCGGCGAATGTTCAATATCTGAGTTCGTCCTCCAGGGAGGTCCTTTGCAGACAAAGGTGGTGGCAAAGGAGATCTTTCTGACAATTTATATGCAGCCGCGCCATCATGATGGAAAAGAAACCAGGGCGCTTTGATGATTTCTTCCGTGTTCGAAATGTATCCCACGGCGGTCATCTGCTTGTTTTGAGCGCAAGATTCCTTCTGGGTAGCATATAGGTATTGGCTGCCCTGCCATATCTCCAAAAAGTCGTGAACCTTCGCCATTCTGTGCAATTTCCTTTCCTCCACCTCGTTCTTCATTTCCGAGTCGTTTTCTGTGTTTGTTGTACCCAATAATTGGTCAGCGCCTGCCAAAATCCTATTATTGGCTCCAGCAAACTGCCTTGCAACGACTTCTTTGCGAGGGGTCTCGACTGTTGTTTTTGACTGCCTCCAGCCTATAACATCCCGGCCATGGGAAAAACTAGCCTCCACGCGGACACCCTGTCGTATGATAGGGAATTTGTCGCGTGCCACAATCGAGATATCGACATACTTGGAGTGCGTTTCCTCTGGATGGCGCCACCACTCAGTGATGTCCGGTAATCAAAATGTACTGTCAATCTCCATTGGGTCGGAGTGGTAATCATTGAGATTTGGATGAATTTGCCCCCAGTTCTCCGATGCTTCAAGTGGCGAATTCAAATCGAGCCTAGCGGCGGTCAATAAGCGAGCTGCGCGATCGCTTCGCCCGGGTGTCGTTTCAGCCACATTGTTAGGCGTTAAGTATTCGTCATCATCGCTGGACAAATGATATGGATCAAAGGATGATTGACAGGATCCTGAAGCCGTTGCTGAGGAGATGAGATTGCTGCTTGGTAAGCTTTCGAGTTTATTTACCGGCACACATCGATGTTTCGCGCAGTATCCATTCTCCACATACTTCAGAAAGGCCTCTTGGTGTTGGGTTGTATAGGATGTCTCGTCCTCTGGATTACAATGCATTCCTTTGTCCCACTTTCCAAACAATCAGAGCTTCCAGAATGGATCGAGGATATGTGCAGTAATGACAATCATGCCAGTCGATGGAGTCACTTCAGTGAAATATTTGGACAGCTTGTGTCGAGCTAACTTCACCACGATGAACAAGTCTTCCTTCCATTGAGTCATCTTCTTGGCCACAGCTCTCATTACACCATCCGTGTGATTGAACATGTCATTGTACACTGCGATCACGTGATGCAATGTGACTGTATGCCTCTTCGACATCCACAGTGTCCAATATCGGAATGGCCTCAACACTTCCATGACATACTTCACAATGGTCCATCCATCATGAGTTGTGAAAAGTGGCCGGTAATCAGTTTATTTTGGATTTTGAAGCCACTCGGGTCTGAATTCCCATAATCAGCAGGTGCGGTCGAGCAACTCTTGGGTAGAGTTTCAACGGGTCTTCGCATCCATACTCCAAAGAACCGCGACGCTGACTTGGTCTTTTTGACAGTCAATGAAGTTGTTTCGATGACCAGGTGTCAGCATAATCAATACCGCAAGCATTCTCTGCTATATGAACGTCAGTTTCAGGACTTTCAAAATATCCTGAAATACACACCTTTTCAATTATCTTTGCTAAACCTGGTCACACCATATTGATTCTAGCATTGCCCTCTTTTCGAAGTGTTTGACTCGTCCCAATGCCTATGCTTTCATTCTCTCCAAATTCCTGATCACGCTCATGGGCTTCCCAAGACTTGGTCCAGCCTTTTACACCCAGACTGCTCATGAATGCACCTAAAGCCTGCTGTATGACGTGCGCCATGCACGGTATGTGGTTCCTCAATGCAGGCCCCTCCATTCCAGAGGCCTCATGTATTGATTGCAGCTCCCGTGTCATGGAGTAATTGGAGGAATTATCATTCGTAATTCCAAGCAAATGGCCATCGGTCAGCTCAAAACGATCAATCACGTTCTTCAAATGTACGGCTATCCTTGCTAGAGTATGTTGGCCCTTGACCTATCATCCTTTGTTAGCTTTCGAAAGGGGAAAAGATCAGGCGATCGACCTCATTGAAAGCGAGTTGAACTTTGCCCAATGCCCAATTGCGATCGATATAATGAGCGATGACCAACGTTAACGCTACTTTGTTTGTTGGTGTCCATCCATCCAAAACTAAACTAACTTTATTTTGTGATGGCCATTGCTTCTTAATTGCATCCACGGTCAGTGCATATTCCCTCCTGCAAATGTTGCTAAGAGTTCTAGTGGACGGCAGCACGAGATCATTGCGTAACGCCTTATATGACCATCGTAGCTCTAAATTTGACATAGCGTTCCATGGAATATGATCCGAAACAAATCCTGACATGAGGTAGCGATTCCACGTGTCTTGGTGCAATTTGGAAGTTTCAAAGTTCTTAGCTGCCAGTTGGGAACGTTTTGTCTGTCATTTCGGTCAATACGGATCAACATGGAAGTCAAATATGATTTTCCTCTGCGAACTTACTATTGTGATTCCTCGACTTCCCCGCCTCTTCAGGAGGGCTAAAGCAGTTTCATCGACTGTCGAAGTAGTCATTTCAGGAACCTCTGACTCTGTTAATTCGTTTAACTTTGCAATGTGAGCGTTGGCCAGCAAATGTTTCCCCATTGAGCTGGTCCCATGTTCTGATGGATGGTGAAGAACTTGACGACAAATGATACATATGATGCCAGGGCAGCCGGTCTTCTCAATTCCGCAGTGTAAATAGAATCACCACGAAGGCACATGTCCACAATTTTTCAAAGCAATGGGCCGCTTCGAACCTACATTCATTGATACCCACCAAGCATCGAAGATCATTTGGAAAGTAAGGTCGCTCAACTCACAGATAAAGACACATTCATTCTTGGAAGAGATCATAACCTCAAGCAATGAGGTATTTAAAGATTGTGAATCTGACATTGCGGTAGGAATTTGATTGCTGCATGATCCAACTCGAGAGGCTGCCAAAAGTTACGTAATACTAAAGAAGAATGCGGATTCTTATATCTTGACTAGAGCTAAAAGCAAAAAATAGTCAGATCTGTGAGACATTGCATGCATATTTGCGAAGTTGTATACAACAACATGTTGCAAAGACTGACTGAGTAAGACTCAATTCAGGAACAACACAATGCAGTTCATTGCTGTGTAGCTTATTGAGCTCCCACAAAAATTGTCGACTTTCCGTGGGCGCTGAATTGTAGGAGGCGGACACGATATCATCACTATCATTTTTTGCCATAAAGTTAGCCGATAAGTTGCATATGGGATAACGACGTTCCATAGTCCTTAGATTGTCCAAGATGCAAGACCAGCAATTGTTGACGCTCCGTTGACTCTCATTCTTCGGAGGTGGTAGCTGTATTGTCACTAGCATTGTTGCCCATGAAGCCAGCCGATAAACATATTGTGGCATCACGTCGTTCTATAGCCCTCAGAGTGTGCAAGATGCAAGACCAAAAATCATTGATGCTCCGTTGACCCTCATTTTTAGGAGGCGGTAGATGCCTTGTCACTAGCATTTATGCCCATAACGGTGGCCGATACATAGTTTATAGGTCACCGTCGACGCACAGCGCTTTGACTGTCCATCATGCAACACCAAAAATTGTTGACGCTGTGTAAACGTTCATTTTTAAGAGGTGGTAGCGATATCGTCTGTAGCATTATTACCCATAGACGCGGCCGATAATACAATTATGGATTGAAAGGGTTGCTTCACCCTTTGATTATCCAAGATACAAGACCAAAAATCGTTGACGCATCGTTGCCGCTCATTTCCAGGATGGGTCAACAAGTGTGTCACGATCATTTTTGCCTATAAAGACTGCCAATACACTCCCTTTGGAAGGATGTGACTATGCAGCCGGTTGTTTGCTGAAAATGTAAGAGGAAAAATCATTGACGCTCTGTTGACACTCAACTTAATAACATCGTAACAGTCAGTGGATGCTCAACAATTGTCTGCACAAATGCATACAGTGGTTATTGGCAGCCAATGAATCGTTTCTATATATAAACATTTGAATCCAAAAGCTTCCAAGTCTCCCAATTTCTGATCCACATCTTGATATGTTATCCGTGTGATAAATGACATTAGCCTATCATCTTCCATCGCTTTCGGCACACAATTAACCGCATATATATCCGTATACGAGTTTTTGATACATTTAGCCCGACTTCCTCACCTTTCCTCATCCGGCTCCATCTCCATGATTTCCATGACCTATCAAGAGCAAGTTTCGCAATCTCGACCATGTGCACCGGGTCTGTGCAGAGACTTCGGCAGTTGGCTGCATGATTGTATGCATCATAACAGTCGTCATTCATCCGGGCATGTGTCATGCATTGACCTCCTCACCTATGACTCGTATGACCTCCCTGACTTAAATATAGTTAGTGAGTTTCGTCTCCAATTCAGTTTAGGTTGACTGACTTAACACTAACCAGCAGGACGATATCACGTTCATTGGTCGTCAGTCAATACGAGTTGAATTCAAGAACATTAGCATGGACTATCCGACCCTTGCATATGCACAGACGAATTATCATGTCTCCCAATTTGGTCACTGAAATCAAGTATAAGCTGATACGTAGCAAAATAGGTTCATTTATTGCTTTTCGAAGTGATACATCATCCCAAATACCAATTTGCCTACTCATTCCTCCTGCAACGCAGGAGCCGTCACCATGTCTTCGTCGGAATCCGATTTCTATATGGTGATTACTTTGGGATGCTGGGTGCAGGGGTTATACCTTACGGGTTCGACATGTTTTGATATCTGAATCGCTGACGAATCTGTCGCTGGGGCAGGGGGCAGGGACGGAATGCGTTTGAGTGTCTTGGGTTTCCGTGAACCAAGCCTCATTTGACTACTCCCCGGTCAAGAAGTCACTTGCGGCATTTCCGATTTTCCGGGGATGATATCAAGTGTCTCTATTGGCTCACCACATGCTGTCGGCGCAGAACAGATTACATCCTCTTCCCTTTGCAATTGAACAACCGCCGGAACCTTCAATTCGGTTGTCCCGTACTTCTTATCTCTCTCAGGGAAGTTGTCGGCCGCGTCTCCGCAGCCTGGTTGCATCAATTCGTCAAGCTTTATCTGCTTCTGCCGAAAACGCTCCATGCGATGCTGAACTGTTTTACAGATTGTGCCCATCACCCAGCCGGGTTCATCATCTGCGCCATGCTTGCCCAGCTCAGGATTATCTTCATCATCATCCTCGTCTTCCACATCCTCCCCATTGTCGGAACTTGCAAGATCATTCAGACCATCTCCGATGGCGTTCAACTTCTCCTCAAATGTTGTTTCAGGCTTGGTGGTTGTCAATCCCGCGTTTTCAGCATTTCTCATTTCCTCCTGCGCCTGCTCAATTGCTGTCTCTGCGTCTTCAACTCGCTTTCTTGCCACAGCGATCTCTCTTTCGACAAAATTCTCGATGCATTCCTCCTTGGCTTCATATCTCTGGAAGTGTGTTTCCCGTCGTCTCGCCGCCGCAAGCTTCTTTTTGGATCGCCAGCTGCGCAAAGCTCCAAGAGATCGGACCCTTTCTGCTTGCAAGCCGCTCTTGCCTGCATTTGCATGATGACGTCGTCATATGGAACGCGGTGTCGATTTTCCGTATTTACCTGCCGGTAATGGCGAAAGGTTCTTTTTCAGAGCATTGACCATTGCATTTTGTGTTGACTTTGTTGATGGACGAGATGTTGGATGTTGCAAGATATGGACCACATAGAGGCAAGCTGCGTCTTTGATGTCGAGGTTGGTATGCTTCATCGACTTGAACAAAGCAAAATCTAAGTTTTGACCGTCACTAAATTGGGAATAGCAATGCTAACCGTACATCATTTAGCATCTGTTTCAAGTAAGATCCATGGGATTTTGTGAGACAAACATCAGCAGACGTTCATTCCGTCGAAGAATGTATGGTTTATATCTCACAAACCCGATATTTCGCCGGTCGTTCACCGTGATTGATCCCTGGAAACAAAGACACAACAACGCCCCGACTTGGTGCAAATCGCAGGACGGTTGGAAACCCATGCAACCAGCACCAATACGCAGCAGGATTCAACTTGGGTAGAATGTGCAACCTGGCTGTTACGCATGCTATTTTGACTTGAAACTAGCAATATATTCCTCAGGACTTCCCACTTCTTTTCGTTATCATCATCTCTTCACTTCCACTGCAGCAAATCATGGCTCCACAAACACCTCAGGAAGGTGAGCATGGAACAGAATCGAGCAGAACGACGGGCGCTTCTTCCAATATGCCACCCGTTGAGACCCAACTACAACGGAGACACAACATAGCTCACCACGACACAGCAAATACAGCCACCGAAAACATGACCCTGGATGCACAGTTAATAACTGTTTATAGAACCGGAAGCAGCAAGAAGAAGAAGCGGCATGCGATCGGATGTGAGTATACTCGAATCGAGGTATACGAATGTCAACTAATGATATAATGTGGAGCTGGTGTGCGTAGAGAGCTGTGTGGCCAATTTCTGGCCACCCATAATCGGAATCCTCCATGGTCGACGAAGGCATTTCTCCACACAATCCGCAATTTCGAACATCATGATGTTGTCAGCTCTGGGATTGTCGCGTACGAATTTAGTGATAAGAATCCCCGAGAGTGGACCAAAGAGGCTGCAACCACATTAGAGGATGCTACGGAAGAGTGTATGATAGAGGTACTAACCGAATCTGATATGTAGATGCAGCAACTAATTTCTTGTAGGTTTTCAACATGTCTGCAACTATGGCAAGGCAAAGAGGTCGGGTACAGCTAGAACAGTCTGACATGCGCCTTGCCATCAATATGGCCAAACTGGGCAAAGGAGGGTTTTCGCGCGCCGCAATAGAGGAAACGCAATTCCTAATCAAGCAACCTCGTGCCGAAGTTCCAGACGAGAGGAAGCGGGGAGTTGAGTCTCCTGGGCATTAGAATGTGAAGGCTGCGATGGAAAGACACCCGGCTATGCTTCGAGAAAATCAAACGGACGGCTGTCTCCCTTGCCGAAATGGCACAGCACAGAATCCCCAGACACGCTGGAGGCGCAAAGGCACAGGTGCAACTCCACCAGAGCGACTCAGACAGCCGACACCAGAACCGAGGTCACATTCGCCCGGAACGCCATCTGTGCCACCCGGTGATACTGTGGCAGCTCACATATCCGAAATCGACCGTGTGCCGCATGGATATGTGTATATCCATACTACTCTTCCCACCGCTCAATTTTTCAATCATGATGCAGATGCCAAGGATCGCAAGCGCGATAAAGATTTTTATCCAGATTTGCTGACTGATAAAGGAACATCCACTGGTTAGTACACTATCTGCCACGTGGTAATGCAGCTAACATCCATGTTGCAGACGACAGTGGCCTATTGAGCGAACCGGACAGTGAAGATGAGCATTGATTGAATGGAACGGGTTTTTGGAGTGTATTATTATCTACAATTAGTGGACCCTTTTAAGTGTATTTTAAAGGATATATTTATGTGTATTCTTCAAGAACAATGTAGTGATAAAGAAAGAATTACACGAAGACATTACAAAGGCTGCCAAAACACCGTTAATGATATATGACGCCAAATTAAATGATGACATATTGTTGATACACCAATCGCAAAATGTGTAACGGGGCTGGGTCGGGCGTAGGTGATATTGGTGACACAAATGTGATATCGGAAAACAAGACAAAGCGCTCGAGATTCGTTTCGAGGAAATCAAGACAAGACAAGAGTCGAAGCTGTTCCAAAGTCGTAACTTGCTTTGCTATACAAGAGAACGAGTAAAGAGAGAAGAAAAGGAAATCCTCCAACGCCCACAACACTCTCTTTATATACAATTCGTCTGTCACCCTCGAACCATTCCCCATGCTCCGATGTACCATCTGAATCTCATCCCATGATCTTACACACCACTTCGTTATTCCTTATCGTAACAACCACGCCACATCGTCCGACGTCGCAACACCTCGGACCACTTCTTTATCTTACTAAATTATACCGCCACCATCTCGCCGCTTTCTCCGCGTCTTCCAACGTCTCCGCCTTTCCGTAACACCATTCCTTCCACACCACCAATGCCTTTTTCCTATTTTCCCTAAGTATCTTCGTACCTTCCTGCGCCGTGACAGTATCCCCCCCTTAGGCTCGAGGTCCTCCGAGAGCATTCTCCAAAGGTCCGGGCTTCCCTGGGTATTGTTTGTGGAACTCCTCCAAGGCCTGCAATCCATCGACAAATTTTGCTGGCTCCCAAGTAAGAGAATCATAACCCGTCCATCGGATAAGGTACTGTAACTGGTTCCGATACACTCGGCTGTCCTCGACGCTCGATACTTGATACTCCTCCTCGCCTTCAACCTCCACGGGGGGTGGAGGGAGTACTACCTGACCCTCCAATGGATCTTCAGCAACGGGGTCCAAGAGTGAGACAGGTTGAACTCGGTGTATCCGGATTGACGTTGGTAAATCTAACTCATAAGCGTACGGGGATACTTGCTTATGTACCTGAAAAGGTCCCAGCCGCTTCCAATCCAACTTCCGAGTAGGGCGAATGGTTCTTACATTCCTTGCGTCCAGCCATACCTTGGATCCGACTTGAATATTCGGTGCCAGAACGCGTCCTCGGTTTGCGTTTTCTTCTTGTATCGCTTGACTGCGCTTCATCTCAACTCGTAGGTGTTCATGAATCTGTTGCATCGTCGCCTGAACTTGATCAGCCTGACAGCGTTGTTGATCCCGTTCCTGTGTAGGTTCTCCGGCAAAAGACATTCGTGGATCCATCCCCTGAACTGCAAAGAATGGGGTACACTTCGTTGACTCCGATGTCCCATTATTAGCAGCAAACTCAGCAAGGGGTAGCCACTGCACCCAAACATCCTGTTGGTAATTAACAGATACCCGGAGGTACTGTTCCATTGTTGCATTCATTCGTTCCGTTTGGCCATCTGTCTGTGGGTGAAACGCGGTAGACATTCGTCGATCTATCCCCAGCCTATTGCATATCTTCCCCCATAAAACCGAAGCGAACTGAGGCCCTCGATCCGAAACAATAGTCCTTGGTAGACCATGAAGACGTACAACCTCTCGAAGGAACAGCTTGGCCAATCCTACCGCATCTATCGTTGTATGGCACGGAATAAAATGGCGCATCTTCGAGAGGCTATCCACTACTACCCAAACTGCATCAAACCCCTCACACTCAGGTAACCCGACCACAAAATCCATCGAAATGTCTTCCCATGGCTTTTCTGGTACTGGTAATGGGCGAAGAACTCCAATCGTTGCATGTCTTGAGGTCCTTGATCGTTGACAGCTATGGCAGTTCCTTACGTACTGATCTACCTGTTTTCGCATATCCTTCCAATAATACTTCCTGTCCAGAAGGTCGAAGGTTTTTGCTCGTCCGGCATGTCCTGCCAACGCTGTATCATGATGTTCCTGTATTAACCGTAATCGTAATTGGTCTCCTTCAGGAACATACCGTTTTCCTCTATACCATATTTGTCCCTCCTTTTCTATGCACTCTGCTACTGTAATATCTCTCAAGCTACCTCCCTGTCTGATAGCCTCCAATATTTTCTTTGGTAGCGGATCATTCATATATGCTTGAGTGAAAAGATCGGTTATCGAAGGGACGTCTTGTTCGGGCATATCGTTGGCTGATATCCTTAATTGTTCCGGGAGATTATGCGGTTTTAAAACAACCTGCTCCATATTTTTTAATCTTTCATCCCCCCCCTCAGGGAGGTCTCCCGGCCTCCTCGTTAACGCATCTGCTTTCCCATTCGATTTCCCTGGTCGATAAACAATTTCATAATCAAAGCGTGTCAGGAATTCAGACCATCGTGCTTGTCGTCGGTTTGGGGGTTTCTTTGTCATAAAGTATTCGAGGTTCTTATGATCTGTTATTAACTGTAAGGGATATGCGGCGCCTTCGCATTCAGGTCTCCATTCTTCAAGTGCCTTGATAATCGCCATTAGCTCTTTATCATATATATCATAATTGCACTCAGCTGGGGAATGTTTCTTCGAATAATATGCGACAGGGTGTAGCACTCCCTCATCATCCCTCTGTGACAATACTCCTGCGGATACATAATCGGAAGCATCAGTTTCGATAATTATCTCCCTCTCATAATCGAAATGTCGAAGCGC
>Ga0307515_10019889_pt1 | contig 12033 bp, 4 predicted proteins | sample 17_EM_MG_FD_194513 | JGI IMG/M metagenome (GOLD analysis project Ga0307515, IMG submission 194513) | Populus trichocarpa ectomycorrhiza microbial communities from riparian zone in the Pacific Northwest, United States - 17_EM | ecosystem: Host-associated > Plants > Roots > Unclassified | place...
CTCTAAGAATGGATCAAGTTTGGATCTTGATCCAGATCCGATGGATTTGATGGATTTGGATTTGGATCTAGATCCAATCCATCCATCTCTTACACTGGGAAAGGTTTACCGTATTTCACGTGGTTCCTATATTCCCATAGATGTCTATCGCCTTTGTAGCAGTGTACCACGAGTGGCCAGTCAGAGATTCTTTGGAGGAGAGGACCTGGGTATTTTGCCAGTGGATGGATCGTAATACGGTAGATCGAAATAACTACGAACTTACATCTTTTTAGCTTCAATTAAACATAAATTTTCTCCGCAAGACTGTACTCACGTATACTACGACTGCGGAGACCGTATAGAATACTAAGTCATAGTATTCTAAGGATGCTGTACTGTCATATAACAGCTCCAAGACCTTCATTATACTAGTGGTGATATTTCCACTGATGTGATAAAAAAATCCTTTGGTGTTGGTCTGCGATGGAATAGGTTGTAGTGTCGTGGAGGTAAGTTAAGAGAAACTCAACGCCGTTGAAAAATAAAATAAAGTATTCATAGCTGCTAGCTTTTAATACAGGGTGGGGTATCGCATGCAAGTCCTTGCAGAAAAACATCTTATCAAGCCGTCGCATTATCTCCGAATCTAAACTCCAGCCCAATCTGCATGAGGTTGTGACGAGCAAGAACTGTCCCCTGGCCTCTCCGGACATCCAAATAAGCATGCTAGTTAACTGTTGCTGCCGGATCATTGTCATTCCAAAATGTAAAGCCCATTCGGCAAGGTTGTACACCGTCTCGGCGCATCCAGCTAAAAGCGCGTGTTAATCACGCTAACCAAAATGCGTACATTTGTACCCAAAAGTAGGTGAAAATGCCGTGCTTATTACCGGGGTGCAGCTAAGCGTGGTCACGGAAAAGTTAAACGTGGTCACCGATGTGGGTCGGCGAAAGCTAAGCGTGGTCACTAATAGAGCGCCGGAAAAAGGTCGGCGGTACCACACTTTTAGCCATATAGAACGCGCATTAGTAGCCATATTTAACTTAAGCGACCACATAAACCAAAATATCTGGAGTATATGCTATGCATATATACGCGGATATACTAATATTTGGACATAGAGATATATATATACACACATACATATATATATATACGCGTATTTATACGTGCCTCGCTATACTTATAATAAGTAAAAACTATACTAAAGTAAATAAGAGTATAGTAGGGTGGCTAAACGGACTACTAGTAAGTATATATAACTATATACTACGCATATACTAAGTATATATAGGTATTCTAAAGTATACCTAATATTAAATACGGAGATAATAGTTCTTAAGGTAATATAATTAATAAAAAGAGTATTAAAGATAAGAAGGATAAGGAGGGTAAGGGCTAAAATAGTATAAAATAGCGCCCTCTATTTTATATAGGTCTCTCTAAGGTAAGATTATATATAACGTTATATATAGGCTATATATATATTTAAAATAGCTAAAGTATACTCTAAAACTATAGAGTACTTATTAGCTCTAATGGTAAGTATTAAGTTATTATCTAAGAGGTAATAGACTATATTATTATACTAGAATATCTAGTAACTAGAAAAGAAGGAATTGCATATTTTATCTATAAAGTAATACCTCTGCTATCTATAGATATAGATAAAGAAATAGTATATAAGGTTTTTAAGCAATATATATTAAAGGTAAGTATTATATATGCTAAGTATATGCTATATTTATACCTTTAGTAAATTTAATTCTTATTCTATAAAACTAGTAACCCTAAAATTATATAACTATAACTCCTTAGAGAAAACAATAATTAGGAAAGTAGAAAAGTATTTTATTAAGCGTTTAAATATAGCGGTATTAGACACTACAAGTACGCCTATAAGGATATTCTCTGTATATACTCCATATATAATAGGGTTAAGCTTAAATTAATTAATAATCTCTAAAAGCGTAGTAGTCATCTATACTAGGCAGTAGAGATTAATAAAAAGCTTAAGTAAAGTATAGAGAAGTAAGCATTGTCTATATATATTAGGCATATACTTATAATATATAGCTACTATTACAGTATTCTATAATTATGGCGGTAGTATATCTACCCTAGTATATAAGAACGTATATATAGTAAAAGTAAATTAATGATTTTTTTTAAAGTATGGAGTATGTATATAGCTAGCGTATATATAATATATACTTATTATATATAGAGTTTATTAGTTATTTTAGTAGTAGTAATAGTAAACTATAGTATATTACCTGGCCTTTATTACTAATAACCGCCTAGGTAAATATTTAATACCTTCGTCTACTTATTAAAAATAAAGTTTTAGAACTTAAATAAGAATATACCTATATTAGGTATTTAACATTATAGCGAAAATATTTTAATAGGTAATATATATATATATATATATATTATATACGCTATATATACGCTAAATATATAAGATTCAATTTACCGTTCGACCTGGTCCCCCTAATGCGGACACACAGACTAATTCCTATGGGGAAACCTCTATCTAAGAAAAACCCCATTTTTAAGTGTATAAAAAACCTCTAGGGGAGACGTAAGAGGTAATACTTCCAGATAGCATTCGTACTACATTAACGGGAGGAGAAAAACACCATTAGGTTGCTGCTTTGAGACTCCCTTTACGCGGGAGTGTCTAAAAATACCTATCTTGCCCCATCTGCCATTTGAACCATCTACTACGTCTATATATTGCTTATCTGAGTCGTATACCTATCCCTAGCTCCTTTTCCAAGTCTCCTGTAAATATCTCCTAATAATGATAATACTTGCGTTCCGCCCAGGCCTGCATACTAAGGTCTCTTATCTATTCCTCTATTAAAGGGTTTCTATAACGGGGTATAACTTTAGTATCGCTTTTGCCCTAGGGCCCAAACCTAGGCCCTTATACCCATATATTAGGTATAGGAGGACACTCTAGTATTTAATAGGGGGCCTAGTCCCTATAACTAGATACCTAGGTTGCTGGATAATGTTAAAATAGGGGGCCTGTGCTACGCTTAGGGCGCGGATTGCATGTATATATATGTGTAGATACTGTACGGTGTATATAGTATTTGTAAAAGGGAGGGGGTACGCCAAAGGAATGATACTTATCGATTTATGTCTAAATATACACGTTAGAGACGTAGTAGCGGTATTTAAACTTTTTACTGAGGCTCACCCCTTAGTGAAAAATCTTTACACCACTACCACGTTGCTGCGTAGGCGCTGCGCAGCCGTATATACGTCTCTGCGTTCGCTCTAGTAGTCTATTAACACGATTTAAATGGAATATTAATAGTAGCTGCCAGGTTCCCGGGCTCCACCGTATGGGGGTATAAAAGTCGCTTTTCTAGAGTCGTCTTTTTAACTGGTCTTGGCGCTAAGGCCTGTAAAAACTCTGGTGTTCACAGCTCGGCTGAGCGCCCGCTTAGTCGCTGAGCCGCACGTGACATATACAACCCCCGTTGACATTCGCGGATGTCTACGGCCGAGCCTGCAGCCAAGCCGTGGACATCTTCAAATGTCTTTACCCCTACTAATTAAGTCGCTAATGCACGCGTACTATTGGCCTATTGGGCCAGCCGTGCGCCTATGTATTTACCCTATGCGGTAAGGTCACTTATCCGCTTACTAAACGGCCGGTAGGTATGCTTTCTCTACCTCTCCTCCTTGGTCTCTGTCTGTGTATGTATAAAAAATAGGAACCCCCTTAGGGTATAGCTTCTCTAGCAGCGTCCTATCTTAAAAATGGCGTTAATTAGTCGCGTAGAGATTAATGTTGCGAATAATGCCGAACTACGCGCTAACGCGTAGAGTATCCTCGCCCTTACGTGTGCCGAGAGGCCTAAAAACACGTCTCTAAATTATAAGCCGAAGTAGAAGGAGTTTAAGGTAGGTAGCTAGATGCTTTATAAAGTAGTATACTTATAGCTAATGCGCGTCTTCCTAGGTCTTTTATAAGAAGAAGCAGTACTATAATACTAATACCGTTACGGAGGAGAAGCTACTTTTTTTCTTTATTGAGGAGGTTGTAGGCCGGCCACTAAAAGTAAAAAGCCGTAAGGCTAGTGATAACGTACCCTAGGACGAGACGCGGCTCTCCTAGCGCTTAGTTTGTGGCTATATTACGGCCCTAATAGACCTTTATTAGGCGCAGAAGGCTATAGGAATAAACAGCTACTAGTCCCCACGGGAGGATAATATTAGGGAGTACCTTAAGATTCTATAATAGAGGGACGCGTAGTGGGAAAAGCAGCAGTTTGCGGATAAGGGTAGAGATACGCTACTTAACGGATATATGGAGGACGAGTTTAAGAACATCTGCTGCCAGCTATGGGCCCGCGGAGACTCCTCGCTAGAATACTACCTCTGCACGCTCGTGGATATCCTATTAGGCTACTATATGCTTACCCGCGGCAGTAATAGGCACTCCGCTAAGATTTTAGACTTATTTACCTTTAAGTTTAAGGGGGAAGGCCCTACCCGCTGTATACCCCTAATATTTACTATACGCGCCAGTAAGTAGAACTAGTACGGCCGCCTTAAGACTATTGGGGCTCTATATAATAAGAAGCCGCTTATCTATATGCTTAGTAGGCTAGCTTTTTACCTCCTATATTACTGGAACCTTAGCAACGAGCTATTCCCGGACTTTAGTAAGTGGTTAGCGTGGTATAATATCCGCCTAATTAAGAGTAGTGCTGGGGACTATAAGGCGGCCTTTTTATATAACTTATAGCGGGAGTAGGTTACTAAGGCGTTCTAGTATATTAGCGTCTTCTTATAAAAGAAAACCTATATTGGATAAAGCGCTAGCGCTAAAATAGTAGAGCTAAAAGGGGTTAGTAAGGACTAGATTAGATATGCTAGTAGGTAGAACTAGAAGTAGATAGTTGGCTGCTACTTAAACTTGCTACCACGGGAGTTTATATGGATGATGGCTGGCTATATGCCGTAGATAGGCTGCTTTGAGATTTATAGGGTAAGCGTCGCCCCCCCTAACGTACTACTGTCGACGATCTGGCCAGATCTAGATATTTAAAAAGGTTAGTTCGGCCCTTAGGTTAGCTAGATTAATAACCTCGCAGCTATAGGCGCTATAAACCTCTTATTTTACCTCCGGGAGGTTATCCTATAGGACTTAGTAGTCCTCCGCGAGATATTCCTAAGCAGCCCTATATAGAACCACCCTATCTTCTAGTATAAGGCCTATTTACCCTTTACGCGGAAGGTTAAAACCTACCTATAGTAGGAGGAAGAAGGCCCTAGCTAGCTATTAATACTCTACTAAGCCGTGCTAGCTATTGCGGACTGCCTAAAGACTATAGACGCCTAGAACGATTAGAGGGTATATAAGAATAATTAAAGAGCATGCGAGCTATAGGTATTGTTTAACTATATAGCTGAGTCCTAGTAGGCGTAGTCTTTATAGCTTTAATTGCTTACGTCTAGTAGCCTTACCTTTTAGCTTAAGGTCCCTTTAGTATAGCTATTAACGGTATATCTACTAATAGCACTAGCGCCTCTATCTATTGTAGGATTAAGCTAGTATGCGTTAGCCCGGGTAAGCGTTATAGCTTCCCCTTTACCGGCGCCGCCGCAGCTATAGCCGTAGCCGTAGCTATAGTAAGGGCCCGAGTCTGAGCTTAAGCTTAAGCTTTTATTTAAGCAGCCGCCTATATATTATATATACCGCGCAGTAAAGTCTATATAGGCCCTTTGGTATAAGTGGACTAAGGGGCTTAGAGGTAATTCTTTTATAGTAGTACTAGATTCTAAATAGGGTAGTAGATAGCGGGCTAGCTGGCAAAATGAGCTCTAATAGTACTTCCTACGGCTTAAGGTTATTAAGGAGATTAAGCGGGTTGCGTAGGCCTAGAGGGTTAGTAAGGAAGCGGCTATATAATAGGTTAATCTATAATAGGAGTAGATGCAGTGCTTGCTAGATTAGCTTTATAAACGGCTTTAAGCGGGTAAAAAAGCTATTAAATAGTATATATCTCTAAAATACTAAGGAGTCTTCTATTAAAACCTTTATCTATAGCCCCTTAGGGGCTTATTTTAGTGCGGTATAAGTTTAATAGGGTGCTTGTACGATAGCGGCGCCCGACTTAAAATATAAATATCTTTATTAACCTACGGCCAATTTTTACCATTCTAGTGCGAGTAGAGAGCTCTTAGCTAGCTCTATGTATAGCGCTTAATAGGTATTAAGAGCGTAATATTACTAGCGATTGTAGATTGACTATAGATATAGGGTAATATCTATATGCCACTAAGCGTATAGGCCTCTTCGCCTATAAAATCTAACTTAGCGGCTGATTTAGCTATATAAATCGAACCGTGGACATACTATTGGTATTTATGGCTTAGCTAAGCGCCCGCTTAGTTACTAAGCCGTACGTAATATATATAACCCCCGTTAATATTTGCGGATATCTATAGCTAAGCCTATAGCCAAGCCGTGGATATCTTTAAATGTCTTTACCCCTACTAATTAAGTTGCTAATACACGCGTACTATTGGCCTATTGGGCCAGCCGTGCGCCTATATATTTACCCTATACGGTAAGGTCACTTATCCGCTTACTAAACGGCCGGTAGGTATGCTTTCTCTACCTTTCCTCCCTAGTTTTTGTCTGTATATATATAAAAAATAGGAATCCCCCTAGGGTATAGCTTCTCTAGCAGCGTCCTATCTTAAAAATGGCGTTAATTAGTTGCGTAGAGATTAACGTTATAAATAATGCCGAACTACGCGCTAACGCGTAGAGTATCCTTGCCCTTACGTGTGCTAAAAGGCCTAAAAACATGTCTTTAAATTATAAGCCAAAGTAGAAGGAGTTTAAGGTAGGTAGCTAGATACTTTATAGAGTAGTATACTTATAGCTAACGCGCGTCTTCCTAGGCCTTTTATAAGAAGAAGCAGTACTATAATACCAATACCGTTACAGAGGAGAAGCTACTTCTTTTTCTTATTAAGGAGGTTATAGGCCGGCTACTAAAAGTAAAAAGCCGTAAGGCTAGTAATGACGTACCCTAGGACGAGACGCGGCTCTCCTAGCGCTTAGTTTATAGTTATATTATAGCCCTAACGGACCTCTATTAGGCGTAGAAGGCTATAGGGATAAATAGCTACTAGTTCCCGCGGGAGGATAATATTAGGGAGTACCTTAAGATTTTATAACGGAGGGACGCGCAGTAGGAAAAGTAGTAGTTTACGGATAAAGGTAGAGATACGCTATTTAACGGATATATAGAGGATAAGTTTAAGAATATCTACCGCTAGCTATAGGCCCGCGGAGACTCCTCGCTAAAATACTACCTCCGCACGCTTGTGGATATCCTACTAGGCCACTATATACTTACCTGCGGCGGCGATAGGCGCTCTACTAAGATCTCAGACTTATTTACCTTTAAGTTTAAGGGGGAAGGCCTTACCCGCTATATGCCCTTAATATTTACTATATACGCTAGTAAGTAGAACTAGTACGGCCGCCTTAAGACTATTAGGGCTCTACGTAATAAGAAGCCGCTTATCTATATACTTAGCGGGCTAGCTTTTTACCTCCTATATTGCTGGGACCTTAGTAATAAGCCGTTTCTAGACTTTAGTAAGCGGTTAGCGTAGTATAATATCCGCCTAATTAAGAGCAGCGCTGGGGACCGTAAGGCGGCCTTCTTATATAACTTATAGTGGGAGTAGGTTACTAAGGCGTTCTAGTATATTGGCGTCTTCTTATAGAAGAAAACCTATATTAGATAAAGCGCTAGCGCTAAGATAGTAGAGCTAAAAGGGGTTAGTGAGGACTAAATTAGATATACTAGTAGGTAGAACTAGGAGTAAATAGTTAGCTGCTATTTAAACTTGCTACCGCGGGAGTTTATACGGACGATGGCTGGCTATACGCCGCAGATAGGCTACTTTAAGATTCGTAGGGTAAGTATTGCCCCCCCTAATGTACTACTGTTGACGATTTGGCCAGATCTAGATATCTAGAAAGGTTAGTTCGGCTTTTAGGTCGGCTAGATTAATGACCTTATAGCCATAGGCGCCATAAACCTCTTATTTTACCTCTGGGAGGTCATTTTATAGGACTTAATAGTCCTCCGCGAGATGTTCTTAAGCAGCCCTATATAGAACTACCCTGTCTTCTAGTATAAGGCCTATCTACCCTTTACGCGGAAGGTTGAAACCTGCCTATAGTAGGAGGAAGAAGGCCCTAGCTAGCTATTAATACTCTATTAGGCCGTGCCGGCTATTACGGACTGCCTAAAGACTATAGATACCTAGAATAACTAGAGGGTATATAAGAATGATTAGAGAGTACGCGAGCTATAGGTGTTATTTAACCGTATAGCTAAGTCTTAGTAGGCGTAGTCTTTATAGCTTTAATTGCTTATATCCGGTAGCCTTACCTTTCGGCTTAAGGTCTCTTTAGCATGGCTATTAACGGTATATCTACTAATAGCACTAGCGCCTTTATCTATTGCGGGATTAAGCTAGTATGCGTCGGCCTAGGTAAGCGCTATAGCTTTCCCTTTACTGGCGCCGCCGTAGTTACAGCCGTAGCTATAGCTGCAGTAAGGGCCCGAGTCTGAGCTCGAGCTTAAGCTCCCGCCTAAGTAGCCGCCCGTATATCGTATATGCCGCGCGGTAAAGTCTATACGGGCCCTTTAACGCAAGTGGACTAAGGGGCTTAGAGGTAATTCTTCTATAGTAGCGCTAGATTCTAAATAGGGTAGTAGATAGTAGGCTAGCCGGTAAAATGAGCTCTAATAGTATTCCCTACGGCTTAAGGTTATTAAGGAGATTAAACGGGTCGCGTAGGCCTAGAGGGTTAGCGAGGAAGCGGCTATATAGTAGGTTAATCTACAGCAGGAGTAGATATAGTGCTTACTAGATTAGCTTTATAAACGGCTTTAAGCGGGTAGAAAAGCTATTAAATAATATATATCTCTAAAATACTAAGGAGTTTTTTATTAAAACCTTTGTTTATAGCCCCTTAGGGGCTTATTTTAGTGCGGTATAAGTTTAGTAGGGTGCTTATATAATAGCGGCGCCCGACTTAAAATATAAATATCTTTATTAACCTATAGCTAATTCTTATTATTCTAGTGTGAGTAGAGAGCTCTTAGCTAGCTCTATGTATAGCGCTTAACGGGTATTAAGAGCGCGGTGTTGCTAGCGATTATAGATTAACCGTGGATATAGGGTAATATCTATATACTACTAAGCGCATAGGCCTCTTTGCCTATAAAATCTAACTTAGCGGCTAATTTAGCCATATAAATCGAACCGTGGATATACTATTGGTGTTTATAGCTTAGCTAAGCGCCTGCTTAGTTACTAAGCCGTACGTAATATATATAACCCCTATTAATATTCGCGGATATCTACGGCCGAGCCTATAGCTAAGCCGTGGATATCTTTAAATGTCTTTACCCCTACTAATTAAGTCGCTAATGCACGCGTACTATTGGCCTATTAGGCCAGCCGTGCGCCTATATATTTACCCTATATAGTAAGGTTACTTATCCGCTTACTAAACGGCCGGTAAGTATACTTTCTCTACCTTTCCTCCCTAGTCTCTGTTTATGTATGTATAAAAAATAGGAACCCCCCTAAGGCACAGCTTCTCTAGCAGCGTCCTATCTTAAAAATAGCGTTAATTAGTCGCGTAGAGATTAATGTTGTGAATAATGCTGAACTACGCGCTAACGCGTAGAGTATCCTCGCCCTTATATGTACTAAGAGGCCTAAAAACACGTCTTTAAATTATAAGCCGAAGTAGAAGGAGTTTAAGGTAGGTAGCTAGATGCTTTATAAAGTAGTATATTTATAGCTAACGCGCGTCTTCCTAGGCCTTTTATAAGAAGAAGTAGTACTATAATACCGATACCGTTACAGAGGAGAAGCTACTTCTTTTTCTTATTAAGGAGGTTATAGGCTGGCTACTAAAAGTAAAAAGCTGTAAGGCTAGTAATGATGTACCTTAGGACGAGACGCGGCTCTCCTAGCGCTTAGTTTATGGCTATGTTATGGCCCTAACAGACCTTTACCGGGTGTAGAAGGCTATAGGGATAAACAGCCACTAGTTTCTACGGGAGGATAACATTAGGGAGTACCTTAAGATTCTATAACGGAGGGATGTGTAGTAGGAAAAGCAGTAGTTTGCGGATAAGGGTAGAGATACGCTACTTAACGGATATACGGAGGACGAGTTTAAAAACGTCTGCCGCTAGCTATGGGCCTATGGAGACTTCTCGCTAGAATGCTACCTTCGCACGCTTATAGATATCCTACTAGGCTACTATATACTTACCTATGGTAGTAATAGGCGCTCCACTAAGATCTTAAACTTATTTACCTTTAAGTTTAAGGGGGAAGGCCCTACCCGCTATATGCCCCTAATATTTACTATACGCGCTAGTAAGTAAAACTAGTACGGCCGCCTTAAGACTATTAGGGCTCTACGTAATAAGAAGCCGCTTGTCTATATACTTAGCGGGCTAGCTTTTTACCTCCTATATTATTAGGACCTTAACGACAAGCTATTCCCGGACTTTAGTAAGCGGTTAGCGTAGTATAATATCTACCTAATTAAGAGCAGCGCTAGGGACCGTGAGGCGGCCTTCTTATATAACTTATAGCGGGAGTAGGTTGCTAAGGCGTTCTAATACATTAGTGTCTTCTTATAGAAGAAAACCTATATTAGATAAAGCGCTAGCGCTAAAACGGTAGAGCTAAAAGGGGTTAGCAAGGACCAGATTAGACGCGCTAGTAGGTAGAACTAGGAGTAGATGGTTAGCTACTATTTAAACTTGCTACCGCGGGAGTTTATACGGACGATGGCTGGCTATGCGCCGCAGATAGGCTGCTTTAAGATTTGTAGGGTAAGCGTCGCCCCCCCTGACGTACTACTGTCGACGATCTGGCCAGATCTAGACGTCTAGAAAGGTTAGTTCGGCCCTTAGGTTGGCCAGATTAACGACCTCGTAGCCACAGGCGCTACGAACCTCTTGTTTTACCTTTAGGAGGTCATCCTATAGGACTTAGTAGTCCTCTGCGAGATGTTCCTAAGCAGCCCTATATAGAACCACCCTATCTTCTAGTATGAGGCCTATCTACCCTTTACGCGGAAGGTTAAAACCTGCCTATAGTAGGAGGAAGAAGGCCCTAGCTAGCTATTAATACTCTACTAGGCTATGCTGGCTATTATAGACTGCCTAAAGACTATAAACGCCTGGAACGACTAGAGGGCATATAAGAATAACTAGAGAGTACGCGAGCTATAGGCATTATTTAACCGTATGGCCGAGTCCTAGTAGGCGCAGTTTTTATAGCTTTAATTGCTTACGTCTAGTAGCCTTACCTTTCGGCTTAAGGTCCCTTTGGCACGGCTACTAACGGTATATCTACTAATAGCACTGGTGCCTCTATTTATTGCGGGATTAAGCTAGTATGCGTTGGCCTGGGTGAGCGCTATAGCTTTCCCTTTGCTAGCGCCGCCGCAGCTATAGCCGTAGCCGTAGCTGTAGTAAGGGCCTGAGTCTAAGCTTAAGCTTAAGCTCCCGCCTAAGCAGCTGCCCGTATATTATATATGCCGTGTAGTAAAGTCCGTACGGGCCCTTTAGCGCGAGTAGACTAAGGGGCTTAGAGGTAATCCTTCTGTAGTAGCGCTAGATTCTAAATAGGGCAGTAGATGGCGGGCTGGCCAGTAGAACGAGCTCTAATAGTACTCCCTACGGCTTAAGGTTATTAAGGAGATTAAGTGGGTTGTATAGGCCTAGAGGGTTAGCGAGGAAGCGGCTATATAGTAGGTTAATCTACAGTAGGAGCAGATATAGTGCTTGCTAGATTAGCTTTATAAACGGCTTTAAGTGGATAGAAAAGCTATTAAATAGTATATATCTCTAAAATACTAAGGAGTCTTCTATTAAAACCTTTATCTATAGCCCCTTAGGGGCTTATTTTAGTGCGGTATAAGTTTAGTGGGGTGCTTATATAATAGC
>Ga0307515_10019890_pt1 | contig 12033 bp, 9 predicted proteins | sample 17_EM_MG_FD_194513 | JGI IMG/M metagenome (GOLD analysis project Ga0307515, IMG submission 194513) | Populus trichocarpa ectomycorrhiza microbial communities from riparian zone in the Pacific Northwest, United States - 17_EM | ecosystem: Host-associated > Plants > Roots > Unclassified | place...
CTAGGCACCTCGGCACTCTTCATTGTGCTTGATAAGACATTGAGTTTGCATAAACAACCCCCAAGCAGTATTTCGACCTCTAATCATGTTTGCTGAGAAACAGAGCCGGCACATCATATCCCTTGGACTGGTACAATTCGTCCTACCGTTATCGATAAGAACTAGCCAATAGGATCAATAGGATCAAGGCTCCGTGATGAAAAATATGAGGTCGTAGAATCTGCTGATTTTCATATACAATTGCTATATACACCCAGTCTTTGGAGTTAAGTTGTTTAAGATAAGGTAACTAATATTTATCGTTTCTATAGAACGGAATTTTGCAAGCAGCGAATTTAGAGGAATATTTAGGGTGCTATGGTTGTTAAAATTCGTGATATATAAAGGCTCGAAGGAGGGCAACGGCTACAGCTGCGGGGGTTCTTTGGCCTTCCGAGTCGGTAGAATTGAATGTTGAGTTGGTAGAACAAAGCCTATATCATTAGAAGTACGATTGGAAGGCATGGTTGATTGATGTATAATATCTGAATCTATGTAGGCAATATTCCGTACGCATACTTTTAATTCTGGGTATTTTGGTGTTCTGCGCACGGTCCAATTATCGTAGGACGCTACCAATGGATAAATTCACTTCTGTCTCCGGGTCTAGTTAACAAGGCTGAGGTCTTCAGCAGAAAAGGTAGAGCAGACGAAATCGCAACCTTTACAATGATTTTTAAATAAAATTTCTTATTTCCATCACTGTGCCACGCCCACACCCTTAACCTGCATCCCATTTACATGTATAGAGACGCTGCAAGTTCTTCAACACACTGTCGCTGAGTTCATCCCTCAGTGTCTCTAGTCAAAGCGCCCGTATCTTACTTACATCCTAAGATTCCTAACACTATCCATTCTGCTTACTCCCCCATGTCTCCTGACTCGAAAGAATCATTTTCCAAAATCGATCGAAAGACTGTCAGGGTCTACGTAGGCAAGTCAACGGGAGTTGGAATTAAGTTGTAGCCAAGACGGCGGTTCCGACCAGCTCTGGAGCTGACGCACTAGGGTTACGAAGCTGGCGTTGCTGGGAGATCTCAGCACCAACCACTTAACTCGCTCTGCTCTGGCGAATACGAGGGATGCGACGGAGCGTCGTAAGGCATCAACAGGTGTCATAAGCTAACAAGGCGTTGATGACCACATAATCTGATTGATAAGGGCAGCAACAACCTGCATCGAGATATATTGTTCACTAACAGTCTCTCCACTAATAGATCCTATATTCGAGACTTCATACTGAGGATATCTACTATAAAATTGCACATCAGTACCATTCCGCAGCCATGTCTACGATCCCCAAAGCCAAAAGCTCTTCCATAAACGCGCTTACTGTCGTCCCCAACAACTGGGACTCGCACCCTCGTGTCGAGAAATCAGTCATTTCCAATTGCCACTTTGAGTCTCTTACCGACTCCACCCAGATCAGCCACTCCAGGCTCTCCAACACCACACTTGTAACCTCATCCGCTCCGGATCCTGCTCCCGCCTCTGGTGCCAAGCAGGGCAAGTCGTCCATCGACCGCAGCAGCCTCTCCGAGTCGCACATCACGGACTCCCACATCGACAGATCAGTCGTGAAGAACGCCACGGTAGCCCGCGCGCGTCTGGACAGGAGCAATTTAGAGGGCTCGGAGAGCGTGGTGGAGAGCAGTCGGCTGGACCGCTCTAGAGTTTCCAACTGCTCCTTTTCAGGCACTAGCGCGGCCGAGCGCAGCACTGTTTCAGACAGCATTGTACGAGACAAGAGCTACCTAGGTCGGTCTCAGGTGAATGAGTGCACAATCGCGAAGAAGACGCGGGCGGAACGCTCCATCTTAAAGGATTGTAAAGTCGAAGCTAGTTGGATGGAGAGAAGTAGGTTGGACGGCTGTGAGGTGATTAACTGCCGGCTTGAGAGGACGGTGTTCGAACGAATGCGGCTGATGAATGGGAAATGGGAGCGTGGGAATCTGGTGGGGAGGATGGGGGATGGGGAAGTAGTGGCTGAGAAATTGGAGGATTGGGAGAAGAGAGAGAGGGATAGGGAAGAGATGGAGAGGCTACAAGAGCCATTGATGCCTTTGCAACCTGGGCCGGTCCTGAGGGACGAAAAGACAGTAGTAAGGGAACCTTACCTTTTTTCGCGCTCAAATGGTGCGAGAAGAGAATATGTCGATGCTAATAAGAAACTAGGAGCCTGATGCACCTGAATCTCTGCGCATTAACATCGCGCATACATCGGAAATCTCACCAGCTGCTGATATGAAGGAGCATATCGTCACAAGTCCTGTATCCGAAGCGGGTACCTCTAATTCTGGCGTTGGTTGGTCGACCGGCTTGCCAGACTCGGATTCTCAGTCTGCGCTTGACGCATACGACGGCCCTAGAACTGATACTCCTCCTCCGCCGTACACAGGCTAATTTTTGAGGAGTTGGCTTTCTTGGCTGGCATTAGAGATTAAGACTGAATCAAACCGTATATTTTTATGGCCAGCTACATTTATTTTCGCTTATGGACGAAGGGACTGAGTTTACTCTGATGGCTAGAATCGATACTAATGTATTAAAGATTCTTTGGACAAATCATATACTTTCTCGGTGTATACAATTATAGGAGAAAAGAAATCTAACCTCGCGCTATAAGTCTCCAATGCAGCTCTTTCAAGCGCTCAAAGTTCAAGTTCTGTTTCATAAATGCCCGTCCACAAGCTAGCCATGCAGAAATAACGACCCTGATCAATGCCTATTTCATATCCTTGGCCATGAGACCGTCCAAGCCACCCTCATACTCATCTAAGTTATACTCCCCGGGATATCTTTCTATCACACTTCTGAGTTCCTCCATATGTGCCTTTTGTTCTTCCGTGAGCTTTTCCCACACATCAGTGAATGCATTCTTCAGTGCTGGCTTCTTCTCCTTCTCGGCCTTGTCGAATGCTACCAGTATATCCCTTCGAGCCTTACCCCTCAGCTCTTTTTCTTTGTTCTCATCCCAGAGCCCACATCCCTCCAACCACTTGCGCAACCGAGTAAGAGGATTGTCACGTCGCTTCCAATCCTCGACTTCTACCCTTTGCCGATACGCATAGCTATCATCAGATGTACTGTGATGGCCTACACGGTATGCCATAGCTTCGATGAGGATAGGTTTCCCGCCATCCTCAAGAGCCATGCGACGCGCCTCTTTTACGGCTTTCCTAACAGCGAAAATATCATTCCCGTCCACGCGAATCGTCGGGATGCCATAACCTGCGCCGCGGCTCGCGATGCCGTCTCCACGATATTGGTCTGCTGTAGGGGTGGAAATAGCGAAGCCATTGTTCCGGCATAAGAATATAACTGGGCATGCACGCGTCGCAGCAATGTTAAGGGCACCGTGGAAATCTCCTTCGCTAGCAGCACCTTCACCAAAGTAGCAACAAGTTATACGAGGTGGTAGGTCAGGACGCTGCAGGTTCTGAAGTTTGAGTGCATATGCAGCGCCGGCTGAGTGAGGGATTTGAGTTGCGAGGGTGGAGGATATGGTATGCTTTAGCGAAAAATCGTCAGTAGTCGCTCAAATCTTAGAGCGTACACAAGGTGTAAAATGGACGCTCACGATGTTCAATGGCCGGCTCCCATAATGAACGGGCATATTGCGTCCCTTCCCCGAATCCTTACAATTAGCGAAGAGCTGACTCATGAACTGGTCGAGTGTGAAACCGCGTTGCAGAAAAACACCAGTCTCGCGATACTGGGCAAATACTACGTCGGATGGATCGAGAGCACTAGCGGAGCCAACGGTTATTCCTTCTTCTCCAGCTGAGACCTATTGATATGTGAGTTGTATAGAATAATTGAGGTGAGGCTATGAACGCCTATACCATGTAAAAACTCAATCGTCCCTGTCTCTGAGCTTCAAACATGATCAAGTCCATGATACTCACTAACCACCGTCAGCTTCTTTTAGCCTCAGACACGGCTCTTAAAAAGCATGATAACTCACACATCACCATGTTTGAGTATAACTTCAGAGCTTCCTCATCGGCTGTGTCCACCCCGCTTTCTACATCTATCACAGCCCCATATTGGTCCATCACTCGGTAGGTTGGAATAGCCTCCATAGCCGACGGGCGCGTAAATTCAAGAATATTGGTGAATTTACTGTTTAACGCACCGGGAAAGAGTACCCTAGCAATCTTGTTAGTCAGAGTCGCTACAAGCGCAGTTCCTTCAGCCTACCGTTCGGAAGCCGGGGACGCAGCTATAGAGCTCCATCGCTGCCAGGACCGCGTTAATGAAGGTGATTGAGGCGTGTTAATGCAAGTCGGAGCGTAGAGATTCCTCCGGATTAGTATTCTTCGGGTTCCACAGCGTAGAGACATTGTGTAGCTAGTTACATGTTGGAAGAGAGGCAGACGTGGAGTATAAAGTCTGGGGAAAGCATCAATGGAAGAGCTCGGTTCCCGGTTGGCATCGGCCCATCGCCTCGAAGCGCTTCGGACCTTGATGTCAGCCGTTCCTTGCTCGCTGCCAAGCATTACCAACTACCTCTCGAACAGCTTCAATATGAGTGGCGCCACAGCGAAACTTCTTGCGAGACGTCAATTCTTTCGGAGCGCATGGCCAACTGCGAGGAGAGAATCATACCGGTGCTTCTCTTCCTCAATACAGAATGCCCAACAGCAGAACACCTCGCCTCCACCCGGTCAAGATACGCCGAAAACAACACACTTTGGATTCGAGACAATAGCGGAGGCCTTGAAGGAGCAGAAGGGTAGCTTATAAGTCCATCTCTGCTTATACAGTGACTAATAATACCTCAGTCGGCGCCGTCTTCTCCTCAGTCGCTTCTTCCTACGATACTATGAATGATCTCATGTCGCTAGGAATCCATCGCCTTTGGAAAGATCACTTCGTCCGCAACCTCAACCCTGGCTCCAATCCCCTCACATTCCCTTCGCCTATGGCCCAAGGTTGGAATATTCTTGATATTGCTGGTGGCACTGGCGACATCGCCTTCCGCATGCTTGATCATGCCTCAAATATCAACAATGACGTCCACACCCGCGTCACTGTTGCCGATATCAACCCCGATATGCTAGCAGAGGGTCGAAAAAGGGCTTTAGAAACACCATATGCCCGCTCACCACGCCTAACATTCATGGAAGCCAACGCAGAGGATCTCACGACAGTCCCTGATAACACCGTCGATCTCTACACCGTCGCATTCGGCATTCGAAACTTCACCAATAAAGACACCGCTTTACGCGAGGCGTTCCGCGTCCTAAAACCAGGTGGTGTGTTTGCGTGCCTCGAGTTCAGCAAAGTTAATAATTCACTATTTGACGCATTGTACAAGCACTGGAGCTTCGGAGCTATTCCGTTAATCGGACAACTGGTAGCTGGCGATAGGGATAGTTACCAGTACTTAGTCGAGAGTATCGAGAGATTTCCCAGCCAGACTGAATTCAGAGACATGATAAAGGACGCTGGATTCCTGGTGCCGGGTAAGGGATGGGAGGACTTGACGGGAGGAATTGCGGCCATTCATAAAGGTGTAAAACCTATTGAGAAGCGAAATTAGATTCGTAAAACCAGATGGATGCATGATTGCATGGATGGTGCTCCTTTGGAGGTTGCTACTATCTTGGAGGTCTTGCGTAGCGAACGCCATGAACTTGTTCAAGATGACTGTAAAGATATATATTCGCAAAGTAGATGACTTTCTATTGCTCAAAGTTAGTGGCATCAATGCTCCATTTTCAACCTGTTATATATCATTCGTGGGCCAAGACGACTTCAAATTCGAGTATTCGAACACAGCAGACCAGTTGCGAGGGTGACTTGAATGTCCTTTACACCATTCGATATGATTCGACTGGGTCAGATGAAGTCCTTTTTCGGCTGCCTGAGCCTGAAAGCGCTCTTCGCCAGGGCAATCCGATGCCATATTTTCTGAGGCTCCCAACTGTCTAGTTGACGCCCTCGCGGCGTCATAGCACTTTTCAGCATTTTTGCCCGTGGCACAGAATGTTACTTTGCAAAGGCAACAATAGCGACCTGTAACACAGTCCGTGTATTTTGCAGGTGGCTCGCGTATTTTTAAAACATACTAGCAGGGGGCGTCCGTCCCGTATGTGTACCCCCTTATATTGGCGAGGCAACCCCCTTGTAGAATGCTTATGAAACCTTTAAAAAAGGAGGTTATTCATCTCGGACATTCTTTTAATCGAATACTGGTCTTTCGTTTAGCTAGTTCCCGCGCTATAAGGCGGCCCCCGCGGCCTACCGAACGAAACGCCGAAGCCCCGATAGCTGCTTTAACCCCTAAACGCGTATTAGCAACACTGGACCCGCCAGCAGCTCTACTAAAAGAACGTATAAGAAAACTAAGCGCGAAGGTACTAGAGGCCTAGCAGTCGCAAAGGACATAAACTACTCTACTACAATTAGCGTAGAATAAATAGTAAATAACTATACTATAAACTACACTATAAGCTATATAGAATAAATTACCTCTATTCCCTATAGTAATCTTACCTAAATATAAAGGAAGAGGTATTAATCTTAATAAAGTTAGTTAATTTATTAAAAGCCTTAAAGAAACTATAGTACTATAGAGTATTAGTATTATTAAGAGTATTAGTATAAGGCATATTGCCTAAGTGTATAGTAGGGAGTAGGTAAGCCGAGCATAAGTTATAGGAGAGTCGATAGAAGAGGACGATATAGTAAAGAGTAGGTATAGTAATACCCTAGTACAGAGACAAACCATTAAGGAGGGAATTATATTCGTACTAATATTAGCTACGTGGCTTAAAGCTCTATTAACGCGTAGGACGAATATAAAGCTTAGAAGACTCTAGAGTCTTACTTATAAATACATTTATAAGATAACTAGTATAAGCTACTTCCATATATAGAGTACGCTTATAATTTAAAGTAATACGCATTATATAAGTATACACTAATTTAGATTGCCTATAGCGTTTAACTATTTAGGTTTAATAGTATACCTAGCAATTACTAGCTAAGACCGTATAATTAATTATAGGATCCTGCTAGGAAGTTTAAGAATATCTACTAAAGAGTATAAAGATACCTCCGGAAATAGAAGAAGTAATAAAAGTATGTAAAAGTAGAGCCTATAGGATGCCTAAAAGCAGTAGAGACTTTAGTATAACCGTAAATACTAAGATAAGCATTTTAAAGTAGGCGACGAGATTCTATTATGTTTAACGAATATTAAAACCTGTTAACTATTAAAGAAGCTTAATATAAGATACCTAGGTCCCTTTTAAGTTAAGAAATAAATTAGGAAGCTAGCCTACTATCTCTAACCACCCCTATCTATAGCTTATATGCATTTAGTATTTTATATAAACCTATTAGAGCTATAGTATAGACTACTACTAAAAAAGAACTTCCGTCTAGGCCTAATTAAATACCCTAAGGTAGTAGGTAAGTGGTATAAGGTTAAAGCTATACTATGCTATAAGTCTATTAAGAATAAGCTTTAATATAAAGTTAAATAGCTAGGCTAGCCCGCTAAGGACTTTATATAGGAACTAGAGGATTACCTTAATTACTATAAAGATATTCTAAAAGAATATTAAGACTAAGGTCTATAATCTGCAAATTGTAAAAAGCGCTCTAATACTATAATATTATTGCGACCTATAAAAAAAGCTTATAAAAAGAGTAAATAGGTTAAATAAGATATAGAACGGACAGGCTCCAGAAACTATAAGGATTAGGGCTATAGCCTAAGGTAGAATAGGTCCTTAGCCTTTTTACGTATATAGTATAGAGTTAATAGGGCATTTTACTAGAATTGTATTCCTATTAATTTATCTATATTAAGAATATTATTCCTAGGGCTTTTAAGCCCTTTTTAAAAGCCTTACAAGGCCTTTCTAAGCACCTAATTAAGGTCCTTAATTGCTATTATATATAAGAATAAATCTAAAATACCTAATCTAAAAAGCCACTACGCCTTATCCTTAGGATTAGGATTAGTATCTATTGGCCCTTTAAGGGACGGTTAATAGGAATGAGATCCCTTTATAGGTATATAAGTAGGCATAAAAATAGGGGCAGGATAATAAGGTGTAGCTAGGGTAGAGATCCTTAAATGCTTAATACTAATATTAGGTCTAAACTAATATTAATAAAGCTTCTGCGGCGTAAGCTTATAGTTAATAAAGATACGCTTAAGCCTAGAATAAACAGAGATATAGGCTGGCTGGTATAGTCTAGAACCACTAAGATCTTGCTATAGTAATTGTTAGTTGCCTATCTGCTAGGTACCTAAAGAGTAACCTACCTAATAACGCATTATATTATGCTCTTTTAAAACTTAACGCGTATACGCGAAATCCTTTCTATAATAGACGGCAACCTTCTTCTTATTACCCCTATCTCTTATCCTATCCTTAGTATACTAACCTTACTTTTATATTAAGCGTTACTGGCTAGCTTACTAAGAGTTATGGGTGGTATAAATAGCTATAGTATAATCTTAAATTTAACCTAGATATTTAGTATTAGCGCTTAAATAGGAGAGAGCCTAGGCGATATAGTAGTTAAGGACATTAAAGGAATATTGCTACTTAGGCCTAGGCTATTAAAGCCTAAAGTTAGTAATAGAAATCTATTAAGAATAAAAAAGCTTACTTTAATATAACTACCGCTCTTAGTATATATATATTAATTATAAGGACTTAAGGTATTAGATCTAACGTAGTACGTCTTATTACAAGCCTCTAGAATCCTATTATTAGATTTTTGGTCTTTTAAAGATATATAGGCAAAATTATTTAGGTAGGACTAGCACTAGTTACGGATTAGTAAGGGCTAAGGTTCTATATATAAAGGTAGGGCTAGAATATACTATAGAATTTTTTTAAAAAAGTAGTTAGTAGGAAATTAAAGAGGTATATTAAATTAATAATAATAAAAAGAAAATCTTAATAATATATTAAAGATACATCCAAATTAGATAAAGGTTAATAATGGAAAGTAAGGTGTTAAAGAAAAGGATTAAGCTTAATAAGCAAGGTGTCTTTATACTTTACCTTTTAATACCCTTCCGGTAAATAGCCGTAACCTTACTAATATAACTTTGTTATAATAGCGCTATTTAAAAGAAAGGAAACACGCGTATAAGCTATTTGGCTATTACTTCCTTATAAAAACTAATAACGCGGCCAGGGGAAGGCAATTAAAACGTTAAATTAAAGACGTATATAGGTTAAATTATACCTAAACAATACTATAATATTAAAGATCAACGTTATAGACGTTTTTGACAATTGTATAATAGTTATAGTTATTATTATAAAGTGTCCCTATTTACTAAGTAGTAGAGCTACGCTAAATATATAGTATAGGACCACTAGATTTGGAAGTATATACACTAAATCTTAAGAGATAAGTCTCTTTAACTAACTAATTAATACCTTAACCGTATCTAATAACCTAAGGGCAAATATAAAAGCAGTATATTAGTAACGCAGGGGATTATAAGGAAGGGGTTATAAGAAAGAATTATAGACTATATCTTAGCAGTTAAAGACGACGGTAAGCTAAAGCTCTATACGTTAAATCCTATACTAAAAGGTTCTATAAAACTATATTAAAACACTAAATTACTTATAATACTTATAATTAATTATAAACTAGTATAAAGGCTTAAAAGTAGAGTTGTATAAAAATCCCTATATTAGCCTAGGTAGTTACTAGTATACTTTTAATAGGCTTCTAATAGGTCTCTTAGCAATCCTTACGTCTTTTCTCTAGTTATGTTTTTTCCTTATTAAGGTTTTTTAGGAGTTTAAAGTAGGGGTTAGATAGATAGATAATATATAGCGGTATACTAATATCTTTCTAAACCCCTTCTGGGATAAGCCCTTATAATCTCCCTACAATAAGGTAATAGCAATTAGGGGCCGACTATAAAAAAGGGGGGTAATATAAGGGATATTATTGCGGACACCTTGGGTTGCCCTTAGGATAACCTCTAAACGCCTTTTAGATGGTTACCGGTTACGTACTAGAGGCATATACCTATAGTATATAGTCTCCACAATTCTAATGGCCTTACCTTTTTAAGGATTTGTCTCTCTTACTAATTTATCCTATTTCTACAATTGTGCCTTATAGCCCCTTATATATAAAGTCCCCTTATACTAGCAAGCTAAGACTTTCTAGCTTAGCTTGCTTACTTAATAGTAAGTCTATATATACGCGAGTAACTACACCTAATATTTAGTATAAGTTAGCTTATAGAATATATTTAATCGTTACTAGAAAATATAGGAGATAAGAGGGGTTATAGGAGAAATGTTTAACGGAATCTATTAATCTTACTATTAGATTTTCTACCTAGGATACTGTAAGGGGATCTTGTAGACAGGGGGCTATAAGGACACGATTGTGGAATAGGATAGATTGGTAAGAGAGACGAATCCTTAAGGAGGTAAGGCCTCTGGGATTGTGGAGACTATATACTACGGGCACGTGCCTCCGTCACGTGACCGGCGACCATCCAAGGGGCGTCTGGGGGTTGTCCTAAGGGCAACCTAAGGTGTCCGCAATAATATCCCTTATATTACGGACGCTTTAAGTACAATGTTACGACTACTTGGAGAGGAGTCGGAAGAAGCTAGTTGGTTAATTTAGGCACGGTCCAGGATAGAGCCGATAGAACTATGTGACGAAGAATAGTAACTAAGGTTACATGACATGCTACGTATTAAACAAGGGGAACGAGAGGAACTCACGTACCTTACGTATAAGACGTACATTATATATAAGAAGGATTTCATAGGAGTACGATTGTGTATTTAAGGACCCTTAGTCCCTACCTAGATAGTTCCTTCCTTATAGTAATTCTTAGAATACAATTAAAGTTAATCTATTAGGCAACCACTCCACTAGTTATTATTTATTATTAACTTTAACTTGCATTACCTACACACCTAGCCTAATAACAAGCCTATCGTAGTTTCTGCTATAAGGTTTTATTACACAATCACTACCTAGTTATAGTATTAAGTATAGAAAGTTAAACAATATGCCACTAAAAGCAGCCACTACGACGCCATTAACGGCGGCAACTACTTTAAGGTTAGGTGACACTAGTATAGCAGATACTAACTTATAGCAACCTATAACGGTCAGATAACTATAAGAGATAGTTAACCAGTTAATAACTAACAACGCAGTATTAAAGGAAAGGGTTAATGGGATTAGAGTAGTAAAGATTAAGTTACTATTAATTAAGAGGTATTTAAGAGAAAGATTAAAGCTTAAAGGATTTCTTACGCAAATGCACTTTAAAGTCACATAAGAAGGGGTAAAGCTACTAATACCTATAGATCGAATAGCCTATATAGGACTATTCCTATTAGGTAAGGCACTTAAATGGTTTAAGTTTTACCTTACGGAAATACAGGCAAACGGAATAACAACTACTAATTAAGAGGTGCGGTTTATATTCTTAAGCTAGGAAGGGTTCGTAGAGCGACTTATACAGATATTTAGAGACCTAGAGGCAGTAACCACGGCAGAAAGAAAACTTTAAGATATTACGCAACGAACCTTAGTAATTAAGTATACAATATAGTTCTAAACGCTAGCTACGCAAGTAGAGTAGAATAATAGGGCGCTTATAGTATAGTATAAATAAGGACTTAAGGCTAAAGTCTAGGACGTAATTATCCTAATAGAAGATGCGGATACCCTACGGGAACTAATAGATTAAGTAATTAAGATTAATAATTGGATCTACTAAAGGGAATAGGCTAAAAGAGGCTAGGATAGAGTTCTATAGTTATATAAGGCGTAGAGTACGTAACGACTAAAGCTAAGTTAAAAACTATAATATAGCGTAGAGCTAATGGACCTAAGTAGTACTAAAGAAGCCTATAAGAGATAGAGTAAGAAACTATAAAAACCTAGAGGTTAAGGATCTAGTAATTATAGGACTAAGGAGTAGAGGCTAAACCAGGGATCTTAATAGCAGAA
>Ga0307515_10019891_pt1 | contig 12033 bp, 2 predicted proteins | sample 17_EM_MG_FD_194513 | JGI IMG/M metagenome (GOLD analysis project Ga0307515, IMG submission 194513) | Populus trichocarpa ectomycorrhiza microbial communities from riparian zone in the Pacific Northwest, United States - 17_EM | ecosystem: Host-associated > Plants > Roots > Unclassified | place...
AGGATCTTGGCACCCCAAAAATTTGCTAATGAGAGCTAGAACCTAAAGAAGACGTTATATAAGATCTACTAGTATCGCAATGCTGCGTAGCTTAAGAAGTATATATTTTAGAAAGATTGTTTAATAGAACTAAGTATAAAATATTTAACTAAGGGATAGTTAAGTTCTAAGGTGGGGGAGGGGACGTAGATAATAGCCGTATAGTCTATTTATTTATTCGCTATATTTCCTAAAAGCTTTTTCTATTACGCCTTCTTATCTGCCTTTTAGTTATAGGAATCTAATACGTGTTAATAGTATGGTAAAGGTAGAAGAATGTTTGCGTATAACTATCTAGTATTATTTACTATAAAGATATTAGTTTTGCTTACCGCCTTTACTAAGCTAATAGCGATTTTCTATACTAGGTATAGAAAATTATAATTAGTTTATTTAACGATTAGAGCCGGTAAAACTCTACACCGCTACCTAAATTTGGTAGACTATTTAGATTAGGAAACCCTATTTAAAACTTTACCTTTTTGCCCTTAATAAACCTTAAAGATAGTTATAATTAAATAAAGCAGAAACTAGGTAGAATTAAGAATAATAATATACTTATTATATCTTTATCTAGTAAATCACTAGTCTTCTATAAAGGAGTTAAGTAATAGATTAGTAACGTCCTAGCGGAAGTTAGAGGCTTTACGGTTAATTAGCGTTAAGTAGTACTTATTTAAATCTGTAATAAAATTTTGCTCTTATAAGAAAACTACGTAAATACTGCTAGTATAGTAGTTAATTTTGTTAATTAAGATAATAGACTGCAAGCATCTCTAGGAAAGGATACATTTATATTAATCTTTAAGGATATCTTTAACGTTAGTAAAATGGCTAAAGATTAAAGAAACTAATATAATAAAGCTAGAGAAACTATCTAAAAGGCCTAGGGATAAGATGCTCTTAACGAACCACTAAAATACACAGTCTTCTATAACTTCCTCTCCGCTATCTAAAAGCTCGCAATCTACCTACTTCCTAAAGTTATAGCGCGAGTTAATAAAGCCCTAGTTAAAAGGCTTAATCACCTAGGACGCGGCATTAAAAATACTACTTAACTATAACCGACCGACTTCGCGCTCGCGCCTAAAATGTTAGGAAGAGTGATATTAGACTAGGTAGTAAATAAATATAGTTTAAGGAGACACTTAACTAGCTTCCTTATTCTAAATAAGGACCTATTACTAAGAAGTAGAAGGCTAACTATAGTGGGACCAGAGGTTACTAATGTTAGAATTAGATAGGTAGGAAAGAGCTTAGCTCTTATACTGCGAACGCATTTATAATATACTTCTGATATAATAAATCCTTTAGCTTTTTAGCCGTTAACACCTATTTAAGGAGGAGGCGTTAGGATTATACTAAGCCCGCCCTAATAGGGATTGCCTATATTAGTTAACTTACCTTTATTATCTATAAACAAGAGTATTCTCGCAGCTAGAACGCCTGTTAGCTCGCCCCTATAGCTGCTAGTATCTTTATTAAGAAGGAATTTAAGAAGAGGGCTAATAATTACTTACCCGGAAGTAGGAGGGCTAGGAGTAGTATTAATATTTAATAAGAACGTTATTAAGCTGGGAGATAATAAGGAGTATATTAAGGAGGCCGTAGATATTATAGCGATACTACGTATAAAACGAGGATGTAACTGTAAGGATGACGTACCCGCTTATCTTAAGGCGTCCCTAAACTAAACTACTAAAATTAAACTAACTAAGGTTATAAAGCTCTTGCGTAGTTAGTATAGGGTAGCTAGTTCTAATCTAGAGATATATAAGGTCTGCTAGATGCATATATAAGCTATAGGAGGACGTATAGGTTTAGTAATAAAGGGTTTAAACTATACCACACTATATTATAAACTCTATTTAACATATTACGCTTATAACTACCTTAGTACTATAAAAACCAATCCTACTACGTACTCTTAGTTCAGAAAGGCTTATAGACCTCTAGTTCCGTCTAACTCCTTAAAACTATATAAGTTTATTTATAACTTAGCGCTAAGGTTTTTATATAATAAAGAGGCTTTACTTAATTAGATAATATTACTAAAAGACTAAAAAGTATAGCAGCGAGAAGGATCTATAATTTTAAATATATTTAAATAGTAGTGGAATTCTAGTATCTTAGCGATAATTAATAAGGAAATGCGTATATACCGCTACTATTAGCGTCTAATTAATAGGTGGCCAAATTATAGCTAGTTAAAAATAATTGTTTATTGTCTCTGCTAATAGCTAATAAGATAAGACCCTTAGTATTATCGCCTTTATTACGCTTTTAGACCTAATAGCTAGTAGTAACTTATTTCCTACCCTTATTATATAAAATTCGCGGTTAAAAGAAACTCTATAGCTTTCCGCCATATTAACGTTAATATTCCCTTGCTTTTTAAAAGTGGATATAGTGCCGATATAATTTAAGGGAGCGTTTCTTTAGATAATAAGACTAAAAATAACTGCATAATTATCCTACCCGGCATATATTACCACCTAAAATTATAATAGGAGGATCTTAAGGCGTAAGGATTAACTAAGGGCGATAGATTTGTTTATAAGATCTCTAACTAAAACTAGACTACTAAAGACGTAGAAAAGTATACAACTAACTAGGTAGCTTAGCTATATAAAAAAGGAGATATACGTATAACTATGCCTTACCTTCCTTATAGAGTAGAAGGGCCTTTAACTGGAACCTAGCGAATAATACTACTATAGTTTATTAGTATTTAGGACAATTATAATAACCTTAAGGTCACTAAAGGAGGTACTTAGGTAGAGTTAGCAGATGCGCACTAAGACTTAAGAGCGCCGCCCTATACGTCGTCTAGATATGCCAATTTTTATAGCGTAATTCTATATTGCTTTCTTATAGCAGTTAAGCTTATAGCTGCTAGCGCTCTATCCAACGCTCTTTTTAGTAAATAATAATGGGATTCTCTAGTAGTAATCTAAGATTATAATCTTCTTCTTACTAGTAATAGGAATAAAGTCGCGAAATAGATATATTCCTATTATCTAAAAGCCGTTAAGAACTATAAGAATGCGTTTTAGCTTATACACGCAACTAAAATATGGCGCTTTAACAGCTACTTATACTTCTACTGCGTTAATAATAAAATTAACTCTTTAACTATTACGGTAGATTTAAGTAAAGTACCCCTAATTGTTATAGAAGGATAAAGTTATATAGAGTTGCCTAAAGAATTATAGGATAGAACTAAGTAGGTAGAATGATATAAAAGAGCTATATTATCCAAGAGCTGCTAGTGTAATATATCTTATACTACTTAGCTAGGCGGACGAGAACGGTCTCCTTATTTACTATTTCGGGTTTATAGTAAGGGTAAGGAACGCATATAATCACCTATCGCGCCTTTATTTTAAAGATAGGGAGTTTTAGAGTTTTAGAAGTCGTTAGGGGACAATAACTTAGGTAGGGGAGGTATGTGGTAGTATAATTTGGCCCCCTAGATTTAATATTTAGATTAGGCGTAGCTTTAGGAGAGCCTAGGCCTTCTATAGTTATATAGGTCGGTTTAGAGCCCTTAAAGTCTTTAATAACTTAGGCAACACCAATAGATATATAATTTTCCTTTAATACACTCTTTTCTTTCTCTTCTTACTGCTTAATTTTAACTAATTGCGACTAACTAATAGACTGACCGACCAACTGACAGACAGCACTAAGACTTTCCTATCTTAGAGAGGTCGTACCCTCCTATATTAGCTCGCTTACTACTAGCGCCTTAGCGACCCCTTTATATCTTATTAATCTCTAATAATATTCTTCTTCTCCTTAGCTTAGTATTCTTATATAGTAGCAATTTATAAGCTTTGGTTTAGAAGCAATTGTATAAGCCCGTTATATTAATAATAGATAGGTTAGGCTAATTAATATTTATTTATATAAGATCTGTTATACTTTAATAAAACCCTATTAGCTTTATTACCTTTATATATATCTCCTTATTAAGTATTATAGTATATATAAACTACGGCTCTATTAAATTAATGTTAGGACGCCAAGGTCCTTAGGGTATGTAGTAATATAATAACAGTAACGGGATGCAAAGAGTATCTGGTTCTTAATGAAGTAGAACTATAAAACTGAATTCTGCTGTTCTCTAATGCGGGGCGACTATGTTTTATAGGCGCCTCGCCTGCGCCTCGCCTGCGCTAAGCCGGTTATAGCCAGTGCGTCTCTATGGCCTAATAATTGCCCCCCCCTTCTTAAGCGGCTGTCCTTAGCCAACGCTATTATACAATAGGAGTGCTATTATTGTCCTTCTCTAAATAAAAAGTTTTTGATAAATTTAAGTAAATTAGATAATGTAACGATAGGACAATATAATAATAGAATAATGTAATAATAGGACCTTGTAGAGATCTATAAAGGTAGGAGTTCCCACCTAGGTAGGATATTAGATTTCCCTTCTAAGTCCATTCCGATTCTTTTAGCCTATAACTTACCTTCTCTATAATTTCCAATTAATTATAAATCGCAAGCGCTAAGCCGTTGGTTTACCTACTCGCGAGCTTTCTATAAGTATTCTTTATACTAGCTTATAGCTATCACTAACCCTACTAGGCGCCGTTAAAGCTCCCACGCCGCTCGTAAGCCGCTTCCCTAGCTTTACTAGAACTAATCTACCTCTGTTATGCTAAGCGTGTAGCTACTACTAGGCGGGCCACCTACGGTAAGCAGGCCAACCGCAATTACGGGTACTGCCGATAACTAAATAAGTTGTGCCAACTAGTACGTTTAAGTGCGTTAGTTTAGGTTCTAATAGCTAATAGACTAGGTCCCTAAGGCCTTCCATAGCCGCCTAAATAAGCTACTCGCCCTTATTAATAGGGCTAAGCGCCGGTAGGTTACTAGCGGAGATACGGCTAACCTTAACGCTCGCGTCGCTGCCGCCTAGAAGTCCTTTATAAAGGATATTAAGGCCTTAGTACGCACCAGCGCCAAGCACGGTTTCCACCAGCGCCTAAAGGGCGAAGACTTTTTCTTACTCTAAGTGTAGGAATTATAGGCCATCTATTATACTCTTAAAGGAATTCTTAACGTAATGCGCGCTTTAGTACATATCGTAGCACAGGTATTTCGCCGTTGTAGCGTATGCTAATAGTGCTTATAGGCCAATATGCCTCCTATTATAAGGGATAAGGAGGAGAATAAGGGTGAGGAGGATAAGGAGGAGGGGGAGAAGGAGGATAAGGAGGGAGAGGGGGAGGAAGAGGAAGGAGGGGAGGAAAGGGAGGATTTATTAGAGCTGTAGAGTATCTATATTTCTATTAGCGTACTACCATTACTCCGCCGTCGTTCCGTCGTCGCCCCGCTAGTAGGGCGTAATTAAAAGTTTTTTATTCTCCTATCTACTTTCTTTTCTATTTACCCCTTAGGGTAAAGTAACTATTGTACGTCTCCTTTACGTCCTTATTAATGTCCTCTACTAGGACCTATTTATTATACTCTTTTAGCTAGCCTTTTTATTTAACTAGGTACTATAGGGTCTAGTTATATCCCTTCCTTTTACATATTTCTTTTACCTTGTACTAGTCCTCTTAGTCCCCTTTATTATCTAGCTTAATAGGCCCTAATAGAGGGTCTCTAGTAGTGCCCTTATGTTATTTATATGGCTTTAGCAAGCTAATATAAAACACTGGGTAAATACGGTAAGACGTAGGTAGATATAGCTAGTATACTTACTTTCCGACTAGTTTGGCTATACTAAAAGGTCTAATAAAGCGTGCTATAAGCTTCTTACTTAGCCGTTTTAGTCTAAGGTTCTTAGTCGATAGTAAGACTAAATCCCCTACTTTATATGCCTGTGGTTAGTAATAATAATTATAGTATTTCGCCTATATCTTAGTAGCGTATTCCTAGCGTTTCGCTAGCGCTTCGCGTTTAAGGGATATTCTTTTAATCCTCTCTAAGGCGGCTGGAATAGAACTACTATTATCTGCTTTAACCTTATATTTTAGACGTAAATAAAACCTATAGCAGGTATAGAATGGGCTTATACCCATCGTACTATATTTAGTATTATTATAGGCGAATTTAGCTAGTAATAAGAGGCCTGTCTAGTTGCTTTGCTTTTTGTTATAGAATATATAGAGGTAATACTCTAGGGTTTAGTTCTGGCGTTCTATTTACCCATCCATTTACGAGTAAAAAGCCGTACTTAGCCTATGTTTTATCTTTATAGAAAAGTATAGCTCCAACTAGAACTTACTAGTAAAGATACTACCGTAATTAGAGATAATCCCTCTAGGGGTTCTAAAACGGCGTACTACTTTATTAAGGAAGAGGTCTACAAGTTTAGTTACTGTAATAGTTTTTATTATAGGTAGATATAAGGCTATCTTAGTATAGCGGTTAACTATTACATATATCGCGTTATATACCTTATCGCCTCGTTTACTAAGCGGTAGGCCTGTAATAAAGTCTATTATAATCTCCTACTACGGCTAATCTGGGTAAGGTAGCGCTTGGAGCTCGCTATAAGGGCGATGTTAAGGCGTATATATACACTGGCATAGATTATAGGTAGAGATGTAGTTTATAACGTCCGCAGTTATACTAGGCTAGTAGTACTTACGTAAGAGGAGATCTAAAGTCTTTTTCTTACTAAAGTGGCCAGCTAGGGCATTATTGTAGTGGATCTGTAGAAGCTTTATATAAACTACTAGGTCTAGGGGCATATATAGCCTCCTGCGGTAATAAAGTAGTTTAGCGGAATTAAACTGCTATACTGGCTTCGAGCGGGCGCGTTAACGGCGTCTCACCATATCTACGCTGTTGCTGCGCTTTTGCAGCATAAAGTTATCTATAGTTTAAAGTCCTTTAATAAGCTTAACGACTGTTTCCGTACTAGACTTATAAGTACTCTTTTAAGTACTAGCTTTTCTAACTTAGGTCCTTATTACACGCTACTTAATAGTATACGTATAGGTTGCCTAGTTAAACCGTAATACTATATAGCCTAGGCGTACCGCTGTTAGGTCGCTGGCTTATAGCTATAAAAATAATACCTTTATAGAAGGCTTGCTTTCTTATATACCTAATAGGACTTTTACTTTGGGTTGGTGGCCCTGCATTCCCAAAGTCCTTTAGAGCAGTAGTAGTATAGTGTCTTCTTCTGGCGGACCCCCTGTGCCTAGGGGTTGCCTTAACAGCGCGTCTATGGGGTTCGTTTTTCCCGCCCTATACTTAATTACAAAGTCATAGGCAGCTAATACTATAGCCTATCTGGCTTGCCGTTTATTAAGGGCTTTTACTTTTATAAAACCCTTTAGATTATTATAATCTGTAAGCACTTCTAGGCAGCTTAATAGCCCCTTAATATAGTGTCTCTAATGCTTAAAAGCCTCTACGATAGCTAGTAGCTCCTAATCGTGGGTTTTATAATTACGCTCTGCTGGCGAAAGCTTCCTAGACTAAAAGGCTATTAAATACCAAAGGCCATCTTTAAACAGCTATAATATAATTGCTACTAGGCCTTATATAGAGGTATTAGTCTCTAACTGGGTTGGTAAGCCTAGCGTATAGTATTATAGGAGCGGCGCCGTTGTAAAGGCGTTATAGAGCTAGTGTATTACTTACTCTGCCTCTTCTAGCCAACTAAAAGGCCTAGCTTTACGGCCGTTCTTTACTCTCTTAAGGAGATTAGTAATAGGCTTCGCAATAGTAGAGTACTTATAGATAAACCGGCGATAGAAGTTAGTAAAACCTAAGAAGACCTAGATATCCCTATAGGATTAAGGGCTCTCCTACTTAGTAATGGCTTCTACCCAGCTAGGATCTATTGCTACGCCTTTAGGACTAATAATATATCCTAGGAACTTAACCTCTTATATACTAAACCTACACTTCTTAAGGTTTGTATATAGTTAATATTGCTATAACCTACGTAGCACTTCTAGTACGTGGCGCTAGTGTTCCTCTAGATTTTTAAAGAAAATTAAAATATTATTAAGGTAGACTATATAGAAGACGTCTACTAGTCCTAATAAGGCCCGATTAATATAGCTCTAAAAGATTGCTGGTCCGTTAGTTAGCCTAAAAGGCAAAACCAAATACTTAAAGTGGCCGTAACGCGTGCGGAACGCCGTCTTCTACTCGTCGCCCCGACGGATACGAAGGCGGTAGTACGCATTTATTAGGTCCAACTTAGTAAAGATTTTGGAACCTGCTAAGCGGTCTAAGGTTTTACTAATTAATAGTAGTGCGAGATGATTCTTAATTGTTACCTTATTAAGGCCTCTATAGTCTATATAGAGCCACAGCTTCCTATCTTTTTTAGGTATAAATAGGATAGGTGCCCCTATAGGGCTAGTACTTAGTTAGATCTAACCTTTAGCTAAGGCGTTATCTAAGTACTCCCTTAGTACCTCTAGCTCCTTAACTAAAAGGTTATAGAGTGGTCTATACGGGACCTCCTATCCCTCTTTTAGGTCAATAGTATAGTCGCCCTAGTAGTGTTGGGGTAGCTTTCCTGCTTCCTTATATAAGAAGATATCGCTAGCTTCTTTTAACTGTGGGGGAAGGACTAGCAAGCTGCCATTGTCTTATTTACTAGGTATTAATCTAGTAATTATTAGGGCGAAGACCCTAGGTTCCCTCTAGAGAGACTCCGTAAAACCCTTAGGGGTTTATAGTAATAGGGACAAGCCGTCTAGCTTCTATCGCCACGCCTTTACCTCGCAGTTGATAAGAAGTTGGGCCTTTTTTAACCCCGGTATACCTAGGGTAACAGTAGGGGATGCGTTAGCCATTCCATAGCAGATAAGGGTTACTTCCCTAATTTTGCCCTAGCTGTCCTTTATTCGTAATAGTACCTTATAGGCTTTATAGTAATATACCTAAGTTTTATTTAACTAGGAGTAGGTAGGCAATTCTACGTCTAATGTCTTAAAGTTATACTCCATTGCGAATCGCTAGTTAATTATATTTACTTCGGCACCAATATTAAGCATTACCGAGGTCTCCTTTTAGATCTGCTTAGAAAGGACTTTACCTAAAATAGTAATAGCTTTCTTACGATCTAGTGGGAGCTTATACCCTGCGGCTATAAGAAGGTCTAAGGGCGCTTATCTTTTCCTAGTGTAGAGGTAGCGTTTACGCTACTTAGCGGTGGTTAATTCCGTTATAGCTCTTTATATTATCGCCACTAATATCCTAGCTGCCTACACCTTAAGCAGTTTCCTTTAGGCTAAGTTAAACCCCTAGCGGTATTACTTCGCCCCGCCATTAAGTCGCCGGCAGTAGTTTTAAAGTCCGCTTTCCCTAAGTTACCTAACTAGGTGGTCTTTATATTCGAGTTCGCGGCGCGCTTATTACTTCTACCCTATAGGGCGCTTACGCTCTTCTGGTTTTCCTCTAATAGGGCAGCTAGGGAAACTAGCTAGTCTCGAGTTTAAGGGAATTCTTAATAGTTAGTAATAGCAACCCGTAGCTCTGGCCGCAGCTTCGCGAAAAGATATATTATTAAATGCTTTGCATTATAAGGAGGGTTAATTTGCGCTTTTAAGGAGGTTAGGTAAGCAGCAAACTCGTTTACTAGTTAATTGGTTCGCTGTATTACCTTTATATAGGTTAGGGCTATATAGAGTTCTTAATTAATAGGACTTTTAATCTGGTTAAGTAGGAATTCTATAAGCTCCTCCTAGGTAAACTGCGTGTCTAGATGGTTATCTTTATACTATAGCTAAAGGGTTCAGTTAGTCCCCTTTATATATTATATAGTAAACGCGACTTTAGTATCCTTATTTATAAAGCCGTCGCGCTCTAGGCGGAACGCTAGCTTTAAGCTATTGCGGAAGTCTTAGTGCTCTTATATAGACTTGCTATAATACAGAGCAATCTTCTTTATTTTAACGGCCCGTTTTAACGGAGCGCTTAATATATTAGTAGCCCTCCGCTTAAGGCTCGAATGCATTAGGCTACCCCCTAAGTACTCCAATGGGATTATTTAAGGTTGTAAAGATAGGTTAGAAACAGGAGTCGACGTCGCCTCGCCGCGTTAACGCCGTCTTAGCACCAGTGATCTTTTTGGACTGGAGTGGAGTGGATCTGAGCTCAAATCCACTCCATCCAGCTAGTAAATTATTTGACTCCAGGAGCTCCTTGGAGCTCCAGTACATTTATATACTAAAAATAGAAAGGCTTGGCGTTAGCATGGTGTTGTAAAAGGAAGAGTAGATACAGGATAACTCACTAAAAGCTACCTATATTACTCCTTACTAATGACCTTAGTCTTGTAGTTAATCTTAATAGCCGCATATTGCCCCTCTAGCTCTTCTTTCTTATTAATCACGTTGTCTTCTACATAAGCAGAGGGCTCTATGGCAACCGCAGTAGCAAGCTAGGCCTTTACTACTTCCTTATTGTCAAATATACCCTTTAGCGGTGGAGTACGCGGTTAGTAGCAAGATACTCTTTAAAGCGATCAATTGGCGCCAGGCCGTTACATTTAGGGTAACTTATCGGCTTTTAAGTTAAAGCTCTTAAGTATAATAATCACGTTGTCGGATATAGGGGGCGATTAAGTTAACAAATATCGATCTATAGTGGCAGTAAGAAAAAAGATAAGGATAACTAAATCAAAGCGATAACAATGACGACAACGACGGGGGCAGGAGGAACGACCAAATTCTAAAATTGGAGCTCATCGTTGGAGTCGCTAATTGGCTCACTTATACGCTCTGACACCTATACGCTCTCTCCTTACATTACACCTGCCCGAATCAGGTTAGAGAATTGGAGCTCCAAGAGCTCCGCGCCTTTAAATCCACTCTATCCAACCAATAAAATTGACAGGATCCACTCCAGCTAAAAGACGGCTCCGCCACGGAGCTCCAGAATTAACCCAGTCCAAAAAGATCACTGCTTAGCACTTTTACCTCTTCCCTAAGTAAGTGTAGTTTTCTTTACTCTAGGAGTTGTAGCTTCTTATTCTCTAGCCGTTATATTTCTTCCTATATATCCCCTTTACCTATAGCTTCCGGTTTTGTCCAGGACGATATAGGTTCGCCTATGTTATCCTAGGGCTAATCCCTAGACTCGGTAGTACGCATTGCGCTAGTACGCCCGCGTCTCGCCATTAGGTCAATAGGCTGTGATATAGTTAATAAATATAGGTCGCAGCGTGGTTTTCGATATCAATACTGCCAATAATATTGATCAATATTGTTACTAATCAATATTGGCGAGTATTGGCGAGTATTGGCGAGTATTGGCGATATTTGTAATATTTGCAGATCTTCTTGGCACCCCATTAAATTTTGGCCCTGCTAGTTATATACCCTCTTCCTAGTATATAGCTTTTGGCGTTCTATCTAGATCGTGCTAATAGACTACTAGAGCAAACGCAGAGACGTGCGTACGGCTGCGCAGCGCCAGCGCTGCGACGTGGTGGTGCGAAGAAGTCTCTGTTAGGAGGGTAAGCCCTAGCGGAGGCCTATGAGCACTACTACGTCTTTTCGTATAAGTCTAGTATACTTAAACTACGGCATCTAAACCAGCGTTACCCCTTTCTCCCTTCCGTACGGTATATAACTATATATATGGCAAAACCTATACAGCACGGCGCTGCGACCGAACGTATACGGCGTAACCGAACACATACGGACTAAATATATACGGCTGTAACTAAGCGTAACGGTATATAACCGAACGCGTACGGACTAAACGTATACGGTGTGACCGAACGTATACGGCACGGCGGCTAAATACATATATATACGCCTTAGGAAGTCTATAATAAGCCTCTTATTCCCTATCTTACCTAATAGCCTAGACTTACCTATATAGTATTTCGTCTTCCTCTATATCTTTAGCTATAGATATATATAGGGGACTTAGGTTAGGGCCCTAGGATAAGATACCTAGTTCTATATTTATCCCGCTAGCTTCTTTACGGTAGAAATTATACTATAAGTAAAAGGACCTAGGCGTATATATATATAGGGTAATTAGGGGAGTAAG
>Ga0307515_10019892_pt1 | contig 12033 bp, 11 predicted proteins | sample 17_EM_MG_FD_194513 | JGI IMG/M metagenome (GOLD analysis project Ga0307515, IMG submission 194513) | Populus trichocarpa ectomycorrhiza microbial communities from riparian zone in the Pacific Northwest, United States - 17_EM | ecosystem: Host-associated > Plants > Roots > Unclassified | place...
GCATATGGGCTCAAACTATTACAGTGGATAGCCTCAGAGATACAGTATCAGAGTCTGTCTCGGCTGGTGGTGCCAGTCGCTGTTGTCATAATACCAGAGCGCAATAGCATCTTCATATCTGGGAGAGGACGGGCAAATTCACGGCCAGATGTACAAATCAGTTACACCTCGTTCCCGTCAAGTCCGAGGAAGAGCTCTGGGTTGGTCATTCCACTGGATCAAAACAGGACAATGCGATATTTAGATATTGGCGCAGTCGATGTTTTAACGAGTCCCCTACTGCACGAACGGTTACCCAGCCTGGCGATTCACGCGTATCGAGCTCATAAGGACGCTTCGAAAGAGCAGAGAGCGTTGCTTGAGATGAAGAGGGGCAGGAAACGGTCATGGGTGGGCGTGGACGACCAGAAACCGTATGCTTATCTACGGGAAGCCATGGTGTCTGGATTGATGGATGGGATATGCAAAGTAGGCGGCGATGATCAACCGTTCAGTTATATAAGAATATCCATAGCGTTGGATCGCCGGGAGAAGATTGCATCCGCAGTTGGTTCGTGGAATTTCTCGGCACACGATTTTACGGACGACGAGCTTCTGCATGCTGCACTGCTCATGTTACAGCATGCGCTTGCGATGCCAGAATTGGAGAAGTGGCGGATATCGACAGGTAAGCGGCCAAGACTTGTGGTCATGTTTCGGATGATGTGTGCCTCCATATGCTGACACCCAATGTAGAGAATCTCACAGGATTTCTAGTGGCTTCCCGGTCGGCGTACAATGCCTTTGTTCCGTACCATAATTTTCGCCATGTCGTGGATGTCTTACAAGCCATCTTCCACTTCCTTCTCCAACTTGGCAGGTTACCTCCGTACCCGGATTCCAACAAAACTTTGGATATCCCTCTCTCACCCATAGCTGCTCTCATCCGACCATTCGACGCCCTTACCCTTCTAATCACAGCCATCGGGCACGATGTCGGCCACCCCGGTGTCAATAATGCCTTCCTTGTTACTCTTAATGCCCCTCTGGCCCAGTTGTACAACGATAGATCTGTTCTAGAATCCTTCCATTGCGCTGCATATTCGCAAATTCTCCGACGGCATTGGCCAGCAGCTTTTCAAGGAGTTGAGATGAGGCAACTCATGATCAGTTCGATCCTTGCAACTGATATGGGACTTCACTTCGATTACATGAAGAGACTTGGCTTTCTCCAGGAAAAGTTACACGAGAACGGCGGCACTGATGGTTGGAATGGCAGGCTGATCGAAGAGCAAAGGACCCTTGCTTGTTCATTGCTGATCAAGTGTGCCGACATCAGCAACGTGGTATGTGCTCCGGCATTCTGGGGAGGCTTGGCTAACAGTGTAGGCTCGAAAATATGAAACTGCTGCTCAGTGGACACTGATTCTGACCGATGAATTCGCTCGCCAAGCTTCGATGGAAACAGACTTGGGGATTCCATCCGCTCTCTTTGCCCCTCCGGTGCGAGAGATTGTTGAGTTAGGCAAGTCACAACTTGGTTTCATGAACATGTTTGCGATACCCCTGTTCCAAGGAGTCACCGACGTCATGCCAGGCATGGGTTACTGCGTGGATGAGTTACAGCGAAACAAATCAGCTTGGGAAGAGCGGATCGCAGTGGAGCAAGCGAGGACGAGACAAGATAGCGATGATTCAGCAATGACGGACGGCATGTTTTCCCCGCGTGCGATGAGCGTGGCAAATCCTTCTGATCCTAGTCACCAGAAGATAAGTAATGCCACGTTGTCGCCCGACCAAGACCTGAGGAAAGCGTTGCTCAGCAAAAGCCCCTTCCTACACGCTAATGGCTCTCTCGACGAATTCGAACCTCACCGCCACGCGCTCCCCGAAATCTCAACTACCTCCGCCCCCCACACCGAGTCACCCAACCCATCACCCAGCGAGCTTCTACCAGATCCCGGCTCTCGCCGCTCCTCCAACAAACCAAGCCAGCTCCAACTATCCTTCGCGACAGCCAGCGCCCCAGGCCTACTCGACCACCCAAGCCAAGACCCTCAGCACACGAGCAGTGTGAATGGCATGTCGATTAGCCCTTCCCTCGTCACTGACCCTGTAGTCATCCGCCCCATCATGATCGACCCCCCGACTCCTAATGCAAGCAAGTCAGAATTAGACAAAGATAAGCAGCGCAGCAGCGATGGCACAGAAGGCAGCGTGTCCGCCACCTCAGGCCAAGATTGGACGAGTCAAGCCACCTCTGCCACTACCGGGAAAATGCCCCTCTCGCCATCAACACAGGGAACGAGCATCATGTCTTCTGATAGCTTGGAGAAGTCCTCAAACGGCGAGAATAACCAAACACCGACGAGGAGGAGTCCGTGTTCGCGGAGCGAGGGCGATAGCCCGGCGATGACGGACGATAGTCCGAGCGATAGGGGGAAAGAGGATGGGAGGGGGGTGGTCATGGAGAAGGTGAGGAATTTGAGGAAGAAGCCGAGTCGGTTCCGTATGAATATGAAGTTTTGGGGGAGGAGCAAGAGCGCGAGTCCACCGGTTCCGGTACATGGGGGTGGGGGGAGTGAGGAGGAGGGGAGCTTGAGCTTGGGTTGAAGATTCGATTACGCTCGCATTTTACGGAAACGATATATTCGCAAACGGAACGAGGGGTAGTGTAGGATTACGAGGACAGGTGGTTGTACATTGTACACAAACACGAACGGTTTATAACAAGGAGATGGGAAGTGAAGAAGGAAGAAGACGAGAGATAATGGCGTTTGGGCTGCCTGCTTGGGATGCTCTGTTATGATGTATGGCGTTTGGGCAACGGGAAACGGGTGGATTTGGCATTGAAAGGAAAGGAATGGATGGGGCATGTGCTATGATGCATGATCGAGTATGAAGTATATAGGGTGGTAGTGGTGGTGGTGGTGAATAGGCCAGGCAACATTGCTACTGTCTTGAGGAAATGAGGTGGGACGGATGAGGTAAATAAGGGATGTAGGCAGTAGGGGTTAGGTGAATGTATGCGCTGGGCTGACATTAATCGCCCCCTATCCTTTCCCACGAAACTCTGGTCGCAACGAAAGTTGCTTGAGCAGGAGGCCACCGAGCAAGGCTCGATTTGGAAGTTGTCGCGGAGCTTCGCTTAATTTACTATGCCCCTATTCTGAGTTGACGTCAACATTTCTTGTTCAACCCCTTGAACATCTCTCAAAACATCTTTCAAAAGTGGCCTCCCATCTTGAAGGGCAGTTATACTCCTACCTCCAAGTCCCTCTGCGCACTTTGAGCTGCGATTCTCTAGAAAGCGCTCTGCATCAGCCAGCTCCTGTTTCCACCACTGCCGAGCCGCTTCTTGGGCCTCAAAAGCAGTGCATCCAGCCGCACCGAACTTCTCATACCTTTCCCTCGGAAATAGCTTATTTCCCCTCCTCACAATGGCTGGATAACGACCTTCCCACTCCGGCGCACCGGACGTGTACCTCCGTATACAAGCCCTCATCGCCTCCGGCGTCCGTCGAAACTCAGGGAAATGCTGCTCCGAGAGCTCGTCCCTGAACGTCTCGGGCGTCACACAAGCATTGATGGACCCTACTCCCTCAAACAGACACCAGAGCAGTTTTCCCAGCATGAAAACCATGGCTCGCTCTCGTTCCGGCTCCGCGAGCGAAGTCCACGCGACGCTGAAGCCGAACTCCGGGTTCCAGTAACGGACGGATCGAGATTTGGGCGCCCAGTCTGGCCTCCACTTCCGCAGCACAGCCGTGTATTTCTCCCTGGTCTTCTCGGGGACGTGTGGCGAGGAGGCAACGTGCTCCAGATACTCGGTGTAGTACACCTCTGGCGGGCTCCAGCTGTACCAGCCGCCCCTCTGCTCGAAGTCGACCACGACGGCGTGCAGCCCGTCCGCCCTCTCGTCCATGATGATGTTGTTCAGCTTCACGTCGGAGTAAAAGCCGGCTGGGGACTCGCGGATGTGCAGCAACGCTCCCGTCACCTCGCGCGCCCAGCGGAACTGCTCTTCCAAAGCCAGACTGCCGCCGCCGCCGCGCGATCTCGTCGCGAGCGTCTGCTGCAGCGTGCCAGCTGCGTAGTATCTGAGCACGAAGCCGCAGACGCCGACCTTGCCGCCGAACCGGCACCGCTTCGTGACGATGTAGAGGGGCCGCGCGACGACGTTCGCGTGCGGCGCCATGCGGAGCAGCAGCTTGAGCTCGTGGTACAGGAACTTGCAGTCGGCGGTCGCGGCCTTGAACACGAAGGGCTCGTCGCCGCCGTGGTGGCCCGCCATCGTCACCAGCGCGATCGCGTCGTGCAGCTGGCGCTGCAGCTGCACGCAGCTGAGATCGCGCTCCTCCGGCCACCACCACGCAGCGCAGTCGACGTCGGCGCTCCACATGCGCTGCAGCGCGTCGGGGCTGAGCCATTGCTGCTCGACGTCATAGTTCGGGATGAGGTGCACGGCGATGGCCTCGGTGTCGGTGCAGATCCTGTCAATCACGATGCGCGAGCCGAACGGCATGCCGTGGTAGAGCTCCGCGAGCTGTGCGGTGGTGTTGCTGTGCGACCAGCGCTCGAGGATGCGGAGGACGAGCTGGGCGATCGGCAGGTGTGCGAGCTGGCTGCTGCCGTCGACGAGCATGGCGGCGTGGGACTTCAGGATCCCGCGGACTTCTGGCGCGTGCTCCGCGGGAGTGGGGATGTGCACGTCGATGCGGAGGGGACTCCGGTTGAGGGCGAACGAGGGGGTAACGAAGAAGCGGGTGCCGTCCATCTCGCCGCCGTCGAGGCGCCAGGTCGGCGCGAGGACCGCGGTCAGGCTGTCTATTCGGTTCTTGGGGTTCAGAGGGGAGCCTTCCCAGGGAGTTGGGCTGCTGGGTGGCGAGGGCTCCGGCGCGAGCGTCGGCGTGAAGGCGGCGGTTGGGTACATGATCGCGTGGAACATATCTGGCGTGGGCTCCATATTGGCATATGAGTCTCTGTCCTCTATCACAATTCTCGTTTGGAGATGATTCAGATGAAAAAGAGTGAGTAGAGAGGGCACCAGGTCAAAGTATCATCAAGGGGCTCGAGCAGGATAGAAGAGTGAAGATGTCTATTGAGCTACCAGGAAAGGACAAGAAGTAGAAGCGAACGAGATTTCGGGATACTACAAGTGGGAATGAGGCTCTGCTTCTAATTCCAACCATTATCCTCTGTATTATGTTATACAAGGTATTCCGTGGTAATACCACAATAATCTCCTCATTGGGATCCTGTTAGAGGCCGACTGACTTACTCATACCAGCGCATGCGAGACCCCTGCTTTCACGTTCCCCTTCACTAACCGATTGGGTCGGCTTATATCTTGTGTGTGTGTGTGTGCAGCGTGGGGTTGGACTGCACAGTTGAGCCTCCAAGTCAGAAATCAGGGGTCAGAGGCGGTTCCCCCGACACTTTGTAGGAGGGATCGATTCAGAACCGCGGGTTCTGTGGCAGGTTTGGAATCACAATGTACGAAATAATGGAGTCATTGAAATGCCATTCATCGTTATCTCAACCACTGACAGAAGTTCTGAAGAGCCGTACTGAAAATCACATCACAATGTACAGAGTAACGGGGTCGTTGAAATATCATTCATTGCTATCTGAAGAGTACCGCAGGGAAACTTAAAACTCGAGCAAAGAGATCGGAAAAACGCCTCCGAATTCAACGCTTTAACCAGAACCACCCAAACCATTTGCTAATAAACCTCCCGTTACTCATGGCGAGAAGCACTCGCGGATTTCAAACGTCAGTCGAGGAGTGTAGGCAATGTTCCACACCTCCTGCAGACTCTTATCGTGAAAGATCTTCTTGCTGCCCTCTTGAAGGGGATGCGGAAGCTTCCAGGCGAGCAAATCATTCTTAAGCCACATGCGAACGAGGTAGCGCTGGTTCACCTCGTCATCCGTGAACGCTTCTCTGGCGTGAAGGATTGCAAAGTTGTTGACGAAGGTTAGATCTCCTGGCTGGAAGGACAGGGCGAGTTGGTGCTTCACCGCAATGCGTTGGACTGCCTCGAGCGCTTCGTGCTGAAGGCGAGATAGAGGCGGCAAGTCAGCGTCTCGGGCCATGTTTGGGAGGCCGACGAGTGACTGAGGGACGAAATTCAGGATGACGCGGCCGCCGTGGTAGAAGAGAAGGGCACGCTTTTTGGGCTGCGAGTCCCGGCCACGGCTGTAGAGCATCAGTTTCTTTTTATCCTTATGACGGTGAGTGGACGAGGAGGAAAATACTTGTCAAATGTCCAGTTTGGGGTGGCTAGAACTTCGAGCAGGTCTGGCCTCTCCACAGCCAGCTCGTTGTAGACCGCCAAAGCTGGGGAAAGGAAGTGTCGACCTCCCTCTGCGGCTCGGGCACGGCTCTGCATGGCAAGAATGTCGCAGAACAGGTCGTTGTGAAAGCCCTAGAACACTCTTTAGTAAATGTATTGCATGACGAACTTGGGCAATCTTGAGATACCTGTGCCACAGTGGAATCTTTGAATGGTCGATCTTCCTGCGGTGCTTTCATGATGGTGGCATTGCGGATGTGCGCTGAGGGGAGTTAGATATGTTTTGCAATCTCTCTTGTAGTAGTAAGTCCACGTACCAAAAATGTTGCCCCGACTATCTTGCTTGCCTCGCCTCTCAGCGACGTAACTCGAAATTCCCAGAAACAGCAACACGTTGTCTTCAGGGGAGTACTCATTTGGATCGAGTCCACGAATAGAGAAGAATCCTTTGCCTCGGTAGAGTTCTTGGGTGTAGGCTCGAAGACGCTCTTGGACGGTAGGCAGTGGGAAGTTCTGGCGATTGACTTCCTGTCCATCCAAGCCAAGACCTGTAGACTGTTAGCTTCTATACAATGTTTGCCTCTATTCATAACGAGTCAGACCTTTGAAATGATTCAACGCGGCATTGATCTCAGCCTTTTCATTGCTAGACAGGTTGTGGATGTAGGTGTTCTCATTCGTGAATTGCTTGCGGTCCCACACCAGGGTGGAGTTCAAGGTAGTTGGCCATTCTTGGATGATGGAGTATTGTTCTGTTGCCATAGTGAGAAGTTGTTTTGGTTCTTTTGTGTGGTTTGATTTTTGGTTTGTTTGCTGGAGAGAAGGTTAGTTTGTGGTAATTGCAGCATCCCCGGCTTTATAGATGCTCTCACAAGAGGGGGGACTAGAGGACGCGACTAAAAGATGGGAAGTTGATTTGAGCCTCACTTGCCCCCCACCTCGCCTCCTTGAGAGCTTTCCACAGCTTTCCAAGTTTTTATGACACACGATAAGTGAATGCGACTCAATTGGCGATGTAGAGTTGCAGCTGGCGGTCACAGGTCGAGTGTCTGGTGGCGACGACGACGAATGATGCGGTCCTATCAAACAAGGTGGTGTGAGGAGCACTGTGATTGGGATTCAGACCCAAACACATGCTGTCAGGATTTACTTCGTACGGCCTGGCCTAAGAGAATAATAATAATGTTGTTAGCTTACTTATGTATAAATACAAGGAAAAGTTTCAATTAGCTCCCAAACTTTTGCCAAAGTCAAAAGTTGGCTGTGGATTTGGGGACAAATTCGAAGTCTAGTAGCAGAGGCAGGGTAGACAATAGTGCAAACTACAGTTTGAGACTGCAGTCCACTCTCAAAATTTGAAACCGCACTTTAGAGCAAACAAACTAAACTGAAAAGAAAGGGTTCAAACTGCAGTCTAAGTGTGGTAGGGGTTGACCACGATACAACTGTAGAGCAAAGCAGTTTACACATAAATTTGAAGCTTGTTAGAGGTATTTCAGACGGCGGTTTGGAACCCTGCACTAATCTATATTACACTGACGTACACTGAGGCTGGACCAGCCCAGTGAACTGCAGTTTAGACTGGACTGAGGTCACATTATCAGCTACACTACCCAGGGGCCCAATAAGGAGATAGAAGTGGTAATTGAGGCAGGATAAGTCCCCAATCACGCCCTCGAACCATTAACAAGGCTCTGGTTCTACAGGGAATGTGTTTGGATTGCGAAGTGATACGTGCAGCTCTTGGCGGAGAATCTCGAGCGCCTTGGTCAGAAGGAACATCAAAGATGCAGGACATTTTCAAACTGCCAGAACACACTTCGATAATCTAATATCTCTCACGGTGTGATTTTACTACGTGAACATCAATTTGTTCTGTAGAAATCAAAACAATAGTAGTGTGGGACAGCTCCTCTATCAGCAGGCCCCGTTCGAGCAAGGTCACCAATATGCCTACGATTTTAGGGGCAGTAGCAAAAGCAAGATCACATTGTTTGCACCTGAGGCAGAGTGGGAAAATCTGCCTAGCAAATTCCAATAATGGTCTAGTGATGGAGCACAATGGGCCGTTGTAATCCAGTCCCCACTGTCCAATAGAGTCAAACTTGATGCGGGGTGGGAATTTGGAGTTGAGGCTCTGCTCACAGCCGCAACAAGCGTGACCGGTGAGTGCCTGATCACGTGCCCGGTGAGATTCGAGATACATGCAGCTAGCTACCGTCACTGATGATTGGCGAGCAGCCCGAGTCGTGCTGTCACATGAGCCCCACGCAGGCTCGAACAGTCCAATGATTGACTCGGACGAGAAACGCCCCCTCACGTGCCCGGTGAGCGAAGCTTTCTTGAGAACACCTCGTCTGAGAAGAGAGAAGCTGGCGAAGAATGATGTTGAGCTGACCGGAATCCGGATTTTGGGTACCTGCAGGCTGTGCAACAAAGGCTAACCTGAGCGAGTAAGAGCTCGACTGGATTACCCTCCGTACATCGTTTCAGGTATCACGGAGCCTGCGGATCCTCTTTCCATCATCGTCCTCGCCCGAGAAATGTCTGACCTATCGAGCTCCAAGTACCCGGAGGTATGGGGAAGCTTGGAAGCCTTCGCCGAGGACCACACGTTACTTGATGCTGATTTTCTGGCAAACTACGCGGAATACAGCCCAGGAACGACATCGCCGGGGTCCAGTTCAAGCAGTGCGACAACAATCAATACCCCACAGTCTGGTTCCACCGGTCTGCACAGTGCAGGCATCCGTTCCAACGGACGACATGAGTCCACTCCACCGGAACGGCGAGAGTACTTCCCTGAACACTCCCCGAGCGACTACAATGTTTTCCCTGGCTCATCGAAGAATGCGAACGGCGGAGACGCAGATGCGGAAGTCCAAAACCTCGCTCCAAGAGGTATCAATTGTCAACTGGGAGAGCAAAGCAGCATCGCACAACTCGGGCACCAATTCCATGGTACTTTTACAGAACTCTTTATCCCAATTTTCTCCGACAGGAATGGCTCTGAAGCTCCTTCCAGTCAGCTAGACACACTTATACATGATGATGTCCTATCTTGTCTTCCGCACTTCAACCATGAAACCAACGAGCAGCACTATCAATATTCCGCACCCCAAACATGCCTTACACAAGACGCCTCTCAACATGCTCAGTCTTGGGAACAATTTGCTCTAGACCAGACCACTGAAGGGCCCCCAACATATGAGCAGCGCAATGGTTATCTCCCTGAGTTCTCTAGCGACTGGATCTCGAACATGTCGAACAATTCTGGGTTCCAACTTTCGCCACAACCTCAAGCCTCTTTCTCATTTCATACTCCACAAGAACCTCAATTGGCTATATCGTCCTCCATGGGCGCCTCCCTGAGTATTGGACTCGGCTACGACGTGAACGATGAAAGTGAAATATTAGAGGGCAGCTCATCTAATCTCTGCAGAACAAAAGAGACTCCCGCAAATACCTTCCAGGACTCTCAGTCACAGTCAGAGAGCATCCAACGCCCTCACACCGAGAGAGAGTCTTCAAGTCCAATCAGAACTAAAGTAATCTCTCCAACTGCACAGAGGGGGAGCTCCAGAAATGTCAACAAATCTGGACCCCTTTCCCAAAGGCGAAGACCAAAGCAAAGAGGAGCGTTCACTGATCTGGTGGAAAGAAGGGAGACGAGTGAAACAAGAAAGAGCAGAGCTTGTTTGAGATGCAGAATGCAGCGCATCCGTGTACGTCCCTCAAATTCATGGTCACGAGCCCAACTAACATCAATAACCAAATCAGTGCCACACAGACCCTCTCAATGCTCGTGGCACGTGTATCACTTGCCAAGGCATAACCAATCCCACACAGTCAAAACTCCCTTGCCTTCGATATAAGATCTCCGATACAGCTCTCTTCGACAAAGGGCCACATCCGCAATTCATATGGTGCCAACGCTGGAAAGAGATGAAGATTGTCGAGATAAAAGAATGGGAGCCCTCTGATATGAAGACAATCGAGCTCACGCAGGATGTTGGAGACGCCACCTATGAGGTCAATGTGCGGAAGTTCATTCCTGTGGAAGGAGACTCCCTGGAGAGGAAATGGACAACCAACGGAAAACAACAGTCACATCGATGTGCAACTTACGCAATCGCCAATATGAAAGAGACAGGGCAGCAAATGTTGAAATTTGTCGATAAAAATATCAACACATCGATAGATCACTATATCGGCGACTCAGATGAATTGCTGCGAGAAACATATCGCATGGCTTACAAGCATTCCGAAATTGCAGAGGCAAGTACATCCAGAACATAGTTGGGCTTCAAGCTGATTAAAGTTTACGATAAGAGAGAAAAAGATAAACGCCTTTTGCGATCTGTCTTGAAACTCTGGGTGGCAATACGCATGGAGTCTCGGTCTGAGCGAATCTGTGGCAAAGAACATCTGGGAATGGCGCCACAAACATTGGACCCAAGCGCCGCAAACTACAATCAAGTGCTTGTGCCTCCAGTCATGAGTGCCCAAATTGAGCTCATTATGACCGTCATCGTTCTCCATCCCTTGAAGAAAGAAGTTCTCAAGCAGCTACAGGAGCTGATGAAGGCAGATAGAAAAAGGTCATGGCTTACCATATATCTATGCCTGTTCGTGCTGCTGCATAGCTGCGCCTTGCTGACTTCTTTTGAGAACGCGCAAGCTAAAAAATACGGCCTTCAGGTAAGCCCACCTCCTGTTTCCCGAGTTGGCTTCTTCCTGCTCACCTGCTCTAAGTCGCGTTACGTTTACACGTCATTCGTTGAGGAATTGCACACTGGGTCCAATATTATGCTCGCACACTTTCATTACATGAACAAAGGCAGCCTTCCATTCACCATGGACTGGACAGTCGAGAGGAACGTACAACAGGCTGGGTTCAGCCCCGAGCAAATCGTATTTTTGAAGAAAACTGCCCAGCTAGTCAAAGAAAAAGGTAAGTAGGCAATGTCCTATCTTTGCAAGAGTTCTGAGGAATGATCTAATATGGTTTAGCCGCTATTTTCGACGCCGTGAAGAAGAACGGCGAGTGCGAACATGACTTCTTTTTCTTGTCACAACTATACGACATCCATTGGCAGCCTTTATGAGCAATATGTTTTGCATCTTTGACAGGTCTTCACTTCCGCGAGGTCTCGCGCATTTGTATTTCGAGCGCCAAGATTTGTCCGATACGAGATTCCCTCCTTTTAGGCCAGAATGATTAATCAAGGCTTGTTCCGCAGCTCCTCGGGGATGCCGGGGCTCAGGCCCGTGTTCGTTTTTCTTCTTTCCAGAAAATTTCCCCGGAACCTCTGCAATGCCCAAATCAGGCCTGGGCGTCGTTAGGCTGACTCGGGATGGATCCGTTGGTTGGTCACGTGGCCGGCGAGAGTCTTGATATGTCTTGGGTAGTCTGGGCGTGGATTTTTTCAGCAAGCCCGACTGGTTATGAGCTTCGACGGAAAGTACCTAGGTTGCCAAGACCCTGAGTAAAGCAAGAAGTTCTAGAACATGTCGATGCAGGCTTGAAAGGAGAACATGTGAATGTTGGATCGAGTTTGGCGTTGGTAGTCGGGTGTTATATACTTATACTCTTGCCACCCGCCGCGTCTCCCCTCCTTCCTAAACTGAAAATGCAACACCATTTGGCATCTGCCTGTCGCCAAAAGAGTAGACGAACCTTGCCTACTGGATAAGTTTCCCGGGCCACTCAAGCCACAACCACCCAGGACATCATTTTCAAACTTTGCCACCA
>Ga0307515_10019893_pt1 | contig 12033 bp, 13 predicted proteins | sample 17_EM_MG_FD_194513 | JGI IMG/M metagenome (GOLD analysis project Ga0307515, IMG submission 194513) | Populus trichocarpa ectomycorrhiza microbial communities from riparian zone in the Pacific Northwest, United States - 17_EM | ecosystem: Host-associated > Plants > Roots > Unclassified | place...
AAGAGCCGGTATTTTCAAACCAGGGGCTTTGATTACCTGTCGCTGATAATTCGAAAGGCCGCTCCGAGTTCTTTACAGCTTCCATCGAGCATTCACAATCCTCAATCTCAAAAATGAGGATGCGATTTGATTTCATACTGCCTGGTATCAAGGCCAGGAAAAATTCGGGAATGGTATAGGGTTCAAAATAAATAGATTGCCCATACACAGTGCCTCAATGACGAGGAGGGATAGGCAAGTTCTGTATGCCTGTTAATAAGAATACCGAAGTCGCCTCGGCGACAAGGGCACAACCTAATCCCTTCACTTTATGTAGCTATCTCCATACATCCTCTAACCACTGGTGGCAGAGCAATAACAATTTCTACGCCAGTCTGTGCAATAAGCTAACATAGAAGCCGCTGGCCAGAGCTACACCAGCCATCTATAACTTTCAGGGGCATATCGAAATGGAACTTTCCGGGGTAGAACTCGAAACGTTTGGGGGGTCGAGGTATAGGCAACTGTGCTTTCATATATCTTTCGTGTTGTTTGATTACAGATTTTGCACTCCGAAGCCCGCTCAGGCTCCTGAGCGACACCCTGTCCCGTGTCCCGAGCCACTGTCAACCCCTGTAACAGCCCGCGGAGCCCATCGAGGGCTGATTCCGCAAGGATGCCACGTCCCCTCCACATCAACACTACAGCCTCGTCCCTCCATCCTGCCCCACCTCTCCCACCTTCTCCCACAATACTCTCACCACGCATTAACTAAAATGGCCGAAGCCTTCGCAGCCCTCAGCATCGCGGCCAACATTGCGCAATTCCTCGACTACGCACGCCAACTCATCTCGCACTCCAAAGAAATCTACTCTTCTCTCTCCGGCTCGCTTGACGAGCACCAGGCCCTGAAGCTCATCATCGCCGATATCAAGAATCTAGCGCAGGAATCGCAGCCCGCGAGCTCGATTCAGCCTTTGGATGCAGATAAATTGGGGTTTAGGAAGTTGGCGGCCGAGTGCGAGCCCCTGGCCGACAAGCTGCTTGGCATCTTGAAGGATTTGGAGGTCCCAAACGATGCGCGGTTCAGGAGAGTGCAGGCGGTGCGGCAGACGTTCAGGGGAGTGGCGAAGAAGAAGGATATTCAGGATCTGCAGCGGAGGATCGCGGGTATCGATGTGCGCCTGAGGGAGAGAGCTTCGAGGATGTTACAGAAGTAAGTGCCGTCCGTATTTGGGATGGATATGGAAGCCAGTACGAGGTGCATAGCAGCTAACAAGGCGGGGTTAGCACGCACTATTCGGGCATCACGTCCGCGATTATCTCCCTCACCCAAACGAACGAACGCTTGAAAATGAACACAGACCTGAACCTCGAAAAGATGAAGCTGGAGCTCATCTCTACATTGGATAGACGGGGAAACGAAGCTGCGAGGCAGCAGCAGGCTGGGTTTGACATGTTGCCAAAACAGTTACTCTCCTTGGTAGAGGAAGGTCAGCTGGTAGCACAGCAGCGGACCATACTGCAGACTCTTCTTTTCGAGGAGATGGAACAGCGAGAGGAGGCTATCAAAGACGCCCACAAAACGACACTTGATTGGATGTTTGAGAGGAACGAGACCCAATTCATGAACTGGCTGGAAACCGGGAATGGGATATATTGGGTTAAAGGAAAGGTATATGACCCTCGTTCAACCCCCTTGATAAATCTCTTCCAAATTTGGAAAGATACGCCACTAATAAATTGAAGGCTGGGAGTGGCAAGTCTACACTTATGAAGTACGTGAGCAATCACAGGGCGACGCTTGAAACTCTTCGAGGCTGGGCCGGAGCGGAGCAGCTCTTCACTGCCAACTTCTTCTTCTGGAATTCCGGATATCCGATGCAAAAGTCCCAAGTCGGGCTGCTCCAGAGCCTACTATACCAAGTTCTCCGTACCTATCCGGCGTTGATTATGGAAGTATGTCCTCTGGATCCATTTCGGGGGCCATGGAAACGGAAAGAACTTTTTGACGCCTTAGACAAGGTTTCAAAACAAACTACATTGCTTGCGAAGTTCTGCTTCTTCGTCGATGGTCTTGGCGAATACGAAGGAGACGACGAGGATATTATTGCCCTGCTCCAAGAGCTCGCTTCTTGCCCGAGCATTAAGATATGTGTTTCTAGTCGGCCTTGGAACGCATTTTTAGATGCTTTCGATGACTCTAAATGGAAGCTAGTTCTGGAGGACCTCACTAGAGATGATATGCGAAAGTACGTGCATACAATGCTTATTCAGAACCAAGCTTTCTCCGAAATGAGTAAGTACGACCCTCGTTGTGAGACGCTTGTGCCACAGATTGCACGAAAGGCTCAAGGTGTCTGGCTCTGGGTCTATCTCGTGGTTCGTGATCTGCTGCGAGACTTGAAAGGCGAAGAAGAATATCCACTTCTGCAACGTCGGCTGGATAGTTTCCCGGACGAACTGGAAAGATATTTTGAAAATATTATCGATCGAATCGACAGGATACACCGTGAAGAAACTGCCCGGATCTTCTTGGTAGCTGTAACAGCGGTACAGCCATTTCCGCTTTTTTCTCTTTCCTACCTTAGCATGGAAGCCACGGATAAGGACTACGCCATTCGAATGGAGCTTCGCGGACCCTCTATTCAGGAGGCGTTTCAGATTAAAAGGAAATGGAGAAAACTTCTCAATAGTCGTTGCAGAGATCTGCTCGAGGTCGATCATACCACTCTCGTAGGAGTCGGCTCTTTCCTCGATGACAGGGTTGAGTTTTTACACCGTACAGTCAGAGACTTCTTGCGGAATAACTACCAAGACGAGCTGCGGAAGCGTGCGGGGGATGGATTCGATGCGAGATGTTCCTTGTGCAAGATGATTGTTGCTTTGAGTAAAGTGTTAGCATTCGACTTAGCAGAAGACGGCACTCATCTGGTTTTTCCTAACCTCGAATTGGTCCACGATTTGGTCGACGAAATGCTGCTATATGCCCAAAGTATTGAGCGAACAGAAGCTCAGTCAATGGCAAGACTTCTTGATGAAATGGATCGCGTCAACTCCCTGAGGTTCAACAACAGCTGCGTATATTGGACCAACAAACGACGTAAGGTGTCCCATCGATGGGACTGTTCAATCAGAGACTACCAGCAGTGCACTTTCCTAGCACTGGCGATCCGGGCGGGCTTGAGATTGTACGTGGGCGAAAAGTTAGAGGTTGATAAGATGCTCACAACCGAAAAGCATGGCCATCCACCCCTGCTTGATTACGCATGCAGACCCGAGAGGAATTCAACAAGCATTGCTCAGCTGGAACAGGACAATGATCCTGATCCTCAGATGGTGCATCTACTGCTCGAGCATGGATCTGATCCCAATCAATTGATGGGTAGGACTTACAAAGGACATACTGTATGGACCTTTTTCATTCTCAGTTGCTACTGCAGATCTGCAAGGCCTGGGAAACCGAACAAAGCATTTGCAGATCGATCTTCAATGTATAGGTATCGTGCGGTTATTGAGCTCATGATCGATCATGGAGCAAGCCCCAATGGGACAGTTCAAATACCCCCGCCCATACCTCTACCAGGGAGAAGGACATGCGCACAACTGCAAGGTGAAGATGGGGGGCTGTTTGAGGCCGTGGGGAGAGACGGAACAGAGGTGAGCATACACGCGGCATTGCAAGGCATCTTCGGAGTTCACCAGGCCGCGCGCTTTGCACTACGGATGGAAGAAGTTGCCCAGCGTAATCGACCCCGAGCCTCATCTTTCTGGAAATTGCTTGGAAGGACATAAAAAACCAAAAGTTCAACGTGCCCTAAGATGCGACGAAAAATTCGACTCCACCTTGGGATGCATGAGAAAAGCCTGGAAAATTTGCAATCATACTCTCGGAGGTATGACCTCAACTTGGGCTTGAATCAGTCTCGACTGCTCATCACTAAAAGAGGTCTGTCTAATTGTCCCCTCCCTATCCTCTAGAGTCCACGCCTCCGGACACGACACCGACGGTGGACTGAACAGCGATCCCAATTACCTTCCAACTTCCAACTCTGGATATCAGAATGCAAATATGACTCGAAATTCTTCTCAGCCGCGCAAACTTGAACTGTAGAGCCACTGGCCGCATTCCAGTCACCCACTCATATTCGAACCTTCGTCACCTGACCGCACTCAGCACTCCAACCCTGGCCCAGAATCCTCACTCGCTGGATGGATGGACTTGAACGGAAGACACTGGTCTCATCAAGAGTACGCGCAAGCAAGAAAGCATCTGCAATCGAAGAAGCCATGCCCTTCGGGTACGAGAAATGAATAAACGCGTGCTACAAAACGGATTGGAGTGACAGCCTGAGTGTGGATAGCGCGAAGAAGGCGAATCAGTCACAAGTTTGCCAGCATCGATGAACTTCTAACAAGCAAGCGTGGTCTTCAATTGGCGGCATTCGAAAAAGGACACCGATTGACGTGTGAGAGCAAGTCAGTCGGAGGTGCAGATGTGAAAAAGAATCTGACGCCCAGAGTTTCGGCAAGAGCCATTTTCCCCGGCTCCTTCCCCTCCCCTCGCGTATTCTCGGGATCTCCACGGCGCCATTCTCGGCTCGGCAGGAAGAATCCGCCCCCCTAGCGCTTTCCGCATTGGGAATCGAATCATAACAAACCCCCTCATCTCCAAACGCGTTGATGTGCCTCGCCTCACCCCCGAAAACTCCAAACGCCACCGATGAAAAAGAAGGGGGTGTTTTGGCGATACTTCACGATGAGAACAGAGAGAAGTTTTCAAGTTTTTGTGTCATTGATGATGCGATGTGGTATAAGTACAGCCAGCCGTCATGCACGCCTTTTCATCCCCAGGGCGCGTGCTTCGTCCGCTCGTACCTCGCAGCAAGCCGGAGCCAATTCATCCATCCCCACGCATCCAGGCATCATCATAAAAGCTCTCGCAAGCAACGGCGATCCCCGTAAATCCCAAGGCGAGCAAAGTTGTAATAACGACACAAGACCAAACAAGTCAAAAAATCAAACCGCGTGAAAGTTTCTGTAGCCCCCCAAGAGTTTCACATTCCCGTCCGCAACGCCAGAGTACCATATGAACAAGTTGAAAAGAGTAAAAAAAAGGTGACTGGAGGAAAGGCTTATGCGGATGCAGCGGCTTTCTTCGGTGTCGCCTTCTTCTTGGGCGCCGCGGCCTTTGCCTTCTTGGGTGCGGTCTTTGATGTGGTCTTGGTGACGCGTCCGGACTTGGTCTTGCCTAGGACGGCGGGCTTCTCGACGACAGCTGGGGCCTGAAGATTGTTAGACGCGATAAAACGATCAAGGGCATGATGACTTACGGTCTTTGGTGCAGCAGCCTTCTTTGGCTTGGGCGCAGCCTTGGGCGCAGCCTTGGGCTTAGCAGCAGCTTTTGGCTTCGCGACCTTGGCAGTCTTCGGCTTCGGGGCGGCTTTGGGCTTTGCAGCTGCGGGCTTCTTTGTGGTTGTGGCCTTCTTCGCGACGGGCTTCTTCTCGGTGGTCTTCTTCTCAGCCTTGGGCTTCTCGGACTTCGGCTTGGCGGCTGCGGGCTCCTTCTTGGCGAGCTTGGTTCCTCCGGAGCTTCCTGCGAGATTGTTAGGTGCGACACCCCAGGAGAGGTGGCAGACACGTACCCTTTGGTTGAGCGAAGACACCCTTCTCGACACCAGACTTGAGAGCGCGGTTGAACAGCGAGTCGAACATGGAGTCGGATGCGGAGATCTTGTTGTTGGCCTTGACATACTTCTTGAGGGCGATGCGGCTGTGCAGAAGTCAGCGGTGATCGATCAAAGACGCGTCAAACGAGCTCGATGACTCAAGCGCGCGAAAGGGGAGAAGTTGTACCTTGATCCGTTGCGGTCCTTCAAGGTGATGATGGCATCGCTGATCATGTCTGCAAGAACGCGTCAGTCCACGCTCCAATCCAAAATCCAAAGCTCTCCGCAGCTGCACACGATGTACGCGACCAAGGAAAACCATGCGCGATCGCATGGCGAGGCGGTGTTGACAAGACTCGAGCTTACCTTGGTAGCTGGCGTGGTCCGAGGAAGCGGCCTTGGCCTTGGGTGCTGCGGCTTTGGGAGGCATTTTGATGAATTGATGTAATGTATTGAATGGATACGACAAGGGATGAGTCTCGATTGAAGATGAGCTTCAAAGACGAAGAGTTATCGCGGTGGTGGGTGAAAAATGGCTAGTTGTTGTGTTGGGGGGGAAGACAGAAAAGGTCGAAAGCCGTGTCTTGGTGGGCGGGGGTCTCTGTTTATAGTAGCGAGGGGAGGGCGCGGTGATCTGAGTTGCCTGTCGGGCGCCCAGGGCGACTAGTCCTCTTTGGGCCTTGATTAGCGTAATTTCGAAAGAGGATTTTCTGAATCACAAACGAGCGCAACGTCTTGCGCAACTTGATTGGCTGCAATTGAGTAAGAGACGCAAGAGAACAACATCCCTGATCACACGACCTCGATCTGCCACACCAGCCCATCTGCCTCCTCTTGCCTTCTCCCACACGCCCAATGCATGACAACACATCCTTTCTGCTGCCTTGTGTAGAACGATGCACGCTCTTCCCGTCCATCAAAACATCTTTTTCAATTGATTCCCCGAAGCCTGATTTGCCTCGAATTTGTTGCACGATATAAACCCGATCCGAACTCGAGATCGCCCACTTTGAAAAGACACCCAGATGCGATATTGACAGATGTGAAACCGCACGCTCTTTCAATTAGCCCAACTTTATCTAGAATTGAAATTTTCAATCGCCCCATCATGTCTATCAAACAAGAAGTTCCCCTCTTCAAAGTTGCGTGAGCAAGTGCGTCGAGAAGTGTGATGGTCGAATCTCGCGATTTGAAGCCATCGCGATTTTTGGACCGTCAACAATGAACCATCAAACCCCATCAACCACCACATTTTATTTTACTCCCGATAGTTTTCAAATGCCTTATGATTGAATCTCTTTGCGTCCATGTTTTCAGAATATTATCATTCGATCGGCGTGGAAAGTTCTCGAGTTCTCCAGAAAAGCCGTGTTTTGAGGTCGCGCGATTTTTGCGACCGACGGGCGAACCATCAACACCAAGGCTCTGAAATCTCGTCCCCCAGCCTAGAATCCCACGCCAAATCCTCATTTTCATGCCGTTTTCTTCTGCCAACAGTTTGGACTTGATGCAGCAAGAGCAAATTTTCAAGAAAATTGAGGCATCTTTGCGCCGGTGATGGAAATGCGTGCAGCCGGAACGATCGACTCGAATCATCAATCTTTCAACCAGCCCCTCTTTTCCATGCACCAAGAGTTCTTGTCCGACATCCTGTTACATTCTACAATCCTCAAGACTTTTTATACAGTTTTGTATTGTCGCCAAGAGCAGATTTTTGAGGGTTTCGCCCTCCGCGATCCGCATCCCAAACAGTTGTGCGACCGGCAGATTTCCAACTTGGATCTTCAGCCGGAATTCACATTTTATGGGTTGCAATTTAGTAGGAAAGGAGAGGTACGATCTCTTTTAATCTTTCTCTCCTTGCAGGGAATTCAAATTACTCATTTGCAAGCCAGGTCACTGTTCACCTTTGCTGTTCCATTTTACTCTGGTGACCCGGCTTCGCGACGATGACTAACTTCAGCACCACAACAACACGTCATCAACAATAATTCATGGCAATTCAATGACATTCACAGAATCCTTGCACTCAGTCCACAACTCCCTCGATGCTAACTTTTTGATTTCATGTGTTTCATTTACCTAATAAGCGCTGACGTTGCTATCTCGACGTGGCAAGATGCGGGAGCGATTTACCCACATCTAAATTTAGCATCACCAACCTCTTTCTTTTATCTCAACACCTTCGATGCCAATGAACGTCTGGAAGTGCAGCAACTCGAGATTATCATAGCCGCCTGCTTTTACGGTTCTGTTACCCTTCATCCATGATAGTCAATACGTCTGGCGAATCATCCGAGGCGCCGCGAACCGAGTCGCCCTCCCTTCGCCTTGCATAATCGGGAAATCCTCGCTCTTTCATCCACCACTTGACGGCGACCCAACACCCTTCAGCACAATGGGTCGCTCATCTTCCCTCCGATACCAAACCAGCTCGACCTTAATGTTCTCATCCGCCCTGGGACATTCAAACAACCAAAACGGGCCATACCTTCGACGCAAATCACGTGTCATCAAGTTTCAGATTCCCAATATCAATGTGCCACCAACTTCAGTACATATAAACATCAACATTCCTTCATACATCTATTCACATATCACACAGCATCTCTTTCCACACCATCGCCTGTATTAATTCCCCACCGTGGCAGAAGCAAAGGAGCAACCCAACCCCTATTTGACTCAACATCCTTGAATCATGGCGATCCTCTTCTATCAATCTACAAGCCATCCCCGGCCAACTCTAGCTACGATATTTTCTAGGACACGATCTCCGAATCGGCCTATAGCCTTACTTATCGAGTCAGCGGCAGTCATGTCTGTAAAGTCCCCCGCCAACTCAGAATCCAGGGGAGTGATATCACCTTCCTCCCCATCCTCGAACCCACGAGCGTCTGAACCGAGAGTCTGCACAGACTTCCTCCAACCTCTGGGCACACCCTCTTCCGGACATCATCTTCCAACCACATGTCGCTTCACTCGGCGACTCAACGGTTCGCGGCACTTGTTCTACAGCTCTCGACGACCGCCAGTACTATGGAACGTCTCTCTTTCAAAAGCGCCTCTTTCCACCGCCACCAAGTCTATAACTTCCCTCCCGCTGCACCAGCAGAGAACGAAGATCTATCTTCCTTGCTATCCTCGAATCAACACGGATGTCAAGATCTCAGCTATGCTCTACCAACAAGTGCTCCCCGGCTCTACCTACCTCTCACCTTGCTGCAATACCGCAACCTATCGACCAACTTAGCCAGTAAGTCGCCGGTCTCACAGCACTATCGTGCAAGTCCCGAAGAAAACCACTCTCAACGAAACAACCACATTACAACATCACACCCCTCCCCCTCCATCATGTCCACAAATTCCTGGCCATAGCAAGATCAGAGGAATAACACCCGTTTTCCGTGACAACATTGAGAGAGAATTGGAGCAACCCTATCTCGATTGCTTTCTTTCAACTCTACATAACGCCCACAATTCTGCAACACCCCCATCACCCCCTCCCGTTGGTCGAGTAGTCAACTGTCTAGCAGGATCTTCCCTGCAAGTCTCGGCGCCGTCAATTGTCGGTACCATGACCCTCTTTGAAGGTGCGACGTTTCGGGAGATCCGACGATGCAATACACAATCAGCGGGAACGCTGGCTCGTTTCATTTCCTTTATCGCTGCCCACCGGTGTCATTGAGAAGAATGCATGGTGCGGTCCAAATTGTGGCTGCAAGGACCTTGAAGTCCATTGCTGCCCAAGGCAGTTATGAGTGGAAGGCGATGCAGCAGCCTGCATCGTTTTTCTGAAGTCGAGAGGCTGGGTTTATTCTTTTGTCTGATGAATTTGGGGGGTGACAATGCAGCAAGTGCTGACAGTAATTGTTTGGACATCGGATGATGCATGGGCTTATGCACTAGATGACGAGCAGTTGCTCGCTTTTATAGCAGCGACACGGCAAACCACAAAGCCCACGATGCTTCCCCCAGATCCATAACAAGCCAGCAGCTTCTTTTTCCTGGATGTACTTCAATAGGTCCATTTCATCGAGGCTCACAAGTAAGAGGGATTCATGCAATGATTTTATACCGCTCACCGTCTGCAGCTCCGTGAATTCAATTAGAATATTCTCATGGGTCCGTCAAACATTCTCTGCACCGCCTTGGGACAATCGAACCTCACTAGCACCGTTTCTCGGAGCATATAAACACCTCAGGGATAGACAACGCAAGACCTGAGCGCAGCATTCCGTGAATACGGTCCGGTCTGAGGGGCTTGGGAAGTCGAGCATTGTTTTGTCATATCCGCCATCACGTCCTACTCAACGGCTATCAGCATCATCTGCAGTGTCTTGCCACAGTTTGCTTTTATTTTGCAGTACATTCTAAAACATCACCTGGAAGTTTTCACTGTCAAATATCGCAGCTTTATAATGCCCGGACGATTAACTTAATTCTCAGACGGATAGCATCTACCTTCAGACAAATTGTTCTACCTCACTGGAAGATCCACCTGGTTTTCCGGACGATTTCCTATTATCATGCCTCCGTTCTTCCACTTACGTTCGATATCTTGATATCCTCTCCACCGTATCACCTTCTTGATCTGGCATTGCTCAACACTCGCCCACACATCAAGACAAGCAGCACAGTACAGTCTGACTTCAAGACTCTCTCTCGTTGCTCACCAAAGAGGAGCTGACCGGCCAATTGTCGAAAACGAACAAGCATGCATACAAAACAACTTTCTATATTGCGAGGAAGATAGCCTGTGATCGCGGCATTAAAGGTTAGGTATGAGGTGAATTAGCATACTTGAGAATAGGTGGAATGAAAATTCCGAGTTCGTGTGTGATATCGAAAACTTGAAAGCCTTATCAGCAAATTTGTAACAACGACAAATTGAAGTTCGGAGATTTCACATTTGAATGTTCTGAACTGTTGGGGTGTGTTGGGAGCTATAGTGAAGGTGTATTGCTATCAAGGCAGGTCCCTTTGCTTCAATCACGTGACGAAGACGCCAAGAAGCAGCTTTTCCTGGCCCTTCATTCTGGATACTAACACACTTCATGTTCCTCTTCTCAATATTTCGATATTTAACCTGATAAAGGTCCCCGATAAGCGGATCATCTACCTCAAAAACTCAATTTGCACAGAAGTCGAAATATCTTCCAAGTCCTCAGCTATTTGCTTGAAGTATCGTAAGAGAGGGCGGAAGGAGCTGAGGCCACAGTCGACGATCACGAGTCATGTAACTTGATGGTGTTCTAAATATAGAGGTAGCGGATAGGGAATTCCGTGGACTAGTTGCTTAAGTTCAAGGGCATCATAATACATGTCAGAGCCAAGGTCTGTCTAAGAAGAGCTTGGTAAACGTGAATGCCGATTATCACTAGGAGAGACAGACGAGCCACTCCGGGGGTTGAGGCGATGGTCCCGTCTTGGGTCGACTGGTACGACGCCCTTGACGGGGTATTTTCTCGATCAAGAACCCTATTAAGCCCTGTCTTGCACGAGGGGTTCTGCTGACAAACTTTTCAATCTGGCGACACTAAAGGTTCGAATCCTCATTATTGCCCCCCTAAACAACGCTTTGAGGCGCCTACGGCTCGTGGATAAGGTCAGTCTGGTATAAGCTGGTGGCCTTTGCATCTATCTTGATTGACACCGAACGAAACCCCTCGGGAGCTTGAGGTTTGGAGAACTTGCAGAAGCATCCTCCATCCGTCACCACATGAGCCCATCGGCATCTAATTTTTATGACAATATCAGCATGAAATTCCATACATTCACTCTTCAATCTGAATCTTTGCTTGTTTCTACTTGCTCGCCAAGTAATCAATCACGTGACTATTAGGAATTATGTTGCGCCTGAGGCATTAAAGCTCCACCTCAAACATGATCTGTTGCTTTCTCACCATGAAGCAACGGCCTTGATGAATGCACTTTCCCCAAGGTACCCCACCTTTCAGTATAAGCATGTCCTTGCTTAAGATCAATTGGGCGGATATCAGGTGCAAATGGCAGACCTTCCCGTCAAATTACCGACTGAGTCGCAACCAGTCAACAGCACCCGTCTCCGCCGTTTCCTCGTTCTCGCAGCCATAAAGCTTCTCAAACGCATCGTCCCTAGTCACGGAGCCCTCATATTTCTCCCCAATAATCTCTGCATCAAGTACGGGCCTCTCAGGAATCTTTCAGAAGCATCAGCTATGCGATTTATCGCCCAACATACCTCGATACCAGTTCCAAAAGTATATTGCGCTTTTACTCGCAAAGGGTGCACTTATATCGTGACGGAGAAAATAAACGGCGAAATGTTGGGAATTGGATGGGTTAAACGGAGTGACGATTCGAAAGCAAAAATACTCCAGCAGCTCAAAGGAATGGTGGACGAAAT
>Ga0307515_10019894_pt1 | contig 12032 bp, 8 predicted proteins | sample 17_EM_MG_FD_194513 | JGI IMG/M metagenome (GOLD analysis project Ga0307515, IMG submission 194513) | Populus trichocarpa ectomycorrhiza microbial communities from riparian zone in the Pacific Northwest, United States - 17_EM | ecosystem: Host-associated > Plants > Roots > Unclassified | place...
CTTCGGGAAAATGAAGGGGTCGTCCCGGACGCCCGTGTAGACCCATATCGAGTTCTTGTAGGCGTCCGGGTTTTTCCGAAGGCTATACAGGTTTGAATCGTTGAAGACCTGAACGGGGACCTGCGGGTCGAGGCCGACGATGCTCAGTTTTTCAGGGCGAAGCGTGGCGTCGTTCTCGAGCGCGAAGGTGAACGAGACGTCGGGGCCGATGCCCGCGGGATCGACCACCCTGCCGCCGTAGCGCGCGAAGTCGCCGTTGAGGGCCTGGGCCGCGGCGCTGACGGGCGGGGACGCGGGCGTCGACGCCGGAGCGGCTCCCGTCGGCGGCGCGGGCATGGGCAAGGGCGCCGGGGAAGGCGGTGGCGGCGGAAACTGCACCGCCGAGTGCGTATCGATGTCGATGGTGAAGGTGTAGGGCTTGAGGTTGTACGGCGGCGGGGCCGTGAGCGTGGGGCGCGTGTTCAGGATCGCGACGTATCGGTCTCCCACGGGGAAGAAGAACAGCCCCGTCAGATTCGCCTCTTGCTTGGTGTTGGACAGCCATGCCGGATCGGCGTGATCCGAGGCGCGGGCCCCGTTCGCCGCCAGAAGGGCGAGCGAAATCGCCATGTAAAACAAGTGTCTACGCACGTTCCCCCCCCTCAGCATCGTCCGCCGTCTCGCAAGATGCAGCTCGCGAGTGCGCCAAATGCATGTACGCGCCGCTAAGCTCTACTTTAGCGATTTAACTCGCGGTGGCAATGAGGCTATACGATGATTCAAGGTTGAATATATAACAACGTTTTTCAATCGTAGTTTTCCGTGATCTTCGACCCGTAAGACAGGCCCGACGATGTTTCGTGTCACTCCACTTCTGGCGGCGCTGCTGATCGGTCTGGTCGGCTTGGCCGGCGGCGCGCGCGCGGAGCCCTATCGGCCGGCGCGCGATGATCAGGTCCTGGAGCGCCTGCCTCCGGCCTTGACGGCCAATCGCTCCGAACTGCGCAAGCTGCAGCAGGCGCGCTCGTCGGCGGACACGGATCTGGCGCGAGGGCTGACCCTGGCGGACTTCTACATCAAGGTCGGCCGCGGCGAGGCCGACCCCCGGCTCTACAGCTATGCCGAAGGCGTGTTGCGGCGCTGGAGCGACGCCCCTGATCCGCCGGCGTCCGTCATGCTTCGGCGCGCGACGATCCGGCAGTTCCGCCACGACTTCGATGGCGCGTTGGACGACCTCAACGCCTTGATCGCGCGCGGGCAGGTCGATCCCCAGGTCTGGCTCCTGAAGGCCTCGGTGCTGAGGGTTCAGGGACGGTACGCCGCCGCCATGGACAGCTGCGCCCACTTGACCGCCTACGCGGATCAATTGGTGGCGCTCACCTGCGCGGCGGAAATTCAGAGCCTGGGCGCCGACAGCGGGGCGGCCCTGGCCAATCTCACGCGGGCCGTGGAGGCCCGATCGCTCGGCCGGATCGATGACCCGTCGTCCAACGTCCTGGCGTGGAGCGAGTTGGTGCTGGCGGGCGTCGCCGAACGCGAGGGAGCGTCCGCGGCGGCCGAAAAATGGTACCGCGCGGCGTTGGCGATGACCCCTGACGACGCCCGCGCGCTCGCCGCCTATGCCGACTTCCTCCTCGATCAACAGCGTCCGGCCGATGCGCGGCGCCTGCTCGAGCCGCACCAGAACAGCGACGGCCTGTTGTTGCGGCTCGCCCTGGCCGAGTCACAAAGTCCTTCCGGGGACAGCCAGCGTCTCGTCCCGGTGCTTCAGTCCCGCTTCGACGCCGCTCGGGCTCGGGGCGACCGGCCTCATCTGGGCGATGAGGCCCGTTTCGAGCTGGTCCTGCGGCGGCGCCCCGACGTTGCTTTCCGCTATGCGCGGGAGAACTGGCGGCTTCTGAGGGAGCCGCGCGACGCCCTCATTCTGGCTCAGAGCGCGCTGGCGTCCGGTGATCCAAAGGCCGCGAAAGTCGCGCTCGACCAACTGTCGGGCCAGGACATCAATGATCGGCGCCTGGTCGCGCTGCGAGCCCGGCTCGTCGGCCGAGCGTCCTGAGGCGGCTCTAGTGGGCGGAACCGCGCGGGGGACGGTCCGGCGAAAGGTCTTTGCCTAGTCTAGAAATCGCGCCGTGCGATCAGGCGCAGGGTGCGGCCGGGGGAGGGGAAGCCGACGGCGTCCTCGTGGCCGTCGTCCAGGGCGTCGTCGAGGACGGCTGTCAGGGTGACCTTGTCGAAGGGCCGCCAGTCGGCCTCCAGCGACAGGGTGTCGTAGGCTTTCAGCGTCACCGGGCCGGTCGGGACCGAATAGTCCCCGCGCGCGCCGACGTGTCCATAGCGGGCCCGGACCTCCAGCGCGGCGCTGACGCTCCAGTCCAGCGTCGCCTCGGTTCGCCACCGGGGGCGGTTCAGCAGTCGTGCGTCGGTCTCGGCGTTGCGGGTGTCGGCATAGGTCATGTCCAGGGCGGCCGATAGGCGCGGGGACAGAGTCACGTTCAGTCGGGCGTTGACGCCCTTGGATGTCACCTTCGAGACGTTCTCCAGGTGCGGGTAGGGATCGGGGATGAAGTCGATCAGGTCGGAATAGCGCGAGGAGAAGGCCGTGGCCGACAGCCGGCTTCCTTCGGCGAAACGCCACTCGAAGCCCACCTCGGCCGAGCGGCTGGTCTCGGGCCTGAGGCTTCGATTGCCGACGAACGGATTGCCCAGAGCATAGAAGCTGGGGGCCTTGAAGCCGGACCCGAGGCTCGCGCGCAGGGTCGGGCCACTTGGCAAGGCGAAGCGCAGGCTGGCCCGGCCGGTCGCATGGCGACCCAGGCCGTCGGGCCGGTCGATCCTGCCGCCCAGGTCCAGCGCCCATGGGCCGGCCACCACGCCGGCCTCGGCGAAGGCGGAGACGGTCTCGCGGGTCAGGCGGAAGTCGGTGGGCAGGCTCATGCCGTACAGTTCCAGCGCCCCGGCGTCGCGCCCCTTTTCACGCTGGTAAGCCACGCCGACCAGGCCCTGGGGGCCGTCCGCCGGCTCGAAGCGGGCAATGGCCTGGGCGTTGTCGCGCTGGAACCGCGTGCGGTCCTCGCCGGCCGGCAGGCCGAAGGGGTCGAAGGCGCTGGGGGCCACGCCGCCGGTGATCAGATGGTCCTTGCGCAGCAGGGTCGAGGCCGACAGCTCCAAGCCGGCGACGCCCCGCCGCAGCGAGCGGACACGGCCGGCCAGCAGGCTTTCGTCGCCGTCACGGTGATCGACCTGGCGCAGCGTCGCCAGGCGCGGACCGCCACTGTTGTCGGGAAAGCCCCTGGCGCGGGTGTCCGCCACCCGGAACAGCAGGCGCGCGCCGTCGTCGCCGTCCAGCGGCGCCAGCTTGCCGGTCAGGCTTCGGCCCCGGAAGCGGCCGCCTGGCGTGGGATCGCCGGCGTCGTCGTCGATCGCCGTCAGCGAGGCGCCGTAGCCGCCGGCCAAGGGGCCGCGCCACTGGGCCATCGCCGTGCGCTCGCCGTCCAGGCCCGCGCCGACCAGCAGGGCGCCGCCATGACGCGCCGCGCCGCCGGGAACCACCAGGTCGATCGCCCCGGCCAGGGCGCCCGAGCCGTACAGGCTGGACAGCGGTCCACGCGCCAGTTCCACGCGCTCCAGGCCCAGGGGGCTGACCTCCGAGGCGTTGACCGCGCCGCCCCGGCTGTTGGTGGAGTCGTTCAGCGGCACGCCGTCCAGCATCACCACGGTGAAGTTGGGGTCGGCGCCGCGCAGATAGATCGAGGCCATGCCGCCGCGTCCGCCGGGCTGCTGCACCTGAACGTCGGCCACGGTCTGCAGAGCGTCGGCCAGGCTGGAGCGGGCGCGCAGGATGGGGCCGTCCAGGATCGTCGCCTGGCCGCGCGTCGCCTGGCCGGCCGTGGCCAGGCGCGAGGTGACGACGGCGGGCGAGACGGCCTCGGCCTCGGTGTCCGGCGGCGTTGCGGCGGTCGCCAGCAACAACAGGACCAGGGGCGTCATCGGCGGGACTCCGGGTCGGGGGCGCGCTGTCTGGCCAGGCGCCAGACGCCCCAGGCCAGGGCCGGCAGACCGGCGGCGGCCAGGAAGGCCAGCAGGAAGGAATGGGCGTTCAGCGCCGCGGCCCCGACACCGGCATAGACAATGGCCACCCCGGCGTTGGCCAGGCTGGTGACGCGCAGAAAGGCGCCCACGGGCATGCCCGCCGCTCCGGCCGCCAAGGTTCCGGCCTCGGCCAGGACGGGGACCGCCCGGGTCAGGGCCAGGGTCGCGGGGGCGGCGGGGCCGAAGCGTCCCACCGCGCGCGCCAGGTCGGTGTCGCCGAGCACGCGCCGGGCCAGCGGGCGCGCGCCCTTGGCGCCCAGGGCGTAGCCCAGGGCGTAGCCCAGGGCGCAGCCCAGGCTCAGGCCCAGCCAGATCAGCGCCGCCCCGAACGCCCAGCCGAACAACAGACCGGCCAAGGCGTTGACCGCGCTGGACGGCACCGGCAGCACCACGTCGCCGGCCAATAGCCCGACGATCAGCAGGGCGGCGACCAGCCTGTGGGTCCGGCCGGCCTCCAGGATCGCTCGCCCCCAGTCGTCCAGCTTGGGCTCAACGGCCAGATAGGGGACGATCAGCAGGGCCGTCGCCGCCAGGACCAGCACGCTCCAGCGCAGCGCCGCGTGTCGCCGCCGCCTGCTCGGGGACGTCCCGTCCTCGCCTGATGTCACGCCGCCCCCCGCACTCGATCCCCATCCCGATAGTGGGCGAAGCCCGAGTTTGGCGCAACCAGGGATGTACGGTGGCCGGAATGCGCGTTGAGAATGATTCTCGTATAAAGGTAAGTGTTTTAGATAAACACTTTTTAGTTGCGTCGTGCGATTTCGGCGCCAATTTGAAGACGCTCGTCGGGGGCAGCACGCTCCGGCGACATGAAACCCAGCGACTGGGGAGGGCGTGGTTTTGCTCCGGATTCCGGCGGCCTTGTTCGCGCCCTTGCTGGCCTTTTGGACGCTGTGCCCTCTTTGGCTCGCCGAGCCCGCGACGGCGGCCGGGCAGGAGCCCGTCTACCAGACCTACGGCGTCCACAACGCCCCCGAGGTCAGCCCCTGCCAGACACCCGATTGTCGCTATGTGCGTCAGCCCGGCCAGCCGGCCGACCCGTTGTATCCAGCCTACTGGACCTCGGACTGGACCATGTACCGCGTGTTTGGAGCCGAGTACGCGGCCTATCCGCCGCCCTATCGGGGCAAGCCGCCGGCCGGGTTGAAGCCGGGCGTCGACTACGAAACCTCGTTCGGCGCCACCTACTACGACTCCACCTGGAAAGCCGCGCCCGGAAAGGGGCCGGCCGGCCAGGGCGCGATGATGGAGCACTACGACAAACGCTGCCTGCCGATCTTCCCGATCGACAACCGGTTCACCTGCTCGTTCATCTCGCTGGGTGACGTGGCCTATTTCGTCACCTACCCGCGGGATCGGCCCAAGGGCATGCCGCCGGTCTGCCTGTTCTCGCCCCGCAACCACGCGCCGCGCCGTGATTTCGTCGGCCATCTGCCCTACAGCGCCGGCGACAGTCAGCGGCTGGGGCCCGGCGGCCAGGGCTATTCGTTCTGGGTGGCGGTCTCGGACGGCAAGGTGCTGCAGGCCGGGGCCGCCCCGACCCTGTCGCCCGACGACGCCATCCTGTTCGGATACGGCTTCGCGCCGGCCAAGCCGGGCGGCGCCTTGCAGCCCAGCTCGTTCTATTTCTCCGGCTATCCGTATCCGCCGGGATCGACCACGCCGGGCGGACCACCCTATTTCGCGCCGTTCGTCAGCCAGAACTACACGAACTGGAAGCCTGTTCAGCCTGATCCGGCCAAGACCTGGGCCCAGGTCTCGGGTCTGGACGTCAAGACCCTGCCGGCGTGCCAGCTGTTCGATCCGCCTTCGCCCCCGCCCAACGCCGCCGGCCTGGCCGCCTCGCCGAAGCGCGCCCCCACCTGGGCCGACATCGGACGCGGGAGGACCCCCAAGTGAGCCTTTCAGCCCCTGACCAAGCGTAACAAGGAGCCTTCGACGTGAGCTATCTGAACGCGCTGCGGCTGCATTTCGCGGGCCAGTTCCAGGCCAATGTCTCGACCGTCAACAACGATCCCGGCCACTTCGACAACGCCGCCTTCCGGCCCAGCTACCAGCAGATGCAGGCGGCCTTGCCCAACGGCTGGTTCAACCCGCAAGGCGACGCCAGCTTCCGGCTGTTGGGCTGCAAGGTCACCTCGGCCTGGACCCCGTCGGGCGGAGTGACGTCCAGCGATCCGGTGCTGGGCTACATCGTCGCCGACGCCGACGGCCAGGTTCCCGGCAAGATGGTCGACCTGGATCCGGAGCAGCAGTTGGTCTCCGAGATCTGGGGCCTGCAGGTGCGGATCGCTGACGCTAACGGCGTCACCCTGCTCAGCGGCGCGTACCTGGCCGCGGCCTTCATCGACATCTGGGACCGCGCCACCGGCGCCGGCGGCGGCGGCGACATCGGGGCCGGCGCGGCCTACCAGTCGGTGCTGACCGATCTGGTCTGGGGCGACGTCTCGGCCTCGCCGTTCCTGACCGCCCTGCAAGCGGCGTCCGCCGCCACCGGCCAGCTGTCGATCAAGTTCAACGTCGATGGGCTGAGCATGGACTTCACCTCGCCGAACTTCATGTGCGGCCGGGTCGCGGGCACGATCGGTCCGTATCTGGCGGGCGAGCCGCAACACCTGGTGCTAGGCCGGCAATTCATGGCCACGGCCAGCCCAAAGGGGAACTTCTTCACCCCGGTGGGCGGGCTCAACTTTCTCCCTGCCTGGATCGACGTCCCGGGCGGCCAGATCTATCTGGACCTGGGCAACGCCCTGTCGACCAATGCGCCGGGCGGCGCGCCCAACGACCAAGGCGACCTGGCGTTGGGCGCCTACGACCCGATCCTCTCGCCCACCAATCCGGCCGGGTCCGTGATCCCTCTGGGGACGATCGCCTCGTCCGGGGGCGGCGGCTACGCCAGCGATCCGGACTGGTATGCCCGCACGGCCGGGGTGGTGGCCCTGGCGCTGGCGCCCGAGCAACTGGCGGCCGCACAGGCGTTTACGCTCAGCCTGACCGGGGCGGGAACCACGAGCATCAGCGAATGGCCCAACGGGGTGTTCGTGCGCGCCGACACCTTCGTCTACCGCATGAGCCCCGGCGACCAGGCCCAGGTCACGGTCTACGCCACCCAACGCGGCCAGCCGCTGTCCGGCGTGTCGATCGGCTTCCCGCTCGATTCGGGTCAGTTGCAGCCCACGCCGAACCTGCCGCCCTATGTGATGGCCTCACCGCCGGTCGCGACGCCGGACGGCGTTCTGGTCTTCGACGCCACGACCTCCACCGGCCCCGACGGCAGCGCCGTGCTGACGGTCACCGCCGGTGACCCGGGCAAGCCGCGTTGGTTCAACAACGGCGCCGACTACGGGATCGACGGCCAGGTCTACGGCGTCCGGCCGGGCTTCGCCGACACGGCCTTAACCGATGGACCGATCAACCAGTGGAACTTCGTCAGCTTCCTGGTGTGGAGCGGCTACGCGATCCCCAATCCAGTCACCTGGACCGACGTGCAGCCGATCTTCCAACAGTACGCCAACCTCTATCCGGTGATGCTGCGGTTCCTGAACCTGGGCGACTACGAGTCGGTCAAGGCGCATGCGGGTCTGCTGACCCTGGCGTTCAGTCTCGACATCTGCGACCCCAACACCATGCCGGTGACGCGCGATCTGTCGCCGGCCAAGCGCCAGGCGATCCTGACGTGGCTTCAGAACCCGCTGTACGGCGAGGTGGGCCAGCCTGCCGCCCGGACCTCGGCGGCCTCGGTCGCTTCGGTCGCCGCGGTCGCTGACTCGCCGCCGGATCCAGCGGGCGGCCCGCCCGTCGCGATGCGGGGCGGCAAGGCCGCCGCCGCCGCCCGCCGTCTCGTCCTGCAAGCGCGCTAAGGGAGGTCCGCCGATGATCCGCCTTCAACGTTCGATGATCGAGGGGCTGCAAGGTCCGGCCCCCAGCACCCAGGACCTGTTCACCGCCCTGCAGTCGGCGGTAGAGCTCGAGCACTCGACGATCCCGCCGTACCTGTACGCCCTGTACTCGCTGGACGCCGATCTCAATCCCGAGATCGCGGCGATCCTCTCCTCGGTGGTGATCGAGGAGATGCTGCACATGACCCTGGCGGCCAATGTGCTCAACGCCATGGGCGGTTCGCCGGTGATCGACTCACCCGCCTTCATTCCCACCTATCCGGGCCCGTTGCCTGGCGGCGTGCAGAGCGACCTGACCGTGCACCTGGCGCCGTTTTCGATGCTGCAGCTGCGGACCTTCCTGAAGATCGAGGAGCCCGAGAATCCGCTGAACTTCCGGACGGCGGCCCTGACCGAGGAGATCACGATCGGCCAGTTCTACACCGCCATCTCCGACGCCATCGCGGCGGCGGGCGAGGGGATCTTCGTCTCGCCTCCGCGCAACCAGGTCGGCCCCGACCTGATGGACGAGGCGGTGGTGGTCACCAACGTGGCCACCGCCCAGCAGGCGATCCAGACGATCATCGACCAGGGCGAGGGCACTTCGACCTCGCCGCTGGAGGTGGTGGGCGGCGGCTACGCCCACTACTACCGCTACATGCAGATCAAAAAGGGCCATCTGCTGATCGCCACGCCGGGCGGCGGGCCCAACCCCGAGGACCAATACGCCTATACGGGGGCCTCCGTGCCGTTCAACGCGGGCGGCGTCTACGGCGTGCAGACCGATCCCGGTCCGTATGCGTCGGGCACGGCGGAGGCCTTCGCCAACGACACTTTCAACTACACCTACACTAACCTGCTGGGGGCCTTGCACGCCCTGTTCAACGGCGACGTCAGCTCGGCCCAGTTCAACCGGGCCATCGGTTTGATGATGTCGCTGAAGGGCCAGGCCAAGGCGATGATGTCCGGCGTGCCCAACCCCGCCAACGCCTTTGGACCTACATTCCAATACCAGCCGGTCAATCCGGCCGTCTGACCTCGGTTTCTTGATCGTCGTGTTTGGGGTTATCCCTCATAACGTGTGATTGATAAAATATCTCTCATTGCGAGCATCGCGGTTCGGTTCTAGAAATGCCCAACAGTCGCGCTCGTTGAGCGGTGGGCGGAGGGTCGGGTTATGCGTGCATCAGGCATCGGCAAGCTGGCGGCCGCCGCAGCATTGGTCGTCGGGTTGGGCGCGGCTTGGCCGGGAGGCACCTTCACTCAGAGCGTCACCGGGGTGTTTCCGATGGGGCACGAGTGGCTGACCCGGATGGCGGCGATCGAGGTGCTCGGCGTCTCGCCCGTTTCGCCGCCGGACGTGCCCGATCCGAACGATCCGCGGATCGGCTGGCGTCCTGGAAACGGCGGCGCCTGGAACACCAGCCTGAACACGCCTGGCGCGCAGGACGAGGCTCGCCGCATCAAGAACCAGACATCCAGCGACACCCGATATGCCGCCCGATACAGGGCCGTGCGTGACGCCATCATCGGCGAGCGATGGGTCGATTTCGCCGGCTACAACGTCATTACGTCAAAGAGCTGTTGGGACGCCGTGGCGCAGGAGCCGGCGGACATCCAGTACGACCACTTCATGCGCCGATACGACGACGCCGGCCCAGCGGGGGGCGTGCGCGCCGCCAAGACGTCGCAGCAGCGCTTCGTTGACTATTTCGTCGCCGCCGCCACGGCCCCGAAGACCATGATTTCGGTGTATGACGGCGGAGCCGCCGGTTCGGCCGCGGTCTCGGTCGACAACAACTACTTCCTGTTCGGCCGAGCCGTGCACCTGTTCGAGGACTCGTTCAGCTCCGAACACACCGTGCGCACGCCGAACGACAACTACATCAAGGTTCGGCAGGTGAAGAGCTATCTGTGCGCGCTCGGGTCCGAGCAGCACACCCACTCGATCTCGGCGATCCTGGACTATTCAAGCGGCGACGTGATCTGGAAGAGCAGCATCGATGGCCGGCTCAATCCCACCTGGAGCGCGTACAAGGCGAGCAACATGAAGCCGGTGGCCCTGGTCGCGGCTGAGGCGACCAAGGATCTCTGGGCGGCCTTCATCCGCGCCCGGGGCGCGCCCGCCGACCAGCGCGCGGCCGCCGCGCGGGCCGAGGCCAACACCCTCGTCGCGCATTGGCTGAGCTACGACGAGGCCGAAATGCTGGCCTGGTACGACGATCCGGCCCGTCGCGACGCGAGCTACGTCCTGGCCGCGGGACAGTCGGGCAAGGGCAAGACCCAGGCCCAATGCATGGCCGGCCTGGATGTCGGCACGACCGATCAACTCGCCCATGTCCGCCAGCTTGAGGCGACGCAGCGCCAATGCCTGTACAACGCCGTCCCCTGGGCGGGTTATTCGGACCAGTTCGATCCCCAGATTCACATCTGGTATTCCTGGCGCTGGCGCAACGGGCCCCTGGGCCGGATGAGCGATCCGCCGGCAGGCTGGCAGATCCCGAACCAGGCCGCCGACACCGGGACGCGGGTTCGCATCAAGAGCCTGGCCAACCAGAAGTACATGGTCGCCCCGGGGGGCGTGGTGGGCAATTCCCTGATCTACAATCGCGATGGGACGCCGCTCAACTTCGTGATGGTCGGACCGCGGAGCCAGGCGATGTTCCGGTCATCGGCCAATCCGTTGCTGTTCCTGGACTACCGGGCCGCGACCGGGGCGATGAAGCTGTACGCCCCGGGCACGACGGAGCCGGCCAGCTATGATCTGAAGGCCGCGGGGCAGGGGCGGTCGATCCGCAACACCTATTGGAACCAGTTCGTCTGGCTGTACGGCGACGAGCCCTATCTGACGCGGAAGGGAAACCCCAATAACCTCGACGCGCAGTGGAAGATTGAAGGGCTGCCATGAGCGGCGCGTCCGCTCTGGACCAAGAGGTTGCCCAATCTGATTTGGCCAAAAGGCCTCCGCGCTCGCGGACACGGCCGAGGTCTGGCCCTGAAGGGGGTGGCTTGGGCGCGCTGGTCGGGCTAATTCCACACCATGGCAAGAACCAAGCAAAACCCTGAGTTCGACATCGTGGTCGATGGAGAGCCTTTTGTCTGGCGGATCCATCGCCTGCCCGGATGGTCCAGCGACACCGCGTCGCGGCACGGCATGGCGCTGGCCGTACGTCACAAGGAGGGCCAGCGCGAGGCCGTGGTGGAGTTTCCGCCAGGCCCGGAACCCAAATATGGCGCGCCGCAACTGAAGCCGTCGCAGATCGCTCCGGAACTCGTGGCCAAATCCATCGCTTCCGCCATCACGGCGGGATGGGATCCGCTGTCCCGGGGCAAGACGGTCGCCATCGTCGTGGACGCGACCGGGGGCTGACGTCTGTCCTAGGCCGCCGCGACGGCCTGCATCATTCGGGCGATATAGGCGTCGTGCGACGGCAGGGCGGCGGCGGTGCGGGCGTAGGTCCCCCGTAGGTCGGCCATGTAGGCGGCGAGGCTAGCGCGATCGATGGCGCGCGACAGGGGCGAGGCGGCGCGCGGTGTTATGCCTTGGCCAATCAGCACCTGCACCCAGTTTTCCTCGCGGAACAGGTCGCCGTGCTCGATCATCAGGTGGCCGTATTCCTGGAAGTACTCGATCTTGGCGGCCAGGCTGTCGGGGATCGCCATGTCGCGGCAGTGGCGCCAGAACGGCGTGTCGTCGCGCGTCGTGGCCTTGTAGTGCAGGACCAGGAAGTCGCGGATCAGCCGGTACTCGTGCTCGGTGGCGCGGTTGTACTCGGCCGTGGTCAGCGGGTCGCAGCGCTTGTCGGGGAACACCTTCAGGAAACGGGTCATGCCCGACTGCACCAGGTGGATGCTGGTCGATTCCAGCGGCTCCATGAAGCCGGAGGCCAGTCCCAGGGCCAGGCAGTTCTTGACCCAGCTGGACCGCCGGCGCCCCGTCGTGAACCGCAGCGGGCGCGGGTCGGCGAGGGGCGCGCCGTCCAGATTGGCCATCAACGTTTGCGTGGCCTGGTCTTCGCTCGTGAAGGCGCTGCAGAACACGTGGCCGTTGCCGATCCTGTGCTGCAACGGGATGCGCCACTGCCA
>Ga0307515_10019895_pt1 | contig 12032 bp, 6 predicted proteins | sample 17_EM_MG_FD_194513 | JGI IMG/M metagenome (GOLD analysis project Ga0307515, IMG submission 194513) | Populus trichocarpa ectomycorrhiza microbial communities from riparian zone in the Pacific Northwest, United States - 17_EM | ecosystem: Host-associated > Plants > Roots > Unclassified | place...
TAACTAGATTACTTCTAATTTCTTGAACTCCTTCACTCAATTTGGTCATTTCAATATGGCACTGGTTTGTACATGTGATTACAAGTTGGGAGAAGAGTGAGTCAACCTGCTTGGAAAGACTGAGGTTCTCTAACCTTGAGATTTTGTCAGAGATCTCACAAACCTTTTCTATCATGAGCTCTTGTTGCCGACCCATGGGAACACTAGTATGAGAAACCTGTTTTGCAATAGCCACATCCCAGTAAGCCAAGAGATAACCTTCAAGCCTCCAAAGGAGGCTTAATATAAGAAAGATTGAGAGAGACATGCTTGTCTTTAAGTTGTAGTATCTCCTTTGTGGTAATGGCCATTCATAATTTGGCATGCTAAGAGAAAAACAGGATCACAATTAGATCTTTGTTTAAGATGAAGGGTGCAAACGATCTCGAACCATTAATTTTCCAAGGCACTATAAAGCTAATTTATTTTATGTCAATAGTGGCACATGCACTGAGGTACAAGGAGCCAGAGCAAATATTTATAAATACTCTTCTATGTTCAAATTAAATGTTGGGCTAACATTGGGAGCAGAAAATCACAGCAGAAGACAATATGTTATTGCTAATGGTACATGGATGAAAGACAAAAGCAATGAATTCTTATCTCGCGGTCACGAGGCACTTAATTACCGAGTCATGAGCACTTTAAAACACAAGATTTGTTTATGGTGCTTTCATTGTTTACTCTTCTTACAGACTAATCTGTCATGCTATGACGCAGAATACTGGCTATTTAACCATCACACTCATCTGATTGGATGTGCATTTATAAATTTCATTTGTGTCTGCAACACCATTCCGGCTACCTGCTCTATCTTTTCCAACTGTCTCAGTGGTTCTTGCCAAAAGCTAACCTCAGCAACTAATTGCAAATAATGATGCATTAGCGTATGGTTCTCCTTTTGTTTTCATCTGATGTGCTAATAGCATTCTAGCCTATTCTATCATTTCTATTTTGGATGTTTCCTCTTGAGTATTGCTAAGTAGTTGATAGAATAGTATGAATTATTTGCTGCAGCTACTGTTTTTCGATTATAAAAGCTTGGTGTTGTTATAGCTAAACCTTGTGCATTCTAATCTGCTATTGGAACTGACTTAATTAGTGCCGGTCATAGTATGACTGTTCTTTGGTTATGCGAGTTACATCAGAGCTAGCTGCTACTGTTCTTTGGCTGCACGCTGTAAATTTGATTTAATCAGTGAGAGCCATATCAAGTATTTTTTTGGTTGAAGTTATGAGTAGCCTGTGCTTTAAGCAGTGTCCTCTGCAAGTGCTATTCACTTGCTGTATTGTATTCTTTCCAGGAACTTTTTGTTCATCTTTTGATTCAACCTCTACTGATTTATCCCGAAAAAAAATCTTGAATGACTGAGGTATGCATGGGATCAGTGCAATTGTGGTGGGAACTCCACATCTAATTTTTACAGATTCAACTTGTTAATGTTTGATAGGCACAGAATGCTGATTAACTATTCTATTCACGTGCTCTCAAAACAAAATAATTGTTAACTCATCTTCTATAAGCTTTCTTTCCCATTGTGAGAGCTACCTTGATGCATGCATGACCGGTTCATAACCATCAGGACTTTGCCCACTGTAATGAAGAAAATACATTTATTAAGCAAGTATCAAAATAGAACCATAAATACCTTACATTAAGTAAAGATCATGGACACGATGCAATTTTCATGTGAGTGATCAGCTAAGAGATGGAGCTTGGATGGAAGGGGGATACACAAAGGATTCAGGGAAGTGATTAAAGGCAACATGCTGGACTGTACTAATCAGCAGTCAATTTTTCAATCATGTTTCCATGGTTGAAGGCATTTGTAGGTGTAGACGTCAAAACATTTGCTAAACAGTTAGGTAGAACCAGGCCCTTGACTCAATGAATGAATCACCCTTGAGAATGTTTACGTGCAATAATAACTGAATTGATGACATCGTCCGAAGGATGAAAGACTGATAGAATTTCAAAGCCCTGAAGATCACAAGGATCAATGACAGGATATAGGAAGGCTCGAGCACCATTTGCCGACCTCATTAACAGTAAAGTTCCAGGAGCTATGTGGTCGGCCAAGTGTTTAATGACCCGAACTTTTTCTTCCCTGTCCATGCCTACTAGAGCTGCCAGGAAAACAACTTCATATTGTTTTAAGCTGCTCGACACATTCATAATATCTGCAGTGTGGAAGAACATTCGTTTTGACAATTCTGAATCTGATGAAACCAGCTGGATGGCTTTGGCATTTGCTGAAGGGTCGATGTCAAAGTTATGAAAGCAAGTAGTCCTCAAATGATTAGTAGCCAGGATGATCGAGGTGAGGGGAAGAGGACCAGAACCCACAAAGGCAATATGTTTAGGAACTCGACTGCAAATTTTGTTAAGCATGGAAAACTCTACTTGGCTGAGCTTAAGGTAATTGGAATAGTAAGGGAAGATCTTGATATGGTTAAGTGGTTTGTCATGAGATCCTATGAGGGTAGCGAAATGGATTTCTAAGAAGCCCTCAGCTTTCCCACAAAGCTTAATTAACTTACACCTAATAGCTTGAACTCTTTCATTCAATTTGGTAATTTCAATGTGGCATTGACTCATACACGTGTGTACAAGTTGGGTGAAGAGAGAATTAACTTGCTTGGAAGGATTGAGGTTTTCTAACCTCGAAAGTTTGTCGTAGATCTCACAAACCTTTTCTATCAACAGCTCTTCCTGGCAACCCATGAGAACACTTGAGGGGAGAGTTTTTGAACAAAAGCTAGCCACAACCCTGGTAAAGCCAAGAGACAGTGCTCTTCAAACCTCCCAGGGGGGGCCTTAAATATGTAAGATTGAAACAAGTGCCTCTCACCAGGCTGTGCATCTCCATTATAGTAATGGCCATTCATAGCCTGGCACGTCTAGGGAAAACGGATTCACAATAAGATCTTTCCTCTTAGATGAAGGGAGCTACAGATGGCCACAATCAACCATTAAACTAGGCATGCACTGTAAAAGCTAGTGCTTTTACGTCAATATTAGCTCATGCTCTAAACATGCGAGGAGTTATCTCAAATCAAACCTAGTGTTACTTTGGGTGAATATTGGAGGCAGCAGAATATTACAGCAACAGGCAACAGGTTATTGCCACTGGAAGCTGGTATGGAAAGTCTAAATGAATGAATCCATGTATCCCAGTCACGAGGCACTTCAGTACAAAAGCCTCGCGAAATAGATTTTGAACTGTGAGTATATTATGTCCACATGATGTTGTCATTACCACTGTGGTTTTTCTGTAATTGTATTTTAATGGGTATCAGATCAGATCTTATTACCCTTAATGGTGAAAATTTAAGTTGTCTGCTTCCCATTTGATGTTGTTTCTGCCAGAACGTATGAAGAACATGGATCATGAAGGCCCAATTACAAGACTAGAAGAAAGCCCATGATACAATTAAACGAGAATGGGCCCGATGATACGAGTTATCAAGCCCAATACAAGTAGCATGATAAAATCTAATATAACCTTTATTGTCTACGATAATATCCTCCCACCAACACCTTCTTGATTTTAGATTCGAGGAACCAGTAAATGGCAGTGGCCCTGACAGTGAGAGCAGTGCATGTCCCTCTGAAAAAAGTCCTACCAAAATCAACAAGAAATAACAACCTCAACTACAGGAAGAAGAAGATGATGCCAATCGTTTCTTCCTTCCCCATCAGGACGGAGCAGAACGTTAATAACAGAAAGCTTCCTATACTCCTTTTTGACATCATGGACACCATTGTTCGCGACCCATTTTACCATGACGTTGCTCCTTTCTTCGGGTCCTGATTCTGCCCTTTTTTTTTCTTTTTTCCTTTTTTTCTTTTTCGATTTCTATTGCTCTTGGCTCAATAATATTTGCTTTTATTTTTATCCCCAGAATGTCTTTCGAGGAATTGATAGAATCCAAGCACCCAACTGCTTGGATTGAATTTGAAGAGGGGAGGGTTGATGAGGTACAGTTGCAACTGGCCGGCATTCACAAAATCCACCTGTCTTTTATTAGTACAAGACGACGATATCAATTTAAGAGTTCAGTACTGAGAACAAGATTTTATAGATTGTTTCGCTCATCACTTTTTTTTTTTTTAGAATTTGTGTTGTCTGTGATAGATATGCTATGATTTTATTTGATGAATTTAAGGGAGAAATCTTCAACGCAAATCTCTGTTTACTTTTTAAAATGTAGAATTCCGTTGGTATTTATTCATGTTAATCTTTGAGTTAAAAAGTTATGATGGATTCTTTCAGATGGAGTTGGCAAGAAAATTCTTCAAAGACAAAAGATCTTTTGATTTAGAAGGTCAGTGAGAACTTCAATTTTGAAGATATGAACTTTTTTCTTTTTGTTGATTATCGTTTTTTTCCTTTTAGTTAATTGTGTTTGGTTCTATGAGATTTATAAATAATGCTCTCTTTTTTTATCAATCTTACCTTGGGGACTGAGTATTAGACATCCAACCTATTGTTTAAGCTGTTCAGGTCTTCTTATTACACTGTACTTGTGGCAACCTCTTTCTACATCATTTTTGTGCATGATGCATGATTGAATGCTGACATGGATTATGGGATTGTGTTGCCTATACTTTGACATGCGTGCAAACTTTTGTGCAGCCTGAATATAGTTTGAAATAACTTGGTGCTTAGCTGAATTCACTCTTCCATGAGTAATAAAACCAAAGCATGTACGATGTTCTTTTCTAGCCTTTCACAGGAAACGCTGTGAGTAAGCCTTATCATGGTTGATGGTGCTGTTGAGGTTAGATATCTGAGCAGAACTGTCCGAAAATGTAAATATATGCAATCTTATATTTGATTTTCCTTGTACATTTAGATAATCAAATATGTTATTTCTGGTAAAACATTTTGAACTTGTCCAGTATGCACGTCCTATTTGGAATTTAAATGCCTCGGGTTCTTTGGTTGATTCTCATGCCCATGCCATAAATTTCTAGGAAGTTATTCAACCTAAAACATTCTATGTAGAATGCAAAATCACTTCAAGTTCTTTAATGTGGAATCATCAACTCAAGTTGTAGTTTGGTATTTTTCATGATGGAAATGAGAAATTAATTTTTTTATAACTTCTTCATTTATTGCCCATGCTTTTCATCCATGTCTGTAGAGGTACTAATTTTGCTTATTTGTCTTTGCAGGCCTCAAAAACTGTATGAGGAGAGGATATTCCTATATAGATGGTATTGAAGAGCTGCTTTGCAATTTAAAAGAAAATAACTATGAGATGCATGCTTTTACAAATTATCCTATCTGGTAAGATGAAATGGATTTTCCATCTTGCTGCTTATTTGGTGAAATGGCTCCTTGCTTTCTTTTGAATTTTTTATCCGTAGGTACAGACTGATTGAAGAGAAGCTAAATATCTCAACATATTTATCTTGGACATTTTGTTCTTGTATGATTGGTATGTCCTTCACTTTGATTTTGCCTATGCTTGTTATCGATGCATGTCTGCCTGCGTACCAATAGTGAAGGTTGTTGGGAGAGAGTGGCAACGACTTGAATTTCCACCATAACATGTCTTTGGTACATCAGTGGTTTTTTTGGACTTTCATAGAGGTTATTGATTGATGATAGTTACTTAAGAGTTCTTTGACCTTGTGGATTATGACCTATCAATATCATTTTTTAGTACTTTGGGAAAGCCTACTGGCTGCCTTTTCTTGGTCATTGGCTACCCCCTCCAAGAGACTATATCGGAGTTATTAGTTTTCTGTTCAGTTTGCATTTTGTGGAAAAATGTACTTATTTGCTTTTGGTTGGGGGTAGGTGTGTGTGCACAAGTGAGAGGGGGGGAGTGAGTCTAGTGGAGTTTTTAGTTTGGCTCTTTAATTACTTTTTTGGAGAATGATCGTGTTAGCTTGGCGTTTCAGGAAAGAGGAAGCCTGATCCTGATTTCTATCTGGAAGTCATAAGACATCTTAAAGTTGATCCAACAAGCTGCATTTTTATTGATGACAGGTTGTTCTCTCTCTCGCAATACTCAAATTTTATTATGAGTTTATCAGTTATGATGAATCATGTTTTCACGTCTAGTAAGTTTTCCTGTGGCATGAATTATTGGTTCTTGCTGTTTAGAATGGGGTGGCAATTTCATTTTAATCTAAATCAGAGAAAATTGGTTTGGTTTCAGGGGTGGCACATCAGCTTGGGTTGCGGGGCCATGCCTCCCCCAAAAAAAATTCAAAAATCGATTTTAGTCCCTTAATGTTAGACATGTTTTCATCTTAGTCCCCCAGAAATTATTACTAGGCGCCCCCAGAATTTTCAAATTGTTTCTTAACATTCCTAGATCCTCGTCATAATTCAAATTTGCAACCCCCACCCCCCCTAAGAATTTGGTCCACCCTCCGTGGCTTTTTGGTTTGTTTATTTGCAAGTGGATCTAGGCTGGGTGATCTTCAATCAACAGTTGCATTGCTAGCATAAGTTCTAATCTAAGCACCAAGGGTTATTGTCACAGAAAATTCCATGTGCAATAATATTTGACAATCTAAACCCAGTGGTTCATCATAATTACTCTGCATGGAGAGTGGCTCATGTTAGCACACTTATCTGAAATCTAGGTTACAAAGGCCTCGAGAATCAGGTTGTGGGTTTATACCTAAGAAGGGTGGGGAGAGGTTCAGAGAGAGATAGCGGCCATTGTTTTGCGAATTGCTCATTTCTTTAGGAAAATGTCCACAATGGAAATATCTTTTTAATTTATTCTGACATTCCAGGAGAAGTTACCAAGAAATGTGAAAATTACCAAATGACGTACCCCATGGCTAATTCATGTGAAGGCTAGTATCCTTCTGTTGCTGGTAAATAACTTTTTCTGTTATAGGAGTTGGATTATGTAGTCAGCATAGACAGAAATTGCTATTCTGTTTATAATCTCTTATAACGCTGCATATTGAGTGAGCAACGCTGGACTTATGATACACATTTTGCATGGTTGGTTTAGAATGTGTTTCCAGCACCACTATGCGCAAGCACAGATACACTCTCACATGCATTTGTGCACATTCTATGCAGTGCATGCTAGTTTGAAGATCTTTTGTTGATCTGTAACACCTTACTGACTCCAGGTTGAGAAATGTAAAAGCTGCAATTGAAATTGGCATTAATGGCCTGCAATTCAAGAATGCAAATTTGCTGCGTCAAGATTTGTCTAAGATGGGGATTGATATATCAACAGATGACGGCTAAACCATCAGTTGGAGCTTAAAGAAGAAAACACATCTTGATTTCTTGGTCCCCTCGTGAAGTTAAAATTTTCTTCAATTTTTTTTCATTTACTTTTCTAAAAAAAATTATTTTCTCACATCTTGATTTCTTGGTCCTCTCATAAAGTTAAAATTTTCTTCAATTCCTTTTCATTTACTTTTTTTAATTTTATTTTCTGTGATATTTTGTTGCTGGAAATTGAGAATGTTTGAAGAGTTGAGAATTTCTTCTCCCGGATAGAAAAAAAAAATGAAAAGGAAGAGAGAAATGGATTCAATTTTAGTCATAAAATTTTGAATGGTCAAGTAGTTATTCTGGAAAAAATGACAAGAATAAAAGTAATATGTGATCCTGCCGGAACACAAGATATCTAGGAACCAAAATCAAATCATCTTATGAGAGCGTATGTGCAGGTCAACGGCTGGCTGTCCAGTACTTGTACGGTAAAATTTTATCTGTGATTCTATATTTACCATTCTCATTTTATGGGATTCATATGAAACCAAGAAAAGCTAAAATTTGATGAGATGATATTCCTGACACAATTGGGAACGTGGCTGTGGCTGTGGCTGGCCGTGTGTTTCTAAGAAAAAACCTAGTCAAGCACTTTTGCTCCACGAGCACTTGGTGTCTGTAATAATACTATGTTTTAAAGTGTTAAGCAAGCAAATGTACTGCATAGGAGAGGACAGGACATAAATTTAGTATTGGACAGAACAAAAGGTATGGGAGTCTTTGTCAAACTCTAATGCACCGAATAAACCTTATTGTATAGAGTGCTTGTTGGTGGTGGTTCCCCTTTTTTTATTACCACATCTCATAACACCTTTTAAGCAGAGTGTATGGATGAACAATTTCAGATTTCTTCTCCTTTTACCCATGCCTGAACGCTGGTGTCTTAACTGGACATAAAAATTGCAGGGACAAAATTGTTAGAGAGCTTGTTCCTTTTACTGCAAGTGTATTACTTAAGGCTTCCAAGAATTCAGATGATGGCAATGATATGGAAGTCTTATTGAGTGGAGTAGCTCCTCTGAGTGATGAGATTTCATGGCTCAAGCAAGAGGCAGCCAGGGGGAATGTTCCTCTCTTTAATGTTATTGTCCACTAGTCGAACCAGAATTATTGCAGGTATCATGTCATATCAGGTTCACATCTGCAAATGTAATGCTTGGAAACTCTTATACGGTGATTCATTATTGTTAATGGTTTTTGTATCCATTAAGTATTGTTCTTTTTTTTTATCCGGAGGCACAGTTGTGTTACTTTTTTTTCTTTTTTTCTTTTTTTTCTTTTTTTTTTTTGATTAACGTGGGTGTCTGGCCAGCTTGCGCGTACCTCGACTAATTTCACGGGTCCTGAAGTTAACGATCATGTAAGCCGCTAGTGGCCCTGAAGTTTGTGAGATTTGAACTGGTGATCTTTAGAGAGCAAATCTACAACCTAACCAGTTGAGTTATACTCCTCAGAGTTGGCACACAATTGTGTTACTAAAACAGTATATATATGCTTTTTGTATTTTAATGAAACACAAGTTTCACTAAAATTCCAAATATAATTAATTATTGACATTTGACATCCAATCTATTCAAAGTTAGAATGTAAGTGATCGTCCACATTCGGTCGTTGCTAGGCCACGGTGATTAAGTGCTAGCAGAGGGAAAGACATGTCCCTTGAGCATAAAAAAGTACTATTTTAAACACTTTTATCTATTTGTTTGCTATTACAGATTTCTGGAGAGTTTGATTTTACCAGAAGTTGAGTTATTCATTGGTCATTACGGCCCTTTGGGCCATTGAAACTGGATACCGAGAGAGTTTTTTTCCACCGCCCGGAAGATGGCAACGAAACCCCGTTTGAGTTACAGGAGGCTTGCAAAAGATGGGGCAGTGAGAGTTTTGGTGAATATTGTGGGTCGCTCCAAGAAATTGCCAATCGATATCTTAGAGAAAGCTTTAGACGTAGAGCTCAAAAATGCTGAAGTAACATTTCTGCGTGTCCTTGAGCTTGAAATTGAATTTTGGAACATGAGCCATGGGGGGCCCTAAATGAGTTGGTTAGCCTGAAAACCTGACGGGTAAGGGTAAATAAGATTGTTGTTGTGAGTCTGGTGGTTTTAGTAGATGTAAGTGTATTTTTTAAAGTATTTTTTATTTAAAAATATATTAAAATAATATTTTAAATTTTATTTTTTTATCTTGGCACATTAAAATAATTTAAAATTATTAAAAATTAATTTAAAATAAAAAAATATTTTTAAAACACAAAAACATCCTAAATAATAGCATGCTAATGCTGTTTATCTGCTTCATATGGTGAAATTAAGATGATGTCGGTTGTATCTTTTTTAGAAAAGAAAATGCAGTCTCGAATTATTGGAGATCAAGACATACGGTGCTCATCAGAGATGATGTGGTAGGAACGTCCACGTGGGTACTGCTCAATATTATATTATTGTAAATCGTAGTTTCTTAAACTTTTATGATTTTTAATCATTTTATACCGTTATTTACACTTCAGCCCTTAAAGTTCATTTCTATTGTGTCTTGATCCCTAGTTCTCATGATTGGACTTTGGAGCATTAGTCTTAAAACCTGGACTGCCCGAAGAGTTAACTAGAACAGTGGGTTCGAGTTAACTAAAACATTAAACTAGATTTTGCAAACGGATCAGCAGCCAATCTTGTCTGGGCCAAGTAACTGGATATCATCAGACCAAATCTTTTCGTTTTAAAATGCCGTCTGGTTTGCTGGACTGGGTTGAATTTACTCAATGGCCTTGGATGTGAGGTCAACCCCCAACAATAAACACGACATTGATCTAAAACCTCTAGCCTAGTAGCGGGAAACACCATTTCTTTACATTATCAGAGGAAAAAGAAAAGATAATGTCTATTAACAATCAGGCGAGAAACGTATTCCTCTTGATAACATCCAATCCAATAGAAAAATGTAGAAAAATGCATCAAAGCACTCGATTGTCTATCTTGAGCGCGAGTGTCAATCGATGTTGATGGCCAAATCTTGACTTCATATAAAATCCAATACAGAGGGATTATGCCTGGCTCCTCGTATCAGTGTGAAGCCATGGACAGAAAATGATCGCAAATGTGGTGCTGTCCTTGGCAGCAGCCATTAGAACAATCTGTCAACTTCATTAGCACAGGTGTCGTATTGTAGTAGATTATCTGTGTACAACCTTCAAGTCAAGTCCGAAAATACGGGGTTTTATTTCTGCAATCTTGTAATTAGACAAGGAAATAATACATTTCCATACATTGCATCTGGCTTGGCTGGTGTCACAAGTAAATTTGGCAGCATGGATATGCTCGTGATAAGATCACGAGGATGCATTAAATCAGGAGATAAGATTAGACTGTACGGGACAAGTATAAGTAAAATTCTAATCTCATGTACCAAACAAGGTTGTTACAGAAAACTCATCACTTCAAATAATGGTTGCGAAATTAATTATAATATTGTCCAAGATACTTTCTTTCGTCTTCATGCCCGTCGTAGACTCTAGAAAATATGCAAAAACAAACTAAATATTCATTGAAATAGATGCCAAAGCGCAGCAGTGCAACACGAAAACTGAATTTCCATTCCTCTTTGATCATTTGTACATGATAAGCTCGTTGAATGAAGGGACCATGAGACTTGGTCTCAAGAACCTTACCTAAAACGAACAGGCTGATTGTCCTTGTCCACTCCCGTGAATCTACGAGTGATAACTGTGTGTGTTTATCGTTTATGGTTTATTGTTTATCATACTAGCTGCATAATATATATGTTCACTGACAAAGGTAAGTAATTTCGTTGTTCTTTTTTTCCTAACACGCTAATGCTAATTTCGTTGGTGTACACGAAAGGGGATATGTTCTTATCTTAAAACTACTTCATATGGAAGCAGTTCGTTGGTGCAGGACTGCAGGTGCACCATTTATGGCTCTGACTGACTGGCATAAGAAGGTTTATTTGACCTTTTATCTTGCATCACTGTTAGGAATATTTTGTTCTTATCCTTACAAGGTCTTATCGTGAAGTTAGACTTTATCGTTTGGCTGTAGACCTAGGGTACTGTGTGTTGAATTTGTTGTTTTTTTAATTGTTTTTTATTTAAAAATAAATTAAAATAATATTTTTAAAATATATATATATTTATAATATCAGCATATTAAAATAATTTACAAAAATAAAAAAATAATAATTTTAATAAAAAAATAGATTTTAATCAACCTTCATTTGGGTCACAATCTCAAACATACTCTTAGCCCTTTGTTCTACTTAATTTTTTTTAATTTTTTTCTCTCTCATATCTCTTCACAAATTATAAAAAGAATAGAGAAGAGAAAAACTCTGATAATAAATCACCAATATTATTGGAAAGATCTCAACGATACCAATTGCGACAGGAGTGTATTACACGAGCTATTTGAAAATAAATGAGCTTTGACACATTTGAACATCTCAATTGGCTCACTCTGATCATCATTAGTGATCTTTTTTAGTGTTTTTAAATTCATCTCATCGATAATATCTTTCTAACAATACTAGTGCTATCGTCATTGTAATTTTTATTTGTCTCTAGAGACTCTTTTTTTTTTCTTTTTATGTCAACTTATTTTTAGAATGAATTTAATAAAATCTAATATTTTTTAGAATGAATTTAATAGAGTCGAATTTAATAGAGTCGTATATGACTCGCAAGTCATATATATTATCTACAATTCTTGT
>Ga0307515_10019896_pt1 | contig 12032 bp, 6 predicted proteins | sample 17_EM_MG_FD_194513 | JGI IMG/M metagenome (GOLD analysis project Ga0307515, IMG submission 194513) | Populus trichocarpa ectomycorrhiza microbial communities from riparian zone in the Pacific Northwest, United States - 17_EM | ecosystem: Host-associated > Plants > Roots > Unclassified | place...
CTTCTTGAAAGTGTTTTCCGGCCAAAAAAAAAAACATTTTCCCGTAAACCAAGTCAAATTTTCATTTGATTGAAAAGTGTTTTCTATTAACCAACTTTTCTAATGATAAACAAATACAAGAAAGTTTGGAAAATAATTTTCAGATAGACAGGAACATAGTTTAAATTGAATTCTAGGTGACAAGTGTCATGGCATTTCTAAGTTTCCACCATATCAGTTGGAAATGGATGGCTAGATGCCCTGGCATCAAGGAGAAGAAAAAAAAGTGGTATTAATTCAACACTCATTGTTATAGTTGTCTTAGCTGAATTAAACATTAAAAGAGACCTGAATGTCATAACCAAACTCCCTATGTGGAATAATTTAATTTGGAGGCAGATTATAAAGGGTATAATTTGTTGTGAAAAAACTTAGAATGATTGAAGGGGCTAAAGAAACGATGAGCAACATGTTAATAAAATTGCAAGATGAAGAATACAAAAGCAGTAAGGCCCAGTTAGCAGATGGACAGATGATAGCGAATCCTATCACATAGACAATGAAACTGATACTCATTCCTTGCAGAGGAAAAGCAGACTCTTCTATATGAGAAAGCCATGTGCAAGAAGACTTTTTATCAAAAATTAAAATATTGTGGATTTGAAGTTTTAACATTGATAATCCATTGGGAACATGATTGAATTCCAAAATTTAAGTAATTAGTTGGCCGCCAAGAATATTGGAAGCATGGTATATTATAAGCACAATTATCTCTTAAGCTTGAGCTTAACAATTAAGCTCCATTATTCCAATAAGAACCCCAGTTGTTAATACTTTGGTTTCATTTGGAGGTCTCATGTCCAAAACCTAGAAGGAGTGGATCGGGTGAGGATATAGAGATGAGGAAGTGCTACTGCCCCTTATGTAGCCCAAAGCTTATTAGGCCTCCCAACGAATGAAGGTAAAAATAATGCACGAATGGCAAGTGTTCGAGCAATGTTGAAGTTTGTATTTCTAGTGAAGAAACATTAAAGATTAAATAAAAATGGTATAACAATCAATAGTTAAGCCTGAACTCAAACAAAGTAAAACATGGAAGTGTATTTGTAACTCCTATGGATCGTATCTTTGCTATCTGTATGGTAAAGTGTTATCAATTTATGGAAGCAATATCATAAGGGTATGATGAGTTCATAAAGTACAAAGATCATAGCCGAAATGGTTGTAGCACTCCACCGATAGAATGGCTTTGTAGTAGATCAAAAACTCATACGCATGAACTCTTAAAGGAGAGCACTACGTGGATTAATTAAACCCCAAGAGACCAACAACCATAATAAAATTTATCATCATCCTTAAATATAACAATCCTTAAATATAACAAAATGACAGTTTAATTCATTTTTCAGGAGTTAAAAATTTGAAATGGTGAGTTGCTAACCTAACAAGTTTCCATCTCAAGAAAAAACATTATCACAAAACAAAATGACCCCCAAGTGTGGAGGTGAATTGCTAACCCAATCATGGTATCAATTGGTTTTACCATTTTTTATAAGCACTTCAATTGTTATATTTGCAAATCTAAGAATATACACTAATTTACATTTATTTTGATAATACAACAGGGATTTAATATCTAAAATGACATAGAGGTGTTCTTTAATGGTTCTATTGATGTTGGGTTATTTGAGTTTATGTTGGCAACGAAAATGGATGAAGTTCTTGAAGTTGTTTACTACCGGCCCATAAACCAAATTTGCATGTCTTCATTGCAAGGAAAAATAAGTCTACAATATGTGGTTCTCAAGTTTACAATATGATCTTTTCAAATTGTACAATCATGCATGCATTGAAGTTTTCTACACTAAGTTATGTCTGTTTTAGTTTTTAAGCTTTAAATATGTCAGTTTGTGTTTCTTAGAAGTCAAGAAAGTGTGTTAGTTAACATTTGTCTAGTTTTCTATCAAAGTCATTTGTTTTGATCTTAATTATGTTATTTTGGGTTTTCTCTAGACTTGGAGGTTTGTTATTTTATATCTGTTTTAATTTTTAAAAGCTTTCTAAGTGTCTTTGTTTCTTATAAGTTAAGAACGTGTGCTTGTTAAAATTGAACTTGTCAATGTTTTATGTTTTTAACAACATCCATAAACATATTTAATTAATTCAGAATATAATAAAGTTGATAAAGATGAGAGAATAGATTTGTTCTTTCATAATAATTTAAAGAACATCTATGACATGAAAAGTAATGTAACTGATGTTAAAGGATTCCAATTCAAGGCTTGCATAAAGGATCATGAAAATGTTTTAATTGGACTTCCACAAGATCAGGAAAAGAACTATTTGAACTCGAGGATGAGTTTTTGTCAACCGGGGGAACATGGCACATGAATCTTCTAATGTCCTATTGATATGGGGTTACTTGAGTTTGTATTGGCAATGCAAATGGGTGAAGTTTTCGATGCATGGAAAAAATAAGTTTACAATATGTGGTTTTCAAGTCCAGAATGTGATCTTTTCATATTGGAGTTTTCTACAGGAAGTCATGTTTGTTTTATTTTTTAAGTTTTTTAAGTCTTTGTTTATGTTTTTTAGAAGTCAAAAATGTGTGTTAGTTAATATTTGTCTAGTATTTTTTTTTGTCAAAGTCATTTATTTTAGTTTTAATTATGTTAATTTGGGTTTTCCCTATACTTGAAGAGTTGTTCCAAGTATACATTTATGATCCAGACCATATATAGGAATCTTTGGCAAATATTTGAATTGAAAGTCTTTGACTTGGTCTACCGACAAACTATCAAGTTTTGTATCTCTTTTATGAGAAATGAACTTATACCTTAACTCTATATATCTAAAGTGGTGATTTATTCTATATATTTAGAGTAGTGAATCTATCCTCTTATGTTTTGAATTTTAGAGTGTTTAGCGAAAAAATTTCTTTATATGTTAACTGTTATGTTTCCATATTCATAATATCTCGGTATCATAAAGGTATAACTGAAAATTTTGAATGTTAACTTTGAGTATGGATCATTAATTAATTGCATCCAATTCTATATGACATTGCTCATAAGCTGAATTTGTATTTTTTTTCTTCCTTTCTTTTTGCTTTTTTAGTTGTTGTCTTCCAATTCCATGTAACGAGAAACTAGATGCAGAAGAATTTGTTTTGCAATAGCATTCTTTTTTAATTTGAATTTGTTTTAACCATTTTTGTTTCCACAAGCTTATTTCGCATAAATTACCTTATTTGAAAAACAAGTATAAAAATGCCTTGTTCAAAGAAAAAAGATTTTATATGTAACCACGCAGCAAGTCAGTTACAATTCCTTCCAGAACTCCTTCCAAAGTCTTCCACAAAATTAGAAGGCAAAGTTCTTAAAAAAATACATGGTTTAATGACCTTTTTTAACCCTAAACTATTAAGGTTGTGGCGTATTAAGGAGTATACAGATTTGATTAGTTTTGTCCTCGAACTATAATGTTATTATTATACCTCCATTTAATTTGATCTTTGATAGTAACCAAGAACCCCTTTTAAAATATTCATATTTTGACATTTTTAATTGAATTGTTTTATAGATATTAATAAAGAAAATTAATTCATTTTCACAAATAATTTCAAAAAAATTTGAAGTCAAAATTTTGTTTTTTTTTAAATCTTCGGAGCAGGACAAGTTCAATAAATTATGAAAAATATAAACTAAACTAGAATTATCTCAAAGCACTAAGAAGGTTATGTGAATTTACAAGATAATATTAGTGTGGTTCTCAAAATGTTTGCGTAAATGTTCCTCAAAATTAACCTATATTAAGTTTGCCGACAAAATTTGGGACCATCCCAAATTTTTTTTCTACTTTTTTCAATATTTAATATTTAAGAAAAATATAAAAAAATGCTTCTTGATCTCACAATCTTTAAAATGTGAAAATTTCCATTTTTTTAGTATATTCAATTTTCATTAGCATGTGAAGATTTTCAACTTCAAATACCAAACTTGAATTATTATTTTCTTTTAAAAAGGATTTTTATAAATGATAAAAGTTAAATCAATCAAAGAGACAATATTTGCCCAAAACATAATAGTTGAATAATAAAATTAACCAAATTAATAATTCAGACCTCAATGTGCCAAAACCCTAATAGTTTAGGGCAAAAGAAGCCATTGAACAAGGAGTAAATTATTATTTGATTCGTGTATGGCTAAGCTTACAAACTAGTAAAATAATTACTTGGTCTCTTTAATTTAAAAAAACTAAATATTGAGTCCATGTGTTTTAATATTTGATTGTAACTTAACAATTTTGTTGGTTTTCATGACAATTATTATTATTTTTTTCTATAATGTCTGTCATCTATAATCAAATTTTACAATCTCACCGACTATAAACAAAATTAAAGGCATTTAAAAATGATAATTTAAAAAATTAAAAAAGAATTAATATTTAATTTTGATCAAGGACTAACTTATGCTTTTCAAAACCAAAGAGACTAAATTATAATTTACTTTTTAAAAAAATAACTTACAGTAGAAAACCATGTGTGGGCATGGAGAAAAAGAACATAGATACTCTTTTCTCTTGGAAATTCTCTGGTTTGGCTTTGGACGGGTGCTTTCGTTATAGTGATTTCACGACAACAGGTGTAACGATATAGAAAGGTATTGGAGATTGTGGAGGGCAATTGAAAGTGATTCAACGAGAAGGTCCTAGGAATTTGAACACGGCTTCATGAAGGTATGAATTTATGTTTATTGTTTGATTAACATGAAGTACTTCAATACAATACGGATTAGAGAACAAAATTTAGACTAACAATGGAAAACAAAAATCTAGACTAAAAAATGAAGGAAAAGCTCAATAAAATCTGTTTCATATCCTTGAGTAAAAAAAAACCCTCCGCAATTTACTTTCTATTCTATAATTAAAATCTCTCTTGGATAAACACCATGTGTTTTCTTAGTAGAAAATCTTTACTCCATCTTCACAATAATTTGATTTGAATCCAAAAATACTGACAACAATGCTTTTGAAACTCTTGATACTAGCTGATTTTGGGATTTATAAGGCATATTAGCATTTATGTTTTCGGATTAGATACCACAATCTACTCTCTCAGTTGTGCCTGAATTTCAATGAAACATGTCATGCTCTAGATGAGAAAGTGACAGAAAAATGCATATCCAATAACCAGAAAAATTCAGAGTTGACTGTGCATTAGTGGAATTACCTTTCTATGGGGTACTTTCCGAGCATGTCACCCTCAAGAGAGCGACGAATTAAGACTGGTGGTTGTGGATAGAGCCTCAATGACTACAAAAAGATTGGGAAATAAGACTTCAAGCCATAATGTGATACGAAAGATTCACTAGAAAATAAATATGAAAAGAACAATGTTAGTCTTCTTACTTCATTAATTACTCGAGTTGTGTACTTTAGTTTCTTCATGTCTTCTATGGTTGGAAATCGATCCCCTAGAACACAATCAACCTAAATATTACAAAGAGAAATAGTTAAGATAAAAATCATAGGACTGGAAGATTCAAAGCACGGTGCATGAAACTCTATGATACCTCATTTTGGAGCTTGGACATAACTATTGGCTCCTGCAACCATAAGAAAGAATACAATTACGATAATAACCTCCAATCATCATATATTTTGAGCCTGTGTGAATGCTTACCGGTGTATGCATCTAATCCTAGTTTGATGAGTTAATTTTTTTGCACAATGTTTAAAATAATATATTTTCCAAAAAGAAAAATTGTTGAAAAACTAGAAGGCTTCAAGATGGTAATGAAGATATTGGCAATGTATTAATTCTTTTGATCAATGTATCATTTTTTTTCCTAAAAAAATGCTTTGTTATATTTGCAATGTGCAAAAAAAACTTTAGAATCATGAACAACAACCACCACCAAGCTTCATTACAATCATGAACATAACATAGAAAATTTGGTAAAAAATTCAAAGAAATTGTAAACTTTAGAAATGAAAATGCAATAAAGAAAATGAGCAACATAATGAAATCACATTTGTATGTTCATGAAACAGGTGTCGAGAGAGGCAATCGAAGAAAGAAGAGTGTATATATAAAAGAGCATTAAAGTGCATGCTCAGTTCCTACATCACCGAACCTTGACTTTGCATTACCTTTGATAAAAGATAAAAGGTCCATGTTAAAACTGCAGCAGATGTTTCATGGCCAGCTATAAGCATTGTCATCAAGTCATCACGGAGTTGCTTGCTAGAAACCTGTAAATGGCAGTAAGAAAATTTGCATTTATTTGAGCTATCAGCAAACACTTGATTAGCAAATTGCATACATCATCTCCTGATGCCAGCAGGAAGTGGAGAATACTGGGGTCTTGTTCATTCATGTATTCCTCATGGAACTGTGGATCTTCTTCATCAACCATCCTCTGCAGATGCACACATAAGCATATGAAGTAGAGATAAAACAGCACAAGGACTAATCAACTTTAGGATGTGAATCAAGTTTGTGCTACAACATTACTAATAAACTGCATGCTAACATTAGCCAAGATAGGTGAATCCAATTGTTGAGTCAGGAATTCCAATTCAAAGCTTGATCTAGGTACGTCTTCAAGAAAGATGTTAACACTTCCAGATATGTCAAAGTAGGCATGAATTTAGTACTATCAAGGCATATTTACAGTTTCCAGGAACGAGGAACCAACAATGCAATATCATTGTCACATACAGATCCATTAGCACGTTCATAGAAATCATGTTTACATATCCACATGACAGATTCAAGTGAAGTGAGACAAGCAGTAATCACAAAACAAGCAGTCAATAACTATCTTCCGGACTGATTATTCCCAATGGCAGTAGCCTCCAATTGTTAACATACTAACAAGTGCTGACTGAACAGCCTGTGCTTTTATTTTTCCCTGTTTACATTCCTCCAAAATAAGTATCTTTGCACCATCAGAAATAAAATTAGATCAAGCAAAAGAGGTTCTTAACTGCTATCATACCCATGGATATGTTGCATCACCGTTACATTCATATAATAATACACACACCTACTTGTATACGAAAGCACAAAGCTGCTCAAATAATTGTCATCTTTACCTTGCAAATAGCAATCAGATCATCAAGTGTATCATTGATCAGTTTGAGTGCTGCAGCAACTTTCTTTTGCTTAGGTGAAATGTCTTTCCAAATTGGGATCTCCCATATTGGAATTGGTGCAACACTTCGATCCTCTGCTTCTCTCAAAACTGTGTAAACAGCCTGCAAAAGTCGAAATAGAGGAAACTAAATGTGTTAAGCAGTAACGTGCAGCAACTTCATGGAATGAAATGCACATCACTGAAAAATAAACAATAATGAGGTTTGAGAAAATAAAGATAAAATAGAAAGCAAAAAAAGTACCTCAACTATTCCAGTATCATTTGTTAGTGAATCAAAGTCATAATTAAATACTGCCCTGCCAATGATATCCAGTGTTAAACGGGAGAAGAGGGACTCCATCTCTACATCTTCTCCATAAAAAGCAGCTGCATCTAGCTTTTTGCAAAGCCTATCTGTTGCTTCTCCAAATAAGCTAATCATGGCTGCTACATACTACAAATGAAAGGATATGAAATCTATGACCAAAGGAACTAATTTAAGACTGTCGAGAAAGAACTTTTGAGGTTCACCCAAGGTGAACCAGCTCAATGGATCAAATAGTTTCTACATCTACATTTTGTCAGAGATCTTGCTAGTCATATGCCTCATGAATAAAGGTATGGTGCCAAAGGAATTTTTTGGTTTTTTGAACTCTTTTTTTTTTTTCCATTAAACTCTTCACTAAATAAAGCATAAGCATCGTGTGAACAGCTTAATATTGGCATTCTATGACAATAAATAGAGAAACTTTATACATTCAGAGTCTTATCGTGTGAATATAGACCAATAATATCAAAGCACCAACGAGTTAATCTTGAACCTGTAAAGTAATTAGAATACCTTCTGATGCAATGAGGGCACTATAGCACGTCTTCGGACACGCCATAGCTCCCCATCTGCTGGGATGAGTCCTTTTCCCATGACAAATTCTAGAATTTCTGCTAAGATACCCTGCATAGCAAGTAAAATGAATGTCAGTGAAAATGCTCGCACATCAACTTTTAAAAGAAGGAAGGAAAAGGTAAATGAATAGATGGAAAACAATTTACTTTAGAATAAGCCTTTGAATTGTCCCTCAGTATATGTTTGGCAATGGAAGGATCGGAAACAATCAAAAAGGACTGCAAACAAAAAAATGATGGACCAAAACCCATGACTGATTTGATATACATGCCCTTTAAGTAATCAGCTACAACTGATTTCAGAAATCTGATTTGAACAAGAAGAAAGAAACCTTGGGTCCAAAAGTCAGCCTAAAAATACCACCATATGTGAGGTAAAGCTCATACAAGGGTATGAAGAAGGGCTCACTCCTGATGGCGCTTATTTTCCCTTTCGCCTCTGGAATCTTCGGATAATCTTTGTCCAAGTCAACAGCCCATTTGAATAGAAAGTCCAGAATCTCATTTGAAATTCCCAATTTTGACAAGCCATTCCTCAATACAGATGGAAAACTAGTTGGAATGAGAAATAAAAGAGGAACAAATCGTAGTCACTATCAAAAATTAACCCGCTAGCACATTAAAAGCATAATAAAATAAAATACCCAGATTGCTGCACTGTGAACTCTCCAGAAGCAATCCTGGCAGACAATTCAGCCCGTCGTTTCTGCTCAAGAATCTTATCTACTTTCTTCACGCCATTGTCCACAGACTCCGGCTCTCTCCCATTTGAAGAAGAAGCACAAGCTAGAATGCTACTAAATTTATATTTCCCTCCTAAACAAAAACAAAATTAGAGAAAAAGTTTTACGTATAAACATAGAAAAAGATTAGATGGTAATTTTGTATATCAAGGTGTCAGCAGTCAGTAGTGAAGTTAAAGAAGAGAAGAATTAATAGTCAATTATATATTAGTGACTACCATATTGTATGGCAGGAAACGAAGATGAGGTGATGATGGGCGGGATTTGAAGCTTATGAACACAGATGGATGGTGATGATGGGACGTTAAGGAGAGAGATATTGGCAGCCATTTACTTGTCCTCTGTATGTGACAGACACAGAGTTCCAATGACACTGCTCATACGAACATCATCGGATGGTGCGAGTGTTTGTACGTTTTATCAACGCTGCCCAGACAAGAGAGCACAAGACAACATCTATAAATCATGCCTTTCTTATCATTATATGGCTGGCGCTCCTCGATTTCTAACCGCTACAAAACAAACTATTCCACTTGGAATCTTTCTACCAATATACCGAAGCTAGGCTTCGCTTTAAGTACAGTGGTTTAGTAGATAGGTGTTTGCTATACATGTATTTTTAGACAGTTGACCGCGTGCTGCCCGCTGAAAACTTTTCACAGTGTCGTAAACTTACGCTACATTTGGCATTTCGGTTTTCTTGAGAAAAAAAAAATATAAATATATATTTAGATTATTTTAAAATATTAATATTAAAAATAAATTTTAAAAAGTAAAAAAAATATTATTTTAATATATTTTTAAATAAAAAATAATTTTAAAAATAATTATTATTATATTCTCTAACATTCACTTAGTCAAACTTACTTTAACAATAAAATCCATTAAACTACGATTAAGTTTCAAAATAAATCAAGTAGAGGTTTAACCAAAAAATATAAAAGAAAGCTAATATGGTCCAATCAATATAAAGGGTGCACCCGTGCATCAATACATACATATATTATGATTAATTTTCAAAAAAAATCAATATTTACTAGTAATTTTAAAAAATAATCAATTTTAAAAATTGTCAAGATTCCTTTACAAGATTGAAAATTTTCAAATATTTTCAAAGAATTTTCAGATTTGATGCATTTCATATGATCATTTTAATCTTTGATATTTATCGTCATTTGATTTTATCTTACTTTTCTTTCAAAATTAACATGGGAGTGACCACTTGCCAACGAGCCATGTTTTTCTTTTTTCTTTTAAAATATTGCTTATTTGTTAAGTTTTTTTTATTTTAAATATCAATCATTTATGCTCATCATTTCATTTTCCATATCTTTTCTTTACAACTTATTATTTTAATCTATTGAGTAATTTTATTAATTCTTTTTTATATCTTTGAAACGAGAGTATGAAGCCACTGAAAAACATTTAGTTGAAATAAGGTTAATTTTCTATGCTCCGCAATATATTTGGGAGGATGAAATTGGCTTTTTGATTGATTGGATTATTGCAGGCATAAGGATTTTGGTTTAGGTGTGGTTTTGATTTGATTTGTGTGTATTGTGCTACTTTGATGTGATAATTGATTTATTGTTATGGGATTTGTTTTCAAAATCAAATTTATTAAAGTCAAAATTGTTTTGTTATGCATTGCATACCTTTTATGGTGGTTTTGAAGCCTTGTGTTGAATTGTATGTTTTTGGAGGAAACACTTCTTTTTTCATAGTTGTTATCTTTTTATAAATATCGCTTTCAGTTTGAGTTTTAACTTTTATTTTTATTCAAGCTTGGACTCATTTGTGATTTCGTCCTTGTTTTGGGTTGTGATTGAAAAATCTTGTTTCCTTTAATTTGTGATTAATCTACTTTGCAAATTCATTCGACTTGGATTTGTTTAATATTCTCACTCATTACATTATAGGTGTATTTTCAAAATCTTACATTACAGGTGTATTTTCAAAATCTTCTCACTTGTTCTAGGTTAGTTTTAAAAATTAATTCTAACACATTGTAGGTTTGTTTTCAAAATCATTTTCACTCGTTACGAAATGTGCTTTCAAATTTGATTGTGACCCTTACTAGTTTATTTTTAAAATCAATTCTCACTCATTGTGTCGTGATATGCACAATATCAAATGTCGGAGTTGTCCCCTAGAATCGAATAGTGTTTAGGTTTAATCATAAAGTTATGATTTGTAAGAGTCTAGATAAAGAGACTAGTTATATAAGAGAAAGACGCATCACCCTCAATGTACTTTACTTATGGTAATCTGCATCGTTAATTGATTGTTAATCTAAGGCATGTTTTTATTTGTTGGTCTCACCCCAAGTGCACCTTACACACATTTTATTTGTATGCATATGGTCAAGTCTCTCAAAAATAAATTATATTTTGCATATTTTAGCATATAAAAAATCACAAAAATAGTTTTTTATTTTTATTTTTACATGCATCTTTTGGACTTAGTAACCAATTTATTAAAACCATGAGAATTTGGCCTATATTTCAAAAAAAAATACAAAAAATTATTTTGTTTCATTCAATATCTAAGATTACAAACTTATACGTAAGACGAATTTCCGATGTTAAATAAGAGAGTTTTTTTATCATTTATTGTATATGTTCTAAATCTTTTACCAAAGATTTATTTTGTTTAATATCTAGAATTATGAACTTATACGTATGATGTATTTTCGGTATTAAATAAAAATACAGGTTTTCTCTTTTTTTTTTCATGTTTGAACTTTAGAATGACTAGGTTTTAACTTATAAGATAATAACCTCTTTACCGAAAAAGATTTTTCTTAAACTTTAGACAGACCAACGGTTAGAAAACACAATAACCTTAGTTTTTTTTTTCCAGATAAATAGCAATGTAGCTAATCCTATATAAGCTGTTTTAGGGATGATATGTCATCTTTATTCACAACTTGTCCTCTTACCAAGACTCTGGAAGACCAATAGATTTCTTAGTGACTATAATACTAGGTGGCGACTCTCATTTCTTTGGTTTCATTGATAAAGGATAAATAATTCTTTGTTCTTTTCACTCATACCCTTTCATACTAATCCCGCTCTGGGAGTACGATTGTCACAACGCCGCACATGTGCGATAATTTTTATTAATATTAATAAGATTCTATAAAAAACATTTTGAAATAGTTCTATAAATGATTAACCATGTATTAAAAGACAAACACCCGTCATTTTCTTTACAATTAATCATTAATCACTCTTTTATATAATTCAAGGGGTGTGTGTGTGTG
>Ga0307515_10019897_pt1 | contig 12032 bp, 8 predicted proteins | sample 17_EM_MG_FD_194513 | JGI IMG/M metagenome (GOLD analysis project Ga0307515, IMG submission 194513) | Populus trichocarpa ectomycorrhiza microbial communities from riparian zone in the Pacific Northwest, United States - 17_EM | ecosystem: Host-associated > Plants > Roots > Unclassified | place...
CGGTTCCCTGGCCGCCATGACCAAGTATTCTGTTCTCATTAAAATAATCGGTCGCCTTTTCCAACTCATTTGAACTGAATATCTTTGTCTTTTGAACACTACCATCACTTGAGGATAATTGTTGCTGTAATAAGAGACCACCATTCCGTTTGAAAAACTTCTTCTTCAACTGAATGCACTTCCTTCTTTTGAAAAGTTTGTACATCCACCAAGCACCAATGAGCAAGAATAGTACTCCAAGGACCAGACCGATAACTGTATGATTGTTACATATAGCAAGATTTGTGAATAGCTTGTAATATTATAGGTTTTCATTCTTGCTGGAAAATAAAGTTGATTTACCATCCACAAATTAATTACAAAAGGGTAAACTTCATTTTTACTCCTATAAATTCATCAATATTCCACTTATATCCGTAAAGATTAAGTTTTTCTATTGTTAACCTTAAGTTCCACATGTACTAAGCAAAGTGGACAAAGGAATCACATGGGACCAAAAACTGATAGTGTGGGAGTACTTGAAATGCCCAAAATTAAGGTACAGGTGTTGATTTAACGACTTGATTGAATTTACTTGCTAATTTACTATATGGTTACCTTGGTAATTTGCGTGTTCAAGGTGAAGCTGGTTAATTAAATACGTTGATAAATAAACAATTCATATGCCATAATCATAACAATTTTAAACCTAACAAAAAAAAAAGATAGAAAATTATACATTTAGTATTAAAAAAGTGAATGGGATGTCCACTTTGAGTGGTTTGAAGGAAAATGCTATAGCTTTATGATATCAAAATGATGGTGGAGTTTGTCCAGATTTTCTTTATATTTATGTCTCTACAATTATATCAACCTTCAACCACTGTCATAACGGCTCTATTTGGTCCATATAAATAGGAGGCCCCCTCCATTGTTGTACAATAAAGCCAAGAAGAAAGAGCACAAAAAGAGAGGAAAAGAGTGCATCTAAGAGAGGGAGAAAGAGCATATTTGAGTGAAACATTAAGAGTGAAACATTAGGTTTTGGGATTGTACTAAGGTTGAGTAGAGTGTTTGTATCATTCCTTCAATAATATATAATTTGCTGTCTCTGTGGACATATTTGATTTGAAAAATCATGTAAATCTGCTTGTTTGTGTGTTTTTTGTGTTTGCTTTCAATCTAGTATACATAACAAATTAATATCTGAGTATCAGGAAGCTAGAACAATGGAAAAACATGTTTTTTAGCTCTTAATTCAAAGTTACAGAATTTTATTTTCAAAGTTCTTATATCTGTATTCTGGTCACACCAGGAGATTCCTCTCGTCGATACGATTCTGACGATATAAAAATCATCAAAATCAAAGTTAAAACGAGCCTTATGGAGCTCACTGAAGTTTCGCTGAAAACTTGCCAAAAAAACTAGTTGGTGCCAAAATCCTCACCTCGGAAGACTCTGCCACGTCAGCAAACATGTTGGCGCTTAGTTATTTCCCACGTCATCTACTAGGGTCCATAAGAACACATTAATAGCCACGTCATCTAACCGTGCAAAATATTCCTTTAGAGGTTAGTAGAATATTCCCTTGACAATGACAAAATATTCCTTCTTGAGTCAACTTGGTGAGATTAGTTGTGTGGCTTACTCAGTGGTTTTTTAGGCCATTTTTAGCCATGTCAAGCTCATTCCTCGCATTCTCAACCATTCCGGACGCAATCGTGGTGTTTGACTTGTGAAGTAGCACACCAAAGTTATTGTTTTTGGCTTTTTTAAGCATTAAAGTGTGTGTTTTAACAATTTTGGGAGTCTATTTGTAATTAAAATACATCTTAATAGCTGATGTTTCGGAATAAAAAATAGTGGGAAGTGCTAGTACCCTACCACAGGTATCAAATACCAAATTTGAGGTGAAGAAGTTTGAGAGAGGCAATTTTGGCTTGTGGAAATGTGAAGTTATAAATATGCTTGTCCAAATGAATTTGAATTATCATGCATGGTGGAATCCTAAGAGCAATTCATGGTGCATTAGTTATTTTAAAAGGTAAGGAAAGGAAACTTATATTTCCTGAACGAGTCTATATTTACTGGTAGAGTAGTCGTCTCCAAGAGTTTAGAAGATGATGAAGCAAATAATTCCAAACTTTGGCACAAATGCTTAGGTCATGCTGGTGAAAAGGCTTTAATTGGATTGGTCAAGCAAGGTCTATTAAAAGATGTCAAGACTAGGAAGTATGGGTTCTATGAGCATTGTGTTCTTGGAAAACAGACAAGAGTCAAGTTTGGCACCACAATACATAAAACAAAAGGGATTCTAGGTTATTTTCACACAGACATATGAGAACCTTTAAAGAATGAATCTATTAGAGATAATTATTGGTTTGTTACTTTTATAGATGATTTTTCAAGATGAGTATGGGTGTACATGATGAAAAATAAGGACGGGGTCCTTGATGTCTTTCTAAAATGGAAGAAAATGGTGGAGACTCAAACTGGAAGGAGAATTAAGACTCTTTGGTCAGATAATGGTGGTGAGTACACTTCATAACCTTTCTTTAAAGTTTGCCAAAACAAATGGATTAAGCGATATTTTATTATTCGTAAAACACCATAATAGAATGGAGTAGTAGAACACATAAACCGTATATTGGTGGAGAAAGTCTGATGTATGCTATCATATTCAGGACTAAACAGAGTGTTTTGAGGCGAGGAATTAAGCTATGCTAATCATATTGTTAATCAGTTACCTTCAGCAGTAATAAATGGAAGAACCCCTTTAGAGGTATGGTCAGTCTCTCATGCAAATGATTATGACTCTATGTGTGTATTTGGATGCTCAACATATTACCATATTAATGAGTCCAAGCTAGATCCTAAAGTCAAGAAAACTATATTTTTGGGGTTCAGTGAAGGAGTGAAAGGCTACAGACTCTGGTGTTCTGAATCAAAGAAAATGATTTTGAGTAGAGATGTCACTTTTGACGAGTCTGACATGCTACAACAAGAGAAATCATAAGAGAATGAAAAACAATCGAGTGATGTACAACAAGTGGAGTTTGAGACTTTAGTCATTCCTATAAAGACTGTTCAGACAATCCATGTTAAAAGAGGTTAAGATTAAAGTTCTTTAAACATAAATTACATCAAATTGATTGAGAAAAAAAATTAATATACCTCTAGGAGTAAAATATGGACGGTGAGGGTGACCGGTGGTGGCTGGTTTGGGTGTAAAATCCAACACCTGTCATTGGTAAAGATAGAAAGCTTGGTTGTCATGAGTTTTGCTAGAGATAGAGAAAGATGAGTGTTTTAGATAGAGATGAGTGTTTTAAGGTTACTAGGAGTTGTTTTTGGTGGTAGAAAAAGAGATCTTGGCTCGTGGTGAGAAGCGAGGGGTAGGGGAGATAGAGAGGAGAAAATAAAAGAAAGAAAAAAAATGTTTGGTTTTTAATTTGAAATAAGTCGCAGATGACATTTGCAATTAATTTAAGTATGGTAGTTTTTCAAATATTTTTACAACTGTGTTATTTTACTAATTTTTTTTTATTATGTTAAGAAAAAACTCTTTTTTCCCTCTCTTTGTCTTCCATGTCAAGATTTTATTTACAATACACAACTTTAATGATGTACAAGACGTGTATTTATTAATTAAGATATTTATTAATTAGATATTTGTCAATAAAACATGTCGAAAAAGCATTTATATCTAGTAATAATCAATACTCGTTGAATGAATTATTTATGATATTTTCAGTAAGCATTAATTAATGTGTAAGATTGCATTAAAAAATATAAAAAAATAAATTGCAATTTACCCTTTATATTTTTTTTTAATGTATAAATTTGTTTGTATAGAGTTTTCTTTATTTTAAAGGCATAAAGTATAAAATACTATAAAAACAATAAAAGAGAAGAGATACATGCCTAGAACAGTAAACCATAATGGATGACGTTTGCATTTGTACGACCCTTCTGTATTCACACATCTTGTCAATCCATGGCAAGTACTGTTTCGGTCTTCACATTCATCAATGTCTAATATATAAAGAAACCAACAGAAATGAATCAATTCATAGATATGCATATATATAAAAAATATAACAAACAAATAATATGCATATAGAAAATTTCAATAAAGTCTTAGTTAATTTTTTTAAAAAAAATAGATGGATCTCACTTTTAATTAGACTTTAAATGTGTCTAGTAACCACCATGTCTAAAAACTACTTTCTCCAACACTTATATAATGTAAAAAAAAATACATGTTATCACTATCTACTCTCACGTAAGAATTATTTTGTAATTTTATGTTGCAATATTGTTGAATTGAGATTCATTAAACAGATGGTTTGTCTTTTATTCTTAATTTTCATTTTAATGCGAAATTCAGAAGAAAAAAATATTTTGATTTTTTTCTTAAAATTTAATCTATGAATTATTTCAGTTTTTTTCAAAGTAGAAATCATTTATTAGAGTAAGTATATGCAAGTATACGTTTAGCATATATGATACAACTAAATTCAAAATCTCTCCTCATTTGCATCACTAATAAGATTATTTTATCCATGTTGATGCTTTAAGAAAAAAAGCATCACAGATGACTAGTAGTATTTTAAATATGTTGGAACTGAGTTTGTTAATAATGTCCTAGTCTTTAGGATTAAGAGATTAGGTTTGATTTATTATTTGCTCACTAAACCACGGTTGTAGGAGTGTTAAACGTGGATTGTATATTTTTTTTGTTTTTCTGTTGTAAAGGTTTGATATATACACCAGCCTTACTATTGAATAAAACAAGTTTCATTATCCTCATTCTTAGAGTTTCTTTAGTGCTTAAAGTTTTCTGGCTCTAACAAGTGGTATCAGAGCTTCATTAAAAGGGCTTGATCAAGAGAATATAAGACCTGCAGTGTTCTTGTGAAGAGAGGGAGAGTGCAAAGAAGGAAGAAGGGGAGATCGAAGGCATGGTAGATGAAGGAAATTGTGTCCAACCAGTTATTCCCAAGTTTGGTGGTCACTATGACCATTAGGTCATCCTGATGGAAAGTTTCCTATATTCAAAGAGTATTGGAGCTTGATCGAGACTAGAATTCTCACAATTACAACTAGAGCAAAACAGATGTAGGCACAACAAAAGACTATAGAAGACATGAGGTTGAAAGATTTGAAAGTAAAAAATTACCTCTTCCAAGCCATTGATCGTACCATTATGGAGATGATTTTGAACAGAGATTTTGCAAAAGGAATATGGGACTTCATGTGTCAGAAGTATCAAGGGTCTACTAAGGTGAAACAGGCTTAACTACAAGCATTGCAAAGAGAATTTGAGCTTCTTGGAATGAAAGAATGAGAGAGTGTTGATGATTATTTTGGTAGAACTCTTACTATTGCCAATAAGATGAAATCTCATAGTGAACGTATGGAGCAAACTATCATTAGTAAGAAGATTTTGAGATCTATGATGGCAAGGTTTGATTATATTGTATGCTCCATCAAGGAATCAAATAATCTTGTTGGAATGACCATTGATGAACTCCAAAGCAATTTGCTTATGCACGAGCAAAGAATGAAGGGACACACAGAGAAAGAGCAAATTCTCAAGGTCACCAGCGGAGAGAAGTTTGAAGCAAGGGAGGATGATTGATTTGGAGGCAGAAATAGAGGTCGTAGAGGCTTTAAAGGTAGAGGCAAAGGCCAGGGAAGACAACCTTTCAACAAAGCAATCATTGAGTGCTTTCGATGTCATAAACTATGGCATTTTTCTTATGAATGTCCTAGTTGGGAAAAAGGCAGCTAATTATACGGAACTGGATGAAGAAGATGAAATGTTGCTCATGTCATACGTGGAACTTTATAAATCAACCTTAGAAGAGATATGGTTTTTAAACTTAGGTTGTAACAGTCATATGTGTTGTAACCCAATTTTGAATTCACCAAGATATTCTTGAATGTTATTTTATTTCTATTATTATTTATAAAAAATCCAAAAAAATTAAGAAAAAATTTAAAATTTAAAAATATATTTTTCTCGAGTCAACCGCATCTTTCCATAAAAACCGATTCCACCGGGTCAATACAGGTTAAACCATGTCGACCAGGGTAAAAAATGAGTTTTTAAGCCGTTTCAGGTCAAAACCGTTATTTTTTATCAAAACCGAGTCCACCGGGTCAATACGGGTCAAACCATATCGACCAGGGTAAAAAATGAGTTTCAGGCCGTTTCGGGTCAAAACCGTCATTTTCGATCAAAACCGAGTCCACCGGGTCAATACGAGTCCAACTATGTCGATCGGGATAAAAAATGAGTTTCAGGCCATTTTGGGTCAAAACTGTTATTTTTTGTCAAAACCCGGTCCACCGGGTTGATACCCATCGAAAGTTTTTTTTTTTTTAGTGTTTCAACATAATTTTCAGTAATTAAAATTGATTTTTAGCGGTTGAAAGGAGCTTTTTCTAATACTGATTTGAGTTTTTAGTTTTACCCATATAAATATTTATTATTATATATAATAAAACAAAATTAATAATACAGAATTTGTCATAATAGACGGGGCAGTTGAGGCGATAGTAGGCGGGGCAGTTGAGGCGATGAAATTTTTCTTTTAAAGCAGATTTGTACCACCATATTGGGATTTTCATGTCCCCTCATCATTGACTATAAATAGCCAGTGAAAATTCGCCTAGTGAAGAGGGTGAAACACAACTATGGCACAACATGTTTGCTCACCTTAGTTTCAAGGGCTTAAGACTTTGTATTACAAGAAGCTGGTTAAAGGGTTGTCATCACTTAAAACTCCTACAAAGGTGTGTATTGATTGCTTAGCCAGGAAACAACACAGGAACAACATCCTGAAGAAAAGCTACTGGAGAGCCTCATACAAACTACAACTTGTTCATTCAGACATTTGTGGACCTGTGAACCCATAATTTAACAGTGAAAAGAGGTACCAAATCACTTTCATTGATGATTTTAGTAGAAACTGTTGGGTTTATTTCATTTCAGAAAAGTTAAAAGCTCTTGATATGTTCAAAAGGTTCAAAAGTTTAGTTGAGAAAGAGGCTGGTTCTTTGATGGGTTGTTTACGAATCGATAGAGGTAGTGAATTCACTTCTAAATAGTTTAATGAGTATTGTAGTATGAATGGGATCAAGAGACAATTAACTGCAGCATACACACCTCAGCAAAACAAAGTTGCTGAGAGGAAGAACCAAACGATCATGAATCTAGTTAGAAACATGTTGTCCGAAACATATATTCCTAGAAAGTTATAGTTGGAAGCGGTAAACTGGTGTGTATATGTATTGAATAGAAGTCCTACTTTGGCAATTAAAGATCCACACCTAAAGAAGCATAGAGTGGTGTTAAACCCTTAGGGGAATACTTCTGAGTGTTTGGTTGCATTGGCCACGTACATATTTCGAATGTGAAAAGAACAAAGTTGGATTCAAGGAGCTCAAAATATGTATTGCTGGGAGTAAGTGAACAAACAAAAAGCTACAAAATGTATAATCCACTCACAAAAAAATGGTGATTAGTCGTGATGTGATCTTTAAAGAAAATAAAATTTGAGATTGGACAGAAGGTGTCACTAATGTGTTGCTAAATTGGGGAGATGATGAGAATGTGTGACTGAAGAAGAATTTGAAGAAAATGAAGATAAGATTGAAAAGCAAGAGCAGAATAAGGCAACTGGAGTAATCAGTCCTTCTTCATTAAGTTCGTCTTTAACAAACTCGATCGAAAATAATAAGCCTAATTAACCTGTTGCCAGAAATCAAAGAACGCCATACTAGATACAGGATTATGTCGCAGGTGTAGGTGCAGGTTTTGTTTGAAGAAGAAAAAACTCAAAACATAGTACTCTATACCACTGCCGGAGATCCATACACCTATGAAAAAGCCTTAAGAAGTCGGGAATGGAGAGAAGCCATGGATAATGAGATTTCAGCAATAGAGAGAAATGGTACGTAGGAACTAACTATGCTACCAAAGAATGCAAGAAAGATTAGGGTAAAATAGATATACAAGACGAAGCTCAATGAGAAAGGGGAAGTTGACAAATATAAGGCTAGGCTTGTAGCAAAGGGGTATGCACAACAACATGGGATTGACTATACTGAGGTGTTCGCACCGGTGGCAAAATGGGACACAATCCGTATGGTTCTAGCTATGACAACACAGAGAAAATGGAAAGTGTATCAACTAGATGTAAAAAGTGCATTCCTCCATGGAGAATTAGATGAAGATGTGTACGTAAAGCAGCCCCTTGGTTATGAGAAGAAAGGAGAGGAATACAAAGTTTTCAAGTTAAAGAAAGCTTTATACAAATTGAAACAGGCACCAAGAGCCTAGTTTGGTAGGATTGAATCATATTTTTTTAGGAAAGGGTTTGTTTGATGTCCAAGTGAGCATACTTTATTTTTCAAAACTCAAGGAGAAAAGATTCTGGTGGTGAGCTTGTACGTGGATGACTTGGTGTTCACTGGAAGTGATAAGGAGATGTTTGCAGAGTTTAAAGCTTCAATGAAACGGGAGTTTGATATGACTGATTTAGGTAAGATGAAGTTCTTTCTTAAAGTAAAGGTTGTATAAAATGATGAAGGAATTTACTTGAGTCAAAAGAAATATGCTCTGGAGATTTTAGAGAGGTTCGATTTGGAGAATACAAACTCAGTTCATAATCCAATGGTACCAGGTATTAAACTGATGAAGATGAAGATGGAAAGCAAGTAGATATGACTCAATACAAGCAAGTCTACATATGCAGGCTATCAGTAGAGTTTTGAGGTATGTGAAGGGATCAATGGACTTGGGAATTTGTTATAAAAGGGGAGGTGCAAGTGATGAAATGTTAATGACCTTCTCTGCTAATGACTATGTCGGTGATCAAGATGATTGTAGGAGCACTTCTGAATATGTTTTTATGCTTAGTGGGGGAGCAGTTGCTTGGAGTTCAAAGAAACAACCAGTGGTCTCCCTTTCAACAACCAAGGCAGAGTTTATATTTGCAGCTCATTGTGCTTACTAGGCAGTGTGGATGAGAAGAGTGCTCAAAAGGTTAGATTGCAAATAAGGTACACCTACTGTCATACACTGTGATAACATGTCTACGATTAAATTAGCAGAATCTAGTTATGCATGGCAGAAGTAAGCATATAGACGTCTGGTTTCACTTCCTGCGTGAGCTTTTCCAAAAAGGTGTGATTGAGTTGAAGCAATGCAATTCACGAGACCAAATTGTTGACATTATGATAAAAGCATTGAAGATGGATGCATTTGAGAAGCTAAGAAGTTTGCTAGGTGTATGTATGGTATTAAATGGGTAAACTACTTGTTGAATGCAAGGGAGTTTAAGGGAGGAATTGTTGAGCTGAGTTAGTTAATAATATCCTAATCTTTAGGATTAAGAGATTATGTTTGATTTATTCTTTGCTCAATAAACCACGGTTGTAGGAGTGTTAAATGTGGGTTGCGTATTTTTTCGTTTTTCTGTTGTATAGGCTTGATATATACACCGGCCTTATTATTGAATAAAACAAGTTCCATTCTCCTCATTTTGAGAGTTTCTTTAATGCTTAAAGTTTTATGGCTTTAACAAAATATTTATATAATTTAAATGAAAACATTCTAACAATATGATATATTAAGGACTTGTTGATAACTTAAAAATATAATAGATATAATATATTAACTCAATGTGATTTAATTAAAAATTTAAATTTGTTCATGATTTAGTAAAAAATTGTTAATTTTTTAAAAAAAATAATTCAAAATAGCATGATTTTAACTTTTTTTTTTAAATAAATTATTAATTGAAGTTAACTCGAGTCTTGCCTCTAGTCATATTTAATAACTATGATTCATAACACTTTTATGTACAATCACAAGAAAAATAAATCATAACAGCAATAATTAACAGCAACTATAATAATTGAAAAAAGGATAATATATTTTTGTTGGGGAAAAATTACCTCTGCATTGAAGGAAAGGGTTGCCCTCATAACCTTCTGAGCAAGAACAACCGGCTGTCATATTTGTCGTACTATTTATTCGCGTTACGTAGCAATTATCCATGGTATCTCGGTTGTATGTCCAACTATTGTTATTTAGTATCCAACCAAGCGACATAGGAACAGTACTTGGCAATTTGTTGATTTCTTGGGGACTCCATATTTTGGAATAAAACCAATATTGGTCTGCTAGGAAGGCCAGTTTACGCCCGTCACTTCCTTGTTTACCCTCTATTAACTCGAAAGTTGAATTGAAAACCTGAAGTAAAGGAGGCAAGTACATATCTTGACAACAGTCCTCACCAGAGCATGAACCATTAAGCCGAATATTATTAATGGTACCGTTGGAGCAAATTGAGTCGCATCCAACATGTTCGTCCGAGCCCTTTTTTGTCCACAGACTGGCACGAGTATTGCAACCCACTGCAATGAAATAATTGGTATAGGAAAAGAGGAAAGGAGTTCCTTCCAAATTCACAGGTACACCTTCTTGCCGGCCCGAAGAATCAACGGATATCACTGGACCGTTGACAACTGCACCTCCTTCTAATGTAATATTCACCAACTCCATTTTGATGCTACGTAAAATAGCTCTAGGAGGATTGGAAGTTTCATCGCATTCAACGTCAAAAGATTCCTCCATGTAGCAATCCTTTCCAATCCCGAACGGGTATGGAATGCTAATATTTCCACAGTGGTCCGAACAATTAGGTTTTGCCAGACCAGCCGGTGCTCGCGCCGATGCTGGCTGAAACACCAGCATTAATAGCAAGAAAGAAATATGGGAGACAAGTTTCACAACCTGCATACTGTTATTTTTATTTCTTGTATTCTTTGAGTTTGGTGTTCAACAATACTAGGTTTGATCATGTCTTTATACAGCCACCGGAGAATTTTGCATGCTTCTTCTAAGCTTACGCGTCATTGACTAAATGTAAGCGGAATGAAGGCGTGGCAAGCAGGGGCCCGGGCCCCTGCAAGACATTTTTTTTATTATTTGGTAATTAAATGTGATAAGCTATAATATTTTTTTAATGAGATGGTCTTTCTAGTAAATATATTTGTTATCCTTTGCTTTACTTTTGAATTCCTTTGACTTTGCCTTATTTTATGGTACCTACATGTCCATGTCTACGTGGAAAGAAAGAAAATATAAAATTATCAATATAAATATCTGCAGCGCAACCGGTATATACAAATCACAAACAAAATTGTCCTGCGAAAAGATTAAAAGAGAGTATAGATTAATTCATCTTTTATTAAACAAAACAAGATAACCGGGTATCAATAATTTAAATTTAAAATATATTTTTATTTTATTTTGAGATATTTATTAAGAATTAGATGATATTTTTTTTATAATTTTATTATTTTTGTTTTTTTTTTTCAGATGTGCTAGTTCTAACCATTGTTTTTTGAATTTTTAATAGTAATTTGTTTTCAAATTAATTATATGGTTTTCTAAGCAAAAGCAAATCTAACCGGAAAATTGATTTTGGGACATACTTTTGCAAAAGCAAATCTAAGCAAGAGTCACAAGTGTACTGTATTATAATTGCAACATCGTAGTCTTTTCTTAAACACTTTTTACCGCGGAGCCCTTACGGCGAAGATGATTCATACGCTAAAGTCACAAATGCTCAAGGAGGACGACATATTTACAGTTTATGGTTTTCTAAATTTGTAATACATCAACACTTTTACCGCGGAGCACTTGTGGATTGTTTATATCGAGGAAAGTATTATTATAAAATCCTCCATTTCCTATATTTAAGTATAGGTTGGTTTTTAACAGGTTTGTAATGGCAATGATTATTCTAATATAAGTATAGGTTGGTTTTTAAAATATTTTTAATTATTTTCCTATATATGATTTGAAACATATCTTATTTAATGAATGGAAATAGGAGAAGATCTAACAGAAATAGTTTCAATGAAATACATGGGGGCTAGTAAAAATATTTTGGATACAAATTAAAACGTCGTTGGTGGGATATAGATTTTATAACCATTCTATAAAGTGATTATAGTAATTTTTGTAA
>Ga0307515_10019898_pt1 | contig 12032 bp, 14 predicted proteins | sample 17_EM_MG_FD_194513 | JGI IMG/M metagenome (GOLD analysis project Ga0307515, IMG submission 194513) | Populus trichocarpa ectomycorrhiza microbial communities from riparian zone in the Pacific Northwest, United States - 17_EM | ecosystem: Host-associated > Plants > Roots > Unclassified | place...
TTTAGGGCTTAGAGAGGGAGGGAGTGAAAGAGGTTGACTGCTTGCTCATCCACCCCTTGGATCGATCTGCTTATATTGCGTTTTGTAGGCGCAAGCCCTGATATTCATTTCCCTGGGTTTGTGGGGTAGGCTGTGACGGAGGAACTCTCTCCCATATCGTTTCAGAGTTGCCCTGTGCCTATATATAACTCTTGGATTCAAACCCACCTGCCGTGATGCGCTCCAGAAGATGGTAGTCATTTCTCAACGTTTAGATCAATCCCTGGAGGCTGTCGGTTTTCCCATGTGATCGATGTTCGCATTCAAAATGTATTCGTTGCATGTGGACGACCGTAGACCCCTCCAGCCCGTGAGAGAAGTCCTCGAGCATATCTGAATACTCTGGATATGGGGTTCGGATGGAGACCCAGCAACGACCGGGCTGCGTAACGGTCACCTCGGAGGGAAATCATGTGATGACTGAATTCATTCTACGGTATGTTTTACTTCTAGACCAGTGCTCGGAACTTCCCAAGAGCTTCTCCGGGTTTCTCCATAGTATCACCTGGGCGCCGTGGGATGTTGTATATGTATGAACTGTCGTTTGACGACTGTACCTGTCGGTGTGGGTATCCCGGTCCGCGGGGCAGAACCAAATCTCAGAAGTCAATCGCCGATGGCTTACAAACCCGTTGTTTGAATCTCGTATCGCTCGTCGTATCTGTTGTCCAGTCCTGCACTTGACGCACAAAAGGTCTAAGAAGCGTAACCAATTATGTGAGCGAGTGGAGATCATCCAGATAACGATCTTGTCATCCCGCCTTTGTGGCGTGTCAATGACGCCGAACCACTTCCTCGGAGCGCGTTTGCCCGCCGTGTCATCCAATAGCCATGGAGGGCGGAATTCGAAAAGAACGCATCCGGAATGGTTCGGAGCCGTGTGCTTGTTGAAGACGGGCGGGTGGTAACCACTTCGACCGCCGGCATCGGCTGAGTTTGTGTTAGAAGAGTGAAATCCCTACACCTTTCTTGGCACTAGCTTCGTGCGTCGAAGATATTGAGATGGATTTCAAAAATAGTTTTGAAATTTAGTCAGACCGTGAAGAGGATCGTCGGTATCCGCTGGGCGTCAATGGCTTACTCTTTGTTTCACGCACCACCATGGTCGGGGAGAGCCGAACGTGGACTCGAAGGGTTTGAAAATGGTTCTCCCATGGCCACCCTCTTGTGGAGCCGTGGCGAGGTTTGTATCACCTGGTTATGGGCCAAAAAAAAAAGCCACAGATAAAAAGAAAAACCAGAGAGAAGTGAAACAGTAACCTTTTGGATCGTCGATCGGCCTTCTCCCACTTTGTCCAACCGCCTCGCGCTAGACCATTCTTATCCAAACAACCCAACCCAGGAGCAGGGGCTCGAACCTCCTGTAATACCTTGACAAAAAAATACTTGCCCCGACTTTCTCAGTCCACACTCTCACGTTCTCTCTCTCTTAACTCCTGTTATCTCATCTCTCCTTATTTTGTAGCTCCCTCCCCATCGGTTCACCTCTCGAGCTCCTGGACTTCGAAACTCAACCATGGCGGCTCCCGTCACCTCAGAGGCGTCCCAGTTTCCACGCACCACCCTCCTTGAACCAGCGATCTGCCGGCCGAGGCAAGGCATCGCACCCCCTCATTTGAACCTCCGTCCCGTCTGGCGCAACGAAGATCTACAAGGGTACACCAAGGACCCTTCTATAGATTCAACCCTCTTCGAAGGCGATTCCTTCAGTGGTCGCGTTTACTCTAGTTCCTTCTTGCGGTCTTCTGCGGGTCATCACTCCAACCACCAGTGTTTGCCTCCTCCACTCACCGAGCCGCCATCTCCTCGTCCATATCTCGGGTTCGGTTCGATGCCGACGTATCCGGAGACACCCCAGTACTATCTTACCCCTACGGATCCACACACTTCGTCCGGCTCTCCAACCTTTCCTTTACGACCCTCAGAAGACTGGTCGTTCTCTCGAACCCCCTCCCTGTCCAACTCTCAGGACTCCCTTTGGGGATCGAGTCATAACGTCCTCACTGCACTCCCCGAGCTTTCGCATAGGCGGAGTTACTCAACGATAAGCAGCGATGCGGCCTCTACCCCTGCCCGGGAGGTGGATCACCAGATTTCTCCCGTTTCATCTGAATCCCCTTGGGACAGACAGTACATCGAGGTCCCCTCCACGCATCGGAGACAGCACGACCCTTCCCCTACGTCACGAGCACCCATCGCTCCGTGGATCAATGAGAACGGTGAAGACGCTCCCCGAACCCGCCAGCCAGTCTACACGGCTAGGATGCGGACCTCCCAAGCGTGTCAGAAGTGTCGGAGGAGGAAAGCCAAGGTATGCAGCACCCTCGATAAGCCCTGTCGCGTTGGGTCTAACGAAATGGTGCGCAGTGTGATGGCCAATCACCGTGCGAGAGATGCACGACTCGAAGACTGACCTGCGAGTACGCCCAGGAACGCAAAGTGCGTGGAAAGAACAAAAAGCCGGGCAAGGGCCGTCGTCGGGAAGAAGACTCCTTCTACGCTCTCGACTAACCGCCTAATCCTTCCCTACTTCCACCACCCTTTGCAATCACTCCCACCTGTCTCTTCCCGTTCCCTTCCTCACTCTCAATCGCATGTATCGAATACTAGGCCCTGGATCAATTAGCAAAGGGTAACATGCGGATTAATAACCGGCATTGGGTGCCTTTCTCTATCGCTGCCCTACAAGTTCGCGCCCGTCGGCCTACCTCTACTGCGAAATTTCCTATTCTATCTTCTTAGAGGATCACTCCTTATACGTTCGAACCCCATATTTTTTGACTGCTCTGCTGTGTACCCTTCCCACACCATCGGCGGCCTTCTTTTTCCTTTTTGATTCGCACGGTGCCTGCAACTGTACCTAGTATGTACCCACAACTGAAATTAATACTCGGGTTCTTCTCGATGGGGGAACCTTTGTGAACTTGAAACGTTTCATTTTCGGTGGCGATCCGGGGTGGATTTGCCAGAGTCTAGACGTGGGGCGAGAGATCACGTGAATGTTTCAGGGATCGTTTTCAACGACGGGGGGAGGGGTGGGGGAGTGTGAGTAAAATTATGTGTACAAGATTCATAAAATACGCGATACAAAAAGGAAAGGTATATGTATACTTATTCTGTGGATCCAAAAGGCTACAATCGTCACACATAGGATGTTAGGATTACATCTCCGTCGGCAGGACAACGGAAAAGGCGTGTGAACTTTGGAAACAAAGTTATGGCAAAAACGTCGTCGATCTACCGTTCTAGAATCCTCAGGTCAATCTCGATTCTCAATTCGAAGAGCGGAGAGAGAACGCATGGGTAACGAACGTAAGTGTGAAACGAAAAGCGCCGGTCGCGACACTGAACGTCAACTACTCAATTTTTTTACTCACCAAGGAAGAAAACACGGGAGGTGACGCTCTGATGCACGTCCTCTTTGCATCTCGTTTGGTCTCCGGCGCGTCATTCACCACGGCATTTGGCACGGACTTTCCTCGATCGCGACGATGATCCCTTTGTCTCGCAACGAAGCTTCTAGTTGACATTGGCTTTGCTCCCCGTTCTTCCGCGGCCCAGCCAGGGAAATCAACGTCGAGAGCGCAAGTGTCAAGTCTCGCCAGCTCTTTACCCTATTCACACAATATCTCGTCAGTTTCCGTGTTTAGGTACTCGCCGAGGTCCCGTCGCACGGCCAAGTCGTGGTCGCAGGAGAGGGGGGGAGAGGGTGTAGATGTGGTCACTCACCTCACACTATACTCCTTTCCTTGCCACGAGAGTCGGTAGTGGTAATCTGCTCCTGCCATCAAGCCCAACGACGTGACATCTCCCACCAGGAGAAATTTGGCGAAACCGCGACCCGTGGACGATTGAAGTGAACACGGGCCGTCGGTGTCGTTTGTCAGGTCGAAGGCTACTGGGTACGTTGTTGTACTCGTCGGCATCGTGAATACCTTCTGGGCTACCGCTTGGGATGGTGCTGATTCTGGTGTCTGTTCGGTGTTGTTACAGGGGTGATTTCTATCCTCGTGCGGAGGGGACGGTCTTTATGTGCGAAGGAGTGGGCTCGTAAATGGGTCGTAACTTCGTAAAGAGCCGGTCGCCCTCCCACGTATATACAACTGAGCCGGTCGTTTCGTTGATGGGTATCGAAAAGGGAAGAGGAGGAAGGGGGTAAAGCTGCGAAGAAGGTAACACTGAAGGTATGGATCAGTTTTGTCTGATGGCCTAGTGGACGTGTTGGGGGGAGGGTATATGAAAGAATCCGATGGGACCGGTATTAGGGCCGGAGAAGGGGCAATGGGGGGAGAAGAGAGGTGGTAAAATGACTTCCCCAAGCGCCAAGGAGGGGTCAAAGGCGGGGAGAGGAACGAAGGTGAAGAAGGGGAACTCGAGCATTGCTCTCCCTCCCCCCTCGTGAGTTTTTGAAGGCGACAAAGGGTGGGAAAGGGGGCATCACCTACCTTGCGTGGTTTCCCCCACCTTCTTCCTCGGTCGGATCGTACCCCTCCTCCCTTTTATACCACGGCCCTTCGGGGAATTGATCGACGAAAAGGTTTTTCTTATTCTTCTGCAGGCCCCGGCTACGATCCCTCCCCCCCCCCACCCATTCACGATTGAAAAGATAACTATAAAAGAATACCGATATATCGCATCACCATCAGGCGAGGCACGTATGGGGCTCATATGGTGGTATACGTACACACGGAGTCTGCATTGAAACTGATCATTGTGTCAGACACGGTTCAAAGGCGGTGCTCAAAAACCGGGTAGATTCAATTCAGATGGCCTCAGCACCTGCCGTGTGAGAGGGTGAGAGAGTGTTAAGGGGGAAGGGAACATAGATGAGGGAGGACCCTTCGGTCCGGGGCCAATTTCCCATCTTTGGTACCGTGGGTAAAACTGTCGTCCCACCAACCGCATCGCGAGCCAAAACTTTGAGAGCCGCGGGGTTTTATTGTTCTTTTTCGCCCTACAAAGGCAGGTCGGTGAGGGTTTGCGTTTTTTGATTGTGTTCGTCTGGTTTTGATGTTTTTCTGACGCATTGCGATTGATTACGTTGCGGCAAGGGGTGGTGCCGTGTAATTATGGGTCAGGTCGAGAACTTTCCTTTGTGACGAATATGGAGCTTGCAGGGCTCTCCTGTTCGGTAAGAGGGCGAAGAGTGTCTTTGTCTCTATGGTGAAGGATCCTTGTTTATTCCTCGCTTGAAGGACATACAGACATACACTCACACCTCCTCTCTTTTCAAGATCCCAAAGACGGTCTTTGATTCACAGTTCCCATCTGGGAATTGACGCCACGTCTTCACCTTGGGCGCCCATTGCGAACAATCTGATCGGTGTACCAAGCAAGGGAAGGACCAGGAAAGTTTCACACGCCGCGCGTTACCAACCCTAATTTTGTCTTATCACCCCGCTGCCGCTCAGCATGGTCCTCTTCCCAATGCGCGCATCCGACTCGATGACCTGTATAGCACGGTCCAGCATGGTATCCCGTGAACTCATGACTTCCCCCATTCTTCGCCAACTTCGGGGTTCCGTCGTTATCCGCACGCCAGCTCTCATGACCACACGTTATTGTTCTCGCTCTCAGATACCTTGGGGTGATTGCAATGATCGCCAATTCTACAAGGTCGTTCTCCCTTTTTTTTTTTCCCCTTCTCCGGTCTCCATTTTTATATATCTTCATATATCATCTCCATCTTCACATCTGTGATATGCAACCCCAAGTCTACACAATCATGGATCGAGAGCAAGACAAAAGAGCTTGGAGGGTTCATCCGAAAGCCGAGAGGGCTCGTCCCTCTAGGCTCGCTCTCGTTCGTTGTGATCTCTCGGTTGCCTAAACGGTGGTATTTGAGATATGCGGTTGAATTGCCGAACCCGCCGGTGTCCTAAGTAACCCGGTTCCGAGCTTCCGATCCTTGGTCGAAAGTTTTGACCTTCAGCGCTTTCTACTTGTACTACGCCTTGGACGAGTGACTAGTGGCTTCTATAAGGGCTACTTACCGCCGGTCCAAGTTTCACGCCCTGGGAGAGTTGGGACGAATCTCGGTTCTTGGCTAACGCATATCGGTTATGCTTAATCTAGCTTATCTCAAAAGCTCCGGTTTGACCTCCGGAACCCAACCATCGTCAACCATCCTCTTCACAATCCTCAAAATGTTTCCACAATCGTCGATCCCGGAATGATGCCTCCCCACCAAACGTATGTTCAACGCTCCGAGCATTTTAGCCATTCCCTTCGCGTGCTTGTACCCGTATTTCTCTCGGAATGCCGTCTTGATGTTGATGACCCGTTCTTGGAAGTGGGTAACGAGGAGGCGGTCGTCGGATTCAGCCGTGGCGTTTGTGGAGATGATTTGGGAGAGTTGTTGGGGAAGCATTGTGCGAAGGTCCCATGCTCCGCAGGTCACGAAGGCGTATGTCGAGGGGTCTTCCCATAGGTTTTGATCTTTCAAAAAGGCTTTGAAACGATCCCAGACTGGTGGGAAAGTTTCAGCGTTGTCAACCGTTTCCTGTTTGTGGAGCGTGGATGGGTGACCTTGAACGTGTAAATGCGAAACTCGAAACGGACTCACCTGAGTTATCCCAGTCAACTCGGTACAAAACTCGGTCAACTGAGGCCGTATGACCGGTTTCACGTATTCATGAAACCTCCCCGCTTCCTTCTTCTCCTGAAGGTCATACACAATAGTAGGGAACTCGATGACCTCCATTTGGTCCCTTGGGAACTCGCTCTCTCCGCATGTCGCTTCAAAGTCCAAGATCAGAAGGAACCTCAGCTTGCTGGCCATGGTGCGTCTCCGAGTTGCGTACAACCGCGCGGTGGGTGCGAATGGACGATAGGGACAAAACCCCACTAGCATTTCCTGCTAACGGTCTTTGGTATGCTTGGACTGACTCACGGCTGGTCCCTGGACTCGGGACCGAAGTGCGCAATAGATTCGTTCCGAATGGAACCACTCCTAGCTAGGGATCGACGCTTCCTCACCGGTAGAGCACCAAGAACAAATTGAATCTAAAAGGTCACGAAGACGTAACGCGCGACCATTATCGTTGAAAAGACATTATAATACACTGCATGCAGAGACACAGAAACTTTGGAAAGAGAGCGGGAGAGCAATTGTACAGCGAGAGCCATGTATGTTCCCGAACATTCGAGGGAGCGTGTCTACCAGAGGTGAGGGAAGCGCCTGGTAAAGTCGACGACCAAGTTGAGGCAAAGTAATTCCTCATCGTTGACGGAGTACCCTTGGATGTTGATGTTGAACTTGCCTGTACGACTGTAAGCTAGGGTTGTTTCGGTTTGAACTGAATGGACACACCAGGAGGGATCTCCTTGGGCAAGTCAACGGTCTCCTCGACCTGGTAGTCACCCTTCTGAACAGGGCACTGGATTGTAGCATTGGCGTTCCTCCTAATGATTGATTCGAGTCATAGTTAGCAGGAAAGTGGGAGAGATAGGAAAGTGGGGATCGTACGCTTCTTCGCAAATATCAAACGTCTTGGTCAATAGCTTGACCAAACCAAGCTTGACGGTGACGTCGGCATAGGCACCTTCCTGAGCCAGGCGGTCAGCCGGTGCTCCACGCCACAATCGCCTGGTCCACTCACCTCAATGGTCTCGGAGGTAAAAGCGTCGACGGTAACCGTCAACTGCTGACCAGGCTTGGGCGGGTCAGGGGAAATATTGAGAGACTTGATAGTGACGATGTCATTAGGGTCTCCTACATGGCGCCGTTTAGTCCGACAGGTTGGATCTCGAGGCACGAGAAACGACATACCACAGACGGAGTAGCTCCAACCGGCCGTCGTGTGAGCGTCACCGGCGGCAACAATCTCCTGTGAGGCTGGTGGAGCAGCGAAGGCGACACCGGAGAAGGCGAGGGCCAGGAAAGCGACGAGGGATAGACGGGCCATGGTGAAGGGAAGGGGTGGAACGAGGTATGTCACGACAACGTGACGTTGCGTCACTCAGCCCGCTTTGACCGCTTGCCGAAGAAAGGGGAGATGGGCACAGGATACCTAACCACAAACCACCATGAAGGCCAGGGAATACTGCTGCTGCGCCATCCCAATCGTCAATGCTGGCATATACGCCGCTCTCCTTGAACAGATCGTTTTGGGGATCGTAGCCGGCACACTCTCCGTCGCCACCCCATCTAGTACGTCCCGGCAAATGGAAGCCTAGCTTTTTGCGGCCGCTCACCTCATTCGTAGTCGTCGGTGCTGTGACACCAGGTGCGGCCAAATGGATCTTCGCCATAATATGTTATATTGGGGCGGGCATCCAAGTCGCGGGTTTCATCGCCGTCTCGAAGGTGAGCAAATCGTCCATCTTCCGCAGTATGCAACGTTGTTAAGCGCCCCCTCAGGAAAAACCTGTCTTGTTCAAACGATATTTATCACTTGACTGGGTCGTCACCATCGCTGGGTTCTCGATATCTATGGCTTGGATCATCGCATCCGCCGCTCGACATTCCACGGCCCAAGCTAACTGCGAGAGGGACTACTACACTGACGGCTCAACGGGTAATAACGCCGCATCGCTCGCCAACGCATCAGACACTGTCTGCAATATCTTCTCTTGGGTTGATGTTGGGATTATGGGTGGTCTATGGTTCGTCCTCCTGATCATGCAGGTAAGCGCTGCGGATTACATCTACCCCCGCGGACGGTTATCTGATCGAGCCACGTATCCGCCCAGCTGTACATGCTCATCGTGGCATCGTTATACAACAAAGCCCAACAGGTCGACCGAGTCCGCTACAACAGCTTCTACGAATCCGCCAATGCCCTCACCTCCGACATCCCGATGGAGCCCCGATCCGATCCTTACAACCGTCATAGGAAAAAGGACAGCGATCTCAGCAACAGATCGACAGACCAACTTTACCCTCAGCAACCCCAACATGCTCACACTTATGAGCCGACTCCGACCCCGGGCTACACCAAGCACGGTGACGACGACCATGGGATGACCCAGATGCCTCAACGGGCCCAGCCTCATCTTGGTGAGTCTTAGGCCCCGCCTTGGCGCAGGGTTGGTAATAGCTCTTACGCATCCGGTGTTCGTGGTAAACTGATCGATGCTACAGCTGAAGGTTCTTTTCGAAGAAAAACACCTCGTCTGTATACGGAAGCTCCCGTGGAGGTTTACAACCCTAATTTCCGCCGATACTGACGTCTTTCCATTTCCACCACTTCTCTTCTCTCCTTTCTATTTTCCTGCCTTCCCCCCATGAAAGAGCATCCGTGACGATCTATTACAAGTTGGACAATGTGTACAATCAATTAATAGTCCATGCACAAGGTATAGAGTACCAGACAACAACAAAAAAATGGCGGAACCGCTGCTGAATTGATGACCGGAAATCGTAAGTTGAACCGAGTATCCCCGGTATCGTCTATAAAGATGAAATGAGGGGTTGGGAAGTTGACCTGGTACGCCAGGATGAAGGGAAGGAGATGGCGCAATTCTCGAGGATCGAGAGTGAGAGGAGGATCATGTGGTTATGTCTTCTGTCCTCAGCCCTCTCATGGTGCGGCCAGAACAAAAGCGAAGGTCTGTCATCTCTTGGCTGGTACCGTTCCATTGGTCAACACTGAGATGGCCGTCGTTCCAAACGAGAACGAGTCCTTCATCCGCGGCTTTTCTAAGCGATAGGATAAGGCGGGATACCATGACCGGGACTAAACTGCAAAAATTTTAGAGGTCAACTTGTGGAACAAAAATCCGAGACCCAGATAGATCCCTACACAGTGGGAACACTGCAGATGAAACGCACGGGGGAGTCAGAGTCAGGCCTTGTGAACGAGTGAACACAAAAACTCACACGAGAGGGAGGTTTTTCAGAGTCGCCCTCGCCATGACCGCATATACCAACATGGCGACATTAAACGTCAACATGATAAAGAAATAGATCGTCGAGTCCTGGATCAAGGTCTTCACGAGGTGCGATAACGTGCGTTCTTGCCCGATTGCAGCCTTGAATTTCCTTGTGAACACGACGATACAGACGAAAGTAGCCAGGTCTGACAATAAGGTGTGTAAGTGTGGCGTGGCAATTCTTTCTGAGAAGCGGGTGCGTACCGCAGATGCCGACTCCAGCGACGTAGGCCCATTCCGCCCATAACGGGACGGTCATGGAACACATGTGAAAAGCTGGTAGCGGTATGTCTATCATTCTGACGGCTACACAAAAAGTGAGTATGGGTCAGGAGTAGAGAAGCGATGATGCCTCGAACAAAAGGAAACAAACCTTTTGTCTGTGGCGAGAAAATCATATATAGCCCCATCCCAGCGCAGGCCGCTATGAGCAAAGAAAACACCCATAGCACCGGTCCCCTACGCGCGGTCAGCGCATACACCCTTCGTCTCGTTCAGCCATAGTTCAAGTATGCCAACCGGGCAGAAAACAGATCACCTCGTGGCGAGAAATCCCTGAGCCACCGTGAACCCGAAAACAAGGTAAAACCCCTCAAACCTGACCGTCCGATCGCACATCTGTCGTCGGGAGGTCAGTGTTCAGCAGCAGCGGCGGGTCATCCCATCGGATCACCTTTTGGGTATACCCTGGCCATTGGAAGGCTTGATCCTCGTCAGGGATTTTGTTGGTGGCGGTGAGGTGGATACTCACCTATCTGTTGCCACGTGATGAACACCACGAGAGAATATCTGTTCTGCGGGTGGTTCGGAGGGGTCAGTTGAGACCTAGCGCCCTCGGTTGACGAAGAATTTGCTGACTAGAAGGAACGCATAAAACGTCCATGACCTTCGTTTCTTCCACATGTAGTTGACCTGCAACCAACGCGTTAGCCTCGCCTAAGAAGCCAGTGCGGACGCACGAGTCGAACACACCTCGTCGTCCAGGGTTAGGAAATAATCCAGCACGGCGATCGTGACCATCCCAAGGGAGAAATACTGCCGCCACAACAGCGTAAGCTAACCACGTCACCCACGGTTCGGAACGGAAATCAGCTGATACCTTCGCGTGCATGCTGTTCGGAACGGAGATGTCAGGTTTAGCGATATACAAGCGCAATGGAACACCCACATATCTTTTCCGATGACCCACAGCTCCTCTGTCCCTTCATAATCCATCCTTTACGAAAGGAAATAAGAAAACGAGAAGGAGGGAGGCAGGAAATGAAGAGAGGAGGCAGGGCGGCCGCTTAATCGCTTGGAGGAATATGAACGTGTCTTTATGTATACAATCCACGAATGCCGTTTTGACAGGCCTCACTTTTCCCGGGCCGTTGGAGGATGGCGAAATTGACAACAGGCTAAACCACGACCTTGTTCTTTTTGCCCGTTCCTTCCTACGGGCCCTGGATACCGGTGATGGCAATGCCGTTGACGAGGTTTACGAGATGCCGTGGACAGTGGGCGCCCAAGCCCGAGGTAGTGGGACCAAAATGCACCACACCACGAGCATTGTTGTTTTTGGGAGCCAACATATCACCAGGTAACGTGGAATGTTTAAGACCGAGCTATATTGGTGTTAAGAGGAAATCCGTTGTAGTGAGAGAAACGGAGCTCCTCGACCCGCTTTGTTGAGATACTGACGGTAATCCAATGGAACGATGCGCCGGGAACAGAAACCATTAGGGTTCCGCTGCAGCGCCGCATGCGCAATGAATCAGAGAACGGGGGCATCGGGGGTGCACCAGTGCATAACGACAACTTTGTCCCATACGTGGATTGATCTGGGCGAACTTTAGCTGTCACTCATCGCGCATCTCGGATGGTGTCACCGCCGGACGGCATCAGAGTTGACAGTTGACAGTTGACAACGTTCAACCACGTTGCTCTCATATCTGATAAACTTCTACCCGTCGGGAACGGTGAGGCATGGTAAAAGTATCCAAGGAGGATCGCGCAATGGGTCCGAAAAGGGCATATTCATCTCCCGTGCGTCCTAGAGCCGAGCCAGTGGGACAAACCGTGGCCAAATACCCTGGTTCGTTTAAGGTCAACCGGGTATTCGAGGTCTTCGGAAGGTT
>Ga0307515_10019899_pt1 | contig 12032 bp, 12 predicted proteins | sample 17_EM_MG_FD_194513 | JGI IMG/M metagenome (GOLD analysis project Ga0307515, IMG submission 194513) | Populus trichocarpa ectomycorrhiza microbial communities from riparian zone in the Pacific Northwest, United States - 17_EM | ecosystem: Host-associated > Plants > Roots > Unclassified | place...
GACTCAGCAAAGTATTCTATGTTCATTACATTTTTCAAAAATAAAAGTAGCTGACTTTAATCAATTAAGAAATGTATCCAACTAGGCTATACCTATTTTGGAACACTATACCAAGTTTGAAAATCCCATCATATTGTGGATGCAATATCGTTGAGTATGATTCGTATAACTTGACCCGACAAAATCGACTAAATGCGAACTTGACTTTCAAAAACCTTCAAAATGCTCAGAATGGTCAGAATACCTTGTCCGCTTTTTGCTGATGTCTTCGGTGTTCTGATTGTTGACTGCGGATTGCTGCTTGAGCTTGTTCTTCTCATTGCCGGAACAATGTCATCTCTTTATAGTCGTCTTCAAAGGCTTGTACACCCATTCTTCGATGCTATGACTACACTGCTCATGATAGCGTTATCGCGGTCGCGTCATGCTACTAAACATGCGCCTGGTGATAAGGTGCCATGCATCCCAATAGGTTATCGTGTTCATGCAATGTGGTTTCAAAGCATTATGCTCCTGATAAGAATCAGGCCATCCATCGCATGATATCATGTCAGACAGTGTGTCAGACGAAACTTGAACTTAGACATCTTACTACCCGTTTGTAACAGTAGTTGGAACGTCATGCCAACAAAATAGTTGGCAGCGCTTTATCGCAAATTAATGCCTCACCTTAAAGGCTATTTGACTTGCGTCATAGATTTAATTGGCGACCAACCGATACCATGCCAACGTAGAATTTTGACCCGTCAGCTCATTTTGAATACGAGTCTGACGTTGCAATGCATGCTAACTCAAACCAATGAGCAGGGTTGCTTCAGGCCTTATATCTTCAGCCAACATCATAATTCCCTCAGTCACGTCATGCTTAGGCTGAGACCGTTCTCTTTGGCCGGGGAGTTCCCTGGTAGTTCTTATCGCCTGAGACGATAAGCCAGAAGTCCCGCGTACTCGCATATTGACTATCGACTGCTGTGTTTGTGTGTCGCAGTGATCTCCAGTCCAATCAAACAGACCCGACTAGTATCTGGGTATGAACGTGGTTGAAAGCAATACGCTCGGCAGATGTAACATCTTTCGATCTGGCAGTATTGTTGGGTTATCAAATAAAAACTACTATAATATGTGTTTTTTCAATGAATTCGCTAAGCAACAATACTTGTTTATTAAATCGACGCGTGACTCTTGTTATGGCATCTCTCTTAACAGCGATAATGGTACTTGTGATAGGAAATGAATACATATCACGGAGTTACTCTAGGTCTAGTCACGTGATATGCATAACACCTATTCTTGATGTCGCAAGTACGGCAATCTTATGTCCCTTAGCGGGGATACATAAGAGTCGCACGTCGATTGAATAAGCAAGTGTCATTGCTTAGCCAATTCATTGAAAGAATACTATGGTATTCATATTTGATGACGCGATAATGCTGCCAGATCGAAAGATGTTACATCTGCCGAGCGCATTGTATTCAACCACGTTCATATCCTAGATACTAGCGGGATTGTTTGATTGGACTGGACATTACTCCGATATACAAACACAGCAGTCGATCGTCAATATGCAAGTATGAGGGACTTCTCGCTTATTGCCTCAGGCGATAAGAACTCCCAGGGTACTCCCCGGCCAAAGAGAAAAGTCTCGGCCTGAGCATGACGTGACTGAGGGAATTATGAAGCTGGCTGAAGATATAAGGCCTGAAGCAACCCTGCTCATTGGATTAAGTTAGAATGCATCGCAACATTAGACTCGTATTCGATATGAGCTGATGCGTCGAATTCTACATTGGCATAGTATCGGTTTTTCGCCGATTAAATCTATGACGCAAGCCAAATAGCCTTTAAGGTGAGGCATTAAATTGCGATAAGTGCTGCCAACTAATTGTTGGCAGACGTTCCAACTACTAGCACAAATGGGTAGTAAGATGTCTAAGTTCAAGTTTCATCCAACATGTTGTCTGACATGATATCATGCGATGGACGGCCTGATTCTTATCAAGAGGGTAATGCTTTGAAACCACATTGCATGAACACGACAACCTATTGGGATGTGTGGCGATTATTACCGGGCGCATGATTGTGATGCATGACGGGACCGCGATAACGCTATCATGAGCTGTGTAGTCATAGTGTCGAAGTATGGGTGTACAAACCCTCGATGACGACTATAAAGAGATGGCATTGTTCCGGCAATGAGAAGAACAAGCTCAAGCAGCAATCCGCAGTCAACATTCAGAACACCGAAGATGATCTTAAAATATTATTAAGAATTCTCTTTGTTAAAACACCTTCATGATTACTTCTCTTATCCACCTACGTGACTTCGCTTTATATGCCTGGACACAGGTTGACACAATCTCAGTACGCACACCAGAGAGTCGTAGAACATTTCGGCGATCTCATTGCTCAACTGGACGAGCAAGCTTTAACTTACATCTCAGCTGTGGTTTGGAGTTTCACCATCTCTATCGGTATCGGGTATCCCGTGCATCAGTACATCTCTACCGGGTTATTATCATTCGAAGAGTTTTCCGAAGATTCGTTGTTTCCAGGTAGTGTTAGCAATGGTTCCGGGTACGGGTCGGAACCGACCCGTTTCCAAATGGCGGTCTGGGTCACCAATACACCCGAACGGTCAATTCGGGTACGGTTCGATGGACCTCTCACAACCCGTCTGAATTGGGCGAGTTGTCAGCGGGTTGTCCAGTGGGTCCATCTGCAGATTCATATAATGCTCTTGTTTTTTGCTTTAGAATAATAGTATGTTATCAAAATCGCATTTTCAACATCCAATAATCACTTTTTGCATGTTTTGCAGATTAAAATATTGATAATTTTGGAATCAGTATTTTTCCATGTCTGTTTTGTGTTTTTGTGTTACAAGGCTGTCAATAGTTCTGTTATGAGCTCAAATATCTGCGCGATACCCGGATTACCCTATATGCAATACCAAAAATTGTTGAGGCTCGGGTGACGCTCTTTTCACGATGGGGTAACAAAGAAATGGTGTACTATTTTGGCCGAAAAGGCGGCCATTACTTGGGATATGAATTTGTACCACCAAGCGACATTTAGATTAACCAAGATGCAAGACCAAAAATCGTTGACGCTCCGTTGACGCTCACTCTCAGAATGGGGCAGTTACCGTGTCGCTTCCTTTTTTGCCTATAAAGGCTGGCAATATGATGATTATGTGTATTCGCGACCAAATTCAATCGTAATTACCTCACTTACATGACCAAAATTCGTTGACGCTCTGTTGACGCTCATTTTCAGAATTCAGCAGTGACTGTTTCGCTTCCTTTTTTGCCTATAAAGGCTGGTAACACGATGGATATGAGTATACGCGACCATATTGGATCGTAATTACCTTACTTACATGACCAAAATTCGTTGACGCTCCGTTGACGCTCATTTTCAGAATGGGGCAGTGACTGTATCGCTTTCTTTTTTGCCTATAAAGGATGGCAATACGATGGTTATGTAAATCAGCGAGCAGATTGATTTGTAATTACCTTACGTACATGACCGAAAATCGGCGACGCTCCGTTGACGCTCATTCTCAGAATGGGGCAGTGTCCGTGTCGCGTTCCTTTTTGCCTATAAAAGCTGCCAATACGTTGGTTATGTATATTCACGACCAAATTGAATGGTAATTACCTCACTTACATGACCAAAATTTGTTGACACTCCGTTGACGCTCATTTTCAGAATGGGGCAGTGACTGTGTCGTTATCTGTTTTTCCTATAAAGACTGCCAACACGTTGATTTTGAATGGCAGAAGCCAAATCAGTACCAAATTACCCTACTTACAAGATCAAAAATTGTTGACGCTCCGTTGACGCTCATTTTCAGAATGGGACAGTGACCGAGTTGCTATATGTTTTGCCCATAAAGACTGCCAACATGTCGGTTTTGCATTGCAGTGACCAATTCAATATTCAATTACCTTACTTATAAGACCAAAAATCGTTGACGCTCCATTGACGCTCATTTTAATGTAATGTCAAGTCTAAATCTGCTGCCATTGATAATTGTACGGATGATTATTTGAACTCATTGGATGCTTTTTGGGCTGATTATGACTGGATCCTGTGGCCTTAGTATTATTCTTGCACGGGTCGCTTTCATTGTATTAAATGGTATGTATCATGCTGAATAACAAATTTCGCCTGCTATGCTTGTGTTTATCGACTACCATTTGGACATAACTGGTCAATATTCTTCCATCATAATTCTCTAAGTGAAATTCTCGGTCAAGCAACATAAAGAACTTGCTGAAAACAAATTGTCCCATTCTGTCCTACTTTTTTATGTTTCCACGAATCCTCCTTGTTTCGGTAGCATTGACCGTCACTAACCATTTTTCAGTCCTTTTCTTTGACCTCCCTATTGGCCGAATCAATCCGGGTATATATGGAGCGGCACATACATCCCGCTGCTCAGGGCATTCCGGATCCTCGAAGCAATTCTCTAGCTCTACATCTGATTCATTGTCTGCATCACAGTCGTCTTCACTCTCATTTGGATTATCCAAGTCACCGTTCCAGTTTAGCCAGTTTTCAGTGTCGGAAACACTTTCGGGTGCACTGTTGTCATCACTTTCGGCTGCATGACAGTCGATTCTCCGTATTCAGCGAACATTCAATACTTGAGTTCGTCCTCCAGCAAGTTGCTTTGCAGAGAAAGCTGGTGGCAACGGTGATCTTTCCGACAATTTAAATGCAGCCGCACCATCATGTTGAACGATTGACCAGGATGCTTTGATGCTTTCTTCCGTATCTGAAATGTATCCTACGGCAGTCATTTGCTTGTTTTGAGCGCGTGATTCCTTCTATGTAGTACGTAGATTTTGGCTGCCCTGCCACATCTCCAAAAAGTCGTGGACCTTGGCCATTCTGTGCAATTTCTTTTCCTCTGCCTCACTCTTCAATTCCAAGTCGTTATCGGATTCCGACCTATCTGATACAGGGTCATCGCCTGCCAATATCCCATTATTGGCGCGAGCATACTGCCTTACTACAACCTTTTCCCGAAGGGTTTCACCTGTGGTTTTTGACTGCCTCCAGCCGATAACGTCTCATCCAAGGGAAAAACTGGCCTCCACTCCGACACCATGAGGTATGATTGAGAATATGTCGCGTGCCACATTGGAGAGATCGGCGTACTTTGAGTGCGTTTCCTCTTGCTGTCGCCACCATTCCGCGATATCCGGGATCCAAAATATTCTGCTAATCTCCATCGGGTCGGAGTGGTAATCATCGAGATCCGGAGTAACTTGTCCCCAGTTCTTTGGTGATTCAGGCAGCGAATTCAAATACAGCCTGGCGGCGGTCAATAAGCATGCTGCGCGATCACATCGTCCGGGTGTCGTTTCGACCCAATTTTTAGGCGTTAAGTATTCTTCATCACTACTGGACAAATCATACGGATCAAAAGATGATTGACCAGATTGGGAAGGCGTTGCAGAATGGATGAAGTCATTGCTCTGTAGTTTTTCATGTTTAGTGACCGACAATCGTCTGTGTTTGGCGCAGTATTCATTTTCCACATACTTCAAAAATGCCTCTTGGTATTGGGTAGTATAAGAAGTCTCGTCCTCAGGATTGATATCCATTCCCTTGTCCCATTTCCTAAACGATCGCAACTTGCGAAAAGGATCAAGAATGTGTGCCACAATAAGAAGCATACCCGTCATTGGAATGACTTCGGCATAGTATTTGGACAGCTTTTGTCACACAAACTTCACAGCGAAGTATAAATCTTCCTTCCACTGGGTGTTCTTCTTAGCCAAAGCTCATAGAACGCCATCCATATGATCGAACATGTCATTATAGACGGTGATAACATGATGCAGTGTGACCGTATGTCTTTTCAACATCCACAGAGTCCAGAATCGGAATGGCATTAACACTTCCATGACGTACTTGACAATTGTCCATTCATCCTCTGTTGTATAGAGTGACCGGTATTCGCTGTATTTTGGATCCTTCAGTCACTCGTGGGTGAATTCTTGCAATCGATAGGCTCGTTCCAGCAACTCCAGTGTCAAATTCCAATGTGTTTTCACATCGATAATAGGAAGGACTGCAATTCGTACTTTGGCTTTTTGACAGTCAATAAACTCGTTTCAATGACCAGGTGTCAACGTAATCAACACAGCTAGCATTCGCTGCTATATGATAGTTAGTTTCAGAATTTTCAGAGTATCTTGAAATACGTACTTTCTCAATTATCTTGGCCAAACCTGGTTTCATAGCGGACACCTTATTGATTCTAGCATTGCCTTCTTTTCGAAGTCTTTGACTCTTCCCAATATGTGTGTTTTCATTCTCTCCAAATTGCTGATCGCGCTCATGTGCTTCCCACCACTTTGTACGGCTTTTGACTCCGAGACTGCTCATAAATGCACCTAACGCAAGCTGAATGACATGCGCCATGCATGGTATGTGATTTCTCAATGCAGGCCACTCGATTCCTGAGGCCTGAAGTGTGGATTGTAGTTCCCGAGTCATCGAATAATTTGAGGAGGCGTTGTCAGTTGTAATTCCGAGCAAGCGGCCGTCAGTAAGCTCAAAACGATCTAGAACTTCCTTCAAATGTGTGGCTAGCCTCGCTCCCGTATTAGCTGTTGAAATAGAAAAAGAACAGGCTACTGACCTCATCGAAAGCGAGTTGCACTTCCCGCATTGCCCAATTGTGATCTATATAGTATGCAATGACTGACGTTATCGCCAATTTGTTTGTTGAAGTCCACCCGTCCAAAGCTAAACTAACTTTATTTCTTGTTGGCAACTGCTTCATAATTGCATCCACAGTCGGTGAGTATTCCCTCCGACAAATGTTGCTGAGGGTGCTGGCCGACGGTAGCACCAGCTCGCTGCGTAATGCATTATATGACCGCCGTAGCTCAAGATTTGATATAGCGTTCCATGGTATATGAGCCGAAACAAATCCTAACATCAGGTAGCGATTCCAAGTGTCTTGGTGAAATTCGGCAGTTACAAAGTCCTTATCTGCTAGTTTGGAGCATTTTGTCTGTTAATACAGTCAATATAGGTTACAAGTCAATGTCACCAATCAATTTCTCTTGCGAACTTACTATTGTAATCCCACGACTTCCTTGCCTCTTCAAAATGGCCAGTGCTGCTTCATTGACTGTTGAACTAGTCAATTCAGTAACCTCCGACTCTGTCAATTCGTTCAACTTTGCAATGTGCGCTTTTGCCAGCCAGTGTTTGCCCATTGAGCTGGTCCCATGTTCTGATGGATGGCGAAGAACTTGATGACAAACGATGCATATGATGCCAGGGCTGCCAGTCTCCTCAATTCCGCAATGCAGATAGAACCGCCATGAAGGCGCATGTCTCTGAGAATTCTTCCAAGCAATAGAATGCTTCGAGCCCACATTCATAGAAGCCCACCAAGCATCGAATATGATTTGTAGAGTAAGGTCATTCAAATCGCGAATAAAGACACGTTCATTTTTGGAAGATATCATTACCTCTAGCAACGAGGTATTCAGAGATTGTGAATCCAACATGGCGGTAGGAATTGGATGGCTGCGTAATTGGAATTGAAAGGATGTCAGTAGGTACAGTATGATCAAAAAGAACGCTGGTTCTTAAATATTGACTCTAGAGCTACGAGCAACAAGGAAGTAAGCCCTGTGAGACATTGCATGCATAGTTGTGAAGTGGTATACGAGGACGTATTGGAAAGACTGACCGTTAAAAATTCAATTTCAGTGCAACACAATGCAGTATGTTGCTGTGTAGGTTACTGCGCCAGCACAAAAACTGTTGACGCTGTGTTGACGCTAATTTTTAGGAGGCAGTAGTGATATCATCGATAGCATTTTTGCCTATATAGGCGGCCAATACTTCTATTATGGATTGAAGCCGACGCACAGCCCTTCGATTATGCATGATGCAGGACCAAAAATCATTGACGCTCCATTGAGGCTCACTTTTAGGAGATAATCGCGATGTCCTCTCTAGCATTTTTGCGTTGAAAGGTGGCTGATACATGCAATGTAGGCAGATGTCATTGCGCAGCCCATGGATTATTCTAAATGCAAGACTAAAAATTGTTGACGCTCTGTTGATGCTCAATTTTAGGAGATAGTCGCAATGTTCTCTCTACCATACTTCTGTTGAGAGGCGTCCGATACTTTCAAAGTAGGTAGATGTCATTGCGCAGCCTCCGGATGATTCCAAATGCAAGACCAAAGATCGTTAACGCTCTGTTGACGCTTATTTTTAGGCGATAGTCGCGATGTTGTCCCTACTTGATTTGCCTAGAAAGGCGACCAATATTGCGATTATGAGTGATAGTAATTGCCCAGCGTTTGGATTATCCAAGATGCAAGACAAAAAATCGTTGACGCTCTGTTGACACTCATTTCTAGTGTATGGCAACCAGCGTTTAACTTGTCCTTTTAACCAGAAAAATGTCCAATACATTCACTTTGTTAGGATGTGACCATCTTGCCGTTTGATTGCAGATTGTGAAAGACTATGAATTATTGACACTCCGTTGACACCCACATTACACACAGCCTAACTGTCAATGTAAGCGCAATCATTGTAGTCCAAACGTATATTGAAATTATTGACAGCCAATCGTTCTTTTCTACATATTATTATTGCATCCCGATGCTTTGTCGCCCCTCACTATCTGATTCCCTCCTTCCTGTGTGACATGAGCGATAAATGACGTAGCCACATCGCGTTCCAGCGCGTTCGGCCAGCAAACAGCGGCATGCATACCCGGCCACCAATTTTTGATTAATATCTCCTGACTGTCGCACCATTCTTGATCCAGCTCCTTTTCCTCAATTTCCATGACCTACCATAAGCAATTTTCAAAATCTCGACCATGTGGACCAGGGCTAAGCAGTCAGTTGTGCATTTGAATGCATGGATGAATGCAGCATAATGGCTGTCATGCATACAGGTTCATATTGCGCTTTGACCGCTCCTTCTATGACACGTATGACATCACTTACTTATAAGTTGTTGGTAAATTTCGTCACTTATTTAGTTTTTACTTTTGCACTTAACAGTAACAGGAAAGACGATAACCGGCTCATTGGTCGTCGTGTGGCGTGATTTGGTGTTGACCACGTTAGAATGGTGCGTATGACCCTTGCACATGCACAGATGAATTATCATGTCTCACAATTTGGACACTGGAACCAAGACAAAGCTGACACGTAGCAAAATAGAAACGCAAATTGCTTCTCACAGCTCTAGATCGTCAAAAGTTTCAATTTGGCTACCGATTCCTCCGCAGATGCAGGAGCTGTCACCATTTCTTCGTCCGAATCCGATTTCTATATGGTAATTAGCTCGGGAGGCAATATGCAGTGGTAGGCGCTTACTGGTTGAACTGGCGTGGCATACAATATTAGCGACTAATCGGACTCCGCGCCGGGCGGGAAAGAAGATATGTGTTCGGGCGACTTTGGTTTCCTTGAGCCTACTCTCATCTGGCTACTTCCTGGTCGAGAAGAACATTGCGGCATTGGCGATATTCCTGGGGCGATATCAAGAGTCTCTAATAGCTCTCCCAATGTTGTCGGGGAAGGTGCCGCTGCAGCATGATCCATTTGGGACTTGATGATCGCTGCAACCTTCAATTCAGACGTTCCCTCCTTCTTATCTCGTTCGCGGAAGTAGTCGGCCGCGTCCACCAATCCAGGTTGTGTCAATTCGTCAAGCTTCATCTCCTTCTGCCTAAACCTCTCCATGCGGCGTTGTACTGATTTGGAGATTGTGCCCATCACCCAGCCGGGTTCGTCATGTTGACTCAGCTTGCCTTGCTCTGTATCATCGTCTTCTTCTTCATCTTCCGCATCCTCCTCATCGTCGGAACTTACAAGATCGCTCAGACTGTCTCCAATAGCATTCAGCATCTCTTCAAATGTCTTTTCGGGCTCTCTGGTTGTCAATCCCGCCTTTTCAACATTGCTCATATCTTCTTGCCTCTGCTTAATCACTGTCTCTGCGTCTTCAACTCGCTTTCTTGCCACCGCAGTCTCTCTCTCAACATATTCCTCTATCCATTGCTCTTTCTCTTCATTGCTCAAAAAGTGCGTTTCTCGTTTGTTCTCCACCGCGAGCATCTTTTTGGATTGCACGCTATGCAATGCTCCAAGGGCCCGGACGCTTTCAGCCTCCATCCCGCTCTTCCCTTCATTCGCTTGCTGACATTGTCGTATAGACTGCTTTGTTGATTTGCCATATTTGCACGCCGGGAGAGCGGACAGGTTCTTTTTTGGAGCATTGACCATTGTATTTCGTGTTGACTGTTATTGGGAGAGATGTTGGATGGTGCAAGGTATGGACCATATGGAGGCAAGTTGCGTCGTTTATGTCAAGGTTGGTACGCTTGATCAACTCGAACAAAGCAAATTCTGTGTTTTGACCGTCACTAAATTGGGAATAGTCATGTTAACCATACAAATTGACTCGATTTTTAGTGTCAGTTTTGTGTACGATCCCGGGGATCTCTTGACACAAACATCACCAGACTTCCAATCCGTCGAAGAATATCCTGTTTATATGTAACATTAATGAGATTTCGGCTGTCGTGAACTTCAATATATCCCTGTAAGCAAACATACAACATCGGACCGACTCTCTGCAAATCGCGGGACTGTTCGAAACCCCTGCAACGTGCAGCTATACGCAGGCGGATTCATCATGAGTAGAACGTCCAAGTTGGCAGTCAGTCAGTCTATTTTGACTTGAAGCTAACTATATATTCCTCAGAACTTCCCACTTCTTTTGGTTATCATATTCCTCTCCTTTTCCACACCAGCAAGTCATGACTACACAAACACCTCAGACAGGCGAGAGCGGATCTGAATCGAGCAAAACGACGGGCGCTTCATTCAACGCGTCACTTCAAGGTACACAACAACATGGATACCAGTTAGTGGACTGCGAAGCTGCCAATGTAGCCACCGAAAACATGACCCAGGATGCACATTTAAACATCATCCGTAAAACCGGTAGCAGCAGGAACAATAAGCAGCACGCAATTGGATGTGAGTATGTCCATATCATGGTAGACGGCCGCCAATTGATTGAGTAATGAACAGCGGGTATACGGAGGGAGCTACGTGACCAATATCTTGCTGCGCGTAACGGGAAACACCCATGGTCGACGAAGGCCTTTGTCCGCACAGTATGGCAAATTGAACATCGCGATGTTGTCGTCTCTTGCATTTTCGCAGACGAATTTGGTGATAAGCATCCTCGCGAATGGACCAAAAAGGCTTTAAACACCTTAGAGGAGGCTACAGAAGCGTATATGGTAGAGGTAATTGCCGATTCTCACTTTCAGAAGCAGCAACTAATATCTTGTAGGTTTTCAACATGTCTGCGACTATGGCAAGGCAAGGAGGTCGGGTACAGCTAGAACAGTCAGACATGCGCCTGGCGTTGAATATGGCGAAACTGGCCAAAGGAGGGTTTTCGCACGCCTCGATAGAGGGAACGCAACAGTTGATTAAGAAGCCTCGCGTAGAAGTCCAGGAAGCGAAATAGCAGGGTGTTGAATTTCCTGAGCATGGAAAGGTGAAAGCTGCAATACAACGACACCCGGCAATGGTTTATGAAAATCAAACTGACGGCTTCCTTCCTTGCCAAAATGGCACCGCCAAGAATCTACGGACACGCTGGAGGCGCAATGGCATGGGCGCACCTCCTCAAGTCCGACCCAGACAGCCAACACCAGAACTATCGCCACCTCCACCCAGAACGCCACCTGCGCCATCCGGCGACCAACATCGCGCCCAAAGTTCCAAAATCCCAAACCTGCCCGCTGGATTTGAATATGCACATGCTCCTCTTCCCGGCGCTCAAATTTTCAATCATGATACATTTGCTGAGAATAGCGAGCACGATGAAGATTTTATTCCAGATTTGCGGAATGATGAAGAAACATCCACTGGTTAGTACACTATCTGCTGCATGGTAATACAGCTAACATTCATTTTGAAGACGACAGCAGCCAATCG